>CABEBC010000467.1_pt1 | contig 32724 bp, 22 predicted proteins | sample 3422291 | NCBI WGS metagenome assembly CABEBC01 (sample SAMEA5534345, study PRJEB31848) | metagenome | biome: tundra; feature: field; material: soil | place: USA | collected 2013-05 | depth 0.45 m
CTCAGGCGGCGGCCGGGCGGCCAGTTCCAGCAGTTCGTCGGCCAACTTCGACCAGCGGCCTCCGGCATCCGCCGACGGACCCGATGAGTACAGCCAGCAAGCCGAGATCTCCGACGCAGACATTCCGTTCTAAAACAGGGGTCAGCCACCCCAGCGACGAAGACCTGTCCCTTCACCCCAACGAGCACAAATCGCTCGTTGGGGACCCGAGTCGCCGGGGACCCCGGCAGGGAACAGCCGGCGGGATTCGTGCAGAAACGCGCCAAAAAGACTTTGCTTCTACGCAGAGTCTTTTTGGCGAAAAATTGGGCGATTTGGGGATCTGGCGCCGCTGATTGTGTTCCCTATTTTTTCGCCTCAGCCAGTGGGTCGTTGTCGCGGTCGGTAGCCTCGGAGAGGGCGGCGAGGCGGGCGGCCAGCTCCGGGGTCCAGCTTGTCTCCGGGGCGCGCCAGCTCCAGTTGCCCGCGGCCAGGGCGGGGGTGTTCATGCGTGCCTCGGCGCCGAGTTCGAGCAGATCCTGCGCCGGGACTACGGCCATTTGCGCGACGCTGGCCTCGATGGCCCAAATGAGCGGCCAGACCGGCTGCTTGCCGACCGGACCCACATAGGCCTCAATGGCGGCGCGCTCGGCCTTGCCTGCGTCCTGCCACCAGCCCAGCGTGGTGTTGTTGTCGTGGGTGCCGGTGTAGGCCACGGTGTCGGGGGTGTAGCGGTGGGGCAGGTGGATGTGCGCTCCCTTGTCGCCGAAGCCGAATTGCACGACCTTCATGCCCGGCAGGCCGAGTTCGTGCCTGAGCGCGTCGACCTCGGGGGTGATCACGCCCAGGTCTTCGGCCACCAGCGGCAGCGGCCCCAGAGCCGCCTCCAGGGCGCGGAAGAGGGCCAGACCGGGAGCCTTGACCCATTCGCCGTTGACGGCGGTCTCCTCGGCGGCGGGAATGGACCAGCAGGCCTCGAAGCCGCGGAAGTGGTCCAGGCGGACGATGTCGTAGAGCGAGCAAGCGTGGCGGATGCGGTCGATCCACCAATCGAAGCCGCGCTCGGCGAGCACATCCCAGCGATAGAGCGGGTTGCCCCAGCGCTGGCCGGTGGGCGAAAAGTAGTCGGGCGGCACGCCAGCGACGCGAATGGGCTTCAGATTCTCGTCCAGATCGAAGATTTCGGGGTGGCACCAAACGTCGGCTGAATCCATGTTGACGAAGATGGCCACGTCGCCGAGGATGCGGATGCCTTGTTGCGCGGCGGCCTTGCGGAGTTGATGCCACTGGAGGGAGAAGGCAAACTGAAGGGCCTTTTCCTGGGCGATGGCGCGGCTGTGCTGCGTGGCTGCCTGGGCCAGAGCATCGGGCTGGCGGCGGCGCAACGGCTCGGGCCACTCGGTCCACGCGCCGGTGTTGAATTGGCGGCGCAGCACGGCGTAGAGAGCGTAGTCGGCGAGCCAGACTGCCTCGGCGCGACAAAATTCCTCAAACTGCTCCCACTGAGCGGCGAGGCTGGGGTCGCCGGGAGCGCGGTCGAGAAAATTGCCCGCGGCCTCGAAGAGCAGCGGGAGCTTGCGCTCCTCCACGCGGTGAAAATCGACGGAGCCGCTACGGCCGTTGAGGCTTGCGATGCGGGAGCCGTCGAGCCAGCCCCAGTCGGAGAGTAATTCCAGGCTGATGAGCAGCGGATTGCCGGCAAAGGCGGAGGTAGCCGCATAGGGCGAGTTGCCGAAGCCGGTGGGGCCGAGGGGGAGAACCTGCCAGACGTGCTGCCGGGCGCTGGCGAGAAAGGCGACAAACTCATGGGCGGATGGCCCCAGGTCGCCGATGCCCCCATAGGAGGGCAGGGAAGTGACGTGCAGCAGAACGCCGGAGGAGCGGTAAAACGCCATGATTTGATTATGGACGCAACCCTCGTCCACGCGAAAATCGATGTTAATAAGAAACTGATTAAACGCAATAATTCATGTAAATTCACTTCTGCAACCCTTATAGCATTTTCCTATTTGTGTAGAGTGCGGCGTGGACCGGGAGGTCCACGCGACAGCCGGCCAGGAGGCCGGCGCTACCTGTTCTTGCAGCGACCGGCAACCTTGACCCAAGCAAGAGATCCACTCTATACCAACAGGCAAAATGCTCTAACGTGCAAAACAAAGGCCCGCATCCTGAACGGATGCGAGCCTTTCTGCTGTTTTCTGCTGGTTTAGAGCTTATGAAACCGGGACCGCGCCCTCTTTTGCTTTGGGCATGCGGATGCGGTTGTGCTTCTTATAGTCTTCCATGATGGTGCTCAGGAAGATGTTGAAGGCTTCTCCGCGACGCTGGTAGAGAATTGCATCGCGGGTCTGGTCGAAGTTCTGGGCGATCTCGGCGGCGGTGGGCTCCTGTTTGTCCACAAGTTTAACCACCACGCCGGTGCGTCCAGCACTAATGGGCCCGCTCAGTTCTCCGGTCTTCAGATCGAAGAGCTGCGGAGCCACCTGGCCCACCTGGCCGAAGTCGGGCACCTGGCCGGAGGGACCCACCAGGTCGCTGGTCTTGAGAGTCGCGCCCACTGCCTTGGCGGCCTTGGACAAATCGTTGAGGCTCTTGGCTTTTTCCGCCAGTTCCTGGGTCTTCTGGCTGAGCAGGACGGGAAGTTGCTCGCTGCGGTAGTCGTCGGCAACGTGGCTCTTCCAGTCGGCAAAGGCGGGCGCGTGGGCTGCGACGATGCCCGTGACCTGGAAGATGGCGTAGCCTTCGCCGGTGGGAGCAAACTGCGGCGGATCGCCCTGCTTGGACTGGAAGGCCTTGCCGAGAATCTCGGCAGAGTTAGGCAGAGCGGAGATCACGTCCCGCACTCCGAGTAGCGGGGTGGTTGCCACTTCCAGATGGTGAGCCGCGGCGGTCTTCTCCAGTCCGTTCTTGACGGCTTCTGAGGTCAGCGTGCGCGCGTAGGTTTCTTCAGCGGCGGATGCTTTCTGGCGAATCAGCGTGGCCTTGATCACGGGCTGGACTTCGCTGAGCGACTGTGAGTGCGCCGTCTGCCGCTCTTCCACCTGCAGGATGTGGTAGCCGAACTGGCTCTTCACGATCTGCGTATCGCCAATCTTCTGGCTGAAAAGAGCTTTTTCAAACTCCGGCACCGTGGCGCCGCGTTTGAAGAAGCCCAGCTCGCCGCCCTGGTCCTTGCTGGAGTCCTCGGAGTTCTTCCGGGCCAGGTCCGCGAAGTTCGCGCCGCCCTGAATCTGTTTGAGCAACCCTTCAGCCTTGGCTTTGGCCGCGGCATCGGTCTTGGCGTCGGCTCCGGGCGCAACCTTGATGAGGATGTGGCGCGAGCGGGCCTGCTCCGGAACCGTGTATTCGGACTGATGCATATTGAAATATTGTTGAATCTCCTGCTGAGTGGGCTGCGGCACCCCGCCGGGCAGCTCATTGGGAGTGAAGGCAAAGTAGGTGAGCTTGCGCTGTTCCGGCACCCCCGTGGCATAGTGCGCGGCGTTCTTCTTGAAGAAAGCCTCCAGCTCGCCGTCAGACGGGTTGATGGTCTTGCGCAGGTCGTCGGCGGAGATCACCGCGTAATTGAATTTGATCTTGATGTTTTCCTTGAGATATGCCTCGCGGACATCCGCATCGCCCACCGTGACTCCGGCGGTAATCAGCGACCGCAGCCGCTGGATGACGATTTCATCCTGGACCTCCTGCTCAAAATCCTCGACCTTCATGTTGAACTGGCCGTTGACGAAGGCTTTGTATCGGTCCGGGCCAATGAATACGCCGCCGGGGAAGATGTACTCGCCAAGCTGCCCCTGATGCAGGAATCGGGCCACATCGTCACTGCTGGCAGAGATGCCCAGCTTTTCGGCCTCAGCCAGCAGAATCTTCTGCTGTACCAGTTGCTGGCCAACCTGCTGCTCGAAGTAGTGCAGGATCATCGGGTTGTCAGCGTATTGCGGGTTGCGCTGCTGCACCTGGCGGCGGGTGCTCAGGCTTACCTGTTCCTGGCTCACCGTCAAGCCCGAGGAGAAGAAGCTGCTGTACCAGTGGGGGTAGATCACGGCGTAGGTGTCGGCGGCGGAGGCACCCATGCCGGTCAGGCCGGGGATCAGGTAGACCACCATGCCTACCGAAGCGGCGGCGATGACGACGATAAAGAATGCTTTGGTAAAGCGATTGTCTCTCTGCAGGAAACGGATCATGGATGGACTCGGACCTTCAACTCTCTATGCGCAGGCGGATATCGGCCTAAATGCGCAATTGTCGTGCAATTGTCGCGTAACGCGATTCATTGCCATTATAGACGAGCGGAGAAGCGGCAAGGCGGGAGCCTCAACACAAAGCGGGCACCCCGGCCTTCGGGATGCCCGCTCAAATACCGCAGGCGGTTCAGGCGCGAAGCGCGTCTGCCCCACCGCAGGTGGTTATCGCCAGTAGTAGTAGCCGCCTACGGCGTAGTAGGGGCGATAGTAGACACCCGGATAGCCATACCCATAGGGATACGGCCGGCCATAGTAGGGGCCGCCACGCCGGTAGAGCGCGGGGCCGCCGGAATTAAGGCCCTGCGCCAGCCGGGCTGCCTCTCGCGCGCTCACCGGAGTGACTGTCAGCGGAGCGTTCAGGTGGAATTCCACCAGCGCCTCGGCGGGAATCCAGATGTTGGGTCCGGGAGAAGCCGCTGAAGCCGCCGTACCCGCTGCCACGCCTGCCCCGGCGCCGATGGCGCAGCCTGCGCCGCGACCCACGGCGCAGCCGATCATGGTGCCCAGGAGGCCGCCGCTCAAGGCGTTGCCCACTGTTCTGCCGGCCTTATTCGGCCCCTTGACCTTGAACAGGCCGGAATCGACAGGGTAGTTCTGGCCGCCCAGGTCCAGCGAGGTGAGCTTGAGCGCCAGTTCCGCGCTGCCAGCCAGGTCGCCGGGCTTTTTGACCTCGGAGACCACCCCATGAACAGTGGCGCCGCGGGGAATGGCCAGCACGCCGCCGACATTCACGCCGTGAATCACCACAAACTGGACCGGCTCGCCGTCCTTGGCATGCTTGCTGCCGACCGACTCACTGGTGCGCAACTGCAACAGGGCGCCCTGGGGAATGGTCACCGGGCCACTGGGCGCTTCCTGTGCTGGCGGAGGCGGCATGGGCTGATACTCATCCGGCGAAGAGGAATCCTGCCCCTGTGCCTGTTGCCGAGCTTGTCTTTGGGCCCGCATCTCTGCCATCACCTCCGCGCGGATCTGAGCACGGAGCTGGGCCTGGTCATCGGGCTGGCCGGGAGGCGGCAAGGGACCGTCATTCATAGCCGGCGCGGAAGGGGAGGCCGCGGAATTGGCATCGCCCTGCTGGCTGTCAGCCGTGTTCTGCACGGGCAGGGAATTTTGCGGATTGCCGACCTTGAGGTTGTTGTTCACCTTGATCACGCCCTGCACTTGGCTGACAATCGACTCCGCCAGATCGCGGGAGGAGGCAAGTTCAACCGTTCCGGAGAGCGTGACCTGGCCCTGAATGGTGGCCGCGGTGATCAGGTCGTTCTTTAGTACCGTAGAGGCGTCCAGGGCATGCACTGCGTCCATTTCTATCTGGCCGTCGGTGCGAACCGTGTCCGCCGGGGAAGGGGATGCGTTCTGAGCCATAGCCAACACGCCGCACATGGCCACCAACCCGGTCCAAGCCAAAGCCTGGGCAATCAATCTCTTGAATATTGGCCGATTCATCGTGTGTTTCTCCTGCGCCTGAAGTCTTGCTTCCGATTCACCTTGATTAGACGGAAAACCGCAAAAGCCGTCATCGGGTTGAACCCGGCTGCCGGGAAAAAGTTGCCGCAGGTGGCTGTAGATTGCGACAAAGGAGCGGATTTCAACCTATTTCCTGACCCATGGTTCTATTTCAGCGCCTGGTCCACAGCCGCGGCCAGCGCCTTTAACCCGGTGGCGACATCGGCTCCCAGATGAACCCGCACGGCCCGGCGGCCGCGCGACTCCAGCACTGCCAGATCCCCGGCGGCCTGGGCGTCGATCACCACGCCAAAGCTCAACGGATACTTCGTATCCTGCTCCGAACTCTGCTTCGGAATCTGTACATTCACGGCGTGGTCGGCGGTGATTTGTAAAAAGACGCCGGTGTTGGGGCCGCCCTTGTAGTCCTGCCCGGTGGAGTGCAGGAAACGCGGGCCGAATCCCAGGCAGGTGGCCACGCGCTTCACGTCGCGCACCTTGTGCCGTATGCGCTGAATCTCCGCCTCATGCTCCGGGAACATGGGCAGGAAGGCCAATACTGCAAAATAGGGTCTCAGGTGGCTCGAATTGGAATTCAAATCCAAATCCGCTAAAGAAGCGCTCACTTGACCGAAGTCGGGTGCGTAGAACATATCCAGATGCGCTTTTAGAATCTCGACCAGCGTTCCGATCGGCGTACGGGACTTTAGCTTGGCAAGGTAATCATCTGCCGCGTAAACCTTGATACCGCCGTCTTCAAGCACCGGCTCGCGCACGGGTAGCTTGCCGGTCTGTTCGTAGGCCGTGGTGAGAGCGCGGGTCTCAATTTTGGCTGATTCCACATCGGGCTGGTCGAAGGGGTTAATGCCCATCACCGAACCGGCTACAGCGGTGGCGACCTCCCAGGTAAAGAACTGGGCAAAGATTTCGTAGAGGCTGTCGATTTCGATGGATACGACCGGATGGCCGGCGGCTTCGATGGCCTTCACCTTAGCGTCGAGGCTGCTGTCGGCTGTGCCTGCGTAGCGGATGCAGGCGAAGATGCGATCAGCGCCGTAAAACTCCGGTGCGGCAATGGCTTCGCGATCCACGGGCGTGATGCCCTTGCCCTGCTTGCCGGTGGATTCTGCAACCAGTTGCTCCATCCATGCGCCCAGGTCGTAGGTTTCCGGCGAGGTGAAGATGGTGAGCTTGTCGCGTCCTGCGTTGGCCGCCGTGCCCAGCAGCAAGCCCAGTTGAACGGCTGGATTCTCTGCCGGGGGCAGTTTGGCCGAAGCTACGGCTTTGGCGGCTTCAGCCAGCAGCTTGTTCGTATCAAGGCCGGCGACCGTGGCGGCCACCACGCCGAAGTTCGACAGCGCCGAGAAGCGGCCGCCGATTTTGGGGTCGCCATAAAGAATCTTCCAGAAGCCGTCGGTCCTGGCTACCTGCTCCATCTTCGAGCCGGGGTCTGTAATGGCCAGGAAATGGCTGCCGGCTTTGCCTGCGCCCACGGCCTTTTGCATTTCGGCAAAGAAATATTGTTTGAGGACGTTGGGCTCGAGGGTCGAGCCGGATTTGCTGGCCACGATGACCAGCGTCTCGGCCAGGTTGACCTTGTCGCGGGCGGCCTTGACCTGCGCCGGATCGGTGGAATCGACAATGTGCAGCGCGGGAAAGTTCTCCTGCTGACCAAACGTGACGGCCAGCACCTCAGGGCAGAGGCTGGAGCCGCCCATGCCCAGTAATAAAACTGACTTAAAGCCAGTAGCCTTTACGTCGGCGGCCAGCGCGGTGAAGGAAGCAAGGTCTTTTTGCTGGCGCTCAACAATGTCGATCCAGCCGAGCCATTTCTGCTCGCCGCTATTGGTCCAGAGGCTGGCGTCTTTTTGCCAGAAGCGGGCAATTTTATCGTTGGTGGTCCAATCGGCGGCAGCCAGCGCCACGGCGCCGCGAAGTTGTTGAGGGAGTGCGATTCGAAAGTTCATGTCGTACTTGATTGTCGCTCAAATGCGTGGTTTCGGAAAGGTTCGGCCAGCACAGATGCTCCGCAGTGTGAAAATACAAGGGGAAGGATCGGATCATGGGCGTCCAGTTCCAGGTTGGCGCTTCCGCACACCAAAGAGGGAACGATTTTTTAGGCAACCTTGTTCATCGCTTCGCGCGCGGCCAGCGAGGCGTGACGCGCATCAAATTTAACCCGCCCAAATCTTCCACCACAAACGCCGGCGAAACCGCGGGAACGGCCGCCATGCTTCCCAAGGGCAGTTCCAGAGGCGCAAAGCACACCCCGGTGATCCGCGCCGCTCCTCCGGCCACAAACAGGTACTGGAGGCCTGGGGCCGGCTCGCCGTCAGCAGCCAGACTGGGGCCGGGCAGACTGGCGCCTGTTCTGCTGCCGGCCACAGTGATGCGCTCCACGCAGAAGTAATCCCCTTCCACCAGAAGGGTCCGGTCAGAGAGTATTTTGGGCGGAATCTTTCCGGCATGGGTCACAAGCTTTGTGGCTTCCAAAGATTTCTGAATGTGCAGCTCGCGTCCCCGCCCGTAGTCGTACATCCGGTAGGTCAGGTCGCAGTTCTGCTGGGTTTCCAGCAGAATTGACCCCGGCCAGATGGCGTGAACCGTTCCCGCATCCACAAAGATCATCTCTCCGGGAGCCACATTGAGCAGGTTCAGGCTGCTTTCCAGCGTGCCTGCCTCAATTCCCGCCTTGACATTGTCCAGCGTGACGCCCGGCTTGAGCCCGCAGGCCACTTGAGAGCCCGGCTCTGCCTCCAGCACGTACCAGCACTCCGATTTGCCGCGCGGATCGCCATACTTTTGCGCCATGGCGTCGTCCGGATGCACCTGGACACTGAGTTTCTCTTTGGCGAAGATGACCTTGATGAGCAGCGGCGAGCCACCACTGCGTGGGGCAGCCGGACCCAGCAGCGCCTCAGGAGACTCCGCAAAGAGCGCGCCCAGCGTCTGGCCGGCGTGCACGCCTGTCTCCACAACGCACTGCTCCCCGGTGAGCCAGGCCTCGCCGATCAGCTTGCCGTCGGCGGCCCGGTCATACCAGGGATGAAGATTCGGGAAGCCCCACACCCGCTCGGCAAACCAGGGCGTAATACGAAAGGGAGCCCAGGAGGAAGGAGCGGATTGCGAGAGAAATTCCATGGGTGAAATCCTTATTTTCTGGGGAAACAGGCCCCTTGCCGAGTCCTTCGGCTGCAATCTCACTCTAGCAGAGGGATAACCCCATGCGGCGTGACCTTGGTGCGGATGAATGCGCCCCCAACCGGGTTGCCGCTTGCTCTATCCTCTTTGAAACGAATTACCTGGGAGTTGCTGGGAATCCCTCTTGCCGTCACCCCGCGGGCATGGGCATGGACAGCCGCATCTATCCCTGCGGGCTTATCCTGAATGTGCGGGGGTGGTTCGATGCGGAGATTGATTTCGCTGGCGCTTTTAGTGGTTCTGGCGATTCCCGCCGGCGCGTCCGTACAGGTAACGGTGGAGCGGTTGGAGCAGGCGCTTGCGGCTGCCAATGCCGCGCATCGGACAGATGCCGACATTACGCAGCAACTGTCCGGGATGGAACTGATCGAACGGCTGAGCATGGCCGTGCAGGTGCGCTTGGGAGCCGCTCTGCCAGGAGAAAAGGCCCGGCAGGCGCTGGTGGCGCTGGCCGACTCATCGCAATTCCTCGATCCTCCGGCAGCCGAGATTCCCGCGGACCCCATGCCGGAGCCGGCCGCGCTGCGCCCGATGCTGGTCGCGGTGGTCAATTACGTGAATACGAACGTTCGCCAGTTGCCCAATTTTATTGCTACGCGCGAAACCACCGGATTCGAGGACAGGCCGCAAGAGGATCTGACCGGGGAAACCGGTTTTGTCAACCTGATCTACCTGCCTTTGCGCGTCGTAAGCAGCTCCAGTGTCGTGGTGACTTTCAGGGATGGCCATGAGGTAGTGGAGGAGGCAGCGGCGAAGGGCAAAAACGGCGGAGCGCAGGCGCAAGGCCTGGCGACCGAGGGAGCGTTCGGGCCGATTCTGAGCACCGTGGTGGGAGACGCTCTCAAAGGCAAAATCACGTGGGGCCGCTGGGAACAGGGAGCGAGCGGTAAACAGGCGGTCTTCCGCTTCGCGGTTCCCAAAGACAAATCGCATTACGCAGTTGGGTTTTGCTGTGTTTCGGGCGGGAACGACCCCGGCTCTCAGGAGCGAAGCAAATGGCGTACCTTCAGCGAAATGGTCGCTTATCACGGGGAGATTGCATTCGACCCGGCCAGCGGGGCGATTCTTCGCATCACGCTGGTAGCGGAGATGCTGCCCGGCGAAGTTGTCTCCAAGAGCCAAGTGATGGTCGAGTACGGCACGGTGGAGATAGGGGAGAAGAACTGCATTTGCCCGATTCGCAGTGTCTCCATCCTGTCGGCGCACTCTACGCAGCCGGCTATGGGGAAGCAATCGGTGGCGAGTTACAAAGGCCCAGCGAAGATTTATCTGAACGATGTTGCGTTTGGGCATTATCGCCGCTTCGGCTCGGAGACGCGCATTTTGGCCGGGGAGATCGCAGAACCGGCCGGCAATCCGCCTGTTCCCGCCGCCGGGACGGCGGTCTCGACGAGCCAGCCAGCCGCGCCGGTCGCGAGCGCAGGCTCGCCTAAGGCGGTGGAGACAAGCGCCGCGCCCGCGCCGGCAGTCGAGACGGCATCCACGCCAGTAGCGGTTGCGCCGTCGGTTCCGCCATCGGCTCAGGCATCGGCACAGGCAGAGCCCGAAATCAGCCTGGGGACGGCCAGCGGCTTGCCGGATCGGCCCGCTTCCCCAGCCCTGGCCGAGACTTCCGGCATCACGCTCAGGATCACTTCGCGGCTGGTGGATGTGGGCCTGGTGGTTTACGGCAAGAATGGCCATCCGGTAACAGGCCTGAAGGCGGAGGACTTCGAAGTCTACGACAACGGGCGCAAACAGGAGATCCGCTTCTTCAGTGAGGTTGCGAGCGAGGTTGCGGCCCAGGCTCCAGCCGCGCAGGCGACCAGCGAAACGCCGCAACGGAGTTTTTCAAATCGCGCCGGCGATGCGGTCGCCGGGGCCGCGGCAACACCGGAAGCCGAGGCCGGGGCCACGATTCTGCTCCTCGATGCGAGCCACATTGCCTGGAGCGACCTGAGCAACGCCCGCCGGCAGATACTCGCATTTCTGGCCGCCGCGCCCCCCGGCGAGCGGATTGGCCTCTACACCATGAGCAGCTTCGACTTTCGCGTGCTGGCGGAGATCTCAACCAGCCACGCCGAGTTGATCGCCCGCCTGAATCAGTGGATGCCCACGGCGCAATCCGTTTCCCAGGCGCAGGAAGAAGAGACGCGCAACCGCCAGCAGTTCAATGAGGTTCATCACGTGGCCGACCTCAACTCAGTGAACGGCAATCGCAACGATCTTCCCGATGGAATGACCTCGACCGATTCCCAGTTGCTCACCGAGGGCAGCAATCCGGCGCGCGCGTCGCTGGTGATTCTGGCCGGCGTGGCGCGCCGCCTGGCCGCCGTTCCCGGCCACAAGAACCTGGTGTGGGTTTCCAGCGACAACGTCTTCGCCGACTTCAGCGATCAGGAGGTGGGCATCGACAAAGGCGGCAAATACCTGGACGGCTATGCCCTGCGCGCGCAGGAGGCCATGAACGACGCCCATGTGGCCGTATATCCGATGGATGTCTCGCAACTGGAGACCGCGGCCATCGGGGCCGACATCCAGCACCGCAACGTGGAGCTGACACCGGCGGCCAGGGATGCCGCCGGCAATCTTCCCAACGACTTTACCGGAGGCCGCATCACCGCCGCGATGCACCAGGACATCCATCCCATCCAGTGGCCCGTCCGTCAGGTGGCCGAGGCCACTGGGGGACGCATCATCCGGCGCTCCGGCGATCTGGCGGCGGCGCTGTCGGAGATCGTGGAAGACGGCCGTGCCGCCTATCAGTTGAGTTTTTCTCCCCAGGGACCGGCTGACGGCCAGTATCACGCCATTACGGTCAAGCTCAGCGCCAGGCAGCGCGGCCTTACCCTGCGCTACCGCACCGGCTACTTGTACACCAGGGAACCGGCCACGCTCAAGGAGCGCTTCCATGAGGCGGTCTGGCGGCCCGTGGACGCGAATGAGCTGGCCTTGACCGCCAAAGTGGTTCTCGCGGACACCGGCGCCAACCTCCAAATCAACATCGCGGCCGGCGACCTGAGCCTGGTTCGCCAGGCGGACAGATGGACGGACAAGCTGGACGTATTCTTCATCCAGCGCGACGACGCGGGCCTACATGCACAAGTCGAGGGGAAAACGCTGGGGCTGCGGCTCATGCCCTCAACCTACCAGCGCCTGTTGCCCACCGGCATTTCGTTCGAGCACTTTGTCCATTTGCAGCCGGAGACGGCCTCGCTGCGCGTCGTGGTGGTCGACGAAAACTCCGGTCGCATGGGCTCGGTAACCATCCCCGCTCCGGCAATGGAGGCGGCGCGCTGACGCGGCGGAATAATACCCGCACAGGCGCGAGTTTTGCTACTCTTTCACTATTATGAAGCGCACGTTCTTCCTGCTCCTGACTGCTCTTATTGTTTTTGCATCCGGTCAACCCGCCGCCGCACAGAAGTTTCAGCCCAAGTCCATCCAGTTCAAGGGCGCACCGGAGTATACCGACCAGGAGTTGACGGCCGCAGCGGGGCTGAAATTGGGTGTGGTTCTGGATTTTGCGGAGATGAAGGGCCACTCCCAAAAGCTGATGGACACGGGCGTTTTCGAGACTCTCGGCTTCAAATTCGATGGGGTAGATCTCGTTTATACCCTGGTTCCCTTCGCCAATCTCTATCCTGTGCGCCTGGAGAATTTGCCGTTCACGCCGGGCAAGGAGCTGGACTCCGCGCTGCATGACCGAGTTCCGCTTTATCACGGCAAAGTTCCAGCCGAGGGCGGGCTGACGGAACAGGTGCGCCAGGCCCTCGAAGAGATGCTTGCGGCCAAAGGCATCAAAGCCACCGTCGCGGCCACGCCTTTCACTGACCAAAAACTGTTTCAGGTCACGGCGATGATCTACGCCATCACCGCGCCGCCGGTGCGGGTGGGCGAGATTCATCTGCAAGGCGTCTCGCCAGAGATGCAAGCCAAAGTCAAACATATTACGGATCGCGCCATGAAGACCGATTACGACACGGAAAATGCGGCGGGCAATATAGAACGTAAAATTGCTTTGCTCTACACCGATGAAGGCTATGCAAACGTCAAAGTTCATGCCGAGCGGCCGGGTAATCCTATTGCCGGCAGCGAAGCCATCGAGATTCCTTTTAACGTAACCGTCGAGGAAGGGCGTCTCTATAAGCTGGGCGCCATCCATCTGCCGTCCGGCGATCTACTGAACCTGGCGGAGATCAACAAAGCCGCCGGAACCGTGTCGAATGCTGTTGAGAAGCAGTCCGTCAAGGGAGGAGTCGCTCTGCGGACAGCCTTGCTCTTTGTCACGGGACAGTACAAATCCAAAGGTTACATGGATTGCGTTGTCACGCCGCATCCTCAGTTCGATGAAGCTGCCGGCATCGTGAATTACACACTGGAAGTTCAACCCGGCCCGGTTTATACGATGGGCAAGCTGACTATTGAAAACGGCGCAGATGATCTGCGCGCCGCGATGTGGGCTGCCTGGAAGATGCCCACCGGCGCGGTCTTCAGCGAGAGTATGATTTACGACTACTATTACAAGCAGGGTAATACCGCGCTCGGACGAACCTTTGCCTCCGCCATCTGCAAATACAAGTTGACTAAAGATATCGAAACCCACACGGTCGATGTGACGTTGCGAGTAGAAAAACGGCCCTGAGCCGCTTATTCTCATTTCATGCCTCACTCAATCATCTTTGACCATATGTTTCAGTTGCCGCTTCCGATACTGGAGAAGCTGCTTCGTTCGGTGATTGTCTACCTGGTGCTGGTGGTGCTGCTGCGCATCTTTGGCAAGCGGGAGCTGGCCCAGCTCAATCCCTTCGATCTGGTGGTGCTGCTGTCGCTCTCCAACGCGGTGCAGAACGCCATCATCGGCGAGGACAACTCGGTGACCGGCGGCATCATCGGCGCCTTCAGCCTGCTGGCCATCAACTGGCTGGTAGTGCGGGTGCTCTTCCGCTCCAGGCGAATGACCCGCGCCCTCGAAGGCCGGGCGACCGTGCTGGTCCACAACGGCCAGATCGATCAAAAGGCCTTGGCACGCGAATCGCTCACTCGCGAGGAGCTGATTGAGGTCATTCACCGACAGGGCTTCGAAGACTTCCACCAGGTGCGCAAATGCGAACTGGAGCCGAATGGGACTTTCTACGTGGAGGCCTTCGAGCCTTCGGCCACCGACAAGCGCCACACCGAACTGCTGGAGCGGCTGGATGCGCTGCAAGGCGAAATTGCGCAACTGCGTGGTTCCGCTGCGCGGGGCAATGCCGTGGCTCAGCCATCCACTGCCGAGGCTGGAGGCTGAAGTAAACTGACAGGGCGCAACACTGCGCGGTCAAGGAACGATGGCGGCAGAAACCGCCTGTCGGAGTCACGGCTGCTATATTTCCGTGTAACTAGGAGAGCCATGAGAATTCGAATCAAGACCACTGCGTTTCTCTTCGCCGGGCTGCTTTCTGTCTGGGCCATGGCGCAGCAGCCGGGCATGACGAGCGACCGGGTTTACATTCAAGCATCCATTGCAAAGAACGGATTTTATGAAAAGAGCGAGCCCAACGGCGAGTATTACAGCGAGCGGCAGCACATTACCTTCGCCGGCTGCTCGATGACGGTGCACATGCACGCAGTAAGCGCCGAAGAGCCGCCTTACAAGAGAGAGAGTTACGACGCTGATTTCGTGTTCGATCTCAATATGATTGATCCCAAAATAGTTGTTAGTCCGGAGGATTTGAATCACAATACGCTCCCTGGCGGCAGGGAGTGGGTGATTCTGCGAACCTTTGATCTGGACGACAGAATCAAGATCATGCACGACGGAACTCTGGTGAGCGTAACCTCCGGTTTCCCTCTACAGGGCGAATCGAATCACGAGGCGAACCAAAAACTGGCTGATGCGCTCAGCCGCGTCATTACTGCGTGCCACCAGAAGTAGTAGCCGAGCCGGAGTTTGCGAAGCCGCAGGCGCGTTTGCTCCGAGTCTTACTCCCACTCGATGGTGCCGGGGGGCTTGCTGGTGATGTCGTAGACCACGCGGTTGATGCCGCGCACCTCGTTGACGATGCGGCTGCTGATGCGCTTGAGCACCTCGTAGGGGAGCGGGGTCCAGTCGGCAGTCATGCCGTCTTCTGAATGCACGGCGCGGACGGCGGCGGTGTAGGCGTAGGTCCGCTGGTCGCCCATCACGCCCACGCTCATCACCGGCAGCAGCACAGCAAAGCTCTGCCAGATGGACGAGTAAAGCCCAGCGGCCTTGATCTCGGCGACCACGATTTCGTCGGCCTCCTGCAAGAGCGCGACGCGCTCCGGCGTGACCTCGCCGAGGATGCGCACGGCAAGTCCGGGGCCGGGAAATGGCTGTCGGCCTAGAATCTCCTCGGGCATTTCGAGGTCGCGGCCGATGCGCCGGACTTCATCTTTGAACAAATCGCGCAACGGCTCGATGAGCTTGAGCTTCATTCCCAGCGGCAGTCCGCCCACGTTGTGATGGCTCTTAATGGTCTGGCTGGGACCTTTGACGCTGCTGGATTCGATGACATCGGGGTAGAGCGTGCCCTGCACCAGCCAGTCCACTCCTCCGGTCTCTTTGGCGATGCGCGCAGCCTCGTCGTCGAAGACGGCGATGAACTCCGCGCCGATGCGTTTTCTCTTTGTCTCGGGATCGATGACCCCAGCCAATTGCCTGAGGAAGCGCTCGCTGGCGTCCACGGCGACAATCTTCAGGCCGAGTTTCTCGCGCAGATTCTTCTGGACGTTGACGAATTCATTTTTGCGCAGGACGCCGTTGTTGACGAAGATGCAGGTGAGCTGGCTGCCGATGGCGCGATGCACCAGCACCGCCGCCACCGATGAATCGACGCCGCCGGAGAGGCCGCAGATGACGTGGCCCTTGCCGACCTTCTCGCGAATTGCGGCTATAGTTGTTTCGATAAATCGCGCCGGGGTCCAGTCGCCGCGTGCGCCGCAGATTTGGAAGAGAAAATTTTTGATGAGTTGCGGCCCCAGCGGCGTGTGGTGCACCTCGGGGTGGAATTGCACGGCCCAGATGCGGCGCTCGGCATCTTCGATTCCCGCCAAAGCATTGGCGGAAATGGCGATGCGATGGAAGCCAGCAGGCAGTTCCAGGGCTTCGTCGCCGTGGCTCATCCAGACGGCGAGCGTCGCAGGCAGGCCGGCAAACAACGACGTTGCGCTGTCCTCAATGGTCACTTCAGCGTGGCCATACTCGCGCTTGACGCCGGAGCGCACCTTGCCGCCCAGGTGGTGGACGATGAAGTGCAGCCCATAGCAGATGCCCAGCACCGGCACGCCCAACTCAAGCAGTTTCGGGTCGGCGGCGGGCGCGTCCGCATCATAGACGGACGACGGGCCACCAGAGAGGACGAGGCCCAGCGGCTGGAGCGCCTTGATCTCGGCGATGGGAGCGGTGCAGGGCAGCACCACGGAGAAGACATTCTGCTCGCGAATGCGCCGCGCGATCAGTTGCGTATATTGCGAACCGAAATCGAGGATGACGATGGTTTGAGTGGCCACGGTTCAAGTGTGGCAGGGCGCATCCTCGGATTGCAAGCGTGGGCCGCTATTCTCCTTTTTATCAAGCCCCACCGACCGCCGCAAACTCTCGACGGTTTCGGGCGTACCTTTGCCGAGTTCTAACTCGCGCAACGATTCCCGCAGCCTCTCGGCATTCTTCGGCGAACGCAACAGGTACGCCGTCTCCTTCTCCCCATTGTCCTTATTTCGCTTCATTCTTATAGATTACCCCCGCCTTCATCACGAACTTCACGTTCTGCAAAGTGCGCACGTCGTCGAGCGGATTTTTCTCGACGGCGATGATGTCGGCCCATTTGCCGGCTTCCAGAGTGCCGGTCTTGGCGCTCCAGCCCATCAGGTCAGCGGCGTTGACCGTGGCAGTTTGCAACGCGGCCAGAGGAGCCATGCCGAGCTGGTTGACGTACACGTCCAGCTCATGGGCGTTCAACCCGTGCGGGTAGACGGCGGCGTCGGTGCCCATGGCGATCTTCACGCCGGCCTCCATAGCGTGCTTGATGTTGGCTTTGGCCACGGCGCTGATTTCCACCATCTTCTTATGCGAATAAGGCGGCAGGTTGCCGTTCGCCACCATCCAGTCTTCCAGGTAGAGCGTGGGAACGAGATAGGTGCCGTTCTTCTTCAGCTCGGCGATGGCTTCGTCGTTGATGTAGCTGCCATGCTCGACTGAATCCACGCCGGCCATGCTGGCCCAGAGAATTCCCTGGGCTCCATGGGCGTGCGCGGCCACCCTGCGGCCCAGGCGGTGGGCATCGGCCACAATGGCGCGCATCTCTTCAAGGGTGTACTGCGAGGCCTGGGGATCGTCGCCCTTGGACAAGACGCCGCCGGTGGCGCAGATTTTGATTACATCGGCGCCGTACTTGATGTTCTGCCGCACCTGATGCTGCACGGCGGCAATGCCGTCGGCCACGCCGTCGCCCGTGGCATGGAATTTGAAGGGCAGCAGGTCGTCGTCGCAATGGCCTCCGGTAATGCCCAGCGCCGGCCCACTGACCTGCAGGTGCGGCCCGGCGATCTGGCCGGAGTTGATGGCGTCGCGCAGGTCCACATCGGTGTAGCCGCCGGCGGCCACGTTGCGCACCGAGGTGATGCCGGCCAGCAGCGTGGTGCGAGCGTTCACCACCCCGTTGATGGCTTCTTTGGCGTCGGTTTCCAACAGCTCGTGGTAGGGATCGAAAATTGTATCCATCGTCAGGTGGGTATGCACATCGATCAGGCCGGGCAACACCGTCAGGCCGCCCAGATCAACCACCATATCGCCGGGCTGCGCAGGAAGTTGAGCGCTGGGCGCGATGGATTGGATGGTGTCGCCCACTACCACCAGGGTCTGGCTGTCGAGCAGCTTGCCGGTCTTCACATCGAGCAGGTGGCCGGCGCGAACCAGAGTGCGCGTGGGCTTAGGGGCCGGTTGAGCAGAGAGCGTGACCGCGATGGCTGCAAACAGCAGCGCCAGAACTAGATTTTGCCGCTTGAACATGGGTAAACCTCCAAATAGAACCGCAAGCGGAGTGTAGCAAAATCGGCTTCCGGGATGCGCCGACACCTCCAAAAACCAGGGCCTGCTCACACTGCCCATCCATCTGGGTAGTGTGAGCAGACCCTGGCTTTTCAGGCCCATTTCTTTCCCAGCGCGTTCAGGTCCGCATGAGCGAGATCTTCTGGCGTCATGGCAATGCGAAACTGAACTTCGGCATTGAAGCCGAGAAACAAGGGTTCGGCAAATTTTGGGATATCTGACGACTTTTGGACATCGACGACGAAGATAGCGCCTCGATGGCCATCCTGTTCTGTGAAATAGGCGGCTTCTGGCTTGAGTTCATCCAGAATCTGTTTGATCTTCGCCCCCACGGTTCCATTCCGGGCGGTAGTGTTGAACGGCTCAATGGGGAATTGAACCAGCATAATAACCCGCATGTGCGACCTCCAGATGCCTATCCTTGCGGTTGAGCCGCAGGCGGCATTGACACGTAATTCAACAGATTCCACGACTGGGACACATGATTCATAAATGTCAATATGCCTGGTCCGTGCTACTTGCTCTCGAATGCCCAAACTCAACATTGGTGCCAGCCATCCGCTCTCCGTGATAGGCTGCTATGCGGAGCAATCTGCGCGAATTGGCTGCTCTAAATTTGATCCTGGCCGGCCTTTGCGGATGTTTTCCGCGTTTATGGGCTGACCGGTTGACCTATCACCAAGAGGACATTCATGAACTGCTTTCGTTTTGCACCGATTCTGATTCTGCTGGGCGGAACCGCCCTGGCTCAGACCACTCCTCCGGCCGCCGACGCGAAGCCCGCGCCGCCCGTCGTCGTTAAAAGCTTCGATCTGACGGCCATCGACAAGACCGCCGATCCCTGCACGGATTTTTATCAGTACGCCTGCGGCAACTGGGTCAAGAGCAATCCCATCCCCGGCGATCAGGTGCGCTGGGGGCGGTCCTTCTCGCTGCTTGGCGAGCGCAACCGCTACCTGCTCTGGCAGGAACTGGATGCCGCGGCCGCAAACCCCACAAGCGCGTTGGAAAAGCAGTATGGCAACTACTTTGCCGCCTGCATGAACACCGACCTGGTGGAGCAGAAGGGCCTGAAGCCTCTGGAACCCGCGCTGAAACGCATCGCCGAGCTGAAGGACGCCCACAAGCTGGCCACGCTGATCGGCGATCTGGCGGCCGAAGGCGATGCAGCGCCGCTGTTCCGCTTTGGCGTGGAGCAGGACGACAAGGATTCCTCCAAGCAGATTGCCGGCGTCTTTCAGGGCGGTCTCTCGCTGCCCGACCGGGACTACTACCTTGTAGACAGCAAGCGATTCCAGGAGATTCGCAAGCAGTACGCCGAGCACGTGGCGAAGATGTTCACGCTGGCCGGCGACACGCCGGAGCTGGCGGCCAAGGAAGCCGCGGCGGTTTTGGAGATTGAGACCGCGCTGGCCAAGGTTTCCACCAGCCGCACCGACCTGCGCGAGCCGGAGAACCGCTACCACATCTACACGGTGGCCGACTTCCAGAAGCTGACCCCGGATTTCGATTATTCGGTCTATTTCAAGGATGTGAAGATTCGTTCCTTCGAGACGCTGAACGTGGCTACGCCTGATTTCTTCAAGGGATTGAGCGAACTGATTGCCAAAGAGCCGATTGAGGCGTGGAAGTCGTACTTCCGCTGGCATGCGCTGCACAGCGCGGCCATCAACCTGCCCAAGGCCTTCTTCGACGAGAACTTTGCCTTTTTCGGCAAGACCCTGGCAGGACAGAAGGAACCAACGCCGCGCTGGAAGCAGTGCGCCAGCATGACCGACCGCGCGCTGGGCGAAGCGGTGGGCCAGGACTGGGTGAAGAAGAATTTTCCGCCCGCTGCCAAGGCCAGCATGGACAAGTTAGTAGCCGCTCTGGAGAAGAGCCTGGGCGATGACATCAAGACCCTGCCCTGGATGAGCGACGCCACCAAGAAGGCGGCGGAAGAAAAGCTGAACCTGATCCGCAACAAGATTGGCTACCCGGAAAAGTGGCGCGACTACTCAGCCCTGAAGGTGGAGCGCGACGACCTGATCGGCAATCTGCGCCGCAATAACGTCTTCGAGCGCAACTACAACCTGAACAAGCTGGGCAAGCCGGTGGACGAAAAAGAGTGGGGCATGACGCCGCCCACGGTCAACGCCTACTACAACCCGTCGATGAACGACATCAACTTCCCGGCCGGCATCCTGCAGCCGCCCTTCTTTGATTTCACCATTGACCCGGCGGTAAATTTCGGCGGCATCGGCGTGGTGATTGGCCACGAGATGACCCACGGCTTCGACGACGAGGGTTCGAAGTACGACGGTCAGGGCAACCTGCGCGAGTGGCAGACGGCCGGGGACCGCAAGGCTTTCACCGAGCGGACCGACTGCGTGGCCAGCGAGTACAGCGGCTTTGAGGCCGCTGCGGCGCATGATGGCATCCCGGCGCAGAAGCTGAACGGCAAGCTCACCCTGGGCGAGAACACGGCCGACAACGGCGGCCTGCGCATCGCCTACATGGCGTTGCTGGACACGCTGGCGGCGGAGGGCAAAACCATCAACGACAAAATTGATGGCTACACCGAGGAACAGCGCTACTTCCTGGGCTTTGCCCAGGTGTGGTGCCAGAACCAGACCGAGCAGTCGGCCCGCCAATCAGCGCTGGTGGATCCCCACTCGCCCGGCCTCTGGCGCGTCAACGGTTCGGTGCAGAACTACGACCAATTCGGCAAGGCCTTTGGCTGCACCAAGGGCCAGCCCATGTACCCGGCGACATCCTGCCGGGTCTGGTAGGCCTATCCCGGGCCTTTATCCCTGCTCTGGAGCCGTGGCGCAACCAAGCCATGGCTCTGGCCAGGGCCCGGGGGGAGTCATAGCCGGGCAGGCTTGCCGGGAGGCCTCTTTCTCGGGATGGCGGGTTGACGTTTCCCGCCGTTCAGGAGTCCAAATCACAGTCCTGTGGCATAAAACTGGCCGGCCAGACCGGACGGAGAGGTGTTAGCTTCGCTCCTGAGGCAGGGTGGCCAGGGAAAAAAGCACTGTTTTGCCCAGTCTCTGGCCAAAACTAGGCACAACCAGCCCTGGGCTTTTACAATGCAACAGGGACCCGTCCCAACCCAGCTATGCTGTGGAACTAGCAAACTTGGCGGCGCACGCCTGACCAGGATGAAGGAATCGCATGAAGTTCACGAAATTCGGCAAGGCCCTTCTGATAAGCGCCCTTTCTGCTGGCGTTGTTTTCAGCGTTACGTCTTGCATCCAGGATTATTCGGTCGGCTATTTGTATGTGACGGGGACGGTGACGGCCTCGACCTCCGGCAACGGCATTATCTCCGGCTTCAAGATTGATCACAACACGGGTCAGCTGACGGCCATCAACGGTCTGCCTGTTTCCTCCGGCGGCGCTAATCCGGTTCGGGCCGTCCTGCTCACCGGCAGCCGCTTTCTCTATGTTCTTAACCGGGGCGTCAGCAGCAACCCGGCAGGAAGCTCTATCTGCACTACGGCGTACCCTTGCCAGAACTCCAACATCACGCAGTTTGCCATCGGCGCCAACGGCATTCTCACGCCGCAGGAGACCTTCTACACGCAAGGTTTGAACCCCTTCCGCATGATCACCGACAGCTCGGGGTCTTTCATCTACGTGCTGGAACACGATTCCATGATCAACGGCGCTCCGTCCAACAGCACAACCAACCCGAATCCGAACTGCGCTGCCGCCCTGACCGGCGCCACGACTTGCGGTGACATTACCGCCTTTCAGGTCAACGGGACCACCGGCAGGCTGCAACTGATTATCAATGCCCAGTTGACAGCGGCCGGCGGCGGAGCATCGCTGCCTTACTTTCCGGTTCCAGCCAATCCCGTTGACTTTTTGATGGCCGGCGGAACCATCATCACAATGAGCGGGACTGCCACCACAGCCTCCACCACTTATCCATACACCGGCGGGGCAACCGTATTTCCATACGCGCAGAATGCCTCCAATGGGCAGTTGACGGTGAGCCAGAACAGCGCCCAGACGCTGAACATCAAGCATGGAACCGCCCTCGTCTCCGCTGGTGCTTTCGTCTTCGTGCTGGACAACGAGGCGCCCAGCCCTAATCCCACCAACGCGGCCAGCCAGATTCTGCCTTACACGGTCGGCAGCAATGGCGCGTTATTGGCAGCTACCAGCGGCCCGATTCCCGATGATCCAAACCAATCCAACCCCATTTACCTGGTGCAGGAGAATAAGGGGAAGTGGTTCTACGTGGCTAACCAGGGGAACAATGTCACCGGCTCGGGAACGGCTCAGAGCGGAATTGCCGGCTACGTGATCAATAGTCCGTTTCAGCCCACCGAAATGGCAGGCACGCCCATCGGCTTCGGCTCTGGAGCCGGCCCGCAGTGCCTGGTTGAGGATCCGTCGAATCAGTACTTCTATACGGCCAACATCAACGATTCAAGCGTATCCGGTCAGTCTATTGACGAAAACGCAGGCACTCTCAGGCCGCTCTCCCAGTCGACGAAGGCGCCCTCGGAGTATGCGCTGACGGGTCCGCCCACCTGGTGCCTGGTGGATGGGCGCACCAACTGAACCGCTGCTTGATGCAGATACGCCTGGGGCGGAGGAGGGCCTCCGCTCCAGGAAACGCCAGACAATGATTGACCCGCAGTATTCAAGGACGCAGCCGGATTACAGGACGCAATGTTGTTCACGGCGGCCTGGGGTTCGATTCCAAACCTGATTTTTTAAGGGCCGGAACCTATGGCCCACTGACGAAAGATGCGCATGAAGTTCAATAAATCGAGCCAGCTTCTGCTGGTCTCCGCTGCCAGCCTCATGGCGGCAATACTGATCACCGCTTGCGGCACGGCCACCGTGGATTTCGTATTCGTGACCAGCTCCAGGGCCGCGGGGACCAATAACTACGGCGAGATCGATGTCTTCGAGATCAACGGAGTTTCTGGCGCTATGCGCCAGATCCCCAGTTCGCCCTTCCCCTCGGGCGGACGCAACCCGGTAGCCGAAGCCGTCTCTTCCGACAACACGATGCTTTATGTGGTCAATCAGGACGACAACACCATCGTCCAGTTTCTGATTGGCAATGACGGCAAGGTCTATCCGCAGAACACCGTGAATACGCCCGGGATTTACCCGCTGGCTGTTGCCGTGAGCGGGTTGAATCTGTTTGTCGTGGACACCTACCAGCCTCTGCCCGCTTGCTCCAGCGCGGCCCCGTGTTCGGGGTCTGTGGGCGTCTTTCCCCTGCTGCCCGCTACCACCGGCGCCAACCCAACCCCCGCAGGCGCGCCGGGAACGCCAGTAGTCAATACCAGCATTGGCGCAAACTACTGGCCGTTGACCCTGCCCAGTAACCCCGCACACATCATCACGCCGACCGCGATCAACGTTCTGAAATCGGGCGCCGGCCTCTTTGTTGCGGCCTATGACGCCTCAGTGACGCCCAACGTTGGTTATGTTTTTGGTTTTTCTATCGGTACAGGCGGCGTGCTCACACCCCTCCATGGCGGTGTGCCCTTTGTCGCGGGTGTCCATCCTTCCGCCATCGCCAGCGATTCCACCAGCGCCTACGTTTACGTGACGGATTTCACCAGCGGCAATGTGCGCGGCTACTCATTTGCGTCCGGACTTTTGACTTCGTTATCGGGAAGCCCGTTTCCGGCCGGCAATCAACCCACCGCAATGATCGTCGATCCCGCCTACCCCTATGCGTACATAGCCAACGGGCTGGACGGCTCGGTGAGCGCGTATTCGATCAACAGCGGCGCGCTTACCCGTATTGGCACCTATGCCGCGGGGATTCAGCCGGCGGCCATGGGCATCGACCCATCGACCAATCACTTTCTTTTCACCGCTAATTTTCTCGGCAGCAACGTCTCTGATTTTGAGTTGAGCGCCACCGCCGGTACGCTCATCGACACGCAGCTTTCGCCTTACACGTCCAACGCCCAGCCGACGGCAGTGGCCGCGGTTCCGCACGGCAGCACGACGAAGTAAGGTCGGCAACAGTCCTCTGCCGGGCACCCTAGCAACACCCCGTACCGGGCTTTTACAATGCATACGGGGCAACTTAACCAGTTTTCTTAGGGCTTGCAACTGACCAGCCCACGATGAAGGAAGCGCATGAAGTTCAGCAAAGTGAGCCAGCTTTTACTGGTCTCTTCCATCGGCCTTCTAGTGGCCACCTTTTTCTCTGCCTGTGCGATCACAACCATCGACTATGTTTTCGTGGCCTGTTCCGCCGGCACGGGGGCATCGAGCGCCGGGCAGATCGAGACTTACGCGGTGGACTCTCAGTCCGGCGCATTGCGCACAGGAGCGCCCACCGTGGCCTCGGGCGGAGTGAACCCGATTTCCATGGCCGTTACCTCCGACTACGCGAATCTTTACGTTGCCAATACGGGAAACCGCTCCATCGTCCACTTCGCCATTGGCCTCACCGGTGTGCTGACGACGAAGGACACGATCACTCTTACCGGTACGCCCGTTTCCATAGCAGTTAATGAAGCCAATACGTACCTGTATGTCCTCTCCGGACCCAGTCCCGCTGTGCTCACCGCCTATGCTCTCTCCAATGGCACAATCGGCACCGCGGCTTCATCGAAAACCCTCAGTCTCTACGGCACCTACGCCGCCTATAGCGGCGATGTCCTGATTCCCACCGGGCTTTCCGTGCTGGCCAATAATGCAGCCGTCTACGTCACGGCCTATGACCAGTCGGCCTACAATCCCGGCGGAAGCACGACCAGCACCGCCAACCCCGGCTGGGTCTTTGGCTACACCGTCGGCTCGGGCGGTGTTTTGACCGCAATAGCCAATCCCATTGAAGCCGGCATCAAGCCCACGGCCATTGCCACCGATCCCACCAACCGCTTTGCCTATGTCACCGACTACGCCTCCAACCAGCTAATCGGCTATGCGATCATGAGCAGCAGCACGCTGAACTTTTTGCCCAGTGGTCCCTACAGGGCTGGGGGCGAACCCTCTGCGATAGTGATCGATCCGCGTGGCAAGTTTATCTACGTCACCAACTCGCTGGATTCCACCGTCTCGCCTTACGAAATTGACCTGACCACCGGGGCTCCCTCGGTGACGGTGAACTCTACCTCCACTGGAGGCAGCAATTCGACGGACACCCAGCCGGTTGCCGTCGCGATTGAACCGGCGCTGGGCCGTTTTGTCTATACCGCGAACTTCCTAGGCAACTCCGTCTCCGGCTTCCGCCTGGACTCGACCTCAGGCTCGCTGAGCATGACCCAGTCCACGCCCTACCCCACGGGGGCAAAGCCTGCCGCGGTGATCGGCATTCCCCATGGCAACTATTCGAAGCAGGCGGTTAACCCCTAACGGCAACAGATCTTTTAAGCAAAGAGCCCAGCCGCCCGGCTGGGCTTTTTGCTGCGCCTGAGTTCGATTCACACAGCGAGTCCCGGCTCATTCGATGACTTAATTGGCGCAAAGTGTGGCAAATATGCCACAGGACAGAGGTAGCCCCCGGCGTCTAATCTAACCCTTGCGTACGGTTTTTTGAGCGGAACCAGAGTAACTGTGACCTGTTCAGTCTCGTGCAGGATCGCCGCTTCCTGATGGTCCCACCCCAACGACAAAGAACTGTCGTTGGGGACCCCGGGATGGTCGCGTCGACTTGAACGCTGTGGTTTCGGGATACATTGACTCTGGTTCCGTTGTAGCCGTGGAAGAAGGGATTTTTGGCCAATCACGCACTCCTGAGTCCCGCGCATCTGGAACAGACGATTGCCAAGCCCTTGGAGTTCAACGGGGTGGGGCTGCATTCCGGAGCGCCGGTGCACCTGCGCTTAAAGCCCGCTCCGGCCGGCTCCGGCATCGTCTTCCGACGCACCGACCTGGACAATTTTGAGATTCCCGCCATCGGCCGCTACGTGGCCAAGGTGAGTTACGCCACCAGCTTGATGCGGCAAGGCGTGCTGATTCAGACCACCGAGCATCTGCTCTCGGCGCTCATCGGCATGGGCGTGGACAACGTGATTGCGGAGCTGGACAACCTGGAACTGCCCATCCTGGACGGCAGTGCGCTACCTTATGTGGCGGCCTTTCTGAAGGTGGGCATCCGCCATCAGCGACGCCGCCGGGAGACCATCCGTGTGCTGCATCCGGTAGAGGTGCGCGAGGGGAAAAAGTTTATCGGGCTCTATCCCGGCTCCGGCTACAGCATTGAGTACTCCATCGATTTTCCCGCGCCCGTCGGTCACCAGTCTGCCTGTATTGATCTGGCCGCCGAGACCTACGGCACCTTTATCGCCCCGGCGCGCACCTTTGGCTACAAGGCTGACGAGCAGAAGCTGCGCGACATGGGCCTGATCCGCGGCGCCGGGCCGGAGAGCATCATCATTCTTGGGGCAAACGGGCCGGAGAACGGCCCGCTGCGCTCTCCCGACGAGTATGTGCGCCACAAGGTTCTGGACCTGATTGGCGACCTGGCGCTGGCCGGCCGCCGCATCGAGGGCCACGTGGTAGCCGAGCGCGCCGGACACGCCATGCACACGGCGCTGGTTTCGCGGCTGATCAAAGACCGCTCCGCCTGGGAGCTGGCGCACGTGCCGGTGGCCTCGGCGGCGGACGTGGAGAACTCGAAAGCCGTCAGCCCGGTCCTGGTGGACGCGTAGAACGAGGGAATAGGTCCCAACTCCCTGCACTAAACAAACACAATGCTCATCGGCACGGAAGCCGGGTAGCTCTTGCCTTCTTCGGCCAGCGCGCCGGTCTTGGGATTGCGCCGGAAGACGCTGATCAGATTCGAGTCCTGATTGGCTACCAGCATCCAGCGCTCCGTGGGGTCCAGCGTGACGCTGCGCGGAGTCTTGCCGCCGCAATTCGAGCGGCCAATCGGCGTCAGCTTGCCGGTCGAAAACTCTGCGTGGAAGCTATAAAGAAAATCCTTGTCGCGATTGACAAAGTAGACGCTCCGTCCATCTTTGGTGATGAGCGTGTCACAGGAGCGCGAGATGCCGTTGAAGCCCTCGGGCAGCATCTCGATGCGCGATATAAATTTCAGGCTGCCGTCGGCCTTGCTCCACTCCAGCACGTCCACCGTCGAATCCAGCTCATTGATCGAGTAGGCGGTGTGGCCGTTGGGATGAAAATGCAGCGTCCGCGGACCGGCTCCCGGCCTGGCATGATACGTTCCTGCCGGCGTCAGCATGGCCGTCTCGGTGTTCAGCGTGTAAATGTGGATGCAATCCATTCCCAGGTCGTTGATGTAGGCGAAGCGGTTGTCGGGCGAGTAGGAGGCAAAGTGAGCGTGGGCTTTTTCCTGGCGTTCGACATTGGGGCCGTGGCCGGTGTAGTGCTCGTTCCACACGGCAGGGCTGAGCTTGCCCTCGGTCACCAGAAAACTCGCCGCCGAGCCGCCAAAGTAGTCGGCCGCCAGCAGCACGCGGCCTGTCCGGTCAAGGGCCACGTGACAGGTGCCAATACTTGCCGAGTTCTGCGCGGAAAGCTGCTGCAATTCACCGTTAACCACGCGAAAGCTGGCTACCGCGCCGGTCGGCTTGCCGTTAAAGCTGTTCACCGCCGCCGCCGCGTAGAGGTATTGATGGTCAGAGGAGAAGGTGATCCACTCCACATGACCGAGCTTCGCTGCGACCCCGACGGGTGCAAGTTCAGCAGTGGCGGGGTTCCAGTCGAAGGCCAGAATGCCGTCGGGCGCGTTGCAGCCGACGAAGACGCGCTGCAGGCGTGACGCGGCAAAGAGTGAGGGCGAAGCCGTTGCGGCCAGCGTGGCGGCAGTGGCGGAGATCAGAAAATTGCGGCGAGTGAGTTTTTCCATAGCAGAAAGATTGTCGCCGATGGGGCAGGGGATGCGCCAGTGGCGAGACGGGCCGCAGTCAGACGGCCCCACCGCAGGGGCCGCAGCTGGTGCGCCAAATCACAGGACGTTCCTACTCCGCGTGTGATAGCATCCATTTTCGTAGCATGGAACGCCTGCGGATTCATCTATTCTTCCTCCGCTCGGCGCCGGCCCAAGCCTTTATGGATGAGGTAGACGGCAGACCGGGACACGTGGCCCTCCAATCCGGCCACTTGGACGCCCCACGGGACGTCCCCATGATTTCCCTGTCCCTCCCTCATCACACCTCAAAAATTCTGACTAAACCCAGCAAAATCAAGAGGAGAACACCATGAAAACCTACCAGGGAAGTGAGATCCGCAACGTGGCTGTAGTGGGGCATGCGCACTGTGGCAAAACCACTCTGATCGCCGCTCTGCTGCATGCCGCCAAGATGACCCCCACACAGGGCCGCGTGGAAGACGGCACGGCCGTAACCGCTTATGACGAAGAAGAAGTAGCCCGCGGCGCAACCATGCAGAACGCGGTGGCCTTTGCCGAGTGGCAGGGCGTAAAAATCAATCTTGTCGATACTCCCGGCTTTCATATGTTCATCCACGAGGCGCGTGCGGCCCTGTTGCCCGTGGAATCGGCCATCGTGGTGGTGAACGCGCAGCACGGCATTGAGCCGGTCAGCGAGCGCGTATGGCGCTATGCCGACGAGGCTGGCGTTCCCCGCATCGTTCTCGTCAACCAGATGGACCACCCCAAGGCCGGTGGCGGCGAGGGGCTCAGCGCCCTGATCGACGATCTGGTGGATCGCTGGGGCCGCAACTGCGTGCCTGTCCAGCTTCCCATCTCCGGCGCAGAGGGATTTCGCGGCGTCGTCGATCTGGTGACCATGGAGGCCTTCTATTACACTCCCGGCGGCGACGGCCGCGGCAAGGCTACCGCCGAGATTCCCGCCGGCCTGACTGCCGATGCCAAGACCCGCCACGAGGCGCTGGTCGAGCTGGTGGCCGAGGGCAAAGACGAGCTGATGGAGGAGTACTTCGAGACCGGCACGCTCACCAAAGAGCATCTCATCGCCGCGCTGCACGAGGCCGTCCGCGAAGACCGCATCTTTCCCGTGCTCTTCTCCAGCGGCTTGGGCAACATGGCCCTGGACCACCTGCTGGACTTCATCAAGGAGTACACGCCCTCGCCTGTCGAGCGCGCGCCCATCGCCGTTCGCAATCCATCGATTGAAGTCACGGAGGACAATCCCGATGCCGGAAAATCCACCCGCAAAATCGACGACAGCGGGCCGCTGGCTTTGATGGTATTCAAGACCATGACCGACCCGTTTTCCGGCCGCATCAGCTTCTTCAAGGTCATCAGCGGCGTCATCAAGAACGACGCCAACTTAGAGAACTACACGCGGCGCGGCTCGGAGCGATTTTCACATCTCAGCGTGATGCAGGGCCGCAAGGCTGTCGAGGTTCTCGAGCTGCACGCCGGAGACCTGGGTGCCGTGGCCAAGCTCCGCGAAACCCTCACCGGCGACACCCTCGGCCAAAAGGGCGCGGAGATTCAGATCGATCTCCACAAGCTCCCCGAGCCGGCCATGACTTACGCCATCGAGCCCAAGAGCCGCGCCGATGAAGACAAGCTCGCCCCCGCCATCCACAAGCTGATGGAGGAAGACCTGCTCATCCGCTTCTTCCGCGACCCGCAGACCAATGAGTTCTTGATTGCTGGAGCGGGCCAGCCGCACATCGAGTCCATCGTCAGCCGCCTCAAAAAGCGCTACCACGCTGAGGTCACGCTCAAGGCGCCCAAGGTGCCTTATCGCGAAACCATTCGCGCCAAGGTCGAGGCGCCGGGACGCCACAAAAAACAGACCGGCGGCCACGGCCAATTCGGCGACTGCAAAATCCGCATGGAGCCACAGCCTCGCGGCGCAGGCTTCGAGTTCGCCAGCGAAGTCTTCGGCGGCGCAATCCCGCGCAACTTTATTCCGGCAATCGAAAAGGGCATCGTCGAGTCCGCCGCCCGCGGCTATCTCGCCGGCTACCCGGTCGTCGACTTCAAAGCCACCGTCTACGACGGCAGTTATCACGACGTTGACTCGAATGAAATGAGTTTTAAAATGGCCGGACGAATCGCGTTTAGAAAAGCCATGGAAACGGCCAAGCCCTGCCTGCTCGAACCCATCATGAAGGTCGAGATCGAGGCCCCCGACGAGTTCGCCGGAACCCTGATGGGCGACCTCAGCAGCCGCCGCGGCCGCGTCCAGGGCACGGACTCCAAGGGCCGCACGACACTCATCAACGCGCAAGTTCCCATGTCCGAGATGCTGACCTACGGAACCCTTCTAACTTCCATGACCCAGGGCAAAGGCAGCTACCGCATGGAGATGGACCACTACGACATCGTCCCGCAGTTAGTAGCCGACAAAATCCTCGCCAACGCCAAGCGCCCCGTGGAGGAAGAGGAAGAATAGCATTGCATGCAGCAGTCGCGGCTTGCGCCGCATTAACAAGACTGGGTGCCCCATATCCCATAAGCGGGAATTTGGGCACCCATTCATTTGAGATAAGCAAACTCGGGCCACCGCCTTCAAGAATATACTTCAGGTGAAGAAAAATGAACAATGATCAAGAAACAAATCGTAAGGATACTCCTTGGCGCGACAATTCAATTTTTGTTACAACTTTCTATGCGATTCTAACCGCTATGGTTGGCGCAGTTTTGGCGTTGGCCATTGGGGATAAGGATATCGCGGCAGTTTGGTATTGGCCCATTGGTTTGCTAGCACTTTCTATGATTTTATTTATTTGGGGACTTGAGAGGTGCGGCGAGGCAATGGATGAGGATGATATTGACAAATACCTCGCCTGGTTATTGGTTTACAATTTCGGAAGTGTTGCGATGTTTTTTGGTATCGCGACCTACATAGGGATGCATTATCACGTTAGTTGGATATTACTTGTAATTATTCTCCTTGTCGCCCTGGTTGCATCCTGGAAATGGATAACGGATATTTGTTTTTTGATTTTTGCGAGCGACGCTGACTCGGAAGAATATAGGGAAGAGTTGTTAGGGAACCGAAAGCCACAGAAGCAATTGGATTTGGTAATACGTCTGTATAAATTCTGCAGAAGAATGCATAAGCGGAAAGTTATGGAATCTTGCATGCCTGACACAAATAGTTATACCAGGTTGCGCCCATCCAAAATTCATGGAGTCGGGGTGTTTGCTATCCGAAATATACCGAAGGGTGTAAATATATTCAGTGATGATAAATCGGAGATGATCTGGATCGATAAGGAAATAATTCAAACAAAGAGCGGAGAAGTTAGAAGATTCTATGATGACTTCTGCGTCCTCAGTAATCAAAAATACGGATGCCCGAAAGGTTTCAACAACCTGACAATAGGGTGGTATATCAATCAGCCTCTCGAAGACCAAGAGCCCAATGTTGTCTGTAACGACGAATATGATTTTTTCGCGGCGAGAGAAATTTGTGCTGGAGAGGAGCTCACTGTCGATTACTCCACCTTTAGTGACAACTCTACAATAGGGCGATAGGCGGGTGGCCCAAATCTCGATTCTGAGATGTGGGTGACCAAATGGAGTTCAGAATGATGAATGATTACGAAATACCGGATATTGATGGCCCCCCGAAAAAGGAGCCACCACCCAGCAAGACTGTCAAGCAATCATTACTGGCGATTGCATTAGCATTGGGGTTAGGCGCAGGTGTGGTCTTATTGCTTCAATTTCATTACTTAGTTTCTGAGGTTGGAGTTCTTGTTTGGGCGGCAGTAACAATTTGTCCTAGGTCTATGACCGTATAGAGATGTACCTATATAGTCACTTTCGCGGGGGCCGAAAGGGCTGCATAGTTGGGACATGCAAAGCTACCATCGGGTACATGTTCAGTTGAAGAGGAAGGATCGGCAGCAGCTTTCCGGGATGCTGACAAGGGGGCGGGAATCGGCGCGCGTGTTGCGGCGTGCTTCGATTCTGCGCCAGCTTGATCGTGGGCAGAAGGCGGCGCAGGTGGCGGCGAATGTGGGTGTAGCTGCTAAAACGGTGCGAGCCGTTGCCCGGCGTTATGAGGAGGAAGGGCTGGAGTCGGCATTGTACGAAAAGGCGAGGCCCGGCAAACAGCGAGCGCTCGACGTGGGCCAGAGCCAGCGGATCATCGCCATGGTGTGCGCTTTGCCGCCCGAAGGAAGAGCGCGGTGGAGCGTGCGGCTGATCGCCACCGAAGCGGTAAAGCGGAAGCTGGCGCCGCAGGTAGGCCGGGAGACGATCCGAGTCCTGCTTCAGAGCCACGAACTGAAGCCGTGGCGGGAAAAAAATGTGGTGCATCGCGGAATTGAATGAGGAGTACATCGCCCGCATGGAGGACGTGCTCAAGATATACGAAAAGCCGCTGTCGGAAAGGGAGCCCGTGGTCTGTGTGGATGAGAAGCCTACGGTGCTGCATGCCGATGTCCGCCCGCCTCGACCGATGCGGCCCGGACGGATTGCCCGGCGCGATTGCGAGTACGAGCGGCGCGGCACGGCCAACGTCTTCTGCGGTGTCCAGCCCAAGGCCGGGCGGCACTTTACCAAACCGACTCCGAACCGCTCCTCGCCGCAGTTCGCCGATTACCTGGTGGAGATCGTAGCCAGCTATCCGGAGGCCGACACCATCCATCTGGTGATGGACAATCTGAGTTCACATAACCGCAAGGCACTGGTGGACCGGTTCGGCGAAAAGATCGGCGGCCTGTTGTGGGAGCGTTTCACGGTGCATTACACACCGAAACACGGCAGCTGGCTGAACCAGGCGGAGATCGAAATCAGCTTGTTCTCCCGTCAATGTCTGGGCCAGCGGAGAATCCCGTCGCTTGGACAACTGCAGCGACAAGCAAGGGCATGGAACCGGAGAATGAACCGCGACCGTGTCACCATCAACTGGCAGTTCACGCGCAAGAAGGCACGCCAGAAGTTCGGCTATAACAGAAACAACATCACACGGTCAGAGACCTAGT
>CABEBC010000488.1_pt1 | contig 31921 bp, 29 predicted proteins | sample 3422291 | NCBI WGS metagenome assembly CABEBC01 (sample SAMEA5534345, study PRJEB31848) | metagenome | biome: tundra; feature: field; material: soil | place: USA | collected 2013-05 | depth 0.45 m
GCTCAATGGCGTCGAAGACCTCGTAGGTCTCCTCCAGCGTGTATTTGCGAATGGAATCGAAAGATTGCTCGCGGTCCCAGGGGCAGCCGCCCGGAGCCCGCAGCCGCGCCATGATGGCCACCGACTGCTGAAACAAAGCCGCCGTGCGCTCCGGATCGGTAGTAGGTAGCGGCGCGGGGGTAGCTGCAACGGAGGGTTCAGGCTTGGGGTCCATGCACTTTCAGTCTAATTCGTGAGAGCGCGGCGATATACTCAACTCGACTATGATTCGCATTCTGGGAACCATCTTTGCCGGCTTGCTCGGCCTCGCCTTCGGCAGCTTTCTGAACGTCTGCCTGAGCCGCTGGCCCGCGGGCGAGAGCATCGTCCGGCCGCGCTCCCATTGCCGCCATTGCAACCGCACGCTCGACTGGTGGGAGAACGTGCCACTCATCAGTTGGCTTGCGCTGCGCGGCCGCTGCCGCACCTGCCGCGCCTGGATCGGCTGGCGCTATCCGCTGGTGGAGCTGGCCATTGGACTGTTGTGGAGCCTTGTCGGCTGGAGCTTCTTCAGTCAGTTCCAAGTGGTGGATGTCGCTCTTGGCCCCAGTCTCGGCCTTCCCCAATTCGGACTCATTCCCGCTATCGCGGCCATGATATTCCTCTGGATGATGGTCGGGATCGCCGTCATGGATGCCGAGCATTTCTGGATCGCGGATGCGGCCACTCTTCCTGGAATTGCACTAGGGTTTGCCATCTCAATCTTCATCGAATCGTTATTGCGGACGCCTCTGCGTTGGCAATCGCCGTTTTGGATTCATATTGGAGAACGCCTGCTAGCGACTCTCGCCGCCGCCGCTCTTATCCTGCTTATCCGCTGGTTTTACTGGCTGATTCGCCGCCGCGAGGGCATCGGCCTCGGCGACGCCAAGCTGATGGCTCTGCTAGCCGCATGGCTCGGCCTTCCCGGAGCACTGCTCGCCTTTGGTCTGGGCGTTGTGCTCGGAGCTTTAGTTGCGCTTGTTCTGCTGATTGTTCCGTCAGCGAGGCGGGATTCGGAAACTTGGGCACTCAGCAAGCTGCCGCTGGGCACGTTCCTCTGCATCGGTGGCATTGTCAGCAGCCTGTGGGGACAGCCCATGCTCGCCGCCTATCAACGCTGGGCAGGGTTCTGAGAATCTGCTACAAACGACGACAGGCCGAAGCAGAACGCTTCGGCCTGTCGTCGCAACCTGGCACCGCGCTACCTGTCGGTGCAGGAGTAGCAAGGATCAATGGAGGCCTGGATCAGCGGCGTGTCAGCCAGCCGCGCGCCCTTCACCATCCAGCGGATGGCCGGCATCACGGCAAAGGTCGGTGTGCGCACGTGAACGCGAGCTGGATTCCGCGATCCTTCTTTCCAGGAGACCGAGTACATGACCTCTCCGCGAGGTGCCTCGACGCGGGCCGTGGAGGTTCCAGTGATGAAGTTGAACTTGTCGTCGCCGGTGTGAAACTCGCCGGGAGGTAACTTGGCCAGCGCCTGGCGAAGAATCTTGCAGCTTTCCATAATTTCGAGAGCGCGAACCAGCAGTCGAGCGCGCACGTCGCCCTCGGGCTGCACGGGCACGTCAAACTCCATCTCCGGATAGGCCGCATAAGGCGCGTCGCGGCGCAGGTCCTGAGGCAAGCCCGAGGCTCGCGCTACCGGACCCACAACTCCGCAGGAGATGGCTTTTTCCGCAGTCAGCACGCCGATGCCCGCGCAGCGCGAACGCGCCGTTCTACTGGTCGTGAAGATGGGAATGACGGTGTGCGCCATCTCCAGCTCCAGCACCTCGACCATTTTGAGAATAGCCTGCGGATCGGTGATGTCTCTATTGACTCCTCCGATGCGGTTCATCGAGTAGTTGACGCGGTTGCCGCTGATGGCGGCGAGGATGTCCATGATCTTCTCGCGAATCTCGAAGCAGGTCATGAACATGGTTTTGAAGCCCATGAGCTTAGCCGCAATGCCAGCCCAGAGCACGTGCGAGTGCAGCCGCTCCAGTTCCGCCATGATGACGCGGATGTATTGCGCGCGCGGCGGCGCTATCACGCCCGCAAGTCCTTCCATAGCCCTGCACAGCGTGAGCGTATGAATGAACGAGCAGATGCCACAGACCCGCTCCATAAGCGCGATGACCTGAATGTGGTTGCGCGTCTCGGCCAGGTGCTCGATGCCGCGAAAGTTGAACCCGACGTGCAGCTTGGCGTCGATTACGGTCTCGCCTTCGCAGATCATATCCAGTTTGTAGGGTTCTTCCAGAGCCGGGTGATAGGGACCCATAGGGATTTTGTAGCTCATATTATCTCCTTGCTCACGGCCACAGCGTCACTCGCGGCCACGGCGTCGCGCAGGTTCACGCCCGGCGTCTCTCCCTGGCGCAGAAGAAGGGGTTCATATTCGCGGCCCGTGAAGTCCAAGGTATATTCTTCGTGAATCTCGCGCTCAATCCAGTCCGCAGCCTCAGTAAGATCAAAGATACTGTCTATGGATTTTCCAGCAAGCTGAAAGGAAAAGCCCAGCAACTGGCCATTGAGATCCCAGTGATATTCCAGGCGGAATCCCTCGTCCTTGGGAAGCTGATAGGCGGTGATGGTGATGAAGCGCGCGTGAATTTCGTTCATCGCCTTCGCCAGCTCGCGCACATTCACCGCGCCCAGCGCGAGCCAATGCACGCCGCCCTTTTCAACCCAGGGTTCCTTGATCCCCAGTTTTTCAGAAATGCTTTCCAGCGGACTCATTGTGCGCCTCCAGTTGCGGGGTTTGCCGCTTGGTCTATTTGTCCGGCGACAACAGTCGCCACAACCGTCGCGGCCGGCTTGACGGTCTGCTTACGGGCAACGGTGTAGGTTTTTTTCAACTCGCCGGGGGTCAGGTAAATCGGCGGGCACTCCGAGTCCTGGCTCAGCGCATGTTCCTTGCATCCCTCCACGCATCGCCCGCAGAAGGTGCATTGGCCGGGCTCATAGCTCCAGGTAAACTCGCCCTTGCCAGCCTTGAACTCAATGGCGCGCGAGGTGCAACGCATTTTGCAGATTGCGCAGCCGGAGCAAAGCGCGGGATCAAAGCGCACCAGGCCCCGGTAATGCTCACTCACTTTGGGGCGCGCGGGAAAGAGCATCGTCCGCGAGCCGCCCCACAGGTTCTTCCACAGCATGGTCAAAATGTTCATGCTTTAAGCCTCATGAAAAGCGCGGACGCAATCGCCAGTACCGCGAAGATGATGGTGCATTGCCAGTAAAAACGCACCGTTGTATCGATCTGCAAGCGCGCGGTAGCCGCTGCTACCACCGACAAGAGCAGCACCAGGCCAAAGGAGAGCGCAACAAAGACCAGAGCGGCAACCCACCAGAGTGTGAGGGCCGGAGCAATCAGCGTAGCTACTAGTCCGGTTGCGGCAACCCATTCAAGCCCATGCGAAAGCTCCCACATGGCCAGCTCAGGGCCGGCGTACTCGGTCATGGGGCCGGAGTAAATCTCCTGCTCCGCGTTGGGCAGAGAGAAGGGGTTGAGATGCAGCTTGGCGGGCAGGCAAACCAGAATCGCCGCAATCCCCAGCCAGCGCAGGGGTGAAGCGGGAAGTTGCGCCAGCGCCGAGAGGCTGAAGGTATGCTGCGAGGCTGCAATAGAGATGATGGCCAGCAGAAAGACCACGTTGTAGCTGACGCTGAGGACAGCCTCGCGCGCCGAGCCAATCTCGCCGAAGATGGAGCCGGAACTGAAGCCCGCGGCGATGATGCAGATGGAAGGCAGTTCGAGCAACGCCAGCAGAAGAATCAGATCGCCCTGGAAGCCGCCCGAGGCGGGCAGCACCGGCAACAGTCCCACCGCGCCCGCCGCCGCCGAAACGGCAATCAGCGGCCAAGCCTTCATCAGCAGGCCGCCCACGCCCGTGCGCTGAGGCGTGCCTTTGCCCAGCAGCTTGATGAAGTCAAAGAATGGCTGCATGAAGGGAGGGCCGATGCGGCCCTGCATTCTTGCCACCGCCTTGCGCTCTACCCAGAGGAAGAACCACGCGGCTGGAACAGCAAAAAGTAAACCGGGAAAGATAAGCAAGCGCGCTAAGGCAGTAGTCAGACTGCCCCAAATCTCTGGCGTCATCATGCCTGCACCTCCGTGGAACTGCAAGCGCAGCTTACGCAATTTTCTCCGGGGTCGCCCACGATCTCAGGCTCGGCGTTAACAATAGGCGGCTTTGAGCCTCGCGCGGCCAGAATCCCCGCGGCCTTGGCCACACCCAGAATGATGGCATCGGGACGGGGCGGGCAGCCGGGAACAAAGACATCCACCGGAATGTGCTTGTGAAGCGGCCCAGCCAGCGTGCGGCTGTCGATGAAGACATTGGTCGTTGCCGGGCAGGAGCCGATGGCCACCACAGCCTTGGGCCCGTAGACCTGTCCGTAAACCGTCTTGATGGCATTCACCGCGTTGTGGGTGACAGGGCCGGTGACGCAGAGTATGTCGGCGTGCCGCGGCGAGCCTTCCAGGCGCACGCCCAACTGCTCGGCATCGTAGCGCGGCGAGAGGGCTGCCACAATCTCGATGTCGCAACCGTTGCAACTTCCCGAGTTCATGTGAAAGAGCCATGGACTGTGGCTGCGGCAATAACACATCAATTTCTTCCAAAGATTCATGGTCTTCCCCCAAGCAGCATTTGCAGCGCATCCGGCCAGACGCCGCCAGCCAAAACCAGCAACACCAGCGCAACGATGACGGCCTGCAACAGGAACGGTTCCTTTGTTGGTTGCGGCGGCGATGGGTGCGGATGCGCGTCACCCGGCGGTCCCCACCAGACGCGAGTCAAAGCCAAGGTGTACGCGATCAGCGCAAGGATCGACGAGACGATGAAGACCGCGGCCAGCGGCCAGCCGATTTGCACCGCTGTCTCGTAGAGTCTCCAGCGGCCGATGAAGCCGAGGGTTGGCGGCACACCCAGCATGGCCAACATTCCAAAGAGGAAGCCGAAGGTAGCTACTGGGTAGCGCGTAGCCAGGCCAGTGTGTTCGCCGTCCAGCACGCCGTCGGCCTCGGGACCGCTGAGGCAGATAAAGAGCAGCGCCTTGGCCAGTGCGTGAGTCGCGGCGGCTATCAAAGCGCCTTTAAGTCCGATGAAGTTAAAGAATACCGATGAAGTTCCCAGCAGCAGGAAGCCAATGTCTTCGACCGTCGAGAGAACCAGAAGGCGCTTGAGGCTGCGCTGCGTAAGCATCAGAAGAGCGGCCAGGAAGGACGTGGCTGCGGCAGCGCCCAGCAGGAAGCCCTGGGGAGTGAGCAGGCCCGGAGACGCCTGAGCGGCAACGTACAGTTCACCGAAGGCCGCCATATCGACGACCGCGATAATCAGGCCGAGAACCACAGCGGGCAATTCGTCAGCCAGGCTGAGCAGCCAGAAGAAGAGTGGAACCGCGGCCAGCTTGACACAGACGCTGGTCAGCAAGAAAGCCCTCGCCCAGTCCGGTTGTCCACGCTCCAGCAAAAGGTCGCTGGCAACCAGGGACAAGCCCGAGATAAGCACCACCACAAGGTAAGTCAGCTTTGCGGATAGTGTCCGCGCGCTTTGCCAGACCAGCGCCACAGTCAACAGCGCGCCCAGTTCCAGAAGCCCAAGACGCATCCATGGATCAGGAACAATCATGCCCGCAACAGTGGCCGTGCCTGCCAGAATCATCAACGGAGCGAGGCGGAGCCATTTCGCATGAATGAGAGCGGCCAGGATCAATGCAACCCCAGCCACGGCGCAAGCCAAAACCAGCAGTTGCGGCATCGGAGGCGAAGGAAGAGTCTGGTCGCCCGCGATTGTTGGAGCAAACCAGCGAACACACGCCAGCACCGCCGCTGCCAGCACAACGACGAGGGCCAATGCGTACCGCTCCATCCATGAGACAACAACGCCAAGTCCGCGCGAGACAGCCTGCATGCCGCGCCAGACGCCCAGGTAGACAGCGTCCACATTGGACCAGCGGAAGAACTCATGCCAGTTTTGCAGGAAGATGCTGGAAAAATCGCCGGCCGTAAGCCTTCCCTGCTCCGACAACGGCTCGCCGCCGGTAAAGACTCCGCCGCCGGCCAGCGCTGCGCCGCCATCCACTGTGGCCGGACGCGCAACGCGTGCAATGGCGTAGATCGCCCCGCCCACAATCAACGAAAACACCGCCAGCACCAGGCCGCCTATCGTCGAGAAGCTGCCCGCATCTGAAGAAAGACCAAACCACGTCACCTGCACCGGGCTGAGTTGCAGCGCGAGCAGAATCGGATTGAGCAGGTAGTTGACCGCCAACTGCGGTGCAACGCCCAGAATGATGCTGCCCGCAGCCAGGAATCCCATGCCCCAGACCATCGTCGGCGGAGACTCGTGGGCATCTTTGGTCGCCTTGGTCAGCGGGCCGAGGAAAACGGCGCTGGTGGCCTTGGCGCAGAGAAAGACCGTGCCCAAACTGACTGCCCAGGCCACCATCGCGGGAACGGCCCATCCGGCCTGCAAGGCCGCCGCGTAGAGCATCCACTTGCTTGCAAAGCCGCTCATCAACGGAATGCCCGCCATACTGCCCACGCCAATCAACCACGACAGCGTCGTCTGCGGCATCTTCTGCGCCAGGCCGCCCAGCTGGTTCATGTCGCGCGTGCCGGCGGCGTGCTGCACCGATCCAGCAGTCAAAAACAGCCCGCCCTTGAAGAATCCGTGGTTGAGGCAATGAAGGAGTCCGGCAGCAATCGCTAGCGGAGTTCCGATGCCGAGGCCCATCATCATGTAGCCAATTTGGCTCACCGTGGAGAAGGCCAGCATGCGCTTCAGATCGGTCTGCACCATGGCATACATCACGCCTACAGCCATGGTGACGGTGCCGATCCACATTACGGCTTCATTTCCCCAGGCGAAGTCACCAGCCGTCGGCCATGCGCCAAAGCTGTGCATACGGGCGGCCAGATAGACGCCGGAGGTCACATAGCAGGCGGCGTGCAGCAGGGCGCTGACCGGGGTGGGTGCGGCCATGGCATCGGGAATCCAGGTGTGCAAGGGAACCTGCACAGACTTGGCCACCAAAGCCACCAGCATCAGCACAAAGACTCCGCCGGTAAATGCCTGAGCCACCTTGGGATCGGTCCACAGGGCGCTCCCCGTACGGTAATAGACCACCAGAATGGCTGCCAGCAGACCGTAGCCCGCAATGTGAGTCATCAGCAGCACTTTGCGCGCGCCGGCGACAGCCTCGCGGTTGGTGTACCAGAAACCCACCAGGCTGAAGGAGCATAAGCCCACCAGTTCCCAGCAGAGGTAGAAGACGAACAGGTTAGCGCTGTAGACCAGGCCGACAAAGCCGGCAATGAAAACCAGCATGGAGGCGTAGAAGCGGGTAGCAGCCTTGTCGCGGGCCATGTAGCCGATGGAGTAGAGCAGCACGAAGGCGCCCAGGCCTGTCCCCATCAATGCAAAAAGGACGCTGAGGGCGTCTACGTGGAAGACGAGGTTCAGCAGTCCATCCCAGTGGAAGAAAGTCCGTTCGACTGCCTGCCCAGCCTTGACTGACCCCACCAGCGCGACCACGGAAACGACGGCCGGCAGACAGGTGAGAAAGGCCAGAATACCCTTTGCCCGGGCGTTTAACAGCCGCGCAACGAGGATCTGCAGCGCGGCGCCCAATAGAAGCGAGCACGGCGCAATCAGAATAAGGTTCTCTGCGTTCATGTTGACGATACTAGTTTGCATGAAGGTTATGGGCTGTGACGGAACTCACCCCTAAGGGCGCGGGTATCGCAATGCGGAACGGTGTAGTGGCCAGAATCACCTCCTGTTCCGGTTGCCTTTGGCCGGTGCATAGCCGGCACTATAGTCCCCTACGTGGTTCTGCCGTGGGGCGCGCTGCCTCAAGCGGCTCCGAAGACCCAGTAACTTAAAAGGCAACAATCCGTGCAAAATGCGCGCCAAAAAGGCTTTACGTATAGGTAGAGGTTATTGGGCGCATAATTGGGTTATTTGGGAAGCGGGATAACAGGGGTCAAGGAGCCCTCATGACAAGTGCGAATTCCAACGTGGACCAGCGATTGAATCGCCGTCAGCGGCGTATCTGGGAGATTGTGTCCCACTCTCCTCTTGAGTCGCTTTGGAACCTGCAAGGTGTTCCCGTCCGCGTGGTGGCCTCGCGCACCTGGAAAGCTGTGAACGCCGATCGTCTCTTCGGTCATGCCGCAGAGCTGGGCTTTTACTTCCTGTTCGCTCTGTTTCCCACGCTGTTTTGCGCCAGTTCGATTCTCGGCCTGTCCGCTCGATCGGCGCCCCAGGTTTTCGACAAGCTGCTGGATTATCTGGCGCTCGTAATTCCCACTTCAGCCCTGGGCACCGTCCTCAATACCTTTAACGAGACGACGGCTGCCGCCTCCTCTGGCAAGGTGACGCTTGGACTGGTTGCCGCCGTTTGGTCCGCATCGGTCGGCATTTCGGCTATCCAGGACACTCTCAATATCGTTTACAAGATCGAGGACTCGCGCTCTTATTTCATCGCACGGCTTCACGCCATTGGCCTTACTGTCGTTCTAACAATCATCGTAGGCTTAGGCCTTGCTTGTCTTTTGGGCGGAGACTTTATTGCCGCGCTGGCTCAGGTAGAACTCCATCATCGTCTTCTAGTCGTGGCCTCATCTGTCACGGCGAGAGTTATGGGCTGGATCGTGGCAGGCGCTCTTCTCGACTTCTCCTTCGCCGTCATCTACTATTGGGCTCCGGATTCGAAGAAACGCCGCTGGCACTGGCTCACGCCCGGTGGCGCCCTGGGCCTGCTCGGATGGCTCTTGGCCTCCCTTGGCCTCCGTGTCTACCTTCATTACTTCAATACCTATTCTCTTACTTACGGGTCTCTTGGCGCGGTGATTATTCTGCTGACCTGGTTCTATATCACCGGCTTGATGCTTCTTCTGGGCGCTGAGATCAACAGTGAAATCGAGGGCGCCTCTGCTGAAATGCGCCTGGGCCTACCTGCCCCGCAGACTCTGGACCCGAAAACTGGAATGGAGGATTCCCCGGTCTGAAAATCCAGACCTGGGGCTGCATAGAAACGGCAGAAAAGAGCAAAGTAAAGGGGTTAGGAACCGCGGAATGTTCCACGTGGAACATATTCATTCTGTTGAGTTTAACTCGATGTTTACTACATAATTATCAGCAAGATTTTGAAAATAAATATATAAGTTGGGTAGGGGCGGCCCCTTCCACCCTCCAAAGTTTCACTTGTATTCAGAGGAGACAAGGCGAAGAATAATAATAGTTGTTCGCAGACGTGAGTCTGCTAAACCTCAGCCTGGGACATAATAGGGTTAGAGCGGGCCGCCTTTGGGTGGCCCCTTCGCTTTTCAGGGCCAAAGTATGTTGGCGATCTCCCGATCCGCGAAGCGCTCCCTTGGAAAAATAGTCACTACCCGGTAAGACTTTCGATTGCGGTAGTTGAAAGTCCGGGCTGCTATGGATTTACCGCCTGCCTCAAAGTTTCACGCGCGAAATTGATGCGCAAACGCGTGCGAGTGGCTTTTGCGAATCGTTCCAATGTGCGTGTTGATGGCAGCACCTTACCGCTTTCGAGGCGAGCAATGACTGCCTGAGTCGTGCCCATCGCCTGGGCAACCTGCTCCTGGGTCATATCCGCGCCGGCGCGGGCCTTGATCATGGCCGATGCAAGGGCGAACTCCGCGTCCAGCGCATTGTAGGCCGCAACGTACTTTGGGTCTTTCTTCCACTGCTTGAACGACTCTTCCACGGGGATGAATTTCGGCTTCATTGAACCTCCTTGGCCTTCTTCAGGGCTTGCTTGATTTCGCTGCGCGGCGTTTTCTGGGTTTTCTTGGCAAAAACGTGCACGACGACGATACGCATACCGGTTGCGGTGACATAAACCGCGCGTGCGATTCCGCTTTTGCCCTTCAGCCGCATCTCCCAGAGCGGTCCATCAAGATGCTTCAGATAAGGCTCACGGACTCTATCCAGGCCATGGGCCTGAATCAACTCAACGATGCGCTGGAAGCTGGCTCGGATATCGAGAGGAAAGGCGTCGAGCGCTGCCTTGGTTTCCTCATCGAGAAATCCGACGGACCATCGCATGGTTTAATTATACCTTTTTTGCAATGTTTTGCAAATGACTAGGGGGTTCAAGGATTCCCAGGTCTGAAAATCCAGACCTGGGCCACCCGCCCGAAGACCCGCTCATCGCGATAAGGCCGCGATGAACGGGGCACAGCATCTCAAGTCTCATGGTGCTTCTTCCGGGTTGATGAACGGGCCACCTGCCCTCTATTGATGATGGGCCACCCGCCCGGCAGCTCAATCAGGCCTGATGTCGGGGGGTACATACTTTCTTGTTGCTCTAGAATATTGATCCCGGATGAAAACCCAGATAAATGAGACCACAGCGCAACCCAAAAACACCAAGGCTACTATCAAGATTGTTCTTTCGCTAAACAACTTTTTGGCAATCCAAATGACCCCGTAAAATATTAGACCCAGTGGGCCGAATATGAATATCGGCATGATGAAATCACTATAAGCATCGAAAATCTGTTTGGGCCGAGTGGAGAAGGAACGTCCATCTGATGGTAATACCGTTGGTCTATGCGAGCCAACGCAGACTCCATCAATTTCGACCTTGGCATCAGGTGGCCCATCATACACGATTTCAATTACAGCTCCATCTCCGGGCTCCAGGACCGCGAAAGAGAGGCGTAGAGAATTGAAGTTCTCATCGGCCCTAACAAGTTGAGGCAATATAACTCCACGATTTGTCTTAATGATGGACCAACTAAGAATTCGCCCCATCGGAAATCGAGATCGAATATGGTTTTAGAACTTGGGAGGACAGAATCTCTAACGAGCCACTATTCCAAAAGTATACTTGTATCGCCGTAATTCCACTTTTCCCAACTTCTGTTCCATCGTAGAGCAAAGAGAACTTATCAAACTTCGCAAGTTCAGGCTGAACCAGGTTTCTCCGCCTCGGATTCACCATGAACGTTGGAACGCGCTTCTTTTCCGTTCGCCGGTAAAAGTACACCGCCATGGCGATGCCGATTATTCCAATGGCAAGACTTGCCGCGGCAATCCATCGATCTGGAGTCATTGGGGGTATTGTAGACTTGCTGCCCATGTCTCGCAATACATGTTAATCGGCTGTGCCTCTTTTAAGTGCGCCGGCCGCGCCTCAGGCCGCAACCGCCTAGTTGTGCTTGCCTTTCCACTCAGCGTAGGGGCCTTGGAAGTCTTCTATGGTGTGTTCGTGGAAGACCCAGAGGCGGGTGGCTACTTCATCGATCAAGTCATGGTCGTGGGTGACTAACAGGACTGTGCCTTCGTAGCGCTGGAGGGCGATGTTCAGGGCGTTGATGGCCTCGAGGTCTAAGTGATTGGTGGGCTCGTCGAAGATCAGGATGTTGGGCTTGGTGAGGATGAGCTTGCAGAAGGCGAGGCGGGCTTGTTCGCCGCCGCTGAGAGCTTTGGTTTGCTTGTCGCCCTCTTCGCCGCTGAATAACATCTGTCCCAAAATGCCGCGGATGTCTTCGACGTGGGCGTCGGGCTTCCAGCGATGGAGCCACTCGGCGACGGTGAGGCCATGTTCAATGGTGGCGCCAACGTCCTGCGGGAAGTAGCCGATCTGGGCTTCGTGTCCCCAGAAGACCGTGCCGGAGTCGAGGGTGAAGTCCTTGTCGGCGAGGCCGGGATAGTTATTGAGGAGGCTCTTGAGGAGCGTAGTTTTGCCTGCCCCATTGCGGCCCATGAGGCAGATGTGTTCTCCGCGCAGGACGTTGGCTGTGAAGCCGTCGATGACTTTGTGGCCGCCATAGATTTTAGTGAGGTGCTTGAACTCGAGGGCGTGCTTGCCGCTGGGGCGGAGCTGGTCGAAGCGGATGTAGGGGCGGGCGATGTTGGAGCGGGCGAGGTCGTTGGTTTGCAGGCGCTCGACCTCTTTGCGGCGGCTGGTGACCTGGGAGGAGCGGGTTCCGGCGGAGAAGCGGGCGATGAAGTCGTTGAGCTGGGCGATCTTCTTTTCGCGCTGGGCGTTCTGCGATTCGAGGGTGGAGCGAATCTGTGTTTTGGCCATCACCATGTCGTCGTAGCCGCCGGTGTAGGTGATGATGGTTTGGTAATCGATGTCGGCGGTGTGGGTGGTGACGCTGTTGAGGAAGTGGCGGTCGTGGGAGATGGCAATGAGGGTGCCGTCGAAGTTCTGGAGAAAGTCCTGGAGCCAGTGGACGGAGTCGAGATCGAGGTAGTTGGTGGGCTCGTCGAGGAGCAGGGCCTGGGGCTTGCCGAAGAGGGCCTGGGCGAGGAGGACGCGAACCTTTTGGCCGCCCTGGAGTTCGCCCATGAGGCGCTGGTGGAGGGACTCAGGAATGTCGAGGCCGTCGAGAAGAACGGCGGCGTCGGACTCGGCGGTGTAGCCGTCCTCGTCGCCGATGACGCCTTCGAGCTCGCCGAGGCGCATACCGTCGGCGTCGGAAAGCTCGGGCTTGCTGTAGATGCGGTCACGCTCTTCGAGGGCGGCCCAGAGGGGCTTGTTGCCCATGATGACGGTGTCGATGACGCGATAGGCGTCGAAGGCGAACTGGTCCTGGCGGAGAACGCCGAGCTTGCGCGGGCGGACGACAGTTCCCTTCTGGGCGTCGAGTTCGCCGGTGAGGATGCGCATGAAGGTGGTTTTGCCGGAGCCGTTGGGTCCGGTGAGGCCGTAGCGGCGTCCGGGGACAAAGTTCACGCTGACATCCTCGAAGAGGATCTTCGAGCCGTAGCGCATGGTGACGTTGCTGACACTGATCATTCTTGTCGAGTTCCTATTGGCGGGCAATCCCACCCTAGCCGCAAAAACAAGAACGCGGCGAGGGTAGGGCACCCAATCTTGTCATCGTAAGGGGCAAATGGAAAATCAAGGTTTTGGGGGGCGCACAGGCGCCAGCCCCGGAGAACTGCTGCTCTTCTAGTTTCTCATGAGGGGCGGCGGAGGCGGTTCTGCGACTCTTTTGGGCCTGTTGCGTCTATAAGGATGGACGGTTTTCTGTTTTGGACGCCTGGGAGAGCAGGAACCGCGGCCAGATGGGATTAGCTGCCACTGGCTATACTGAATGTTGGCGAATGGACGAATTGAAACGACCAGAACAACTGAACAAAACAGAACATACCAGAACAAGCCAGCCGCGAGGCTGGTACTCCGATGAGGTCAACGAAGATATGAAATCGTTTTTTGAACGGCTGCGCACACGCCGTCTTGCATCCGTGTTTATCTTGCTTGCCACGCTGTCGGTGGCGATTGTGGCCGGCTCCTTTGCCGCTCATGGAGTCCGCGGACAGGAAAAGCAGAATGACAGCGCCGACGCCACGCCACTGAAGGTGGCCGATTCCGCGGTGGCTCCCAACCAGTTTGTGGAGATTGCCAAGAGGGTGGGGCCGGCGGTGGTGAACATCAATACCCAGACGATTCCCAAACAGTCCACCAACAAGGGGCGGCGCAATTTTCACGGCCGTGTACTGCAGCAGCCGCAGCAACCCGGCGACGACGACCAGGACCAGGATCAGCAGCAGGGTCAGGGTCAGGGGCAGGGTTCGGGCAACTTTCAGGATTTCTTCAACCGCTTTTTCGGCGGGCAGATGCCGGACACGGAGGGCGGGGACGACGGCCAGGTTCGCGAGTCTCTTGGCTCGGGCTTCATCGTCGATCCCAAGGGCTACATCATCACCAACAGTCACGTGGTGGAGAAGGCCGACAAGATTTACGTCAAGCTATCGACCGACCCGGACAATGCAGATGAGGGCCGCCCGGCGCGGGTGATTGGGGTTGACAAGGCCACGGATCTGGCGGTGATCAAGATCGAGACCAGCACGCCGCTGCCGACCGTGAAGATGGGCAACTCCGACACGGCGCAGGTGGGCGACTGGGTGGAAGCTATCGGCAGCCCGTTTGCGCTCTCGCAGACCGTCACGGCGGGCATCATCTCGGCCAAGAACCGGACCATTCAGCCGGGCGTGAACGGCCAGTTTCAGCACTTCATCCAGACCGACGCGGCGATCAATCCGGGCAACTCCGGCGGGCCGCTGCTGAACATGAACGGCGAGGTCATCGGGGTGAACACGGCCATCTTCACACAGTCGGCCGGGTATCAGGGCATCGGCTTCGCCATGCCTTCCAACACCGTGGTTGATATTTACAACGACTTGATTGGGAACAGCCACAAGGTGGTCCGCGGCTCCATCGGCATTCGCTTCAATCAGGGCCTCTCCGGGGCTGTGAATCGTGTGTACGGCTTCAAGAACGGCGTACTGGTGCAACAGGTTCAGCCGGGAGGGCCGGCGGAGAAGGCCGGACTGAAGGCGGGCGACGTGATCCTGACTATCGATGGACGCTTGATCAAGGACGGCGACGACCTGGTCAACGAGATCGCCAGCCGCAGGCCGGGTTCGAGCGTACGGCTGAGCTACCAGAGGGACGACAAGCAGGCCGATGCGACGGTTGCCATCGGTGACCGCGACAAGGTCTTTGCCGAGTCGGGCGCCCAGCAGGCTGAAACCAACCCGGACGAAAAAGGCGACGCGGGCGAGACCAAGCTGGGCATCGTAGTTCGCGAAATTTCACCGTCCATTGCGGCCAAACTGCACAGCCCCGGCGTCATGATTCAAGCGGTGCACACCGGCTCGTTCGCCGACCTGCAAGGGCTGGAGCCGGGCCTGGTCATCGTTCGCGTCAACAAACTGCTCACGGGCAACAAGGAGCAGTTCAATGCCGTGGCAAGCAAACTCAAGACGGGCGACGACGTGGTGTTTGAGATTGTGGATCCGCGCCATCCCGACGATGGCATCAACGTGATCGGCGGAACGCTGCAGTAGCGTTTGGAGGGGCGCCAGAGGCGAAGTTCCGCTTTCGGCGCCCTTTCCGCAAGCCTTTGAGTTCCTGGCATCCAAATCGAGTTTTTACTTGCTGTAAGACGGGATAAATCGCTAAACTATCGATATACGATCTAGCAAGAAATTGTCTGTCTCAGAGGTGAACCTGCGTGCTGACTTTTCGAACCAGCCTGGCGTTGGCAGTGTTCACGGCTCTGGCGGCGTCGCCGGCATTCGGTACCACCGCACATCCTGCTACCAGCAGCAAACCAGCGTCGCATACTACGCATAAGCACACCGGGCAGACGCACGGCACTCAGTCGCATACTGCTCAAACGCACACCGCGCAGACTCACGGCACTCCGGCGCGCACCGCGCAAACACACGGAGCCACGGCGCATGGCACCCAGGCTGCCCACGGAACGCGCAAAGGAAAGCCCAAAGCGCGCAAGCCGCGCGGCCAACTGGCGATGGAGCCGGGCAGGGTCACAGAGATTCAGCAGGCTCTCATCCGCGCGCATTATCTTTCCGGCGAGGCTGACGGCAAATGGGACGAGAGAACCAGGGCAACCATGCAGAAGTATCAGGCCGACCAGGGCTGGCAGACCAAGCTGATGCCTGACGCGCGGGCGCTGAAGAAGCTCGACCTCGGCCCGGATTACTCCAACGCGATCAACGCGAAGAACGCGACCTTCGCCGAACCGCCACCGGCCAGCACAATTCCCCCGACAATATCGGACGGTTTTGCGGAGGCCGCAGGCGTCAAAAAATAGACATTCTGCCGGATTGATCTTCATAGCAAGCATGGCCGCCCAAGGGCGGCCATGCTTGCGTCTTCCCTGCTCCACTGCAACTCAGAAATGGAACTCCGGCATTCCCTTCAGGAGAAACTCATAGCGCGGACGGAGGGTGTCCGGGCCGGAGGTGATGGTGCTGTCCAAGTGGATGAGCGAGTCGTCCTTGCCGTACTTCGGCCACAGGGGCAGGCCCGGTCCGTTGGGATCGCCGGTTCGGGCGAAGTTGGTCCAGTAGCTCATCATCTGCTCACTCAGTGTGCGATCCTCGGGACGCCAGACGGAGCCGGGACGGGTGTCGAGCGTGCCGAAGACATACTCGATCTCGTCGGAGTGAAAGGCGAAGGAGCTGGGGTGAAACTTGCTGGTCGGCGCGGCCAGTTCCAGGTGATAGCGATATATGGGCGAGTCGCCGGTCTTCCACCCCACGGACGAAGACCTGTCCGCGGGGGCCCCGGTCTTGCGGTGCGCTTCCAGCCACTTCCAAGTGCCGAAAGCAATGAAATTGTCGCTGCCGTAGTCGATGGCCGAGCGCAGAGCTTGGGCGTCGGTGTCGGCGGGATAGAGCATGAGAAACTCCGCGGCGCGCTCCTGATAGAGGCCGCCAATCATGCTCTTGAACTGGTCCGCGGTCAAGGGGCGCATGGCTACGAAGCTGCCCTCGTCGCGATTCCAGCCGGCCAGTAGCGGCACGTACGCCTGTTTGCCGGCAGCGTAGGTGTCGGCCACCGGCTCGGTGAGAAACTTGCCATCGATAACCGGCGAAAAGCCCACCATGCCCCTGCTCTTGGTCGCATCGAGAATCTTGCCGGTGGGCAGAGCGCGCAGTTCCTTTAGCGACGCGATGCCGAGCGAGGGCACCCACTCGCCGTCCTTTTTTTCGCGAGCTTCCAGCGTGTCGGTTGGGAGCGTACCTCTGAAGGCCCCACCGCTTTCTCCGATGGCCTTGTGAAAGAGTCCGCGCGCTGCCGGAGAGGCCATCAGCGTGCTGACCGCAAAGGAGCCGGCGCTCTCGCCGAAGATGGTCACGTTGTCCGGATCGCCGCCGAAGTTGCCGATGTTGGCCTTGACCCACTGAAGCGCGGCCACCATGTCCAGCAGGCCGTAGTTGCCAGCCGCGCCGTTGGCCTCGTGGGCCAAATCGGCCGTGGCCAGAAAACCGAAGACGCCCAGGCGATAGTTAATAGTGACCAGCACCACGCCCTTGAGGGGAAGAAAGTCGCCGTTGTGGCGCGGCTCCGAGCTGGCGCCGCCCGCGTAGCCGCCGCCGTGAATCCAGAACATGACAGGAAGCCTGCTGTTGGCCGTGGCGACGGCGGGCGCGTAGACGTTGAGGAAGAGGCAGTCTTCGCTCCCCGCGCCATCCTGAAAGATCATGTCGTCAAAGACGTGAACCTGGGCGCAGTGGTCGCCGAATTTGGCCGCGTCCCGCTCGCCTTTCCACTGGAGCGGCGGCTGGGGCGGCTTCCAGCGCAGATCGCCCACTGGAGGCGCGGCGTAGGGCAGGCCGAGAAATGCCTTGACTTTGCCGTCGTTGATGGTCTTGCCGTGGACCGTGCCTTGTGCAGTCTGAACTGTCAGGGGGGCAGCATGGGCTATGGTGGATAGTCCGAGAGCCAGTGCCGCCATGGCCAGCATGGACGCAACTTTCGTTCCTATTTGCATAAAATAAAGTCTCCGCATAACACCATAGCAGGAAGACAGGCTTTCACTTCCCGATGACATCGATGGCTACGGTAATTGTCTTTGGCGGCATGCAGGCGTTGTTATCGCAGGCCTGGTAGCGGAGACGAGCCTCGACGAGGTGATCGCCGGGCGCAGCCACGATGCGCGCCTGGATGGTGAACTCGCCGGAGTAGACGCTGAGTTTGGTAGTGGGATCGAGGGGGAGCGTGAAGTCCGTGCCGGGCGGGTAGACGGCCCCGTCGAGATGCACGCCGGAGCCTGTGGGAATTGTCAGGGTGGTTGGGATGAGTTCTTCTTGCCGGGGCGTGTGGGAGTTGATGTGCAGCCCCGGCGCGATGCGGAAGTGCAGGGCGACTGTGGCCGGTTTGGCGGCGGGAACGGTGACCTGCTCAGGATAGAGAAATACGACGGCGGGCTTTGCGGCGGAGCGCGGGGCGGAATCGACGAGCGGCCTCTGACATAACGCGAGCGCAGAGGCCAGCGTGATGGCTGCGATGATGACGATACGCGTCCCGGATTTAGATGCAATCATGATTCTTTCCTCGTGCTCGCGACTCTCTCAGCTACTTAACAATCCCCATCGCTTTTTTGATATTTCTTTCGAGATCATCCTTTGTGGTCATTCCTGGTTGTACGGCTACCACGGTGCCGTTGCGGTCCAAAAAGAAGGTGGTGGGCAGCGCGTCGAGACCGCCGTAGGGCTCGCTGATGGAATCGCCATCGATCAGAACCGGGTAAGTCATGCGCATCTTCTGGACAAAGCGCGCGATCTCCTGCTTTTCTTCGCTGAATTTGCGGGGGTCTTTGCGGTTGATGTCGTCGGAGGAGACGGCCAGCACCTCGAAGCCCTGGGCGGCGTAGCGGTTGCGCAGATCGATAAGCCAGGGGGTCTCGATCTTGCAGGGAGCGCACCAGGTGGCCCAGAAGTTGATGGCCAGCGCATGGCCCTTGTAGTCAGACAGCGAGACTTTTTTGCCGCTGAGGTCTTCGAGCGTGAAGGGTGGCGCGGGCTTTCCTTGCAACGGGGAGATGTACTGCGGCGCGCCGCCTGCATCGAGAACCAGTTCGCCCTGCGGAGCCGAGGCCCGCAGCCGCTCGGCGGCCTGCCTGCGGTACTCCCAGTTTGCCCAGCCGGCCCAGGCGAAGGCGGCCAGGATAAAGAGAACGGCGGTAATGACGAGGGTGTTGCGCTTCACGGGGATTGGCCTCTCAACCTAATTGTACAAAGGAGCGCGGACACATTGCCGAAGCTTCGAATAAAGCAGGTTAGCTTCCACTTTGCGGAATTAGCAAGTTAGCGAGTTAGCTGCTCCTCATGCAGGGGTAAAAGCTGTTACCATCAGAAACCGATGAGCGAAGAAGGTAAACAGCCCCGTTCAAAGAACCGTGAAGCCGTTCCGACGCCTGAACCGGCTGCTTTGGTGCGCACCGAAGCAGCGGCGCTTGAGGCCCTGGCCACGCGACTGGAAGGGCCGATGGCGGAGACCTTCGACCGGGCCGTCGAGTTGATTTTGCGCTGCGGCGAGGAGCGCGGACGGGTGGTGGTTACGGGCATGGGCAAGAGCGGGATTATCGCGCAGAAGATTGCCGCCACGCTCAGCTCTACCGGCTCCCCTGCCCTGTTTTTGCATCCCGCTGAAGCGCTGCACGGAGATGTGGGCGTGCTGATGGCGGGCGACGTGGTTGTGGCGCTGTCGGCGAGCGGCGAGACGGAGGAGATTCTGCGCCTGCTGGCCACGCTGAAGCGCAAGGGCGGCGCGCTGGTGAGCTTCTGCTGCAATTTGAATTCGACATTGGCGCAGGCCAGCGATGTGGCGCTGGATTGCGGTGTGGAGCGCGAGGCGTGCGGGCTGAACCTGGCGCCGACGGCTTCGACCACGACCATGCTGGCGCTGGGCGATGCGCTGGCGATTGCGGTGAGCCTGCGCAAGGGATTCCGCGCGGAAGATTTTGCGGAGTTGCACCCCGGCGGCAAGCTGGGCAAACGGCTGGCCAAGGTGCGTGAGCTGATGCACGCGGGCGATGCCGTGCCGGTGGTTGCTCCCTCGACGGCGATGACCGATGTGATCTACGAGATGTCGTCGAAGAAGCTGGGAATCACGACGGTGCAGGAGCGGGGACTGCTGCGGGGCGTGATCAGCGACGGCGATCTGCGGAGATTGTTGGAGCGCGAGGGCGGCGCGGCGCTGAGCAAGACAGCCGGCGAAGCGATGAACGACCATCCACGCACGATTGCCGGGGGCGAGCTGGCGGCAACGGCGCTGGCGATTCTGGAAGAGCGGAAGATCACTTCGCTGGTGGTGGTGGATACGGCAGGAACCGTCGAAGGCGTGCTGCACCTGCACGATCTGTGGGGAGTGGAGCTGATCTAAAAGCAGTGGTCAGTGGTCAGTGGTCAGAAAACCCTCATGAGCCTCTCAGCAGCATTAGCGACTTACTTTTTCTGAGCACTTTCCGCACGGAACTTTGCCAGCACCTTCAGATAAGCACGGGCGGTTTCGGTGATGATCTCGGGGGTTCCGGCGTCGATGGCGGCCAGGTTGACCAGGTCGCTGCCCACGCCCAGGGCGCGCGCGCCGGCGCGGAGAAACGACTCCGCGGTTGCCAGGGTGACGCCGCCGGTGGGAATGAGCTTGAGGTGCGGGAAGGGCACGAGAATCGCCTTCAGATACGCGGCTCCACCCACGGCCGAACAGGGAAAGATTTTGACGTAGTCCGCGCCAGCGCGGGAGGCTGTGATGGCCTCGGTGGGCGTGAGCGCACCGGGGATGGAGAGCTTTTTCTTGGCCTTGGTGACGGTGACGACTTCCTGATGAAAGCTGGGGCTGACGATAAACTCCGCTCCGGCATCGATGGTGGCCTCGGCTTCAACGGCGGTGGTGACGGTGCCCGCGCCGAGCAGGATGGCGGCTCCGTACTCTTTTTTGAGTTCCCTGAGAAGATCGATTGCGCCGGGGACGGTCATGGTGACTTCAACAACGGTGACGCCGCCGGCGAGCATGGCTTTGACAACGGCGTGGGCCTGGGCGGCATTGCGGGCGCGCAGGACGGGAATCAGGCCAACACGTTCGATGATTTGCGCTGTGGTTTCGGACATAATCTCCTCTTTCGGGCTGAGCGGGCTAACGGGCGATTCTTGCGGAGCCGCCTTTGACGATGCGTTCAACTTCGGCCAGCGTGGCCATGCTGGTGTCGCCGGGGGTGGTCATGGCAAGCGCGCCGTGAGCCACGCCGCAGCGAACGGCCCATTCGATGGGCTTGCCGGTGAGCAGGCCGTAGATGAGGCCGGAGGCAAAGCTGTCGCCGCCGCCGACGCGGTCGCAGATTTCGATGTCACGCTGCGGGACGTGAACGATCTGATCCTGGTAGATGGCGATAGCTCCCCATCCATTGCGGCTGGCGTTGTGCGCCGTGCGGAGGGTGCTGGCGATGAGCTTGAGATTCGGATAGGCAGTCGCGACCTCGCGAAGCATCTCTTCGTAGCCGGCGATGGGCAGCTCAGCGAAGTCCTCGCTGACGCCTTTGATTTTGACGCCGAGCATGGCGGAGAAATCTTCTTCGTTGCCCAGCAGCAAATCAACCTTGCGAACCAACTCGCGGTTCACCTCCTGGGCACGAGCTTTGCCGCCGATGGATTTCCAGAGAGAATCGCGGAAGTTGAGGTCGTAGGAGACGGGGGTGCCGTGGCTTCGGGCGGCGTCCATGGCTTCAACAGCGACCTCGGCAGTGGAGGCAGAGAGGGCGGCGAAGATGCCGCCGGTGTGAAGCCATTTCGTGCCGTTCTCGGGGCCGAAAATTGAGGGCCAATTGAAGTCGCCTGTCTTGACCTGGCTGATGGCGGTGTGGCCGCGGTCCGAGCAGCCGACGGCCGCGCGCACGCCGAAGCCGCGCTCAGTAAAGTTGAGGCCGTTGCGAACCTGGCGTCCGACGCCGTCGTAGGGAACCCACTTGATGAGGGAAGTATCGACGCCGCCCTGCAGGATAAGGTCTTCCACCAGGCGGCCAACAGGGTTCTCGGCCAGAGCGGTGGCGATGGCGGTGCGCAGGCCGAAGCAGCGGCGCAGACCGCGGGCTACGTTGTATTCGCCGCCGCCCTCCCAGACCTGGAAGTGGCGCGTGGTGTGGATGCGGCCCTCACCGGGATCGAGGCGGAGCATGACCTCGCCGAGGCTCAGGCAGTCCCAGCGGCGGGGAGATTCGGAGATAAGAAGTTTGTCCATAGGTTTTCAGGGAGCTTTCAATATTACTGTAACGCATTGTGGCGGGGGTGGTCAGCGGGGCTGAGCGATTAGGATACTGCCATGCGTAGTTTTGTCTTTCGAGCATTTCGGTACGGGCTGCTGGTGATTGGCGTGGGAGCCGCAGCTTCACTTTTTTCCCAGGCCGTGCAGCAGACGACAAGCCAGACGGGCACACCCACCGCTGTGCCCGCCGCTGCATCTGCGACCGCACCTGCCGCCGCGCAGAAGCCACCGGCAAAGCCGAATGATGCGAGCGTTCCCAAGCCTCCGCCCCCGCCCACGCGCGCGGAGATGTTGCGCGGAGCCTATGGACCCTATCGCGCTAACAACAAGCTGATTTATTACCACCTGGACATCCGCGTCGATCCGGAGAAGCAGTTTATCAGCGGTAAAAACACGATCCGGTTTCGGATGTTGAAAGATGGCACGCGCATCCAGCTCGATCTGCTTGAGACGCTGAAGGTAGACAAGATTTTGTATGGCGAAACGCCGCTCAAGTATGAGCGCGATTCGGGTGCGGTGTTTATCGACTTTCCGCAGACGCTCAGCGCCGGAAAAATTTATTCCATTGACTTTTATTACTCCGGCCATCCGCAGGAGACGGGGCGTTTTGTCGGCATGACCTTCAAGAAGGATCCGGCGGGGCGCGTGTGGATCAACACCGCCTGCGAGGGGACCGGGGCGAGCATGTGGTGGCCTAACAAGGACCAGTGGCGCGACGAGGTCGAAAGCATGGAGATCAGCGTCGCCATTCCCAACGGCCTGGTGGACGTGTCGAACGGCAAGTTCATGGCGAAGACCGACCTGGGCGACGGCTATACGCGCTGGGACTGGAGAGTGCATTACCCCATCAATAACTACGATGTCTCGCTGAATATCGGGAGTTATGTTCACTTCGCCGACCAGTTAGGCGACTTGACTTTGGATTTTTACGTGCTGCCAGAGGATTTGGAAAAGGCGAAGATGCAGTTCGCGCAGGCCAAGGGGATGCTGGAGGCTTATCAGCATTACTTTGGCGAGTATCCCTTCGCGAAGGACGGATACAAGCTGATTGAAGCGCCCTATGCCGGGATGGAGCATCAGAGCGCGGTGACCTATGGCAACCTTTTCAAGAACGGCTACCTGGGGCGCGACTGGACGGGCGTGGGAATCAGCCTGCGCTTTGACTTCATCATCATTCACGAGAGCGGGCACGAGTGGTTCGGCAACAGCATCACGGCGGCTGACCCGGCGGATATGTGGATTCACGAGGGCTGGACGACGTATCTGGAAGGCCTGTACGTGGAATACCGCTGGGGCAAGGACGACGCTATCAAGTACCTGAACGGCGACAAGGCCAAGGTCAAGAATCTGCGACCGATTCTTGTTGAGCGGGGCGTGAATGCCGAGCCGGATCAGGATCAGTACTTCAAGGGCGCGTTGATGCTGAACACTCTGCGCAGCGTAGTGAACGACGACAAGAAATGGTGGGCGCTGCTGCACGGCTTCTATCAGCACTTCAAGTATCAGAACATTCTGACGGAAGACGTGGTGGCTTACTTCAACCAGCACACGGGGATGAACCTGACGCCTATTTTTGATCAGTACTTAAGACACGCGCAGATTCCGCGGCTGGAGCTACTTTTCGGCGAGAAACCGGGCTTGGTGATGTATAAGTGGCGAGCCGACGAGGAGAACTTTGCGATGCCGGTGCGCGTGGGCAGGCCGGGAGACTGGCAGATCATTCATCCGACGACCAAGTGGCAGTGGATGAAGACGCCGCTGACTAAGGATGCGTTTCAGGTGGCGACGGAGCTTTACTACGTGGACGTGAACAAGCAGTAGGGGGGGAATTTGCAGAAATGACTGGTTTAAAAATTTAACTATTGAGGTTTTCGATATCCCACCCTTTCGCACAGAACGCGAAAGGATGGGGCACCCGGCATCTTATGGATCAGAAATATACGGACTTTAACCTGTATTCAATCGATGCGCTCACTTGGTATGAATGTAACGCAGAACGTGGCCATTACGTTTATCAATCCAAACTTGGGCTACTCCCCCATCCCATCCAGGCGGCAAATACCCAGTCACTTCCCAGACATTTCCAGTGAGCTTTGCAGTAAAGGGCCGCTCCGATTCAATCTGCTTCTGGCCATAGATAGGAATCAGGGCCTTCTCTGCAACACGAATAGCCGTGGCCTCATCGGGTACGCTGTGTTGGTCTTTTGCGTAGGCCACAAGCGCCATTGAGCCTATCGCGAGAGTAAGAAAACCGATCCGTAGACAATGCTTCATCGCAGTGACTCCATCTAAGCTCTCAGGCCGTTCTCACCTTACCCCGCGCTCTTGACGCGGACCACGGTGATCTTGGCGAAGCCTTCTTCGAAGACCGGGGGCTTGAGGCGTTCGGCCATCTTGCGCATGACGTCCTCGCTGACCGAGCGGTCGCGCTGGCGGTTGCGCTCCAGGCAGACGTCGAGCGGGACATCGAAGAAGACCGCCTGCGCCTCGTAGCCGAAGCTCTGGGCCATCTTGATCCACTGGCGGCGCTCATGGATGGAGAGGTTGGTGGCGTCCACGTAGTTCAAGGGCATGCGTGCGATGAGACGGGCGCGCAGGAGCGAGCGCAGGGTGGAAAAGACCAGGCCCTGGTAGCGCTGCTCCTCGACATCGTCGAAGAGGATGTTGCGCAGCAGGTCGCTGGAGAGCGGGGTGACGCCGCGGCGGCGGAACCAGGTGGTTTTACCGGAGCCGGGCAAGCCGATGGCCAGCACCACGAAGCCCTTGGGGGCCTGGGGCGAGCGTCCGGCCACCTCCGGCTCGGGCGGCGCATGGGAGGGCATCTCCGGCTGGGTCTCGAGCTCGAAGCGCCCGGAATCGGCCGGCTCATTCCACTCCTGCCGAGCGGGTTGCTGCTGTTTGGGTTGCCGTTCTGGCTTGACGGAACGAGACTCGGCCTGGGGCCGCTGCGGACGCGGCTGCGGGACCACTGCCGGGACCTCATCGGGGTAGAGCGGGACCAATGGCCGCAGTTGATTCGAGGGGAGTTCCTGGCCGATTTTGCCGGTGGATTCGGAGGTATTGGGGGTGCGTCGGGAACGTTTTCTCATGCCGCCTTCAAACACGTACTAATACGGGAATACCATACTTACCGAGGGCGCTGCAAATAGTGTGCACTCCGTCACATACGATCCTATATCGGGAAGGGCACACTAAAGGAGCGAGAAATTTGCGCAAATGGGGAAGAAAAGCGTTTTGTTTCGTCTCCGTAGACCTGCAATGTTACCATCATGAGTTTGGTGGAAATGCGTGCCGGGCGGTCATCAGCCGCCGAATCAGGGCAAGCTCGAACCAGATAAAACCACAGCCTCACCGACAACGAAGGAGAAGACAGACATGGCAGTTAAGGTTGGAATCAACGGCTTCGGCCGCATTGGCCGCAACGTATTACGCGCTTCACTTGGCAATCCGGAGATCGATTTTGTGGCTGTCAACGACTTGACCAGCCCGGCGACGCTGGCCCACCTGCTCAAGTACGACTCGATTCTGGGCAACCTGAAGAACGAAGTCACCGCCGGCGCAGACTTTATCACCCTCGATGGCAAGAAGATCAAGGTTTTCAGCGAGCGCGACCCCGCCAAGCTGGATTGGGCTTCTGTCGGCGCGCAGATCGTCGTTGAATCGACCGGCTTCTTCACCGACGCGGAGAAGGCGAAGGCTCACCTTGGAAAGACGGTCAAGAAGGTCATCATCTCGGCACCGGCCAAGAACGAGGACCTGACTATTGTTCTGGGCGTCAACCAGGACAAGTACGACGCCGCCAAGCACCACATTCTCTCCAACGCCAGTTGCACCACCAACTGTCTGGCGCCAGTGGTCAAGGTTGTTCTGGAAACCTGCGGCCTCGTCAGCGGCATCATGACCACCATCCACAGCTACACCAACGACCAGGTCATTCTGGACACGCCGCACAAGGACCTGCGCCGCGCCCGCGCCGCCGCGCTGAGCATGATTCCGACCTCGACAGGCGCCGCCAAGGCTCTCAAGCTGGTGATTCCGGAGAGTGCCGGCAAGCTGGACGGCTTCGCCATTCGCGTTCCCACACCAAATGTCTCGATTGTCGATCTGACCTTCATCGCCGAGAAGCCCATCACCGCCGAAGCGTTGAACGCCGCCTTCACGGCCGCGGCCGCGGGCGAACTAAAGGGCATTCTGGGCGTTGACTCCAACCTGCTGGTCAGCTCCGACTACAAGGGCAACCCGCTCTCGTCCATCGTCGATCTTCCGTTGACCAAGGTCGTCGGCCAGAGCGTCAAAGTGCTGAGCTGGTACGACAACGAGTGGGGCTATTCCAGCCGCGTCGTTGACCTGATCAGCTTCCTGGTCAAGAAGGGCCTGTAAGAGCAGGCCAACAGCATCAAGCAGACAGCTAACAGTGATCCGCGTTGAGCGATGAACTGTTAGCTGTTTGCAGTAAACTGACAATATCTCTCCTGGAGTAATTTTCATGCCCAAGCTCACGATTCGCGACATTGATCTGACCAATAAGAAATTGTTTATCCGCGTGGATTTCAACGTGCCGCTGACCGAAGACGGCTCGACCATCACGGACGACACCCGCATCGTGGCCACGCTGCCCACCATCGTCTACGCTCTGCGGCGCAAGGCAAAGGTGATTCTGGCCTCGCACCTGGGCCGTCCCAAGGGCAAGCCTAATATGAAGTACTCGCTGCGCCCGGTGGTTGACCGGCTGCGCACCCTGCTGGGCAAGGAGCTGGGCGAGGACGTCAACGTGGCTTTTGCGCCCGACTGCATCGGCGAAGTGGCCACCACGATGGCCCGGCAGCTTGAGTCCGGCCAGGTGCTGCTGCTGGAGAACCTGCGCTTTCACGCCGAGGAAGAGGCTAACGATCCGGCCTTCTCGAAGGAGCTGGCCTCGCTGGCCGATGTGTATGTGAACGACGCATTCGGAAGCGCGCATCGCGCTCACGCATCGACGGAAGGGATTACGCATTTCTTGAAGCCCGCCGTTGCCGGCCTGCTGATGGAAAAGGAGATTACTTACCTGGGCAAGGCGTTGGAATCGCCGGAGAAACCCTTCGTGGCTATCATCGGCGGCTCCAAGATTTCCGGCAAGATCGACGTAATCGATAACCTGCTGGACAAGGTAGACACGCTGGTGATTGTCGGCGGCATGGCTTACACCTTTGAGCGCGCGCTGGGAGTTACAACGGGTAAGTCGCTGGTTGAAGAAGACAAGATCGAGATGGCCAAGGCGGCGCTCGACAAGGCCAAGGCCAAAGGCGTCAAGCTGCTGCTGCCGGTGGATAACATTCTGGCCGACAAGTTTGCGGCGGATGCAAAGACTCAAGTGTGGGATTGCTCAAAGAACTTCCCTGCCGAGTGGCAGGGGCTGGACATCGGCCCCAAGTCGATTGCGGCGATTGAGGATGTGGTCTCTACAGCGCGGACGATTGTGTGGAACGGGCCGGCCGGCGTCTTCGAGTTTCCGCGCTTCGCCACGGGCACCAACGCTATCGCCAGGGCTGTCGCAGCCAACCGCGCGGCCATCTCCATCATCGGCGGCGGCGACTCCGTCGCAGCCATTAACCAGGCTGGGGTAGCGGATCAGATTACCCACATCTCCACCGGCGGCGGAGCTTCGCTAGAGTTTCTGGAAGGCAAGAAGCTACCAGGCGTCGAAGCGCTGACGGACAAATAGTGCAGCTATCAGCTGACAGCTAACAGCTAACAGTAGAAAACGCATCCGGCCAGAATCCTGCGCCGGATGCGTTTTTTGCGATGTGGGGTCCCCGATGCCTTTATGCTGCTTTTTTGTCGCTTGCGGAACGCACGCGGAAGCGCTTCATCTGGATGCACAAGGTGCGCTCGATCTTGCGCAGGTCGTTGCGCTCTGCCGGGCCGGCAAAGGTGGAGGCTACGCCGTGGGCCGATGCGCGGCCGGTGCGGCCTACGCGATGAACAAAATCCTCGGCCATCTTGGGCATGTCGAAGTTGATGACGTGGGCCACGTTGGCCACGTCGATGCCGCGGGCGGCTACGTCGGTGGCAACTAGCACGCGATGACGGCCCTCGGAGAAGCTGCGCAGGGCCTGGTTGCGCTGGGCCTGCGAGCGGTCGCCATGAATCTGCGTGGCGGAATGTCCGCTGCGAACGAGGCGACGAGCTACGCGGTCAGCGCCGTGCTTGGTGCGCACGAAGACCAGGAAGCTTCCCTGCTCTGCACCCAGAAGGTGCTCGAGCAACTCCTGCTTCTTGTCCGCCTCGACTTCGAAGGTGCGCAGTTCAACGTTGTCGGCGGGCTTGAGCACCGAGCCGATTTCGACGCGGACGGGATTCGAGAGGTACTTGCGCGCCACATCCTTGACAGACGCTTCGAGCGTGGCGGAGTAGCACAAGGTTTGGCGGACGGCCGGCAGCGTGGTTGCGATGCGGGCGATGGCCGGCTGGAAGCCCATGTCGAGCATGCGATCTACTTCGTCGAGCACCAGGATTTTTACGCCGTCGAGACGGACGAGCTTGCGCTTGAGATAGTCCTCCAAGCGCCCGGGAGTGGCGACGATGAGGCGCGCGCCGCGGCGGATGGCATCGAGCTGTGAGCGCTCGGCGAGCCCGCCAACCACCAGGGCCACGGATTGCGCGGAGCTTGTGCGCACGGCGAGAAAGGCCTGCTCCACCTGCATGGCCAGCTCGCGCGTGGGCAGAACAATCAGGGCCAATGCACCCTTGCCTTCCGTCTTCTGCATCATCTCGATGATCGGGATGAGGAAGCCGAGCGTCTTGCCGGTTCCGGTCTGCGCGGTGGCCAGCACGTCGCGGCCTTCGAGAGCAGGAGGGATGCAAGCAGTCTGCACCGGGGTGGGGATTTCAAATTTGTTGGCGTCAAGCCGCGCCATCAAGGCGGGCGAAAGAGAAAACTGAGTAAACTGTGTTGTCAAAATAGGGTACATTCCTGTTGGGCTCCGCGAGCGCCAGTTTCCCTGACGCCTGCAATCGGAACCGGACGAAGAGGCGCGCACACCTTGAGGGGCGCGGGCCTGCTTATCAATATGCGTAAGGGAGAACCGAAAGTCGGATCTAAGACTAGCCAGACATTCAAGGGGAGAACGCCCGCGCCCGGAGCTGCCACACGCTACTTCAACGCCAGACGGCACATTGCCGGCCGGCTCCACGCTCCCGCGCTTTCAAGCGTTTCCTGGGTTGCTGGCGCGGCATCCTTTGTTGGAGGAGACGAACGCACAGAGTACTACCGGGCCTGGTTTGACCCATGGCAGAGATCCCCAGGAAGGGAGACCATGTGGATACGCTGTAGGGGCTTGGGGAAAACTGTGCCAGGCAAACTTGCTTTCGAAGGCTCGCTGCCGCTCACGGCCAAATCACTGAGCGCAAGTACAGTGTAGCACAGATGGGCTTTATTGGCACGACAATGTGCAGGGCAGCATACACGATCATACGATGTAACCATTTGGTGCGTTTACACTAGTGGGGTGGAAGAAGTTCAGCCTAATACGGATTCCAAGCCTGCCGGCTTCGCGCTTCGCTTTGTGGTGGCGGCGCTGATTGTGCGCGGCGGCGAGATTCTGATTGGTCAACGCCGCCCAAATCAGCCGATGGCGCTCAAGTGGGAATTTCCCGGCGGCAAGATCGAGCAGGGCGAGAGCCCGCAACAGGCTCTGGCCCGCGAGCTGGAAGAAGAGTTGGGCATCCAGGCCACTATCGGTCCCTTTGTCACGCATATCCGCCACAACTACCGCCATGGCGGTGCGGTGGATTTGCAATTTTTTGCGGTGAGCGAGTTTTCCGGGGAAATCGTGAACCACATTTACAATGAGTTTCGCTGGGTGCGGCTGGAAGAGCTGCCGGACTATGAGTTTCTGGCCGCTGACCGCGAATTGATTCGCGACCTGGCGGCGGGCAAGCTGCTATAGGGCTGCACCCCAGGGTGATTATTCAGGAGACCTATGTCCTTCGTGATTACGGAAGTCAATGAATCCGTCGGAACGATTATGCTCAATCGGCCCAAAGTCAACGCTCTGAGCGGAGAATTGATCGATGAAATCATCTCCGCGCTGGAGAACATGAAGGCACTGAACCTGCGTGTGATCATACTTCGCGCCAAGCCTGGGGTGAAGGTTTTCTCCGCCGGGCACGAGGTCTCGGAGCTGCCGACCAATGGACGCGATCCGCTCACCTATAATGATCCGCTTCGCCAACTCGTGCGCGCGGTCCAATTGCACCCCTGCCCGGTCATCGCCATGATCGAGGGAACGGTCTGGGGAGCGCGTGCGAACTGGTGATGAGCTGCGACCTGATTGTTGCCGCCGAGGACACCACGCTGGCCATGACTCCGGCCAAGCTCGGCGTGCCGTATAACCTCTCCGGAATACTGAACCTGATGAAAGTCGCCGATATGCCCTTCATTAAAGAGATGCTGTTTACCGCCCAGCCGGTTGCGGCACGGCGTCTGATGGAGTGCGGGGTCATCAATCACGTTGTTCCCAGGGAAGAGCTCGAAAGCTTCACCCAGCAGTTGTCGATGCAGATCGTGCAGACCTCGCCGCTCGTCCTCCGCATTTTGAAGGAAGAACTGCGCGTACTAGCCTCGGCTCATCCGATTACCCCGGAAGCCTACGAGCGCATCCAGTCCCTGCGCCGTGAAGTGTACGACAGTGAAGATTATCAAGAGGGCATCCGGGCAGTTATCGAGAAACGAAAACCCGAGTTTCATGGAAGATAGCATGATTCAGGGGCCTGAAGGCCCCTGCTCCCTCCGCCATTACGAATCCCAGCTGGACAGCCTGACCTGAGCTTGCCGAATATGCGCAATCCTCAATGCCCCGGCATCATGCCCCAGAGCATCACCAGCGTCATGCCGATGACGATGATGCTGGTGGCCCAGGCGATGATGTTCCAGAGGCGGGAGTTTTTGTACTCGCCCATCAGGTCCTTGCGGTTGATGAGCATCAGCATGAGGATGATGACCACCGGGAGCAGGACGCCGTTCAAGACTTGCGAGAGGATGGCCACGTTGATCAGTTGCGCGTCGGGCAGGAGCAGCACGGTCAGCGCGCCGCCTGCAATCAGCAGCGAATAGAGCCAGTAGAAAAACGGCGCTTCCTTGAAGGTTTTATCTACGCCGGATTCTACGCCCAGGCCTTCGCAGACGGTGTAGGCGGTGGAGATGGGCAGAATCGATGCGGCGAAGAGCGAGGCGTTGAAGAGGCCGAAGGCGAAGAGGATGAAGGCGTAGTCGCCAGCCAGCGGGCGCATGGCCTCGGCCGCGTCCGCGGCTGTTTGGATGGCGCCCATGCCGTGGATGTAGAGCGTAGCCGCACAGGCCACGATGATGAACCAGGCGACGATGTCTGTGAATAGACTGCCGATGATCACGTCCAGGCGCGAGGCGGCGTAGTCTTTGACGCGAATGCCTTTTTCCACGATGGAGGCTTGCAGATAGAACTGCATCCACGGGGCGATGGTGGTGCCGACGACGCCGATGGCCATGTACATATAGGCCTTGTCGCTCCAAACCGATTTGGCGGGCAACCGGACAGTGGCCAGAATCGCATCGTGCCAACTGGGCTGCGAGAGCACCCCGGCAAAGATGTAGGAGATATAAACCAGCGAAGCGATGATGAATATTTTTTCCGTGCTTTTATAGCTGCCCTTCACCACCATGTACCAGACCAGCGCCGCGCAAAAGGGCACGGAGATGAACTTGGAGACGTGAAAGAGATGCATGGAGCCGGCGATGCCGATGAACTCCGTGACCACATTGGTGTAGTTGACCACCACCAGCATGACCATCAGGATGAAGGTGAGGCGGAGGCCGAACTCCTCGCGGATCAGGTCGCTGAGGCCCTTGCCGGTGACCACGCCCATGCGGGCGCACATCTCCTGCACTACGATGAGGGCGATGGTGATGGGAATGATTGTCCAGAGGAGGGTGTAGCCGTATTGCGCGCCGGCCTGGGAGTAGGTGAGGATGCCGCCGGAGTCGTTATCGACGTTGGCGGTAATAAATCCGGGGCCGAGGACGGCCAGAAACAGCAGTATCCGGATTCGCCAACGCTTCGCCATGCCCGCGGGTTCCTATTGTGGATTCATGAGTTTCCTCACTGACCATAACAGGCCAGGCCGGGGGGCGCGAACTCCTCCATGCAAACCCCAGTACCAACGGAGTGGTTTTGACCGATGCGGCAAGTTAGGGCATTTTCACAATTCCTGTAAGGCTGATTTCGTGGTTTCCCACCCATTTCACAACGAACGTGAAATGGATGGTGCACGGAACTTCCTTACACGATCAGTGAAAATGCTCTAGCCCCCGCTTCGCGGGGATAGCGGGCTAGCA
>CABEBC010000028.1_pt1 | contig 30381 bp, 23 predicted proteins | sample 3422291 | NCBI WGS metagenome assembly CABEBC01 (sample SAMEA5534345, study PRJEB31848) | metagenome | biome: tundra; feature: field; material: soil | place: USA | collected 2013-05 | depth 0.45 m
ATTCTGAACCGCGCGCCGGCGATTCATCTCAGCGATTTGAAAAAAGGCGATGCGGTGATGCTGGTTGCTACCGACGGAACGGCTGAGGTATCGGTCATTACGCTGCTGGCGGGTGTCGAACCCCTGCTTGAGGCTCCGGCGGCCAGCCAGAACCTGCTCTCCAACTGGAGCCTGAACTCCGGCGCCGGGGCAGCGGAATCAGCTTCTCAGTAGATGTTTGCGCTTAATCACAGGAAACAATCGGGGGATTCGTGTATTCAAGATTGCATTGCTTTGCTCTCTTTTTGATTGCTCTGGCGTTAGGTATGTCGGGTGTAGCTGCTGTAAATGGGCAGACCTCCACAACGATGTCGGTGACGCCCTCTTCGGTAACCAAAGCTCCGGCTGCAGCAGTAAGCCTGCGCGGGCACATCGCCGACCCATCGGGCGCGCTGATTCCGGGAGCGACAATCACCATCGCCACTCCGGCTGGGGCCGTGGTGAAGAGCGCGACAGCAGACGCATCCGGAGTCTACGTGGTCACCGGCCTGGCTCCCGGCAGCTACATTGTGCAGAGCAACGTAGAGGGTTTCGCTCCCTTTGCTTCACAAGCCATACAGCTTTCCGCAGGGCAGGTGAAGCGCGTAGACATTTCCATGGCCCTGGAGGTCGAGCAGCAAAGCGTTACGGTTACGGATGATACGCCCCAGGTAAGCGTGGAAGCGGGCAGTAACTCCGATACCGTCATGCTCAAGGGCAAAGATCTGGATGCGCTGTCGGACGATCCCGATGAGTTGTCCAACGAGTTGACGGCCCTGGCAGGGCCCTCAGCGGGGCCGAATGGCGGCCAAATCTACATTGACGGTTTCAGCGGCGGACAACTTCCACCCAAGTCGGCCATCCGGGAGATTCGCATTAATCAGAATCCCTTTTCCGCCGAGTACGACCACATCGGTTACGGGCGAATCGAAATTCTTATCAAACCCGGCTCCGACAAGCTGCACGGCCAGTTCTTCATCCAGGGCAACGACAAGGCCTTCAATACCGGCAACCCGTTCACGCAGAATATCCCTCCCTACTACAGCTACCAGTTCAACGGTAATGTGAGCGGCGCTCTCTCCAAGAATGCTTCGTTTTCCGTCAGCGCCGAACAGCGCCACACGGAAAATGTAAATACCTGGAGTATCCCAGACGCTGTGCTTGAGAATGGCTCTGGCGTATATGTGGATAACCTGAACTATGGCGTCAATCTGTTAAACCAGCGCATTCGCGACAATGCCTCGGCGCGCATCGACTGGCAAATCGGCGCGAAAAACACTTTAACAGCACGCTATGGTTATTGGTCTGAAGCCGAGCATGGCAATCTGAACGGTAACTCTCTGGCCAGCGATTCCTGGTACGAATCCAATACTGACCATACGGTGCAGATCAGCGACGCAATCTTAATCAACGATCACGCCGCCAATGAAACACGAATTCAGTATGAGCGGCAGAATGAGAATCACTACCCCGACTCAGCAGCTCGCACCGTCAGTGTCACGGGAGATTTCATCGGGGGCGGCTTTCCCGGCCAGCAGAGTCGCGATCACGCCACACGCCTTGAGTTTCAGAACATAACCACGCTGACCCACGGGGCACACGCCATCAAGTTTGGCACTCGCATGAGAGACACGCGGGACGCGAACTATACCAATGCCAATTTCAACGGCTCTTTCACCTTTGATTCTCCCGCGAGTTACAAGGCAATGGCCAACGGGCTTGCTGCTGGAGCATCATTCAACTCACTGGTAGCTGCGGCCTATGGTCCTACTTCCGCCAGCTACACCAGCGGCCAGCAATCGTCGCTTACCAATGCCTTCGATATGGCATTCTTCACGCAGGACGACTGGAAGTTTAACTCCCGGCTCACGCTTTCTGGCGGCATACGCTGGGAATCGCAGAACCATATCGCGGATCATAGCGACTGGGCGCCGCGCGTTGCAGTTGCCTATGCGCTGGATGGCGGCAAGGACAAGAAGGCAAAGACCGTGCTACGCGCTGGATACGGCTTTTTCTACGACCGGTTTGACGTCCGCACTCTGAGGACAATCAATATCGCGAATGTTCAGCGGCAGATCGTGCTGAACAGCCCGGCCGGATGCACAACAACCAGCGGAGGCAATGCAACCTCGCTGGATGCCATCGATATGACGACATGCGCCAGCACCGGTGGCACGTCCACCTCTTCTGTTCCGTTGAAGTATGAAGTAGCTCCTAATTATCACTCTCCCAACACAGAACAGGCCAGCATCAGCCTGGAGCGGCAACTGACCTCCGGTACCAGCATGACGCTGAACTATATGCGCACCTTTGGCGTCCACCAGCAGGTTATGCGTAACGCCAATCAGGCTACCGGCGGAACTCCACAGACGAACACCGGCGGATACCTGTACGAATATTTCCCCGAGGCAGTCTTTAAAGAGAATCAGCTTATCGCCAGCGTGAACTCTGCGATTAACAAGAACCTGAGCGTGACGGCTTTTTACACACTCTCCTTTGCTAACGCCAACAATAACGGCAATGCATCCAACGCCTATAACCTGAACAATAACTATGGGAGAGCCGGGTTTATCACGCGTAACTCCCTCTTCCTGATGAGCACTTACAACGGCCCATGGAAGATTCGCTTTAATCCTTTCGTGATTGCGCAGTCTGGACGCCCCTACAACATCACGCTGTCAACCGACCCGTTGAACAACTTCTTCAATCAGCGCCCAGCCTATGCCTCCTCGGCAACGGCGTGCTCCACCACATCGAGCACTGTCAGCGAATATGTGCAGACAGCGTTTGGCTGCCTCGACACGATTCCTAACTCCAGTGAGACGCTTCTCCCGGTTAACCTGGGCGACGGTCCGGCGGCGCTGGCCGTCAACCTGCGTATCAGCCGCGGATTCGGCATCGGTCCTAAACTTGCTTCTGCTACATCCAGCCAGGACAATGCAGGCGGACCGCCTCCAGGAGGCCCGCCTCCGGGCGGTGGTCGTGGTGGCCGTGGCGGAGGCGGAGGTGGTATGGGCGGCGGAATGATGGGTGGCGGCATGAGTTCTGGCCACAAATACACGCTGACCTTCAGCGCTCAAGCGTTGAATTTGTTTAACGACATCAGCAGAGGACAGCCGAACGGAACCATCATTCCCACGTTGAACACCAGCACCGGACTAACCGGCCCGGGAGATCAATTCGGGCAATCGAACAGCATGACTGGGGGAATCTTCTCACAAGGCTCTGCGGCACGGCGCATCTTTGTGCAGGCAATTTTTTCGTTCTAGAGAACTGTTGAGTTTGTAACCCTTCGTTGTGAAACAGTCGTCTAACATTAGGGAAAACCTATTTGGAGGAGGCCGGCACATTCTGTTCCGGCCTTCTTTATTTTCAGAGTCTTTCTGCTGTATTCCACCGTCAACATAACAGGCCTGTCATCTGCTGCAAAAGCATTGATTGCAAGCCTGGCGTTGCTGAATAGAGCCACACACAACAAGCGGAAACAAACGAGGTCCTCATGCTTCCCAAGTCGCGTAACTTCACTCTTCTAATGATTACCCTGGCATTGGGCGTGGCCGGCCTGTCCTCGGCGCAGACGCAAACTCCCGCGCTCGCCACGCCTGCACAGCCCGCTGCGCCGGCTGCAACGGCCACGATGCGCGGACAAATTTCCGACCCATCCGGCGCGCTGATTCCAGGCGCATCAATCACCATCACAACTTCGGCTGGGGCGGCCGTGTCTAAGGCGACGGCAGACGCGAGTGGCCATTATGTTGTGTATGGCATGGCTCCCGGCAGCTATGTTGTGAAGAGCAACGTTGAGGGCTTCGCTCCCTTTGCTTCGCCAGCCATACTACTTACGGCTGGTCAGGTGAAGCGCGTTGACATCTCCATGGCCATGGTGGTCGAGCAGCAGAGCGTGGTGGTCACCGACGAGTCGCCCCAGGTCAACGTCGAAGCTGGCGGCAACGCCAGCGCCATTGTCCTGAAGGGCGCGGACCTGGATGCTCTCTCTGACGATCCCGATGAGCTTTCCAACGAACTGACGGCCCTGGCTGGGCCCTCGGCTGGACCGAACGGCGGGCAGATTTATATCGATGGCTTCACCGGCGGGACGCTGCCGCCCAAGTCGGCTATCCGCGAGATTCGCATCAACCAGAATCCTTTCTCCGCTGAATTCGACCGCATCGGTTACGGGCGCATTGAGATTCTTACCAAGCCCGGAACCAACGCACTGCATGGCAGAGCCTTCGTGACGGGAAACGACAATCTCTTCAACACCGGCAACCCCTTCGTGGCATCGATTCCCGACTATCACAGCATCCAATACAACGGCAACGTCAGCGGCTCGTTCAACAAAAATGCGTCCTATACTCTCACCGTTGAGGGACGCAATATTCAGGACGCAAACATTTACACGGCCAGCACGGCGGTTTTGAATACAACCACCGGCCTCTATTCCATTCCCACGGACGCGAGCGGTAACATTATCCCGGTTACGGGTTCCGTCTTCAGCCCGTCAACTCGATTTGAGGTTTCGCCGCGAATCGATCTGCAACTAGGGAAGAAGAACACGCTGACGCTGCGCTATCAATACGAGCGCGACAGTTCAAGCGGAAGCCTCGGCTCGACATCCTTGCCCTCACAGGCCACCTCCAACACCTCCTCGGAACACTCCATCCAACTGACGGATTCGCAGATCATCAACGAACACATGGTCAACGAGACCCACTTTCAATACCGGCGCTCGCTCTCCAGCACGACGCCTGTGAGCACGGTGCCGACGGTAGGAGTGTCAGGGGACTTCTCCGGCGGCGGTTCCAGCGGACAATTCAATACGGATCATGCGGATCATCTTGAATTACAGAACATGACCACCGTGTCGGCTGGCGCCCATGCTATCAAGTTTGGCGCGTGGCTGCGCGATAACCGCGACGCCAACAGGACAAACGCGAATTTTAACGGCAGCTTCAGCTTCCCGTTGCTACAGGCCTACGTGGCTACGCTGAACGGTCTCGCTCTGGGACAAACCTTTGCACAGATCAATGCGGCCTGCCCGGCGTCGCAAACGGGCGGGTGCATTCCTAACAATCTGACCTACACCACGGGAAAACAGGCGATCCTGGGCAGTGTTTTTGACGCAGCGCTCTATTTTCAAGACGACTGGAAGGTAAACCAGTTTTTCACGCTTTCCGGCGGCCTTCGCTGGGAAACGCAAAATCACACCGCGGACCACAGCGACTTTGCCCCGCGCTTTGCTTTCGCCTATGCGCTCGACGGTCACAAGAACAAGAAGCAAGCCAAAACAGTCTTGCGCGGCGGCTATGGTTTCTTTTACGACCGCTTCCAAACCAGCAGCCTGATGTCGCTCGAACGTTACAACAACAGCGGCAACAGCCAGACGCAGATCAGCATCGCCAACCCAACCTGCTTCAACGCCACCAACTTGAGTAACATCGGCGGCGGCCTTGCCTCATGCGGCACGGGAACCGCAGCCACGCCGGAGATTTACCAGATTGCGCCCAACTTCCATGCGCCCTATACTGAGCAGCTTGGAACCAGCCTGGAGCGTCAGTTGACTAAGACCATCTCCGGGACGCTCACCTATCTGCACTCCTATGGCGTACATCAGATGGCCACGCGCGACTCGAACGCTTTTGAGCCGGGGACCTTCCAGTACGGCAGCGCGACTTTGACCGGCACGCGGCCCAATCCGAGTTTGGGCATCGTGAAAGAGTTCTACCCCGAAGCGGTCTTCAAGCAGAACCAGTTGATCATGAACATCAACGCCCGGCTCTCGCCCAAATTCAGCGTAATGGGCTTCTATAACTTGTCTTTCGCCAACGCGGATACGGGGACGGCTTCGAACTCCTACAACCTCAAGCAGGATTACGGGCGCGCCGGCTTTGTTTCGCGCAATATGCTCTTCCTGATGGGCAACTACACCGGTCCGTGGGGCATCAGCTTCAACCCCTTCCTGATTGCCCAATCCGGCAAGCCATTCAACATCACCACCAACAACGACCTGACCGGCGACAGCTTTTTCAACGACCGGCCGTCCTACGCAAGCGCGACCTCTATCCCTAGCAAAGTGGTCCAGACCAGCTTCGGCGCATTTGATACCGTTCCGCAATCGGGAGAGAACATCATCCCCAACAATCTGGGCAACTGGCCGGCAGCTGTCACCGTGAATCTGCGCGTCAGCCGCGCCTTCGGCATCGGGCCAAAGCTGGCATCAGCTGCAGGCCAGAACAACGCCGGCGGATCTCCTCAAGGTGACGGACCTGGTGGCGGCCGAGGCGGAATAGGCGGAATAGGTGGCTTTAGAGGTGGAGGCGGAGGCCGTGGTGGTGGAGGCGGTGGTGGTGGCCGAGGCGGCGCCGGCGCTGCCAGCACTGGCCACAAATACTCGCTCAACTTCAGTGCGCAGGCTCTGAATCTCTTCAACGACATTGATTATGGGCAGCCGAATGGAAACCTGATTCCAACCCTCAATACCAGCACCGGGTTCTACGGTCCGGGCAGCAGGTTTGATAAGTCGACCGCCCTTGCCAAAGGCATGTTTTCGTCGCCCACGAGTTCGGCAGCGCGGCGCATCTTCTTCCAGGCCGCATTCAACTTCTGATCCGCGAAGAGTAGACCAACAACAGAAAAGGCCGGGGCATGAAGCTCCGGCCTTTTTGTTAGACGATTGATTTTTACTTGATCGCTGTAACCGAGTCGGCCTCGGCAACGACTGCAAAGGCGTCAGTCAGCGAAATGACCTTCAACTGCGCCTTCAGCGCATCAAGGGATGCAGCGCCGGTGACCGAGATTTCCGCCGTCTCGCCCGGCAGCAGGTTGAAGTAATTATCAGAAAGCTGCACGTCGAGATCGCCAAAGGATAGATAGACGCTGCGCGCCAGCACCGTAGAGCTGACATTAATCTTGTAGCGGCCATTCGCGCCGGTGGCCTCGACCTTCAATTGAGCCGGCTTCAGATGCACTTCCTTGACCGGCGCGAGATAGACGAGGTTGCGCGAGAGCAGCGCATTGCCCGCGGACAGCTCGGCCACAACAAAAACGCGCGAGGTGTCGACTGCGCCTGCGTCGGTTAGTTTCTTCAGCGGCCAGTCAAGATAAATCTTGCTGGCAAGCGGCGTAACTTTTACATCGTGCGACTCCTCCAGCAGCACCTTGCCGTCAAAATCCATCAGGCGCGCCCGCAACGTGACCGGCTCAGCCTTCACCTTGTCGCTGACGATATAGACCTTCAGCGAGCCCTCCTCGACGTGCGGCGAAACCAGGATGGGCGCATAGAAGCGCCGCGCATAGTATTGCAGCGCCTTCCAGCGGCCGTAGTAATCAATTGACGACCAGGAGGCCACCGGCCAGCAGTCATTCAACTGCCAGAAGATGGAGCCCATCGTCTCTGGCCGCGAACGGCGCCAGTGCTCCGTGCCAATCTTGATGCCCTCGGCCTGCACCACCTGGCTTACGTAGAGGAAGCTGGCAAAATCTTTCGGCGCGGGATAATCCTTGTTCGTGTAGTCCTGGATCAGGGAGTTGCCTTCGTTGTTCTTCTGGTGAGCCAGCATCACAGGCGTAAAAAGACCAGTGCGGTCCTCGGGCTGCGTAAAGCTCTCCACGGTGCGCATCTCCGGAAAGGACTGAAAACCGTACTCGGTAACAAAACGCCAGTGGTGCTTCTCATACTCGCTGAAAGGCACGCGGCCGTGCCAAACGCTCCAATCGTGCGTATCGCCGGACTTGTAATTGTCACTGAGGGGTTCGTAGTCGGCGCTGGGCGAACTGGGCCAGTAGGGCGTCTCAATATTCAGCTGCGCCACCACGCGCGGCAGGATTCCGCTGAACTCGGTCAGGTAATCCTGCCACATCTGGAACTTCACATCCGCGGGCAAACCGGGCCGCGGAGCCCAACTGAAGGCACTCTCGGTCTCGTTGTTGCCACACCAGATAACAATGCTGGGATGATTGCGCAGCCGCCGCACCTGGTCCTCTGCCTCGGCCTCAATGTTCAGCTTGAAGGCGTAGGTCCCCGGCTGCCAGTCGTTGCCGAACATGAAGTCTTCCCAGATCATAATGCCCAGCTCGTCGCAGATCGCGTAGAACTCGTCGCTCTCGTAGTAGCCGCCACCCCAATGGCGAATCATGTTCATGTTGGCGTCGCGCGCCGACTGCAGAATTCGGCGATAGTTGGCCGTCGTCACGCGATTAGGAAAGCTGTCGAAGGGAATCACGTCCGCGCCCTTGGCGAAGACCGGAATGCCATTCACTATGAATTCAAAGGAGCGGCCCCACTTGTCCAGCTCGCGATGCAACACGATGGAGCGCAATCCGGCCTTGACTTTCTTCGATTGGACTATCGCGCCTCCAGACAGAACCATCGCCTCGAAGTTATAGAGCGGCTGTTCACCATAGCCAGCTGGATACCAGAGCTTCGGCTTCTGAATCTCAATAGGCAAATCGATCACATTGCGGCCGGCATGGACGCTGACTGTGCTGGCGTGGGCGCCGGACTTACCGTCGCCGGAGTACTGCACGCTTACCGTAGCCGTGCCTGCACTCGCCGCCTCGATCTCCACCTCGGCATCCAGATGCGCCACTTCCCTGCTCACGTCGCGCTGACGGATGGCGAAATCGGCGATGCGCAGCTTGTCCCAGGCCTCCAACCGCACCTGCTTCCAGATGCCGCTGGTCACAAAGCGCGGTCCCCAATCCCACCCGTACTCATAGGCGGGCTTGCGGATGTAGGTCTTGGCCTCGACCTTGGTCTTGGGCTGCCATGGATCGCCGGCAGCCACTGCAGCTGCGGCTTTGATAGGCGACGGAAAAACAATGCTCAGCAGGTTTTTGCCGGCGTGCAGGTGGCTCTTGGCGGGCACTCTCCAGATGCGAAAGCTGTTGTCTGCGCTGAGCAGCTTTGCGCCATTCACGGAAACCTCTGCAGCTCCATCGAGACCGTCAAAGACCAGATCGACCTGGGAACGGGCGAGCAGGTCCGGCGTGACCTCGAAGCTCAACTGGTACTCCCAGCTCTCCTTCTCAATCCATTGCAGCTTGGCTTCGTTGTCGCGAAAGAAGGGGTCGGTAATCTTCTTGTTAGCCAGCAGGTCCAGATGCACGTCTCCGGGAACGGTGGCGGGAAGCCATCCGTTCTCTACCTGCTCCGCGCCGGACATGATCTGCCGGAACTGCCAGCCGTGATCGAGCGCAACTACCGCATTCCGCAACAATCTCGTATGCGGAACTGGAGCCGCTTTCGCCTGCGCTCGCGCCATCTCTCCTCCCATGCCAACAACTGCGCCTAACAGGGCGCAGCACACTGCATAACCGGCACTTGCAGCTCGCATCCGATCTCCTCCTGGCCTTCCGCTGAACCGATAGACCGGCCAGGAGAGGCGCTCATGAAATCGCTCATAAGAGTATCATGGGGTGCTGACCGGGCAAACCATCCAGGTTGAAGAGCAGTTCATTTTTTGTGTGCCAGCACTTCCCGGTACAGCAATTCCCACTCATCGGCTTTAACGTCCATGCTGAAGTGAGCCGCAATGCGTTCACGCGCCGACCTGCCCATTCTGTGGCGCTCTTCGTCCGTCCTCCGCATCATCTCCAGCATAGCCTCGGCCAAGTTCTCCGGGCTCTTTGCGGAAACAATAAATCCTGTCTCCCCAACCAGTTCGCGCACTCCTCCTGCATCTGTGGCGACAACCGGCTTCTCCATGGCCATCGCTTCTTCTATAGCCAGCGGCATACCCTCCCAGGCAGAGGCCAGTACAAAGCCGTCGGCGGCATCCAGCAGGGCGGGCATATCGCGTCGCAAACCCAGCCAGCGAACGGAAGACCCCAAATCATCCGCCAGGGATTGTATAGTCGCAAAACCTGTGCCGACGAACTCTCCGGCGACCCAAAGGCAAGCCGAAGGGACGGCGGCACGGACGTGAGCAAACGCGCTGAGCAGGTTCGGATAATCCTTGGCGGGCGTGATGCGTCCTGCCGCCAGCCAGACAAACTCTCCACTCACTCCCATCCCGGTGCGGGTGCGCGCGCGGCGCTCGGGGCTGGGCGCGAACTCCGTGGTGTCGATCCCATTGGCCAGGACCGAAGACTTGTGGGCCGGCACGGCTTTGAGGCGCACAAAACGAGCTGCGGCGGCATAGCTCACGGCGGTGGTGTGGCGGCTCAATCCATCGGTCAGCCGGTAGGCCAGCATCCGCGGCCAGCGTCCTTCGTAGACGTTATGAATGGTGGAGAGAACCGCCGTCTCCGGTAACGAAATCCTGAGTAGACGGGCGGCCATGTTGGCCGTGTAGGTGTGACTGTGGATCAGATCGGGTTGGAAGTCGCGCAAATAGCGGCGGGCTTTCCACAGGCCAGCCAGGATACTAACCGGAGTCCTGCGTATTTCAAGGCAAAAAAGGTCGAGGGTGGTGGACCATTCCTGGGGCTGTCGGCCACGGAGTACGAGAAGCGAGACCGCGTGGCCACGCGCCCGCATGCGCGCCGCCAGCGCCAACGCCTGCCGTTCCGCTCCGCCGACTCCCAGCGAGGTGAGTACGTACGCGATTTGCATTTCACTCACACCTGGCCACAAGATCAAGTGGGACGATGATAACTCGCCCGATCAAGCTTTGGCAGCATCCCGATTTGGACCCGCGTTGCCCGTGTACCATTATGTTCCCGCATGCTGGAATTAGAAAAACGGTTATCATCTGCGTTTGGTAATCTGATAAACTTAAAAGTTCATTTAAGTAGTGTTAGGAGATCGCATGGAACTGGGCGAGTGGGTAAAATCCAATGTTGATTATGGCCGGCGGCTGGTAGGCTCCGGAATCGAGGGAGCGCGTTCCGGGCAAGATGAGTTCCTCAACGGAGAACCTCTTGCTCCCTTTCTCGGCGAGTCGGTCAAAGGCGCTCTGATTCCCGCTATAGTAGGCGCATGCGTCGGCGTGATTGTTGGCTATCCCATGAGCCGGCGGAAATCTCCGGCAGTTACTTTGGCGTACGGCTTGCTGGGTTGCGTTGTCGGGCTAGGCGCCGGCTTCGCCTGGAAGAGCCGCCATCTCAGCACCAGTGCTGCCAGCGGCGCTCTGAAGAACATCGGCAAGATACGCGACGAGCAGTGGCTGACCAGGAATCCCATCAACTACGCATAGAATCAGCGCACTTAGAAGTTCAGAACGGCAAACCCGCCATCAGACAGCAACACTGTTGTCGAATGGCGGGTTTTTTGTGGTCTCTGCGGCTTGGCCGGTAATCTGGCCTGCTTCTATTGAGGCTGCGCTTCTGTCTCCGCCTGATCGGCCTGCTGGGTCTGCTGCTGAATCTCAGTCCCGGCATTCGTATCCGCTGGTGGCGCTATTTCCGCATATTGCGCCGGTGCCGGCGCGGCTTGCGCCGATTGCGGTGCTGGCGGCAATCCTCCCTTGCCCTGCTTGTTTTGGAGTTCCTGGAGTCCCGTGTCGATCAGTTCCCGCATACGGTTCTGCATCTCCTGCAGGTCGGTCAACTGCACCATCACCGTGCTAGATTTCTGGCACTCATTGCCGCCCTTGCTGGCCATCACCACCAGGTCCGCCGCTGTCGCGTCGGTTGGAGGCGGGCTCATCAGGCCAAGCACATCGCCGTCGCTCAGGGCGCACTCATTCTGGTTGGAGTCCGTCACATCCAGCGCGCTGCCGACCACAAACACATGCTTATGGCCGTCAGATAACATGCGCGCAACCCCGCTGGAGCCGGGATCGATGTCTTGCTGCGCAGAGTTCTGCTGCGCTTCCTGGTTCTCCAGAGCCAATTGGCCCCTTACCTCTTCTGCAATCTGCTGCTTCACGTCGGAGGTAAGCGCCGGCCCTCCGCCTCCCTCGGCAGCAACAGGAGCTGCTTCACCAGCCTCCTGATGGGCCGCATAGGCTTCCTGTAAGTCTTGCGAAATAATGTAGTCCGTCAACCAGAATGCGGCGCTGGGGTACATCGGATAAGGCGCAAAGTAGCCGCCGTAATACCCGTACCAGGGAGCGCCTCCCCATCCCCAGCCATAGCGGATGGGGCTTCTCCACGGGTTATACGCCCATCCGTAGAAGCCGAGGCTATAGAAGCGGCCCGGGGCATACACGTCCAGATGCAGCCCACGATAGCCATAGCCGTGATAGAAGCGGCTGTACTCGTGGCCGTGGTACATGTAGCTGCGCCGTCCGAAATCGTGGCCGTGGTAGTTATAGCCGCGCTGCACGTATCCGGGACGGCCACGCTCGCCGTAGACGCGGCTGTGGTCGGGGCGCTCCACCGAGACTCTGCGGTTGCCGTTCAGATTGTGATGCACATCCATGCCCCGCTTGGGGTCATGCACATCACTGGTCCTGCCGTTAGGCCGGGTGCGTATTGCGCCGCCGTTGCGCGTGGCACGCTCGTTGTTGCCCTTGGGCGTGGGATTCCTGAACCCATTCTGATTGCGGCCGCCTGTATTGCCTCCCGTGTTCACGTTGCGGCCACCGGTATTGCCACCAGCATTGTTCACGTTACGGCCACCGATATTTCCGGTCGTGCCACCGGTGTTCGCATTATGGCCGCCATTCGTGCCACCGGTGTTGTTCAGGCTGCGGCCACCAGTTGTGCCTCCAGTCGTGCCACCGGTCGTTGGCCCATGTGTCGTGGCCCCGCCAGTCGTCGGTCCATGCGTGGCTGTCCCGCCAGTGGTTGTTCCACCAGTCGTTGGTCCGTGTGTCGCCGTCCCGCCAGTCGTCGGCCCATGCGTGGCTGTCCCGCCAGTCGTCGGTCCATGTGTGGCTGTCCCGCCAGTGGTGGTCCCGCTGGTCGTTGGTCCGTGTGTAGCTGCCCCGCCGGTCGTTGGCCCGTGTGTGGTCGCCCCACCGGTCGTCGGTCCATGCGTGGTGGCCCCGCCGGTCGTTGGTCCGTGCGTGTTAGCTCCGCCCGTGGTCGGTCCGTGCGTAGCTGCCCCGCCTGTGGTTGGCCCATGTGAGGCACCTCCGCCGGAAGGCCTTGCTGGCGCTGGCCTGGCAGGCGCTGGCCTGGCAGGCGCCGGATTGGGCTTGGTCGCGGCGGCTGCTTTGCCCACGCCGCCGAACGCCAGGAGTCCGGCAAGAATCAGTACTGCAGAGCCATTTCGAATAACCCTGCGGAGAAGTTGTGTCGTCATCGGATCCTCTTTTCCCTTTCAATTTCTGGTCCGGCACTTCATCGGCGAAGCGCCAACCTGCTGTGAGAACCTTGCAGCGCGAGCCTGGCTTAGACCAGCGACCGCGCAAACGCTCTACTCAACATTGCTGACTTTTCCATTCGTGAAGGTTACCTTCATCTCCTTGTAATAGAAGATTTCCTTCACTCCCAGCTTGGCGATTCTCACCGGCTGCCCGAAGGCCGATATTACCTCATCCTTTTTCTGACCCAGAGCGATGGTAGGCGGTGGAGTATCGGCTGGCGGAGGTGGCGGAGCAATGTCCGGCGGAGGGGCCTGGTCTGTGGAAGCCGCCGGGGCCGGCTGGCTTCCCTGATCGCCCTGATTGCCTTGATCACCCTGACCCTCGGCTGGCTGAACCGTGATGACCTCGAAAACTGTCTTTACAAAATCATCCACCTGCGGCACGGATCCCTTCGGGAATGCAAACTTGATCTCCCCGTAGTAGCGAACGTCGTCATAGGGATCGCTGAAGGTGCTGATGAGTATTCCGTCCTTTTGGGCCACAATCCCCGTAACCCAGAACTTCTCTCCAGTAACAAACTTACGTGACGCGCAGGCGTTATTGGCGGCATCGGTCGGGCTGCCGCCCCCCTAACCCAAATGGCCTAGAACGGCGTTTTTCGTGCCCGACAGCGCCGCGTCCTTGGTGCGGTTTTTTTGATTTGCCGTTAAAACTCCGTTGTTATAAGTGTTGGAATACGCATAGGCAGAGGCTGTGCTGCACATCATCAGCCCATCCTTCTGCAAAACCAGAACATCACCGGCTGTGACAATATCGGAGCGGTCGGCCGTGGTCTTTGTCGGATTGATCTGAGAGAGAAGCTTGTCCTGGATCATCTTCGGTTGGTCACTGGCGCCCGGCGACGCCGCATCCCCCTTATTGCCTTTTTTAGGAAACCCAAATTGCGCTGCTGCTGTCATGCTGAATAGCAACAGAAACGCCGCTAACCTCAATGCGCTGAATCTCCGCACCTGAGCCATATGCATTTAACCTCTCTTGGTTTTTGGGGGAGTACTCTTCAAGCCCCTAAAAATACATCACGGCTCCGGCACTGTCAAGATCATCATGCGGAAATCGTGCTCCTTCAATCTTTCATCAACACAAACACCGTGTTCACCAGAAGTTCCGCATATTCCAGAATTTGTATTTCTATGAACGATGAAATCCTCTATTTTCCGGCCAAGCGGAGAGGTTGGCGCCGCCATCGCGGCGCCGCCGCTCCCGGAAACTTATAAATTCTTCTTTGCTGCCCGGCTTACTTCTTAGGCTGTTCTGCTTTGGCCTTTGCATCCGCCTCAGCGATGGCGTCCGTATCCAATCCATGCTCGTGGCGATAGTGCTCGACCGGCATCTTCCCGTCCCACCAGGCCCAGTTCATCGGATAGACATCGGGATCGAGGAATACCTGATAGAAGTGCCACACCACAATCGCCAGCGTGGCCAGTATCGCCTCGTAGAAATGGATGGCCGTGGCCACATCAACCCACCAGCGCGCCAGCAGATTTCCAGTCGATACGTTGGCCCACAACATCACGCCAGTAACCGCCATCAGCGCCGTGCCCCACACCAGTGCCCAGTACTCAGCCTTCTCCGCATAGTTGAAGCGGCCGAACTTCGGCTTTTCGCCGCCCAGGCCAAGGTAATAACGCATCGTCCCCCATGCATCGAAGGCGTCTTTAGGTCGCGGAGCAAAGTCGCAGATCAGCCTCCGGCCTTCTTTAGTGATCACCAGATAGAAGATGTGATAGACGCCGGCGCCAATCAGAATCACTCCCGCGACGCGGTGGATGATGCTGCGCAGCCTCTCGCCGTTTCCGTTGCCCAGCAGTTCGGCGATCCAGGAGTTGGGGAACTTGAGGGCAAAGCCGGTGATCACCAGGACAATGAAGCTGGTCAGCAGAATCAAGTGTTGCCAGCGCTGGTTGGTGCTCATGCGCGTCATCATTGGATTCTGCATGGCCCTGAGCGCCCTGGCCTTGCTTTGCCAGATAATTGCGTTGTGCAGGAACATGGCGCCGATCACCAGAAGGATCAATGCCAGATAGAACCATCTCACCCAGCGCACGGCAATCGAACCAATGTCCTTCGACTTGCTGCCGTCCGCGTGAACCTTGGTCAGCGTAAATTTCTGCGTGACTCCCTTGTGGCACTGGCCACAGGTAGCGTCGAGGTTGGCTTTATTGATGGTGGAGCGGGGATCGCTGGAAGGCAGGATGTTATGCACCCCGTGGCAACTGGCGCAGTTGGCCACCACCGCCGAGCCGCCCTCGGAGGCCAGCCCGTGATAACTGTCCAGGTAACTGGTCACGCGATTTCCGGCCACGCCGAACTCCTGAGACAAGCGCACGCCTTCGTGGCAGCGCGCACAGGTAGTGCGCGCGATGTTCTGCTCGGATACTGACGAGTTGGGGTCGATGTGCGCCTTGATGGAGTGGATTCCGTGGCAATCGGTGCAGACCGGGGCCAGCCCATTGCCGCGCGCGATGGCCTGCCCGTGAATGCTCTCGTCAAAGGTCTGCTGGACCGTGCCGTGGCACTTGCCGCAGGTTGCCGGAACATTGAACTTGTAGATCGGAGACTTGGCGTTGTTGGCGGGAAGAATTTCGTGCGACCCGTGGCAATCGGTGCAGACCGCAGCTTTCTTTGAGCCCTTCTCAATGGCCAGACCATGCACGCTCTGCTGGTAGGAAATGAAAGGCTGGCCGCTCACGCCATTCGACTCCATCAGAAACTTCTGCCCGTGGCACCTGCCACAGGTGGTGGGAATGTTGTCATGATTGACCGGCGACTTGGCATCGCTAGCGGCCAGAATCTCGTGCGCACCACCGTGGCAGTCCTGGCAGTTTGCCGCTGGAGCCGCGCCCAGCTTCGCCTTGGAGTGCAAACTGAGCGCGTAAGCCTGCTGGGCATCGGCATGGCACTCAGCGCAAGTGACCTTTTTAGGCGTGGTTTCGTGAACCAGACCCTTTACATCCTTGTGGCAATCTACGCACGCAAACAGATCGCCGTGAATGGAATGTTTCAGCTTGCTTCCATCCACGTACAGGCTGACCTGCTTGCCGTTGGCCTCCGTGGTCAAGGTGGCGTCGGAGTGGCAGGCAAGACAGTCCTTATCCTTGGGCTTTTGCTCGGCGCGAGCCGCGCAGGCGAAAAAAAACAGGGACAATGCAAGCGTTTGGGCGAGGATGTTTCTGGATGTATTCACGCCTCTGAGGAGACGCTACGGCGGCAAAACCCGCAGTGACTGGAATCACAGGGTCGCAAACCAGTGGAGTTGTTCCATGAGCCTTTCAGAGCCTATTCAGCGAAGGGTATGAGCTTCAGCCCATACCCTTCTCCGAAACCAAATGATCGAACCGTTTGCCCGGCAGGTTCCTGTCCGCTGAAATGCTTGCTCAGGATCCGAAATAAGCGCTTAAGGTCAGCACCAGGAGCAACAATCCGATGAATATCGCCGTGAATCCTGCCACTTTGGAAAAATTCAGCAGCCAGACCGGCGGCTGGACCGCGAGCCTCGACTCCAGCTTTCCCTGGGCTGCAACCCTCTGATACTCTTCCGGGCGCTTGGTCTTGAACTCTTCCTCGCTCTCTACGCCGGTAAAAATCACCATGTCCATGGGGAAGCTATCCGGGCGCAGATGGGTGTTGACGAAGTGGATGGAAAAGATGAACAAAATAGCCAGCAGCCCTTCCTCGCTATGAATCACCAAAACAGCGTTCAGCGCCCAGCCAGGCAGAAAGCGGGCGAAAAAGGGAGCGAACCACATGGCATATCCTGAAAATCCGATGACAATCATGCCCCAGAAGACCGCCCAGTAATCGAACTTCTCCCAATAGGCATAACGCTCAAACTGCGGCTTGGGCCCCAGTCCTAAAAACCAGCGAATGTGACCGAAGAGATCCTTCACGTCCTTCCAGTTGCCCACCATGGAAGTATTTCCCCAGAAGATTCCCCTTTCGCGATGGACCAGCCCGCGGGTGAAAACTTCTTTCAAGTGGATGAGAAAGGCCACGGTCAGCACCACGGCGAAAAACTTGTGAAAGAAGATGATGGTCCCGAATCCGCCCACGCCGCTGGCAAATCTCCTCGCCCAGAAGCTCTCGCTGAAGCGCATGGGCAACCCGGTGGCCGCCAGTCCCAGAAAGGTGGTGAACAGGACGGCATGCATGTATCTCTGTGCGCGTGTGAAGCGCATGAAATACCGCTCCCCTGCATGGCTTTGCGCGTTGCTTATCTCTGCCTGCTGCAAATCAGCCATTCTTGCCTCCCTTTGCCGAACGCGTCTTGACCTGTTGGTATCGCGAGCGGATCAGCCACAATATGGTGTGAATCATGAAGAACGTCAGTACCCCGGCCAGCAGCAGGTTCATGAACAAGCGGATATAGAAGAGGGCCGGATTCAGTTTGCGGTTGTGCGCGTTGGCATGAGGCTGATACTGCACGAAGCTGGCGTTAGCGCCTGCATGACACTTGCCGCAGGTGGCCACCAGATTGGCCGGGGCAATCGGGGAGCGGGGGTCGGAGGCGGGCAATACATCATGCGCTCCGTGGCAGTCCCAGCAGCGCGCTGTCTCCACGTAGCCGCCCAGTGAGCCCAACTGAGAGTGGAAGGTATCCCGGTAAGTGGACAGCTTGTCTTTGTGACATGAGCCACAGATGGGTGTGGATTGCATGCGGAAGGTGGCTTCGGTCGGCTGCAGAATCGCATGCGCCGTATGGCAGTCCGAACAGACCGGCGCATTCAAATTGCCGGACGCGACCGCCTTACCATGCACGCCGCCTAGATAGTTGGCGGTAATCCCCGCGTGGCATTGTCCACACGTCTTGGGAATATTCGTCTTGTAGGTGGGACTCTGCGGATCAGCGTGGCTCAGGATGTGATGCGATCCATGGCAGCTTTGGCAGTTGGCCGCCACCAGAAGCCCCTCTTTGCTGAGCGCGAACCCGTGGATGGAATCCAGGTACATCGGGTAGACGTTGGGCATGCCGTGCTTTTTGGCCAGCGCATCGTTGCCGTGGCAGTTGCCGCAAGTGTGCGGAACGTTGAGCGGATAGACCGCCGACCGGGGATCGCTTTTGGGAAAGATGGCATGGGCATCGCCGTGGCAACTGGTGCAGGGATGTTCGGCCCGGTTGGAATGCACGCTTCCAACCAGCCCCTCCGCCTCGCCGGTGTGGCAGCTCTCGCACTTGACCGGCGTCACCTGATCCGGATGGGGATAGTCCTTGATAGTGGTGTGGCAATCGCCACATTTCATGCTGCCGTGCAGGCTGGCGTGAAAAACATCGCCATCCACGCCGACACTGTGCCCGGCGGCGTCCTGCATGCTCTTGTCCCCGTGGCAGCCGAGGCAATCGGCCTCCGCCTGCGCGACGCGCGGCGCCGCCACAACCAGAAGCGCCCCCAGGACGAGCGCAATAGTGGAAGCAATCTTCATCTCGGCTCCGATCAATGCTTACGCGTTCAAAGGCCTTACGCCTTCAAGCCGGCCCCCCGGCACAGGCGCGGGAGAGACGGAATGCGGCCCGTCTCTCCCGGTGTGCGCCTTGTTGCCAGAGTTTGCCTTGGCGCGCTGCTATTTCTGCAGCGTGCGAATGTACGAGATCACGTCCTTGATCTGCTGGTCGGTCAGCTTGCCGTTGTAGGCGGGCATCTTGTTCAGGCCATTCTTCGTTGATGCAAAGAATTGGGCATCGGAGGCCTTGAGCATCTTCGGGTCCTTGAAGGACAGGACTTTCATGTTCTTGGCCATGGCCGAAGTGGCAAGCCCGTCAGCGCCGTGGCAGGCGACGCACTTCTTGTAGGTGTCTGCACCGGGCGCCTGCGCGAAGGCCGGCACCGCAATAAGCGCGGCCAACAGGATCACGGCAGACGCTTTGATTCCATGAGTCATAGTATTGCTCCCTGGCCGGTCGTTTTCAGGTTTCCCGGTCAAGTACATGTCATATAGTCTCTATTGCGCGGTCGCAAGTGACGCCGGTCACACATCGAAGAACCCGCTTCCGCGCCCAGGCAGAATCGTTCGCGTATTCTTACATAAGGATTCGTTGCATCTTCCGTTTTCAGCGAGCCCGGTGTCAGGTGCGGCAAAGTGATACATGTCACTTGCTGCAACCTCTCTTTTCATGCACAATAATGCCTATTCTTGAGGACAAAATATGGGCACGGTTGCTGTAACTGATTCAAAAATCATGCATACTCTCCCTGGGGACGCAGTACGCCAGATTCTGTGGCGCTTTGCGGACCGTTTTGATTTGCAGATGCTGGTTCAGTCGGCGCGTGGCGTGGCGCGGGGAACGGTGGCGCGCCTGGTGGCAGCCGGCGAGCGCAATACCCACGAATGGACCCCCGGCAAGAGCGGGATGATGGAAGCCTTTGACCGCGCAGGCGTTACCGCGGCCTTCATGGAGCCGGAAGAGGGTGGATTCATTGTCGGGCCCAAGAATCTGGCCCTTTCGCTGGCGGCCTTCGAGTTGGCCTGGGTAGACGGCGGCGCGGCCACGGCCAGCCTGGCCGGCTTTCTGGCCCTCTCGCCCATTCACGAGCGCGGAACTCCGGAGCAGGTCAACCGCTACAAGAGTCTCGCCGCGCCTCCCCAGCCGGGCGAGGACCGCATCCCCTGGCGCGGAGCTTTCGCGCTCACCGAGCCGATTCCCTACGTGGGCGTCGACGCCAGCATGTTGAGCGGCAAGATGCGCGTGGCCGAGTGGAAGGAAGGCGAAGAGCCCTGGCTGCAGGTGGACAAGCGCGGCCGTTTCATCACCAACATCGCTTTTGCCAACTTCGTCACTGCCGCGGTCGCCTCCGATGATCCGCGCATCAAAGGCAGTTGCATGGTGATCCTGGAAGAGACCGACGAGGGCATCTTCGACCATGGAACGCCCACCAAGAAACTAGTCCACCAGCTCTCCTCCACCGGCGATCCCATCTTCAATCTCAAGGTTCCCGCCAACCGCATCGTGGGCGGATACACGGTCAAGGACGGCGTCATCGTCCCCAATTACAACCACGGCGAAGTGATCGAGGCGGTCTTCAAGCGCACCCGCGTGCCGGTCGGCATCATGTCAGCCGCCAAGCTGCTTTCGGCCGTCGAGCCGGTCATCCGCTACCAGCGCGGACGCTTCCGCGGAGCCGAAGGGACAACCCCCGGCTCGGTGCGCTACGAGCAAGGCATCCAGCAGCGCGAAGATGCATTGCACCGGCTGGTGGACGTCTGGGCCACCGGAGAAGCGGCCACTTCGCTGGGCTTTTCTACCGCGCGCCTCTTCGACGAGCTCGACCCCATCGAGAAGCAGAAGACTGCCATTCTGAAAGAACGCGGCATTCAGGGCGGACGCGCCGAGTTCAAGGCGCTCCGCGAGAGCGAGCAAGGCGCCATCGAGCTTGCGTCTCTCATAGCACAAGGCTCGGATTCCCCGCGCCGCCATGCGCTGGAGGCCGATCCACTGGTCAACTTCGTCCTGAAGGACGCCGAGGCCAATGTGCTGTGCCCGGCCACCAAGCTGTGGAACACCGGCCACGGCGCCAATCTGTTGCGCGAGGCCGTCAGCCTCATGGGCGGCTACGGCATCACCGAGGACTGCCCCGGCTTCCTGGGCAACAAGTGGATGGACGCCCAACTCGAAGCCACCTACGAAGGCCCCGAAGCCGTGCAGCGCCGCCAGTTGACCGTCACCATGACCTCGGAAGTTTTCCTCGCCCAGTTCCGCGCCTGGACAGCCGAGATGCGGCGCATCGCCTCGACCAAGCCCGGAACCGGCGCCTGCACCCTGGCCTCGGCTATGCAAATGTGGGCGTGGACGCTGAACCATTTGCAAAAGGCCACCGATCCCAGCGGGGGCAAGCTCTATCACGGGCAGCGCCAGGGCGTGACCTTCCCCTTGGCCGATGCGCTCTGCTGGCTGGTCGCCTCGCGCGCGCAGATTCTCGACGTGCTCGAACTGGAAGCCAAGGGTCCCAGCGATCCGGTGGCCAGTGAAGGCCTGCAAGGCACCGTTCAGTTCCTCAGCGATCTCTGCCACACACAGGCCGCGCAGGCCGCCGGCGAGGTCTCCCGCATCTGCGCCGAGCTGGTCTTCGGCTACAACTGCCACCCCTCCTGGGACGAGGAAGAGCATCGCAGTTGCTTCCTGGCCAGCGAGTTGGAAGAGCTCGAAGGAACCATGCCGGGCATCAGCGCCATGGCCTTCGATGTGCTGGCAGCCGACGGCACGCATCCGCAGAAGGCCGGCCCATGCGCCGGTTGCGCCGGCTCGAGCGACTTTCTCCGTATGCAGAACAGGTTAACCGCCTGCCTGACCGGCTCGCGATTGGCCAAGGATCGCGCCGCCGAAACCGTCAGCAAGGTCATGATTCCCGAGGCGCTGGATTATCCCGCATGAGTGAAGTAGAAAAACCGAAACTTCCGGAGATCGATCGTCCGGCGATGGAGGTGGACATCGCCTGCGTCGGCTTTGGTCCTGCCACGGGCGGCTTTCTAACAACACTCACCAAGGCCTGGACGGAAAACCCTGCCGATCCGGCCTTTGAGAGCAAGGTCACGCCGGGAACGCCTCTGCAAGTTCTCTGCTACGAGCGGGCTGATGATATAAGCTCCGGCGTCAGCGGCGTGGTCACGCGCGCCCGCGCCATTCGCTCCAGCTTCCCTGCCCTCAATCCGGCCGAGATTCCCATGGCCGTCCCGGTCTCGAGCGAACGGGTGATGTACCTACTGGACCCCATCGGCGCCAGCCGGCGTTCGCTCATCTTGAGAGCCGCCGACGCTCTTCTCCGCGCTGCCGGACGGATCATTGGCGTCAAAGACCATGCCTTCACGCTGCCCTGGACGCCTGCCTTCCTCAACAAGCACGGCGGCCTGGTGCTCGGCATTGGCCAGTTCAATCAATGGGTCGGTTCGCAACTGATGGCCTCTGGCCTCGTCCAGATCTGGCCCGGAACTCCCGTAGCGGGAGTGCTCTTTTCTGATAAGAAAGTGGACGGGGTGCGGTTGGCCGATCAGGGCGTGGACAAATCTGGCGCGCCGACCGACGGATTCATGGCCGGACTGGATGTCCGCGCCCAACTGACCGTCGTCGGCGACGGTCCCGTCGGCGCAGTGGGCCAGGCTATCGATAATCAACTCGGTCTGCCGCCCGGCCACGCCCATCGCGAGTGGGCCCTGGGCATGAAGTTCGTCATCGAACTGCCGGAAGACTCCCCGCTGAAGCCCGGAACCGTCTGGCACAGCTTTGGTTATCCGGAGCCGGAGATCTTCGGCTACCTCTACGTGCATCCTGAGCGGCTGGTCTCGGTGGGCATCTTCGTCCCCTCCTGGATGCACGACCCCTCGCGCACCGCCTATCGCTACCTGCAGCACTACATCCAGCACCCCGCGCTGTGGAAGTACTTGAAGGACGGAACGCTGCGGTCATGGGGAGCAAAATCTCTGGAAGAGTCGGGCAAGCACGGCGAACCGTATCTCTGCGGCGACGGCTACGCACGCATCGGCGAAGGCTCCGGGTCAACGAATATACTCACCGGCTCCGGCGTGGACGAGGCCTGGGCCACCGGTACGCAACTGGGCGAAGCGGTGGTTGAACTGCTGCGTGCCGGACTGCCATTCACCCAGGAAAATCTCGCCGCCACCTACGAAAAACGCCGCCGCGCAAGCTGGGTCGAACGCGGCGCTCTGGAAGCCGAGAACGCCCGCAATGGTTTCCAGGACGGCATCGTAAAAGGCATGATCGGCATGGCGCTCGCCGGACTGACGCATGGAAGACTTTCGCTCAAAGCACACATCCCTCCTGCGTATATGCAGATTCGTTCCTTCGCTTCTGAATCGCTCGAAGGCCGTCAACTGATCAAGGCCGGTGAGCTGGCCCATGCCGATGGCCGTACCTTCCACGATGCGCTGCTCTCGGCGCGCGGCTGGCCGGAGATTCCGCTCGATGGCCGTCTGCTGGTCACGCAGCAGGACGCGCTATTGATGGGCGGCAAAGTCCAGGCCATGCCCGGCTTCGCCGATCACGTCGTCTTCAGCAATCCGGAGCTTTGCATCGCGTGCGGAGAGAAGACATGCATAGCCATGTGCTCCGGCCAGGCCATTACGCAAGGCGAGAACGGTGCGCCCGACTTCGAGCGCGAAAAGTGCGTCCACTGCGGCGCATGCCTGTGGAACTGCGGCCAATCCCCCGACGGCGAGCACTCCAACATCAAATTCCGCGCCGGCTCAGGCGGTCTGCACTCGGCGGAAAACTGAGCCTGTCTCCAATCTCGTTGAACCGATCATTGGCTATAATCTTCACAGAGGTGGCCAATGAAAAAGTTCGTTGCAGTTCTATTCCTGTTGCTCTGCTCTACATCGTTGATCTATGGACAGAAATCGCGACTTGGACAAGCTACTGAAAAGCCCAACCCAGCCGAATACCCCATCAAGGTGCATATTTCCGCAACGCACATCCGACATTACTGCACGAGCTTCAGAGACATGGTCTACTGCGTTGATGGACTCTATGCAGATGCGATCGTGAACGGTAAGAAAATCGAATTATCTGGTTCAGCTAAAAACATTCTCAAACACCAGTCCGTTCTTATCATTCCAGGCGACTATCAGATCAAGCTCACAAAAGACAATAACAGCGCAGACGGCACATTATTCGGCCAGGAATACGATCTCCTCCTTCCGAATGGCACAATTTGGCATTGTGTTACCTCCGGTATCTCCGAATAACGCTGAAATAAAGGAAACTTTCAATGGCAAATGTATTGCACATAGTGGTTTGCGCGGGAATCGTTCCCGATCCACTGCAAACTCTGGAACCTGTGACCGGCCCAACGGGTCCGGGGCTGAAGAACGAGATGGTTTTGCCTGCGGTCCTCGACCCATGGGCCGCCTGCGCGCTCTATGAAGCCGCCAGTCTGGCCGCAAAGAATCCCGGCAGCAAGCTCTGGCTGGTCTCGCTCGGCCCCAAGGCCAAGCTGCAACAGGTGATGATGACCGTGGCGCAAAAGGTCCCCTTCGAGCTGGTTCCCATCGATGGGCCCATCGGCGGCTTTCCCGACGCGCACGCGACCGCAGCCGTGCTGGCCGAGACCATCGAGGCGCTGCCCGGACTGGACCGTGGCAAGTTGCTACTCTTCGGCGGCTGGGAGTCGGCGACGAGGGGCGCGGGCGTGACGCTACAACTTGTCGGCGAGCGCCTCGAAATTACCGACCAGTTCCAGGGCGTGGACCAAATCACCATGCACGACGACGGCTCTTTTGAAGTCCTGGAGCGCGTGGAAGGCGGCAAGCATCAAGTCTCGGTCTGTGCTGGGACTCCGGCAGTTCTCGGCTGGGCAACCGGGAATCTGGCTGAACCAAGAAACAATCCGCAGATCGGCATGGCGAATATGCGCACCATCATGCCCGCGCTTGCCAAGGCCAAAGCCGCCAAGCTCGAGCCTAACGGCCTTAGTTATGTTTCAGTTAGCCTGCCCAAGCAGCAGCGCGAGACCCGCGTGGTGAAAGACCTCAACCCAGATCAGATTGCCGCCGAGCTGGTTGCGTGGATTGGAGCCGAATAATGGAAACGATTCTTGTACTGACTCATGCAGACGAATCCGGCTCCACGCTGAGCAAAGCCTCGCTGGAAGCCGTAACGGCGGGCAAGGAGCTGGCGGGGCAGTTGTCGGCCACTCTTATTATTGGCGTTGTAGCGAAAGATTCCGCCGCCGCAGCTAGTTCCCTTGCCTCAGCTAGGGCAAGCCTGCTGGGTGTCTCCGGCGAGGCCTTCTCCCAAGCTCGCTACGCCTCGGATGTTATTGCTGCTGAAGCACTTTGCCGCGCGGCCAAGGCCACCATCGTCCTCGCTCCCGGCACATCGAGGTTCACGCGAGTCGCGGCGGGCGTGGCACACAGGCTAGGCGGATTTATTGACACGCACATTACGGCGCTTGGCGGTACGGACACTGTGGAGGCTACGCGGTGGTTCTATCGCCAGCGGGTCGAGGCGGTCATCCGCCGCGACGTGCGCCCCTGGTTTTTGCTGCTGGATGCGGGCACCCACGCGGCCTTTGTTGGCGCGAGTCAACCTATTCAGATTGAGCAGGTTGCGGTCGGATTGCCGACGCTGCGCACCACCGTCAGCGGCTTTCGCGCCCCCGCGCTAGACGCGCAAACCATCCGTCCCGATGCAAAGATGCTGTTGGTCGCCGGTGCCGGATGGACCAAGAAGCAGCCCGACGGCCAGGTGCATGTAAGTGAAGCGGGGGAACTAATCCTCGGTTTCCTGCACGCGACTGGGGCGTCGCTGGGAAGCAGCAAATCTCTCGTCGATCAGGGTGGCGAGGGGGAACCCGTGCTGCCTTTCCTCACTCATATGAATCAGATAGGGCAAACGGGCTCGACGCCGCGCCACGCCAAGGGCCTCTCTACCTGCTGCCACGGCGAGGAACCACACGTGGTGGGGTGGAGGTTTATTGGCGAGCGGAGAGCGATTTCGCTCGACCCGAATTGCGGCTGGACGCGCGGTAAAGCTGACGTGGTGTACGTCGCCGACGCCTTCCCGGTAATGTCCAAGGTCAACGCGCTGCTGGAAGCTAGGAATACGTAACCACCTGCGGTGGGGCCAACTGCCTTCGGCACGTGCAGCGGAAGCTATTGTGTTAGCTTAGGGTTGGAGAGTAGGTGTAGAGCACCATGTCTTCGATTACCTCATTTATCAAGCACCACTATCGCCACTTCAACGCCGCCGCGCTGGTGGATGCGGCCAATGCTTACAACAAGTTACTGGCTTCAGGCGGGAAGATGCTGGTCACCATCGGCGGAGCCATGAGCACAGCCGAATTGGGGCTTTCGCTGGCGGAAATGATTCGCCAGGAAAAGGTTCATGGGATCTGCTGCACGGGGGCCAATCTGGAGGAAGATGTCTTCAATCTGGTAGCCCATGACTTCTACGAACGCGTGCCGCACTACCGCGATCTGACCCCGGCAGACGAGGCTAAGTTATTGAATCGGCACATGAATCGCGTCACCGACACTTGCATTCCAGAGAAGGAGGCAATGCGGCGGATTGAGAACGAGGTGCTCAAAGAGTGGGTGCGCGCTGACCAGGCGGGGGCGCGATTTTTCCCTCATCAATTCATGTACAAGATTCTGCTCTCGGGCGCTTTGAAGGCGTCGTATCAGATTGATCCTAAAGACAGTTGGCTTCTGGCCGCAGCGGAAAAGAACCTGCCCATGTTCGTTCCAGGCTGGGAAGATTCGACGCTGGGCAACATGTACGCCGGTCACTGTATCTCACAGGATGTAAAGAAGATACACACGGTGCGGACGGGCATTGAGTACATGATGGAGTTGGCCGAGTGGTACACCAAGACGACGGCTGAAACCCCGCTGGGATTCTTCCAGATTGCGGGCGGAATTGCCGGCGATTTCCCCATCTGCGTGGTTCCGATGCTGCACCAGGACTTGCGGCGGGAACATGTGCCGCTGTGGGCGTATTTCTGCCAAATCAGTGATTCCACAACCAGTTACGGGTCATACTCCGGCGCCGTACCGAACGAGAAGATCACCTGGGGCAAGCTGGGCGAGACGACACCCAAGTTCATCATTGAGTCCGACGCTTCGATTGTCGCGCCGCTGATTTTTGCCTACGTTCTGGGGTGGTAGAGCGCGTTTGCAAGTCTCGATTTGCACAAATAATGTTGCATTTCACGCAAAAAGCGTGCGCATATAAGCGCATGAAAATCTGCTATGTGGGCTCGTTTTCTACCTATTTTCGCCCTATTTTGCGAGAAACGTACTAACTCATTATTTATGAATAGATTAAGGAAAATCCTCTGATCAAATTGCAGATAATTACGAGGACCTAGTCTTGACCTAGGTCAATGGCCGGTAAGAAACGTTCCTCGCTCGGGGCGCTAACTGGGGGCGAGGACGCCGCCAGGACAGCCGATCGGGAGGCCGGCGCTACCTTCCAGCCCTTACAAATTCAAGCGGTCACGGTACTAGTCGAGTTGAAGGAGATTTATGCAGACGGTGAACATCTACGAAGCCAGGACCAAGATCGCCGAGCTGGTCGATCTGGCGGCGAGCGGAACCGATGTGGTGATAACGCGCCGGGGATACGCGGTGGCGCGGATCACCCGGCTCATGACAGGTAAGCGTCCGATTGTTTATGGGCTGATGGAAGGCCAGGGGTGGATGGCGGAGGATTTTGACGGTCCCCTGCCGTATGAGATTCAGACGGGCTTCGAGGGGCGGCGATGAAGATACTTCTCGATACGAAGATTATGTATTGGTGGTTTTACTCCATCAGTCGCGTGCCACCGTTAGCCAAGGAACAAATACTAGCGGCGGAGACGGTGTATGTTTCGTCGGCCTCGATTTTGGAGATTGCTGTAAAAGGCAAGCTGAGAAAGGTCGCTTCTGATCCCATGCGCCTGGCACAGCACATTGAGAAAACCGGATTTTATGAGTTGCCATTTACAGCCAGACATGCGGCGACGGTGGCGATTCTGCCGCCGATTCATAACGATCCGTTTGACCGATTGCTGATTGCGCAGGCGATGAGCGAGCCGGTGCATTTTATTACGACGGATGAGCGGTTGAAGCAATACAGTGAGTTGGTGGTGGTGGTGTGAGGGGGGTGTGAATCGTTTTGGTCCGGGACGCGGCGGGATGGGGCACCCGAACCCGATCCTATGAGATTCATCATTTCCCACCCTTCCACAAAGAACGTGGAAGGATGGGGCACCCAGACATTTGTGAGCTAGACTGCAAAAAGCAAAAGCAGGTCCTTCGGTTTCGCTCAGGATGACAGGCGATGGCGGGGTAGCCGGCTATGCAGTGATTGAGGTGTCGAACTTAGCGTAATTGTCGAGGTAATCTTTGATGATCAGATAGCACTCGCAAGAAGCCTTGGTGAGGCCAGGAACGTCGAGGATGCGGATTTCTCCGCGGGTGTATTCGATCAGTCCTTTTCGCTTGAGAATCCCGGCTGTCGTAGAAACAGTGGGACGGCGAACCCCCAGCATGTCCGCCAGAAACTCTTGCGAAATCTTGAACGTATCCGTGTGCGCGCGGTCCGCGCAGATGAGCAGCCAGCGGGCGAGTCGCTGTTCGAAGTTATGTTTTGCATTGCATCCAGCGGATTGCATGGCCTGAACGAGTTGTGACTGAACATAGCGCAGAACCAGAAACTGGAAGTATCCGCCAAGGCGGAATTCTTTTCTTGCGTCCTCCACGCGGCAGCTATAGCCATGGCCGGCAATCTGGGCGTAGACGCGATTGAGGCTCGTTTTTGTTCCCATCAGAGCTGAGACGCCGATGACCGACTCATAACCGAACATTCCTACCTCGACCTGAGACTCATCCTTGAAGGTTGTGGTCATCGACGCCATCCCCTCTTCGAGAAAATAGAGGTTCTCAATCGGGTCGCCAGGGTTTTCTATTTCGTGCTTCAGCTCGAATCTGACCGGCATCAAACGAAGGCGCTCAATGATGTCCCCGTCCAGGGCCTTCAAAAGAGTGTTCTTAAAATTGCTTGCGTGCAAAATATCCTCACTTTCAGGCATAACTCGATCAAACATAACGTGATATTAATCAGTATGCTCCATGCTTACGATGCTTGACAAAGTTGGGGTTATGTCAGATACCGTACATAGACAGCTAGAATGTGCGAGTAGATTAAATTTAGCAGATCGTTCAATCTTTTCTTTCGAGGTGAGAAGCATGACCTTTGACCTCGCTTCCTTCTTGGTAACAGCAGGAGTGGGACGAAGACTCGTTCAATTGAAGCCCAAGCAGGTCTTCTTTGCGCAGGGAAGTTCGGCTGACACCATCTTCTATCTTCAGGCGGGCCGCGCAAAACTCACCGTCGTTTCGCATGAAGGGAAGGAAGCCACCATCGCGCTTATCCCCTCCGGTGAATTCGTAGGCGAGGAGTCGCTGGCGAGCCTGGGCGCGTTGCATTTGGCCACTGCCTGCGCCATTACCGCTTGTACAGCGCTGGAGATAGCGCGTGAAGAGATGATCCGGGTGATGCACGAGGAGCATGCCCTCTCCGAAATGTATTTAAAATTTCTATTGGTCAAGAGCATGCGAACCCAGGCAGATCTTGTCGACCAGCTTTTTAACTCCAGCGAAAGGCGCCTGGCAAGAATTCTTCTGATTCTTGCGGAATTCAGTGAACCCGATAAACCGGAACATCTGGTTCCACCCATCACGCAGGAAACTCTGGCGGAGATGGTGGGCACCACCCGCTCCCGCGTCAGCTTCTTCATGAATCGCTTTCGCAAACTCGGCCTCATCGAATACAACGGCCGCATCCGGGTCCATAAGTCGCTGCTGAATGTGGTTCTGCACGATCGATTCACAGAGCGAAACCCCGAGAGACCTGCTGGTTCGGCCACTCCACGTGTTCGATCAAAGCCGGACACGGGCGTCTAGAGCGGTTCAGGGGCTACCGGTAATCTCAAATTTCATCATTGCCTAATCTGTCTGCAGACGGCTTCCGAGGCCCAGGCAAACGCAGGTCCTTCGACTCCGCACCCCATGGACGAAGACCTGTCCCTTCACCCCAGCGAGCAAAAATCACTCGCCGGGGACCCCGAGTCGTTGGGGACCCCGAAGCCATAAAAACAAGAACGCGGCGAGGATGGGGCACCCAGGCGTTTCGCCGGGGCTAAAGCCCGCGCTGATTCTGTCGACTTAATGCGGGGGTTGAAACCCCCGCCTCCCTCCGTATCATCGATTCCCACCCTTTCGCAAAGAACGCGCAGGATGGGGCACCCAGATTATTGGCTAAGCGAAGAGTCAAATCTGCGAGGCGGGGAGGGGGCTGAGGATGAGGTTGGTGATGTTGCTGACGATGGGCTCGTAGCTGTAGCGCGGGTTGGAGGAGAGCTTTTTCCAGTCGGGATGGTTGCGGAAGGCATCCCAGCGGGCGTTGTACTCGTCGAGGCTGGAGAGGCTGAGCATGTAGGTGAGGCAGGGCATGCGGGAGCCGATGAGGGTGTCGCCAAAGAAGACGGGATGAAAGCCGGCGGCCTGGAAGCAGGCGAACTCGCCGCTGTTGAACATTTCGACCTTGCGGATGTGGGCCTGCTCGCTGGGGCTTTCGTAAGTGCGCATTTGGAAGATGCGTTTGGATTTGGCGGCGGTGGCCGGAGGAGGCGTGAGGCGGGGCCAGCCGGAGAAGGCGGAGAGGAGAGAGGTTTCG
>CABEBC010000045.1_pt1 | contig 29278 bp, 19 predicted proteins | sample 3422291 | NCBI WGS metagenome assembly CABEBC01 (sample SAMEA5534345, study PRJEB31848) | metagenome | biome: tundra; feature: field; material: soil | place: USA | collected 2013-05 | depth 0.45 m
CTCCACAACAGGCGCGCTGTGGCCCCGGATGCCTTCTCCACGGCTGCCGTCAACTCCACCAGTTGGCGCACATTCTCTTCCACGTGCCGCGCGGCCACGGAGTCCAACTCCAAATCTTCTTCAAGGAACGGCGTGTCCGAGCCGAAGTCGATCCGGATGTGTCCGTCAGCCTCGTAGGCCCCTTCTTCAAAGAGCGGCCCAAAGCCCACCACCCGCACCAGCCGCGGCTCCCGCTTCCAGCGGGCGTCGAGGCTTCCGCCGGTCTCCAATTCCCACAGGGTCCAGCCAATCTGAAACTCGTAGGCGAAATCGTCGTGCAGCAATTCGAGCGCCTCGTCGACCGCAAAGCGCGGTTCAGCGCCCAACTCAACGGGACCATTCAGATCAGTTCCAGTGCCGCTCATTTCGACCACACGCCCATAAACCTGCTGAAAGACCGGCGGCTCGCTCCAGCTCACTGGCCATAGGGTCGCCGAATAGACCCGCTTCTCGCCGCCATGCGCGGCAAATGCGTCCAGCACCGCAGTCAGCTTTTCAGCCAGCGCGGCCAGACGCAGATTGGGATACCACATGCTCAGATAAAGAGTGTCGGACATCTCTACTGATTGTAGACGGACGGACAGAGGCGAGGATGCAGCGAGAAATCACCTGAAAAATGGGTGCCCCAGAGCGGGTGTGGGTGCCCCAGGTCCCGATTTTGGGATCTGGGAGACAATCTCTAAGACGTCACAATCTCGCTGAAGTCGGCGATGCCAGAGAAGTCGCGCAGCACCTCATCGATGAGGCCGAGGTTAGCTCCGCGAATCGCCGGGTCGTTGTCCAGCACCATCACCTTGTCAAAGAAGGCGTCTACCACCGGCCGGAGCGTGGCGATGGCGGCCAGCGCTTCGCCGTAGGCACGTTGCTGGCGGAGATTGGCCACAACAGGCACAAGCGCGGCAGCGGCATCGGCAAGTTGTTGCGCTTCCGCCGCGAGTTTCACATCCTTGGGCGAGCCGATGGCAAATCCTTTCTCCTCAGCCTGGCGTAGAATGTTCTTGATGCGCTTGAACGCCGCCGAAACTGCAAGGAAATCCTCGGAGCCGCGGGCCGCCGTCAGGGCTTCGGCGCGGGCAATCGCGTCGCGTACATCGTCGGCTCCCGCGGCCAGCACGGCACTGACTACGTCGTAAGCAAAGCCGCGCACGTCTTTCAGATAGAAGCTGAGCCGCTCGCGCAGGAAGGCCGCAACCTGATCGCGGTTGGTTCCTTCCACGCCGCTTGAGCCGACTACATCGGCCAGCGTCAGCGGCAAGCCTGACTCGGCTAGAATCTTCACAATGGCATTGGCCGCGCGGCGCAGTGCGAAGGGGTCCTTCGAGCCGGTGGGCGCGTTGCCGATGCCGAACATCGCGGCGATGGTCTGAATGCGGTCAGCAAGGCCGAGCAACTGGCCCTCGCGGTTTCGCGGAATTGAGTCCTCGGTAGACGCCGGTTTGTACTGGTCGTAAATCGCAATTGCTATGTCGTCACCAAGTCCCTGTGCCTTCGCATATAAACCACCGATCACTCCCTGAAGTTCGGTAAACTCCTTAACAAGTTCAGTGGTCAAATCAGTTTTGGCCAAATTAACAGCAGTTGTGACAGGGAATAAATTGAACGAAATGTTGTAATCACTATTCAGTTTTTGGGCTAAGTTATAAGCCACGTGCCGATTCTCTTCGGTCTTCCAGTGATAGCTGCCCAACTCCTTCTGGAAGGTTACGTTTTTAAGACTCTCCACGCGGTCAACGAGCGGCTTCTTCTGGTCGAAGTCCCAGAAGAAGCGCGCGTCCTTGAAGCGTGCTCTCAAAACGCGGGCGTTACCGTGGCGGATGATTGCTTCACCTTCGGCGTCTACCTGAATGTTCAGCACGGCGAGGAAGTGAGGGGCGAGTTTTCCATCAGAGCCTTCGACGGCAAAATACTTTTGGTGGTCGCGCATGACGGTGACCAGCACCTCTTCCGGCAGCGCCAGGTACTCCGGATCAAAGTCGCCAAGGACAACGGTTGGCCACTCGGTGAGATGAACGACGGTTTCGATCAGAGGTTCGTCTTCGCGCCAACGAGCTCCGGCGACGGTGCGTGTGGCAGCATCGAGCGCCTTGCGAATCGAATCTCTGCGCTCGGCCACATCGACGATTACTTTGGCGGCTCGAAGAGAATCCTTGTAGCTCTTCGCCAAAGGTAAAAGCACGGAGTGCTCGCCGTGCAACACACGATGGCCGCGACTGGCGTTGCCTGCTTTAATGCCGGCAATCTCCAGCGGGACAATGGCGGAGTCGAGCAGGGCAACGACCCAGCGCACGGGGCGCACAAAGCGCTCCGGCTTGCCCGCGCGCCAGTACATATTTTTTGCCCAGTAAATTCCGGCCACTTCTTTAGGTAACTCGGCAGCCAGCAGCTCCGCTGTCTTGCGTCCTTGGCGTTTTACCGAGGCTCCAACATATTCGCCCTTGGCGTTGGTGACCTTTTCCAGAGCCGTAACCGCGACGCCGGCCTTCTTGGCGAAGGCCTCGGCAGCGGGTGTGGGCGCGCCGTCCTTGAAGGCTACTTTCCAGGATGGGCCAGTCAGCTGCTCCTCGGTATCGGCCTGACTCGCCAGCACACCCTCGACCAGCACGGCCAGGCGGCGTGCCGTGGAGTACGTAGTGAGTTTGTCCCCGGCGGCAAGCAGCCGCTCGCGCGTGAGCAGTTCGTTGACACGGCGGCCCAACTCGGCCTCGGCCCCGGTAATCATGCGGGCGGGAACCTCTTCCAGCCCAATCTCCAACAAAAAGTCAGCCATAAAGTCAGGTTCTTTCTGCAATTTGAAAATCGTAAACAGCTAAAAGCTAGAAGCTGAAAGTCAACTCGCCTGTTGCAGCGCGTACGCTTTTGCAACGCCCACAGCCAATGCGCGAATGCGGGCCATGACGCCTACTCGCTCGGTGACGCTGATGGCGCCGCGCGCGTCCAGCAGGTTGAAGAGATGCGAGCATTTGAGGGCCAGTTCATAGGTTGCCAGCAGCGGAAAGCGACGCTTCTCAACGGCTCCCGCGCCTTCGCGTGCGAACAGAGCGTTGGCTTGATCAAGGAGAGTATGCGCCTCGGCCTCATAGAGCCGGAAGTGCTCCCATAGCTTGTCGACATCGGCAAACTCGAAGTTATAGACCGAAAACTGCAACTCCTCGGGCAGCCGGACGTCGCCGTACGTGATGGCCGCGCCAGTCACCGGATCGACAGCCCAGACGATCTCGTAGATCGAGTCCTTATCCTGCAAAAATGCGGCGATGCGCTCCAGTCCATAGGTCAGCTCGGCGCAGATGGGGTCCAGCTCCAGGCCGCCGCACTGCTGGAAGTAGGTGAACTGGGTAATCTCCAGGCCGTCGAGCATCACCTGCCAGCCGACGCCCCAGGCGCCGATGGCCGGCGACTCCCAGTTATCTTCCTCGAACTTCAGGTCGTGCTGCGAAAGGTCAATGCCGATGGCTTCGAGGGATTCCAGATACAGCTCCTGCACATTGACCGGCGGCGGCTTGAGGATGAGCTGAAACTGGGTGTGCTTGAAGAGGCGATTGGGATTTTCGCCGTAGCGGCCGTCGGCCGGACGCCGCGAAGGCTGCGCGTATCCCACCTTGTAGGGCTTGGGCCCCAGCACGCGCAGGAAGGTCTCCGGGGCCATGGTGCCCGCGCCCACTTCAACGTCGTAAGGCTGCTGCAAGACGCAGCCGCGTTCCGCCCAAAAACCCTGCAAGCGGAACAAAAGCTCCTGAAAGGTGAGTGGAGCGGTCTTTGATTTGGATAGAACCTGGGATGAGGTCACGGGCAACTCTCTCTGGTTTGAACTGGCTCGATTCTATCAGTCTTTCAGCCCTGTTCAGCCGGTCCAATCAGCTTTACAGCCTCGTCAGCGCCTCTGCAGAGCGCAGTTTGCGCTCCAGGTGCCGTTCCAGGGCTTGCAGCGTGAAGCGGCGCAGGTCCTGTGCGCGGCGGCGTGGCCAGGGTTCGGCGGCAAAGGCCGCCACCGGCGCGCGCAACATGCGCTGCGCTAGTTGCCATGAGTCGGCCGAAAGGCCGCTGGCGTTGCCGTTACGATGCACCGGACAGAATAAGCCGTCTCCCAGCTCGTCAAAGCTGGTTTCGCCGGCAGCGAGTAATTCGCCGCAGGCAGTGCAGTGGGCAATGTCCGGCAACAGGCCCATCAGGCGCGTCATCCAAAGCTGGAAGTAGGTGAGCGGCATCCACGTCTGCTCGACCGTGGTCTGGTCAAGGACGGATCCGATCAGGCGAAAGATCGTCTCGTGGGGATCGTGATCGGGCAGAGCCTCGTCCAGCAGCTCGGCAAAAAAGCTGAGCACCGTCATGCGCACCGGGTCGATGGGGGAGGAAAGCGGGGAGCGGACGATTTCCAGCTGATCCAGGCGTACCAGCTCCTGCTCATGCCGCTCGGCAAACCAGGCGCGAGCCACCGTCATGGGCTCCAGTGCTCCGCCAAAGCGTTTGCGGCTCTTGAGCGCCGATTTAGCCACGCCGCGCACGCGGCCATAGTCGCGCGTGAAAAAGCTCACGATCAGGTCGGCCTCGTGGACCGGCCAGGTGCGCAAAATTACGGCTTCGGAGGAGAGCACGCTCATGCGATTCCTATCTTCGCACCTTTGCCCATCTTGGAATGTGCTGTCGGGGCAAATTCCTTACCGTAAAGTAAGAAAATCTGAAAAATGTAAGGAATTTTGTGAAAAGTAAGGTAAAATAGATTTTGAAAGGAATCCCATGCCCACAGCAACCATGACTTCCAAAGGCCAGATCACAGTCCCAATCCAGGTTCGTATGGCTCTTGGACTGGACGCCGGCGATAAGATCGATTTTGTCGAACTCGAGAAGGGGCAGTTCACAATTATTCCCCGGACGGGATCGATTATGGAGATGCGCGGCTGCGTCCGAAAGCTGGATTACACTCCTACCATCGAGGAAATGGATGCTGCCGTCCGGAGACATGCAACAAGATTGGACGCAGAGACCCGCAGCGATTATGGCATCCGACCTGAAATTAAGGCCAAAAATCAGGCAAGATAAGGCATTTTCTCAATGAAAGCTATCGACACCAATGTACTGGTTCGCTTTTTCACACAGGATGATCCCGTGCAAAGTCCACGAGCTGAGGCGATCCTGGCATCTTTCTCTGCTTCCGATCCCGTCTGGGTTGGATTGGCTGTGGTGCTGGAACTGGTGTGGGTTCTGGATGATACGTATGAGATGAAACGGGACGACATCGCACAGATAATACACCAGCTTCTTACCAGGCAAGAGATTGTCGTCGAACGAGTTGATGCCGTTCGTCATGCCCTGAACCTATATCGCAATGGCAATGTGGATTTCGCCGACTGCATGATCTCCTGTTGCGCTTACGCGGCGGGGTGCGAGGGAACCCTCACATTCGACCGCCGTGCAGCGCGCGATGCGGGGATGGAACTGATCGGGTAGGCCATTCCAGCACAGACACAAACGCGCACCCCGATTGAGGGGATGCGCGCCTGGATAGCTGGATGGTAACGAACGCTGCTTAGTGGCCGAAGTGCTTGGCGTTCTTTTCGGTGAAGCTGGCCCACTTCTCCGGCACGTCGTCCTGGGCGAAGATGGCCGAGACGGGGCAGGCGGGGACGCAGGCGCCGCAGTCGATGCACTCGACCGGGTCGATGAACAACTGGTCGGCGTTACCGAAGGCGTCTTCGTCCTTTTTGGGGTGGATGCAATCGACCGGACAGGCGTCTACACAGGCGGTGTCCTTGGTGCCGATACAGGGTTCTGCAATGACGTATGCCATCTTTGATTTCTCCCGGGGAACTGAATCCTCGACGCTGATAGTAGCACAGGAGGCTTGAGGTTGACTCCATCCCCCTCGCAGCATTTGCGTTTCGGGAATTGGATGCAGATCCTCCTCGTATCGATTCCGAAAGTGAACCGCTCTGCGCGACGACCCTGGATAGCCTCAATAGCCTCAGCCGCTCTTTGCCGCCTGCGCCGCCCGCCGTGCCGCAAACTCCTGGGGGGTGGGGATAGGCGCCAGATTACGCCCGGCAAACATATCCGCGAACAGGCCCACCAACTCGGCGTGGATCAGCCCGTTGGAGGCTAGAATCTCACGGCTGTCCAGCCGGAAAAGCTGTCCGGAGAATCCTGTCATCTGCCCGCCTGCCTCCTCGACCAGCAGATAGCCGGCCGCCGTATCCCAGGGATTGAGGTTGAACTCCCAGAAGGCGTCCAGGCGTCCCGCTGCGACATAGGCCAGATCGAGCGCGGCTGAGCCGCACCGCCGCACGCCATGAGAGCGCAGGCTGAACTCATGGTAGAAGTGGATGTTAGGGCTCTCGTGGCGCTTGCGGCTGGGGAAGCCGGTAGCTACCAGTGCCTCGGCCAGCTCCGGCGTGCTGGAAATCCGCATCGGCCTGCCGTTCAACTGCGCGCCGCGACCTCGTTCGGCAACGAAGAGATCGTCCCGCAAGGGGTCGTAGATAACTGCAGCCACCATTTTTCCGTCTGCGTCCGGCGCAAGGCCTGCGGGGCGTTGTTCCAGGCCCATGGAGACGCAAAACTGCGGAAGCCCGTGAGCAAAGTTGGTGGTTCCGTCCAGCGGATCCACGTACCAGCGGAACTCGCCGTCGAGCCGGTCGCGCGTACCCTCTTCGCCGAAGATTCCGTGTTCCGGGAAGGCCTGGCTCAGCCGCTCCCGGATCAGCTTTTCCGACGTCCGGTCGGCCACCGTCACCAGGTCCACATCGCCCTTGTACTCGGTGGCGACGCCCTGGGAAAAAAACTCGCGCAGCCTCGCGCCCGCCTCGCGGGCGATGGCCGTGGCCTGGGGAACCCAGACCCAATCTCTCTGGTCGCCGCTCACAAGGCTACCCCGTTCTCAACCGATCCGTTCGCTTCCGGACTCGCGGCCTTGGCGCGGCGCGGAGCCAGCTTGCCCTCTTCCGTAATGGTGCGGATCTGGTGCTTGTAGATGAACAGATTGGGCTTGCCCTCGCGGGTCAGGCGCAACATTCCCTCGTCAAAGTACTCGATCCAGCCGCGCACCGTTTCGCCGTCGCGCATCTTGACCTGAATATTGACCTGGCGGTCGCACAGAGAGCGCAGGTAGAGCGCCTCGTGGCCGGTTTCACCCGGCGGAGGCGTCTTGGAAATGCGGCGCTTGAATAACGGAGGGGACATATTGCCATTTTAGATGCAGCCCACGCCGAGTAAGAGTCAGTTTGTAAGATCTTGCCAAAATACTGTGTGTTTCGATGGGGACTCGACCCCTATCCCAGCACCTGCACCGTCCCCTTGCCGACTAACTCCTCGACTCGCTCGACCCATCCGCGATCCGCCGCCACACTCATCCCCTGCGGCTCCAGGATGACCGCGTACTCGCCCTTCTTTTCCAGATGCAGCATCACCTTGCCCGGCCCCGGCGCCGCATCCGCCGCTCTCTTCAGGCCAACGAAGATCTCCTCCGTCGCGCGCTCCACGTTGATGCGAATCCGCACCCCGGTAGGCAGCTTTACCTGCACCTCTTCCAGCGCCTGAATCGAGTTGACGGCAATCTTCGGCGCAGCGTCCTCGTCGCCTGTCAGCGCTCCCCGAATCAGGACGGGCGCTTCCATCTTCAACTGGCCTGCCAGTTTTTCATAATCGCGCGGAAAACAGACCAGTTCGATCTTTCCTGTTGCATCCTCCAGCGCTGCCTGAGCATATAGCTTCGCGTCCCGCTTGGTCTTCAGCACCTTCAGCCCCAGAATCATCCCCGCCACCTGAATCTCGTCTGCCGCGTCCGCCTGCTGGCCCCAGCGCCTCTCCGGCGGCTTGCGCTCCAGCGCCTCGGCTACGGGAATCACCCCTGCCAGATTGCGCAGCTTCTCCGCGTACTTATCCAGCGGATGCCCAGAGACAAAGAACCCCAGCACATCTTTCTCATTGGCCAGCCGCTCGCCCTCTTCCCAGTCAGCCACCTTGGGCAGGTCGTCGCCGCTCACTAACTTGGGCCCCTCATCGAAGAGCCCGAAGAGGCCTGTTTGTCCCTGCGCCGCGTCCCGTTGCGTCTTCTGCGCCCGCTCCATCGCCTTGTCCGCCGCGGCCATCAGCGGCCCGCGCTTGCCCAGCGAGTCCAGCGCCCCAGCCTTGATCAGCGACTCGAGCACCCGCTTGTTCATCACGCGGAGATCGACCAGCTCGCAAAATTCCCAAATACTTTGGAATCGGCCGCCGGCCTCCGTGCGCGCCTTCATAATCGACTCAATCGCATTGCCGCCCACGTTCTTCACCGCCGCCAGGCCAAAGCGGATCGCATCTCCCCCATCCGAAACAAGAGGCGTAAACTGCGCCCCGGATGTCTGCACGTCCGGCGGCTCCACGCGGATGCCCATCTCCTTGCACTCGGCGATATACTTCACCACATTCTCCGGCTTCGAGGTCTCCGAGGTCAGCAGCGCCGCCATGAACTCCACCGGATAATGCGTCTTCAGATAGGCCGTCTGATAGGCCAGCAGCGCATAGGCAGCCGAGTGCGACTTATTAAATCCATACCCGGCAAACTTCTCCATCTGGTCGAAGATATCGCCCGCCGTCTCCTTCGGATGTCCCGCAGCTGCCGCGCCTTCCATAAAGCGGTCGCGCTGCTCGGCCATCGCCTCCAGGCTCTTCTTGCCCATCGACCGCCGCAGCAGGTCCGCCTCGCCCAGCGAGTAACTCGCCAGCACGTTTGAAATCTGCATCACCTGCTCTTGGTAGACGATAACTCCCAGGGTATCTTTGAGAATTCCTTCTAACTCCGGCAGCAAATACTCCACCTTGCGCCGCCCCAGCTTGCGCTCGATGAAGTCGTCGATCATTCCGCCCTGGATCGGCCCCGGACGGTACAGCGCATTGAGCGCCGTCAAATCCTCCACCGTATCCGGCTTGTAGCGCCGCAGCACATCGCGCATTCCGCTCGACTCAAATTGAAAGACCCCTGAAGTCAACGCCGCGTGAAAGACTTTTTTGTAAGTCTCCTCATCGTTGGGCGGAATCGCTTCAATGTCCAGCTTTTCTCCGCGATTCTTCTCGATCAGCTTCAGGCAATCGTCAATCACCGTCAGCGTCGTCAGTCCCAGGAAGTCCATCTTCAGCAGGCCCATCGCCTCAATGGCCTTCATGTCGTAGGCAGTGACAATTTCGTCGTTCTTGGTCTTGGCCAGCGGCACCAGCTCAGTCAGCGGACGCGGCGCAATCACCACCGCCGACGCATGAACCCCCGACCCGCGCACCAGCCCCTCCAGCTTCTTCGCCGTGTCGATCAGCTCCTTGATCTGCGCGTCCTTCTCGTACGCCTTGCGCAGCTCCGCCACCTGTTCCAAAGCCTCATCAATCTTTATGCCCACCGTCGCTGGAATCAGCTTGGCAATCCGATCCACGTCGCCATACGGCATGTCCATCGCGCGTCCGCAATCCTTGATCGACGCCTTGGCCGCCATGGTGTTGAAGGTGATGATCTGCGCCACCTGCTCGCGGCCATACTTCTGCGTTACATAGTCGATCACCTCGCCGCGGCGATTCTGGCAAAAGTCCACGTCGATATCCGGCATCTGCTTGCGCTCCGGATTCAGAAACCGCTCGAAGAGCAGCACGTTTTGCATGGGATCGATGTTCGTAATCTCCATCGCGTACGCCACCAGCGAGCCGGCTCCCGATCCGCGCCCCGGACCCACCGGAATCCCATGGTCCCGCGCATACTTGATAAAGTCCCACACGATCAGAAAGTATCCCGCATAATTCATCTGCTCGATGATTTTGATCTCATATTCAAGCCGGACGTCATACTCATGCACCGGCGAGCGCAGTACCCCGCGCGCCTGAAGGCCCCACACCGCGGTGTCGAGACGCTTTTTGTAGCCCTCGCGGCACACCTGCTCAAAGTAACTGTTGATGGTGTGCCCCTCCGGCACGGCAAACAACGGAAATGGATCGTCCACCGGCTTGAGCTCAAACGCGCACCGCTCGGCAATCTCCATCGTTCGCTTTAATACGCCCGGCGAATCCTTGAAGAGCAGCGCCATCTCATCGGCGCTCTTCACAAAGAACTGGTCGCCGTCGAACCGGAAGCGCTCCTTATCCTGGAGCTTGGAGCCGGTCTGCACGCACAGCATCACGTCGTGGGCGTGCGAGTCCTCGCCGCACAGGTAATGCGAGTCGTTCGTCGCCACCAGTGGAATATTCAGTTCCTTTTCCAGCCGGAAGAGCGCCTCATGAATCTGCTTCTCCTGCTCCAGCCCCTGGTCCTGAATTTCAAGATAAAAATTTCCCTTGCCGAAGATGTCCTCGTACTGCTGCGCCACACTCTTGGCCTTGTTGTAGTTGCCCGCCACCAGTTCTTCGCACAGCTCCCCGCTCAGGCAGCCGGAAAAGCCAATCAGCCCCTTCGAGTTTTCGGCGAGGTACTTCTTGCTCACGCGCGGCTTGCGATAGAAGCCATGCAGCGAAGCCTCCGAGGTAATCCGTATCAGGTTGCGGTAGCCCTCTTCGTTCTGGGCCAGCACCAGCAGGTGGTTATTGTCGTCTCCCTCGCCGGGCTGCCGGTGGTCTTCGTTTTTCGAGATGTAGAGTTCGCAGCCCAGAATCGGCTTGATCCCCTGTTTCTGCGCAGCTTCAAAAAAATGCACCGCTCCATAAATGTTCCCGTGGTCGGTCATGGCGACAGACTTCTGCCCCAGCGCCGCCACGCGCTCCATCAGCTTGGTAAGGTCGCAAGCCCCGTCCAGCAGCGAGTACTCGGTGTGCAAATGCAAATGTGTGAATTCAGCCATGGCTACCCCAGATTCCAGTCCGGTTTCCAGCCTTGATTCTAGCCTTCACCCGTTCCCGCACCCGCCCGGAAAGCAGTTGAAATCCCGTCCGGTTGAGGAAAATCGCCGTCGGAACTAGCCAAAATATTCTGATGAACTTTCGCTCTATGTTTGCTACTCTATGTGTGTGCCATATTGCAAGACTCAGATCTAAGGAAGGCTGAGATTAACCGTGACAAAGACTGCGATCCGCACAATTCCAAGGCAACTGCCGCACGCTTCCATTTATCTTGACGACCTCTTCGAGATCGAAGACATCTTCGTCAATCAGGCGAAAGGCTTGCCCACGCCTGTCCCGATCACGTTCGAATACATCTTGGGTAGCTCCATTAAGATCACCACGCGCGACGAACTAATAGAGCACGCAGGTTCTTGCAGTGAGTTTTCGCTGAGGCTCAGATCTGAGAAGCCATATGTCAATACGAGCGTGATTAACATAATTGGCATGGCCCACATTCAATTTGAGATTCCATACTTCCTCAGCGATCAAGCATGGGAAATATTTGGCAAAGTCGAACAGATTTTCAAGATGCGAAGAGACAGAATGAAGGCCTTTGCTGATGCACTCCCAAACAAAGCCTCCTTGTTGCCCTGGGCTTGGGTGCTGGTTCTCGTCGTAGTGTCGCTATTGCTTCATCGGTCCTTGCCTCCTTCGCTTTACTGGGGTGGCGCCCTTCTCCTCTTCTCACCCTTTCTTTTCGGCGCAATAGGAATATGGAAAAAGAATCTGATCTACCTACGCTTCATCAGAATGGATCAAAAGGCCAGAAGCGCAGCATGGAAAGATAGAGCTGAAAAGCTTGTTTGGCTTTTGATTGGGCTAGCGGTTGGGTTGCTTTTTGATCGCCTGAAACACTGACTGGAAGGAGAGCCGGAAAGACTAAGGCCCGGCGCCGGGTGCCCCCGGTCCCTCGCATTTGGGGACCGGGGAAACCACGAACCCCATGCGCGAAGCGCGCCCGCCTGGACGGCCAGTCCCTTGCAGATTATTTCTTCACTTCGTCGCACAATGATTCTCAGAAGTCTTTCTTCAAATCATCGACTCGGTACATCCTCTTCGCGCGGTCTTTCAGCCGAAAGCTGCCAGTAGAGGCCGAAACGTCCCCTAACTCCTTATCCAGGAGGATTTTGCAGGGAACTTCTTTGTTATCAGGATTTTACAGCGCAACCCTGTCTGTAACCTCAAGAAAACAAGGAATTTGCATCCAAAATACGGGTGGGGTACCCCTCCGTGACACGCGCATCGAAGCACGGGTAGGAGATCGTGAACCTTATGCCGGGTGCCCCAGGTCCCTCGCATTTGGGGACCAGGGAATCCACGACCCCCATGCGCGTAACGCGCCCGTCGCCTGGACAGCCAGTCCCCGCACGCAGTGCCTTACGCCGTGACGACTTTATGCTTGGCGATATACGCGGGATCGATCTCGACTCCCACGCCCGGTCCGGTGGGAATTTGCAAGACGCCGTTATCGTCGCTGCGCAGGGTTGATGTGGCGCAGGTATAGGGCAGGTCGTTGTTGAATTCCTTGAACTCGTGATAGGGGCCGGAGTTAGGAATCGCGGAAACGAAGTGCATCATATATAAGTAGCCGAGGCCAGTGCTGGAGATGTGCGGAATGCACTGCTTGCCCAGGACGTTCGCCATTCTCGCCACTCTCATGCAGCGAACCATGCCGCCGAAATAAAACATATCCTGCTGCACGATGGAGAGCGCGCCGTTGGCGACCAGCCAGCGGAAGTTGTGCGTGCTGGGTTCCTGCTCGCCGCCGGCGATGGGAATGCGCAGCGCGTCGGCGACCTGGCGCGTCTCCTCGTACCAGTCGAAGGGCACCGGCTCCTCGAAGAATGCGTAGTTGTACTCCTGCATCAGCTTGCCGATGGGAATGGCCTGCGCCGGCGTGTAGGAACCGTTGGCGTCGGCGGAGATGACCATCTGGTCGCCAAAGGTTTTGCGCACCAGCGGTATCAGCTTCTCGCTGCGCCCGGCGGGATATTCGGGATGGCTCATGCGGCCGCCCAGCTTGAACTTGATGGCCTTGGCTTTGGAGATGGCCACGTCGCGCTTGATGTGCTCGATGGTTTCTTCGGCGCTGATGTCGCGCTCGCCATTAGCCTGATAGACAGAGATGTGCGTGTTGTGAATGTCGCCGATGAGCTGGCCGATGGATTTGCCGGCCATTTTGCCGAACATATCCAGAATGGCGAACTCAATGGTGGCCAGCGGCACCCAGATGGCCAGGCCCTGCGCTTTATAGTTGCTCTGATAGACCGTGACCTCTTCAACAAGCGTTTCAATGTCGCGCGCATCCTTGCCGATAAAGAAGGGCTGCATCCGCTTGACGAAGATCGGATAAAGCACCGACATCTGCGTGGAATTGCTGATGGAGATGCCTTCTGCGCCGTCTTTTGAGCGTACACGGCAAAGATAGGAACTCTTATAGTGCAGCAGCTCGAGCGTTTCGATGATGACCGGGACAGGGAAGAGTTCCCGCTTGAAGACCGGCTGCTTCAAGGCTTCATCGAGCTTGGCGTAGCGGGCTTCCAGTTCTTCAGGCCGGAGAGAGGATGCAGGTTTGCGAACGGCAGCGCGCGCCAGCGGCGGCAAAGTGGTTGCTGCTCCACCAGCTAAGGCGGAAACAAGAAAATTACGGCGGCTGCTGTTCATCATGGGAATGCTCCTTATTCTGGCCGTACCTATCGCAGGATACCTTAGATCAGGATACGGATGCCTGATTCTGCACTTACCGGTTCGGTGAGGGGGTTGTTAAACTACTTATCTGCTCAATCATCGTTGCCGGGTTCATCCGCACGATCGGGCAACCGAAGCGTTGCGAGGAAATCATCCTACGAGGTGCCAGTTTCATGAACTATCTACGCGTGGTTTCATTCGCAACGCTGCTTACTGTCGCTATGCTGGGCGCGCCGGGCGTTGCCCAGGATGATTCTTTGCCGAAGTCCGCTGGGGCATCTGCGGCGCCTGCTGAGCCGGGGCTATTGTTTTATCTTTCGGGCGACCATGGCTTCAATGCGGACTACGCGGCCAGCGGCAACGCGGCGCCGAATTTCCTTGCGGACGTAAAGATTCTTCCCGGCGGCGCGAAAGGTTCCTATCTGCAATGCGGCAACAATCAACTGCTTTCGTATTGGGCGCCGGGCAACATCTATGCGCAGCGCGGGACACTTTCGTTCTACTGGCGGTCGCGCTACCCGGTGGACGAGACTGAGTTTCCCATTTTCCGCGTGGGATATGCCGATCATTCCAGTTGGGACCAGGTGTGGCTGCGCATCGATTACAACGGCCACGGCTTTGACGCCTTCGTCACTGATGTGAACCTGGGTCGGACGCGCGTTTCGTACACGATGCCGGATTTCCCCAAGCCGGACCAATGGGTGCATCTCGCGCTCACCTGGGACGAGACCACCGGCATACGCTTTTACGTCAACGGCAAGAGGTTGGCCGAAAAAGCTGCCACGGGAATGTTCGATGCCGGGCTGGATCAGTTCGGGCCGCATTCGCGCATCATCGGGCCCACAGGCGTCGAAAGCACTTATAGTTATGACCGTGGCGGAGACCTCGACGAGTTGCGCATCTACGACCGCGCGCTTTCGGACGAGAATGTGGCTTCGCTCGCCGCGGGAGAAACACCGCGGAATATTCCGGCTGTCACCCGCAGCTTGGCAAACGCGGAGACGCAGAAGGAGTGGTGGTTCCATTATGGATGGAACCGCATTGGCGATATTCCCGCTCCGTTGCCCGCGACAAACACAACTATACGCAAGGTGCAAATCAATGACGCATTCGACATAGGGCGCTGGTGGTGGAGGGCGAACGACGGTATCCGCGAAACTACATGGCCGGGCGTCTACAACCGCTCGCGCCTGCCGGGCCGCTTCGATTACTTTCAGCTTCCGGATTTGGATTGCTACGCGATCTCCGGCAAAACCATTACCTTCATCCTGCCGGAGGAGCCATGGAATCATCTGGAGTTCAACGGCGGCGCATTCGGCAACATGACGCTTCTGACCCCGGATGTCTCCGAAGAGGCGGTTCGCCGAAGCGGGCTTGATGGAACGGTGCTGCCCGGCAAGACACTTTTCGAGCGGCCCAGCGGGCAGGAGACAACCTTCCACGATTTATCTGAGCCGATGACGGGCGGTAAGCTGCGCTTTACCAATGTGGAGCAGGAGACGCCCATCAGCGAGTTTGCCGCTTACTACGTCCATCCCGGCGACCCGCCGCAGGGAATTGTCCAGCTCAAGTACAAGCTGTCGGCAAGCGTGCAGGCTGAGGACAATCCCAGCCTGACGCCGTTGCTCAACTTAATTCACGACCGCTACCCGGCGGATGAGCGCACGGTCATTATTGGCAGGCCGGGCGGATTCGATAGTGGCCGCAGCCGTCTTGCAGGTTTGCCGCAGAGAGTATCCGGTCTCCCTGGAAGAGAGTCCGGCCTACCGATTGTACACATCCTCATTCCCGCTGATTTGCGTGGATTGCCTGCGATCACCACGCATGTTCCCTCCTACACATGGGACAACATCTATGCCGGTCTTGACGGGATCGCCATCGAGTTGCCGGCGATCCATGTAAAGCCGACGCACGGCGAGTATGTGCCGATGAACATTGTGGTGAAAGACCCTCTGTGGCCGATGCGCGAGATGCTCAACTTCACTTTCTCGGTGAAGCCGGGCGAGCCGCACACCTTGTGGCTGGATACGCGCGACCGCATTCTGCCCAACGACAAGAGCCTGCTCATCACCGTTGCCTCGGCCAGCGCGGAGTTTAATGAGAGCGCATTGGAAGGCGCAGAGGTGCGGCTGATCTTCAAGCCCTATAAAGATGCAGCCCGAGAACATATTGCCGACCGCCTGACCGAGGTGCGCGACAATTTTTCCAACATGACGGAAGAGCACGTCAACAGCCGCCGGCTGAACACCTACAACCGCTTCTATGCCGACATTACCGACTTGCTGCGCGTGGACCCGTCGAACGATCTCGGCCGCAAGTACTGGCACGAATGGAATCCGGAGACGGCGAACCCGGATTTCACTTTGCCGAAGGTGCCGGAAGGTGTCCCCACATGGGCCTTTCTCCAAGCCAAAGACGTGGACTACTTCCAGCGCATCGCTGACTTCTTCATCGACAAGCGCCAGGCCTGGGATGGTGAATTCGGCGGCGGCCTGGGCGACGACAGCGACTTCACCAACCTCTTTCCCTCCCTCGCATTGATGGGCACCGAACCGGAGAAGTTGAAGCTCTCTCTCTCCAGGGAACTGGAGGCCATGTACGAAAACAAGATGTGGACCAACGGGCTGGCAACGGCGCAGTTCGATGAGCTTCATAGCTATGAAGATGGGCTCAATGTTCTCGGCCAGTCGTTGATGATGGATTTCGGCAATCCCAAAGATCTGGAGCGAGCAATGCTGACAGCCCGTCGCTTGGAGTGGCTAACCGGTATCAACGCCGCCGGGCACAGGCATATTCGCTCTGCGTATTTCAGCGGCTCAAAGATGGCCGAAGGCAGCGTATGGGGATGGACCAAGGCTCGTTCCTACATGGACTTTCATCCGGTGCTCGACATGGTGCTCTTCAACGGCGCGCCGGAGACACGCAAGATGGTGCTGGAGACCGTCGACGGAATGTTGGCGCACCGCAAGCAGGAAGCGAACGGCCGCTGGGTTACACGGACCGACATCAATTTCAAGACCGATGAAGATGTGCCCGGCGGCGACGCTACGCCCGACTTCATGTTCTGGGCTGCCTATCGCTGGACTGGCGACAAGAAGTATCTGCTGCCGCTGATGGATGAAGGCCCGGCGGCGCTGGCTCACATCAGCTCTGACGCGCTCGATATGCTCGGGCTGCGCGATGGATGGGGCAAGCCGGTGGTGGCGGCAGCGGCTGTTCAATCCATCAGCGGTTCTGCTGAAACCTTCGCATGCAGGTCAGCGGCGATACGAAATATCTTGACCGTCTGTACGCAACGCAGCTACAGGCGGAATCGAACCGTGAGTGGATCAACACGGAAGGCAGCCTGTGGATTGATCGCGTAACCGACTCCGCGGGTCCGATGTTTGTCAATACCGAACTGCAGCGCGCGCGTTTCGGCGGCGTCGCTCTCATTCGCAATCACATCTACCCCGGCAATGCCGTCAGTTGGCGATTCGTTGCGCCGGCCACGCCGAGCAGCGTGGGCATCCTGGTTCCGGTGGCCACGCCGGATCATCTGAAGATTATTGTCTACAACCTGGACGCGGTTCCGGTGAAAGCGCAGATGACAGGATGGGAGATTGATCCGGGCACGTGGGAGATCACCCAGGGCACGAGCGGCAATGTGGAGAGCGATCCGGTTACGAACCTCAGTACACGCTCCGACAGCTTTGAGCGCAGCACCAGCATTGACTTCACCTTTGCCCCGCACACTACGATGGTGTTGGAACTCAAACTGGTGAAGAAGGGTATTCCCTATTGGTCGCGACCCGACCTGGGGATCAGTGCTGACGACGTCAAGGTCGAGGGCAACCGGATGAAAGTAACCGTCCATAGCCTGGGCTCGGTCGATGCTCCGGCGTCGAAGGTGGTGCTGCGCGATCGCACAGGCAAATTGCTGGCCACCGCACATGCAGCCGCGCTGAAGGCGCCACTCGATTTGCTTCCGAAAACGGAAACAGTCTCGCTGACCCTGCCGCCCGGCGCGGACTGGAAGGGCGGAAGCGTAAGCGTAGAGAGCAGCGGCACGATTCCGGAGATTACGCAGATGAATAACCGGGTGCAGTTCTGATGGCTGAAATCAAGAAAGAATTCCAAAGGAGGATCAATGTCGGGAAATACAATGCTGGTCACCCAATCGAAGAATGAGGGAATGTCCGCTCCCGAGCCGGGCCTTCACCGTCAGGTGATGTCTTATAGCCCGGCCATGATGCTGGTGCGCCACACCATGGTTAAGGGATGGGTTGGAGCTCGGCACAGTCACCCCCACGAGCAGATGGTCTATGTTGTGCGCGGTCGCCTCCGCTTTGAGTACCCCGGCGGTGTCTTTGAAGCTGGCACTGGCGACAGCTTTATTGTTCCCGGCAACGTGGAGCACCAGGCCTCCGCGCTCGAAGACTCTGAGGCGCTGGATATCTTTACGCCTATGCGCGAGGATTACGCGAAGTAACAGGGGATTAAGCCAGACATATTGGCGGCGAATCGCAGGGCTGTAGGCCGGGTTTGCCTGTAAGCGCAGTGATGCTAACCTATTGATAGCGCTGTTTTACATTGTAGCCCTTTGCGTTGTGGCCCCGTAGCTCAGGTGGATAGAGCAGCAGTTTCCTAAACTGCGTGTCGGAAGTTCGAGTCTTCCCGGGGTCACCATTCCTTCCTGCATTGCAGCCCGATAAAACTTTTTTGTGATCCGGCAAACTTCTTTGCTCCGTACATTTTGACTTCGCGCTCCTTCCCGTCTATAAAAGTGGATGGTATGGAAGTTTGTTCCATGCCGCACATGCTGCCCCGCATAAGGCAGCGTAATCCACTACGGCAATCGCCAGGATGCTCGGGAAGGCGGTGAAACTCCGCCACTGCCCCGCAACTGTGAGCGCTCCTGTCCAGCGGCCCGTACCAAAGCCAGGGCAGGGAACCAGCCAGGGAGTTTCCGCCGTCGCGGAAGCTCCTCGTGAACCACTGCACGGCGAGCCCTTCGGGGCGCGCCTGTGGGAAGGTGGCTGGAAAGGCGCAAGTCAGGAGACCGGTCCTCGCGCCCTCAACCCGCTTGCGTTCCGAGGGGAACGAAGGAGCCTTCATGCCTGCTTCCGCATCATTTTTTTCTCGCTACTTCCTGTCGCGTGCGCTGTCTCGCGCTTTCGCCCTGCTTCTGCTAACTGCCGGCGCCGCTCTCTGCCCGGCCGCCTCCATCCGCGGTGTGGTCACGGACGCCTTGGGCGCCAAGGTCTCCGGCGCCAACGTGGTCCTGATTAGCGGCGGCAAGGCAGTAGGCGCTGCCATCTCCACGGCTGATGGCAGTTTTCAGATCATCACCGGCGTAGAGGGCCGCTTCTTCCTGATGGTTTCCGCCAAGAGCTTCCGCCAGTTGGAGACACCCAGCTTTTATGCCGGCAGGCTCGATTCAATTGAGCGCAACATAGTGCTTGAGCCGCAGTGGGTACGCCAGTCCATCGTGGTCACGGCCACTGGGACTCCCACGCCCCAGCCGCAGACCAGCGAGACTACCAGCGTCCTCGGCCTGATCGATCTGGCGTTGCGCAGCGACCTTGTGAGCGCCCTGCGGCTGATGCCCGGCACGATTTCAGTGCAGGAGGGCCAGCTTGGCGCGCAGACCTCGCTGTTTGTCCGCGGCGGCGATTCGGACTCCAACAAGATTCTGCTGGACGGGGTGAGTGTCGGTGATCTTGGTGGGCAATTCGACTTTGGCCCGCTCTCGACCACCGCTATAGAGCGCGCCGAAGTCTTTCGCGGCCCAGACTCCAGCCTTTACGGCGCGGATGCGGCCAGCGGTGTAGTCAGCCTGACCACTCCGCGCGGCACCACCAGCTATCCATCGATTCTGTTTCAGGGCGACGCCGGCAACCTATCCACCTCGCGCGAGGAGCTGGAGGTGGCGGGCGCGCACAACAAGCTGGATTACCTGGGCGCTTTCAGTTGGCTGCAGACGGCCAATAATCTGCCTATGGACGAGTACCACGTAGTCACCTCAGCGGCCAACCTCGGCTGGCAGCCCAGCGGAAGCACGCAGATTCGCGGCACGTTGCACTATGGCGTGGATGCCACCGGCGTTCCCAATACCTGGGACTTTTATCACATCAGCGACGATCGCAAGGAGGGCGATCAGGATCTGTATGCCGGAGCCACGGTGGAGAATCAGACCACGGCTGACTTTCACAATCGCTTTCAGTATGGCCTGACGCGCAAGCGGGAGCAATCTCAGCAGTGGTACCCGGCCGGCGTCTGCATTCCGGCCTTCGGCGTTGGATGCGATGGCGCTGCTGATACCTTCACGGGAGGCAACTTCTACGGCCTGACGTTTACCATCCAGGGCGCCAACGGCTACAGCGCAACCGGACCCGCATTGATGAATTACAGCGCGGCCAACGGCAGCGTCTATCCGAACCGGCTGGACCTGATCAACAACCGCGACCAGTTTCTCTACCAGGGAGACTACCGCCTGACGCCGCATCTGATTCTGCTGGCCGGTTTTCACTATGAGAATGAGCGCGCCGCCGAGCGGGAACCCGTCTACGCTATCAACGATGCCATCAATCGCACTAATTACGACTACATCTTTGGCGCGCACGGCGATTTCAAGAACCGTCTGTTCTATACGCTAGGCGCGGCCGTCGAACACTACCAACTGATCGGCAACGGCATCTCGCCTCATGCTGGTCTGAGCTTCTATGCGCTGCGGCCGCGGAAGCGCGTCTTTAGCGGAACACGGCTGAACGCCAGTTTCTCGCAAGGAGTGCGCGAACCCAAGCTGACCGATGAACTTGGCTCCCTCTACGACGTTCTGGAGCAGCATGGCGGCCAGGCGATGATCCAGCAGTTGCACATCTCTCCCATCGAAGGGCCAACGACGCGCACCTGGGAGGGCGGCGGCGAGCAGGCCTTCTGGAGCCAGCGCATCATTTTCCGCGCAAACTACTTCCATAACGAATTCGGCCGGGCCATCGAGGGAGTCGGCGCGGGATTGGTTCCCGCGCTGCTGCCCAACCTTACCACGCAACAGCAGCAAAGCCTGGAGGCCGTTCTGCAGAACAGCGGCGCTTACTCGCTGGACCTTAACTCGCTCGCGTTTCGCGCGCAGGGCGTCGAAACCACCGTCGAGAGCGGAGTCGGCAAGAACATCTTCTTCCGTGGCGGCTACACATACCTGGATACGGTAGTGCAACGGTCATTTTCCAGCGACAATGCGGCGTTGCTCGGCGGATATGCGCCTACCTTTGACGGCATTCCCGTGGGCATCTATTCGCCGCTGAAAGGCGCTCGTCCCTTCCGGCGTCCGCCTCACACCGGATTCTTTACGGCCAGCTATGCCGGCAAACGGCTCACCGGCGTATTCACCTCGGCGTTTTCCAGTCGCAGCGACGACTCCACTTTTCTTGGCTACGAAGACGTGAATCAGGGGAACACCCTGGTCCTGCCCAATCGCAATCTGGACTTCGGCTACGCCAAGCTGGACCTGGGCGCAAGCTACAAACTGCTCCCCTGGCTGGGTGTCTATGGCCAGGCGGAGAACCTCACCAGCAACCGGCACATCGCCCCCATCGGCTATCCCAGCTTGCCCTTCACCTTCCGCGCCGGCCTGCGCATCGAGTGGACCAAGACCGGCAACCAGTAGATTTCCATCCAATCCGCGCGGGGAGAGAGGCCGGCGGGTTTCGCGCATATCCCGCTGCCGCAGCGCCGTTCTTGCCCGAATTTCGGGCGTGTTTTCCACCGTTGCTCCTCTAAATAGCCTGGGGGTATACTGATTTCCCTTTAGGTATGTGCGCATCGTCGCCACAAATTAATTGTGTTTGTGCGCGGGAACTCGGCAACGCTGAGACAGGGAGCGGCTTGCGGCATGGTTGACGGCCGCAGTTGAAGCAAGCATTGAGTTCCAGTGGAGATGAGCGAACGCCTGAAGGGCCGATGGACGCAGGGAAGTTCATTGTGATGGCCAAAATCCGGATGTACACTGTCGTTAGAGCCAGTGTCATTTGTAATAATGCAAACCCGTGAGAGGGCATGAGAAAAGAGTGTTTAGATCGGTCTCTGGGCTGTGAGGACACCATAACTGCTTATGGGAGAACGCTTTGCATGGCTTCTGCTCGAATCTCAGGCTCCCTGAGAAAACAGAAAATCAGAGATTTACAATGCCTTAATCTTGGCTTACTATATTCTTTTTTACGGGGAAGCTTGCCTCTGCGGCGCCCCCATGGGCGGTTTTCTGTTTGCAAGAGTCGCCAGGTCCAAAGGTGCAAGGAGTTCCTGATGCATAACGCATTACGCGTTTTGCCTGTCGTTCACGAAGGGGCGCTGCCGATCACTAACCCAGCGCATTCTCAACCAGCGCATTCTCAACACAAGCAACATTTTGGAGAGCCATCATGACCATGAACCGAATACGTCAGAGCTTTATCTGCCTGATGATCCTCACTCTGGCCGTGTGTTTGGGCACAGTTGCCCTGAACGCACAGACTTCCACACAAGGTTCCATTGCCGGATCAGTTCTGGATCCCACCGGAGCCGTTGTCCCCGGTGCCGCCGTCACCATCCATAACATGGGGACCAACGCCGAAATCAAGCTCACCTCCGATGCCAGCGGCTTTTACAAGGCTGCCTTGCTCGAGCCCGGCGCCTATCGGGTAACCTTTGTCGCCTCCGGCTTTTCCACCTATCGCGCCAATAACGTCACTGTCCAGGTCGGCCAGGTTTCAGACGTTTCGCCGCGCCTGACGGTTGGCGCATCCACCACCTCCGTCGAGGTCAACGAACAGGCGCCGGTACTCAACCTTGAGTCGCCGGACTTCAGCGCCACGCTGAATATGAGAGCGCTTCAGGAAATCCCCATCAACAACCGCCGCTGGTCCAGCCTGGCCATGACTACTCCGGGCGTCGTATCGGACTCCAACGGCTTCGGTCTGGTTGCAGTCCGCGGCATCAGCCCGATTCTCAACAACGTTGAAATCGACGGCGCCGACGATAACCAGGCTTATTACGCCGAAGAGCGCGGGCGTACCCGTGAGGCTTATTCCACCTCGGCAGCCGCGGTCCGCGAGTTTGCCGTCAACACCGGCGTCTACTCAGCTGAGTACGGCCGCGCCGCCGGCGGCGTCATCACCTCCGTCACCAATAGCGGCACCAACCATATTCACGGTCAGGCTTACTTCTGGGATCGCGAAAGCAAATGGGCAGCCTACAACAATTATTCCAAGATCACGTCCCTGAATACCACCACAAACACCTATGTCTCCTCATACATCAAGCCTAAGGATCTACGCAAGATCTATGGCTTCACGGCTGGTGGGGCAATCATCAAGGACAAGCTCTTCTGGATCTACACCTACGATCAACACTCCCGCCTCTTCCCCGTCGTCGGGGTTCCTGCGTCGCCGGCGACCTTCTACACCTTGCCCGCCGCCGCGGTGCCTTCCGGGGCAGCCTGCGACCTGAATCCCGCCAGCGCTACCTGGGGCAATATGTCGCTTGACACAACATCCACGAAGACTCAAGACGGCTACGCATGCACATTGGCTGCTCGCCAAGGGATCAGCTACGCTGCGGCAGCCGCTTACTGGGCTTCCACGATCACGGCCCTAGCTGGGGATATTGGCCAGGTGACGCGTTCTGGCTACCAGGAGATCAACACTCCCAAGCTGGACTGGCAGATCAACTCCAAAGAGCATCTGAGCCTGCTTTACCATCGCCTCAACTGGGATTCGCCTGGCGGCGTGCAGACTGCGTCCACCGACAACTATGCGCAGGACACGCAGGGCAATGATTATGTTCACCTGAACTATGGCGTGGCCAAGCTCACCAGCCTCATCACTTCTAACATCAGCAATGAGCTGCTCTTCCAGTACAGCCGCGAGCTGAATAACGAAAGCCAGCAGCCCTACACACCGTACACAACCAATAACCTGACCGCCGGCGGAAATGTTCCGGAAGTTGCGCTGATGACATCGACCGCCTTTTACCTCGGCTCGCCCTACTACTCCTACCGCAAGGCCCTTCCCGACGAGAAGAAGTGGCAAGTGGGCGACGTTCTTTACTGGAACAAGGGCAATCACAGCTTGAAGGTAGGCGTAGACGCTGTTCACAATGACGATGTGATGAACAACACCTACGAGAGCAACGGATACATCAGCTACTCCTACCTCGGCAACTACATGAACGACATGCTCAACCACCAGAACGCCGTAGCTACAGGCAGCCATGGCTGCGACTCGTCCGCTGCTAACACCTACACTGCGGCTTCGGGCAGCAACCCAGCGATCATTCCGATCGGAACCTATCCCTGCTACTCGTCCTTCACACAGGGATTTGGAAGTCCGATCTTTGAGATTGCCACCATGGACACCGGAATCTTTGCCCAGGATAACTGGAAGTTCTCTCCGCGCCTGACCCTGGAACTCGGCCTGCGCTGGGACTACGAGGCTCTGCCCGCTCCCAACGCCAATCTCACTGCGGTCAACGCTACCAGCGGCTCCTTCTTCTACGCCTATCCCGGCCTGACCAACAATCCCAAAGACAAGATGAACTTCGGGCCTCGCATCGGATTTTCCTATGATGTCACAGGCAAAGGCCAGACCGTCGTGCGCGGCGGCTATGGCATCTATTACGGCCGCGTCACCAACGGAAACCTGCTCAATCTGCGGCTCAACACCGGCAGCGCGAACGGGCAGTTCACCTCAACATGGAACACCAACACCGCTGGCGCTCCGCAGTTCCCGACAGTCCTCACGGCAGGCGGCGCTGCCAAGCCAAACTCCTACTTCCTGGCTCCCAATCTCCGCAACCCCACAGTGCAGGAGTACGACCTGATGGTGCAACACAGCCTCGGCAGGGGCACCTACATTCAGGGTAGCTACCTTGGGGCGCTGGGACGCGAACTGCCCAACTACCTCAACCTCAACCTCAATCCGGCCACCGTTACCAACATGACGTTTACAATTTCCGACGCCTCCGGGAAAGGTCCGTTGCCGGCTGGAACCAGTTATACGGTCCCAACCTATACCAGCTATGGCAACACGGCCCTCTTCGGCACTGCTGCCGCAAACTTCCAGGCCATTACCGAGGAGATCGGCAATGTCAATTCGAACTACAATGCCCTGGTGCTCGAGATTCTCAATCGCTCACTGAAGAGCATTCAGTTCGACGTCAACTACACCTGGTCGCATGCCTTGGATTTCGCGCAGACGGCCAACACCACCGGCGCGACAAACACCTGGTACGACCCCTTCTCCAATCCGCGCATCAACTACGGCAACTCCGCCTACAACGTTCCCAACAGGGCCGTGGCTTATGTGCTCTATAACTTTCCGAATACCAAATCAACCAATTGGGTCAAGTACCTGGTCAACGACTGGAGCTTGAACGACAGCTTCCAGTTCCAGAACGGCTTGCCCTATACCGTCGGGGTCAGCGGGAAAACTACCATCGGGGTCAAACCGAATACGACTGCCGCCATTGCGAACTATTGGAATGGCTCCGGCGGCTCCTCTCTGATTCCCGCGATCGGGCCCAACACCATGAGGTATCCGCATCGCGAGGTCGACGACGTCCGCTTCCAGAAGCAGATATCCTTCGACAAGAGCCGCAATCTGCAACTCATGTGCAACATCTTCAACGTTGCCAACCACCAGAATGTCACTTCCATGGGCACTACCGCCTACTCGATATCGGGAACTACGGCAACCTATCAAGGACAGGGATCTGTAAATCCGTCGCTCAACACCTACGGACAAGTCACCAATACGAACAGCCAGGGATTCCTCTACACCCCTCGCATGATTGAATTCACCGCCCGCATCAACTTCTAAGGCGACATGATTCTTTTACAACGCGGCGGCTTCGGGCGCCGCGTTTTTTTGCCCCTCGCCATTCCAGGGCTGAACAAGACGAACGGAAAAACTCCGTTGAGCGCGGAATTGCAGTCGAATTCGCGCTTTTCGATAGGCAATGGACAGGGGAAACCTGCCCAAATAGTACTTAAAACATATTTGATGTAATAAACTTAAATATTCCAAATATTGCGGAATTTAAGCGATGTTGTTCCAATCTGCACATTAACCGTTGAAAAACTATTACTGAGAAGATTACAGTTGAATTTCTCCCCAGTTGTAATTTTTGTTTTTTCTGTTGTTTTTGTACCAGAGGTATCTCATGAATTGTCCGAAGTGCCAGTCTGCGTCCTTATCCGTCATTCCCGCTGAGATCCGGCTCTACCGCAATTGTCATCGCACCCTCAGCCATCCTCCCATGACGCCGTCGCCCGATGTCAAGGTTTGCCTTGATTGCGGCTGGTCGGAGTTTTCGATTCCGCGCTCCTGGCTCTCCGCTGGGTGGTTGCGTTCGATGCGGACGCAGCCTGCTCCGGCCACGGCATCCATCGCCTCCTCGAACGTGGCTGCAATGGCATCCTGACGGGACGAACGGCTTTTCGCCTTGCTGCCGCGTCCATAGATTGGCGGCTGAGGCGATATGCGGATGCCTGTAAGAAAGTCGCCGAGCAAAAGATCAACTGCACAGTAAAAGGCCCCCAGCCGAAGCTGGAGGCCTTTTGTTCTTGCCTTTGCGCCGAAGGCGCGTACGCCTGGACGGCCAGTCCGCCGGGGTCCCCGGCGACAGGTCTTCGTCGCTGGGGTGGTTAGTACATGCCGTCCATGCCGCCGCCGTGTCCGCCGCCAGCCGGGGCCGATTTGGGCTCCGGAATTTCAGCGATCAAGGCTTCGGTGGTGAGCAGCAGACCGGCGATTGAGGCGGCATTCTGCAATGCCGTCCGTGTCACTTTGGTGGGGTCAATGACGCCGGCCTTCACCAGGTCCTCAAAGACGGAGGTCTGCGCGTTGTAGCCGTAGTAAGGGTTGTTGTCCTTGCCCCCGGCGATGATCTTGGCCACCACCACCGCGCCCTCTTCGCCGGCATTGGCGACGATCTGGCGCAGCGGCTCTTCGAGAGAGCGGCGAACGATCTGAGCGCCGATCTTCTCGTCGCCTTCGAGCGTCTTGATAAGGGCGTCCACCGCGGGAATGGTGCGAACAAGTGCCACGCCGCCGCCGGGGACGATGCCTTCCTCCACGGCCGCGCGAGTAGCGTGCAGCGCATCCTCGACGCGAGCCTTCTTCTCCTTCAGCTCGGTCTCGGTTGCCGCGCCAACCTTGATGATGGCCACACCGCCGACCAGCTTGGCCAGCCGCTCCTGGAGCTTCTCCTTGTCGTAGTCCGAGGTGGTCTTCTCGATCTGCGCGCGGATCTCCTTCACCCGGCCCTCGATTTCAGACGGCTTGCCGCCGCCGTCCACGATGGTGGTGTTGTCCTTGTCGATGGTGATGCGCTTGGCCTTGCCCAGGTCCTCGAGCTTGACGCCTTCCAGCTTGATGCCCAGGTCTTCGGTGATGGCCTTGCCGCCGGTCAGAATGGCCACGTCGCCCAGGATCGCCTTGCGGCGGTCGCCGAAGCCCGGCGCCTTCACGGCGGCCACGTTGAGCGTGCCGCGCAGCTTGTTCACAACCAGTGTCGCCAGGGCCTCGCCCTCGACATCCTCGGCAATAATCAAGAGCGGCTTGCCGCCGCGGGCAACCTGCTCCAGCAAGGGCAGCAAGTCCTTCATGGCGCTGATCTTCTTCTCGTAGATCAGAATGTAGGGCTCTTCCAGGATCACTTCCAGCCGCTCGGCATCCGTGACGAAGTATGGGCTTAGATAGCCACGGTCAAATTGCATCCCGTCGACCGTCTCCAGGCCAGTGTGCATGGTCTTCGACTCTTCGATGGTGATGACGCCATCCTTGCCCACAACCTTGACCGCCTCAGCGATGATGTCGCCGATCTCCTGGTCGCCATTGGCCGAGATCGCGCCCACCTGGGCTACGGAACTCGGGTCCACAGGCTTCGACAGCTTGCCCAGAGCGCCGCCCTCGATCCACTTTCCTTCTTTGTCGCGGGTGCCGATGATCGCGCTCACGGCCTTTTCAATGCCGCGCCGCAGAGCCATCGGATTGGCCCCGGCAGCCACCGTCTTCACGCCTTCGCGGAAGATGGACTGCGCCAGAACCGTCGCGGTGGTGGTGCCGTCACCGGCGACATCGGATGTTTTTGAAGCGACTTCCTTCACCAGCTGTGCGCCGACATTCTCCATCGGGTCCTTCAGCTCGATTTCCTTGGCTACAGTCACGCCGTCCTTGGTGATGGTCGGCGAACCAAACTTCTTCTCGATGACCACGTTCCGGCCCTTGGGCCCGAGCGTCGCCTTCACGGCGTCCGCCAGCGTGTTGACGCCGCGCAGGATCGCCTGACGGGATTCCTCACCGTGCAATATCTGCTTTGCCATTGCTTTATCTCTCCTTCAAACAGTTGTCAGTTGTCAGTGGTCAGTCCGCGAAATCCGTTGACCACGCTAAAGCGCGGAGCGCCTACTTCTTCACGATGCCCAGAACTTCTTCCTCGCGCATGATGAGAAACTCCTGGCCGTCGAGCTTGATCTCGGTGCCGGAGTACTTGCCGAAGAGAATCTTGTCGCCCGCCTTCACGTCCAGGGGGAAGACCTTGCCTTCGTCGTTGGATTTGCCCTTCCCCACGGAGATCACTTCGCCCTCCTGGGGCTTTTCCTTGGCGCTATCGGGGATGATGATGCCCCCACGAATGGTTTCGCCCTCTTCCAGACGGCGGACGAGGATGCGATCATGAAGCGGGGTAAACGTCGTCGCTGCGGATGTTGATGCCATTGCTTCGCTTCTCCTTCAGACGCGGACAGGGATGGCCTGCCGCGGGGTTTGGTGGTATTAGAAAAACACTGTGGAATGAGCGGGTTGCGATTCAAAATCTGAACAGCCAACTCGGCGAGCAGTTTCACCAGCCATGCGTTAGCACTCTCGCCTTCCAATTGCTAACGATAGGCAAGTCGGGTGTATTTTGTCAAGAGGGTAGGCAAAAATATGAGCAGAACTCACTCATATAGGTTGATTTGTCGGCAATGCTCCCAGAATCTATTATTTACAGCTGGAGGGGGGCAATTTGATACTCTGGCCGCAAGGGGCCTGCATTCCGGGCCTTTCATCAGCCGGATAACCAATTACAATAATGCCTATGATGCGCAGTTCTCTCTTTCGTCTCAGTATCGTCGTGGCCGTGCTCGGCCTGGTCCTCGCGTCGCTCACTGCCGGCGCTCAGCAGCAACCCTCCAATCGAGGCCGCAAGTTCAAGGCGCCCCCGCCCACCGCGCGCATTGAGGTCACTGTGGTGCGCGATGTCAATGACAAGCCCATCTCGAATGCCGCCGTCATCTTCCACATAGTGGGGGGGGAAAAGGGCAACATGGAGCTGAAGACCAATGAGGACGGCAGGGCCATCATCGACGTGCTGCCCATCGGCTACACAGTGCGGTTGCAGATCATTGCCAGGGGATTTCAGACCTATGGGGACGACTTCAAGCTTGACAATGAAAGAATGGCGCTCGATATTCGTATGAAGCGTCCCGGCGAGCAGTACTCCATCTACAAGCCCCACCCCGAGGGGACCCTGGGCGGCAAGAACCCGGATGCGACCAAGCCCCCGGCCCAGCCGGACGCGCAGCCCGCTCCCAGCCAGCCCCAGCCGAAGTAACGTTTGCATTCAGAGCAGGGCCATGAGAAACCAATCCCTCGTCGGCAAATCGGCACTGGTTACCGGCGGTGCGCGGCGCGTTGGCCGCTGCATTGCATTGGCCCTGGCCGAGGCCGGCGCG
>CABEBC010000057.1_pt1 | contig 29132 bp, 22 predicted proteins | sample 3422291 | NCBI WGS metagenome assembly CABEBC01 (sample SAMEA5534345, study PRJEB31848) | metagenome | biome: tundra; feature: field; material: soil | place: USA | collected 2013-05 | depth 0.45 m
TTCTGCCATGTGTTTCGTTGGGTTTAGCGAGGCCGTATTCGGAGCTCTTTTGTCATAGGGCGATTGGGGCCTGTTCAGGCTGCCAGCGCCCATCTCCTCCCAATAACACCTGTTTCTGGAAGGGTGAAACCGGCCGGTTTCGGCGCTGTGGAATCAAGCACTTATGGCGCACGATTCCGGCAGGTTTTTGGAAGGGCTCTGGAGCGCCCGGCAGGGCGCGTGGTCTGCGCAAGGGACTCTGTACAGCCGTGGTCCTTAGGGACATAGACGCGTGCCGTTAGTTGGCGCGAGTCACGCCGTCAATTCCTCGCGTAGATGAATTGTCGTGCGTCGCGAGAGTCAGCCCTGATGTATGGCGCTGGCGCTTCGCGGGAGTCAATGAGCCGGAATCGCAACTGTGGCTGACTCCCGAGATGTAGCCTCTTTTTCCACAGCGCATGTTTCAAAACTCTCGCGCCATTCTCCTGCCAGCGGCGTAGCATATTAAATCAGGAAAATCTGCGTGGACAAAATTCCATTTAGCGTGTGCGACTTCTTCGCCTACCTGTCATCCGGGTCGGTGATACTCGCTGCGCTCGATTATGTCTGGAAGACAGTCAGTGCAATTGGAGACACACCCAAGTGCTTAAGAAATTTCTGGTTGCGTGTTGTATGTGTCTTGCTCTCTCCGCCACTTGCCCATCGGCCGCGCAGTATGTTCGGGTCGGTGGCCGGGACCAGATCGCTATGGGTAAGTTGGACGAGATGGAGAACCTGCTTAGCGGTGCCGATGAAGGGCAGAAAGTTGACCTTTTGACGCGGCTGGGGATCGATCCAGCCATCGGGAAAATGGTTGCCGAGGAACTTCTTCCCGGGCAAAAGATCGAGCTACAGCCGATTCGAGTGCAGCAGGAGACGTACTATGGAGTGGCATTTCTGCCCAACTCCAGGGATTGTTACCTGTATCTGCTCCAGGGAGCGGCCGACGATCCGGGGAAAATGCCATGGCATGTGATCGACAAGCAGCTACTCAATTGCTGGAATGGAGCCGGCGTTGTTGAACTCATGGCTTTGCGCCATCCAGACGCCGACGATCTTGTGATTCATCATGTGAACTATAACCACGGTTCCGGTGTTGTGGAAGATCAGACACAGGTGTTTTCGATCCTGAACCGCAAACTTGTGCAGACGATGGTCACACAGGATTATCTTCTGGAAGAAACGCTAGGGAGTCCGACGGAGATTCAAACCGAGCATCGCAGCACATTTCTGCGTTTTCCGGATCGCTCGCTGGAAGAAACCCGGACCACTACCGTGAACGATGAGCTGAAAAAGGTCGAACGTCGCTACTGGCGCTGGTCGGGGCGGAAACTCAGATTTACGCCGAGTCCGTTTATGCCAGTTGTTGCACCGAATTCTTAGCCGCTTGTGAGCTAACCGGCCAGCTAGAGCCGTTACGCTGCTTCGCAGCGGCAGAAGGATTGACACATCACCCCCAAAGGGTTGCTGTGAAGCTCCAAAATGTTCTCATGCGGAACATCCATAGAATCATCTACTTAGATGATTCGTGTTTACGGCGCTGCGTAGGTCCACCGTCACAAGTGCTGCCGTGCATTCGTAGCAATCCGAAATCGCCAGCCCATGCCGAAGGCCGCTGGCCCCACCGCAGGTGGCTGAAGGCGTCTCAGCAATCGACCACTGGTTGGCCGCACGAGACGTATACAAAATGCAGCCAAGTGATGAGAACCAGCACGACTATGAAGCCACATTGAACGACCTCGGGGTCGCGCGGGGTGAAAGGTACCCCGAAGCCACCGACACGCCGGGGGCATTTGAATGGTTTCGACGCGGCCTCATTGCGCCGGAGGCCGAGTAGCCGCCAATGCGAGTTGAGTCGGTGCTCTTTAGGTGGTCGTTTGCGACTACTGCCTATTGAGCCGATGCTCATTCACGGCCAAGGCAACAAAGGTGCCAGCGAAGAAGGCTGCTAAGCCGCTCTGGCCGTCCCCGCAGAAGTGTAACCCGCTCTCACCAAAACGCACAAAGGCTCCGAGGCTATCGACCTCAGAACCTTTATGTTTGGTGTGGCGGAATCCCTTGTTCGTCTCTTTGGTGAACAACGTCCGGCTTTTGCGCGTATGCAGGAAGTCGTTATGTTAGGGTTACTTCTGTCCTGGAATGCGTTTGCAAGTCTTTTCGTGCTCGCGCAGTTCAGCTTCAGTCTTGAACGATTTGTTGCACACTTTACACTTGTACTCAGTGGTCGGAGTGTTCGGTTGGTTCATGATTGATTGCTCCTCTTGAGCCAGAATTCATTTTCAAACTTCCGGCTCTGGAAAATCTGACAGGTCGAGGATGGAGCAGTCTGTTCAAAAGAGAACACACTCAACCCTAACAGCCCGTGGTGCAACTCTGGATTCGTTAAGTAGAAAGTACTAAACTGGAATCTCCTTTTTCAGCTCTGATTCGCCTGATTTTTACCGCTGGTAGCTGGTTTTGCAAGGTGGTCGATTACGACAACTGCCTAAAAAATCCGGCGCTCACCGATTATTGCTGCGGCGTGGTGGGCGCAACAGGCTCAACTGCTTTGGCCGGAGCCTTCTTTGCCGGAGCCTTCTTTACCACCTTCTTGGCGGAAGCCTTTTTGGAAGTCTCTTTAGCGGCCTTAATAGCTGCCCAACGCTTCTTCTGAGCCGCTGCAATGCGCTTCCGAGCGGCTGCGCTCATTCCCCGTTTCTTGACCGGAGCAGCAGGTTCCTTCGCTGCCTTGACAGGGGCGGGTTTCACAGTCTGCTTTGCCGCTGCCCACCGCTTACGCTGTGCGTCCGCGATTCGCGCCCGAACCGCTGCGCTCAGTTTCCGTTTGACAAGTTTTTTGGCTGGTGCGGTGGTCGTTCGACCCTGCGAACCGGCCAGCAAGGTGCGTGCTTGCTGGAACCGAGCAATCTCGGCGTCTATTATTGCAATCAGATTGTCAATGCTCATGGTGCTAATCTCCCGCACCCTAATATAGCACTGGGGTGTGGGTGGTATGCTGCCGGTTTGTAAACAGAATAGGGCGAATCTAAGGAAGGTGGGTTTTTCGTCAACCGAGAGTCTTTCCTGGCGACATGGGCGTTTTCCAGGATTAATCCGGATTCGATTTCCCAAAGAACGCTGGATAAGTGCATTGGGCTGTTATCGCCAAGCGACTTTCCCAGCGACTTTGTTCGGCAAAATCTGACAGCTTCCCAGGTCCGAAAATCCGGATCTGGGGCACCCAGAATTCTGTGTGGAGACATGGGCCGCCCGCCAGTCCAGTGTGCCAATGAGATGGCCGCCGCCCTCGATAAAGGCGGGGACTATCACGACGCTTTGCGCGAGTTCCAACAGATAACCCTGAGTGCCGGGAGGCGCGAGACAGGCCGCGCCTCAGAGCATTTCTCAGGTTAGTTTCAGTCCACAGGATCGTCAGTCCTTATCGTTGCCGTTGCCATGATCATCTTTATCGTTGCCCTTGCCATGATCATCATTATCGTTGCCCTTGCCATGATCATCTATATCGTAGCCCTTGCCATGATCATCTTTGCCACTGGGGCAGCGGCTATGGATCTCGATGTGTCCACCTTTAATGTCACCCGAGGCGCTGTAGCCGGTTGACAGGCGGATAGCGAAACTGTCTTTACCCGACTCGTTGTCGTTCACATCCAATTGGTACGTGCCGGCCAGCCCGTTAATTTCGGCGGTGCCTTGGATGCGCCGCGAATTCGGTCCCATCTCAAGATATGCAGTAACGCCGGTGCTCTTCATCCTGAGGTCGATGCCATGGTCGTTGTAAACGACCTCCCCACGCAGCGAGCTGTCCTGGTCTTTGTCTTTGTCTTTGCCTTTGCCTTTGTCGTTGTCTTTGTCTTCGTTGCACTTGCATCCAGCTTCAAAGCCAAAGGTCGCCTTGCCGCCGGATGGCCCGATGATGAACCCGCCGCCGGTGGTGAAGTCCTTGCACTGCGGGGGCGCCCCCAGCACGGAGGCTGCAGCCGTGATCGCGTTATCGTCCAGCGTCACAGCACCATTCAGCGCAAAGACCCGGCCGGTAACGCTGGCGCCGGTGGTGACGGTGTCGCTAGTGTAGGCGAGAATGCTTCCCACAAAAGCGGTTCCCGTGCCCAGAGTGGCAGAACTGCCGACCTGCCAGAATACATCCCCTGCCGTCGCTCCGTTGGTCAGGACGACAGAGGAATTACTCGCTGTCGTAAGCGTGCTCCCCATCTGGAAAACGTAAATACCGCTGCCGCTGAGTGTGAGGGTTCCAGTCAACTGAGCTGACGTCGAGGGAAAACAATAGACGCCGGGCGAGAGCGTAACCGCACCGGGAGTGGTGCCTAGAATCTCCCCGGTTAGGTTGGTCCCGCAGGCCTCCGCTACTAGATCGCCGTACGCAATAGCTGCGTCACTTTGGGCCGGGCCAGCGAGAGAGCCCGCGCCGACGTATATCGTCCCGTTCACTACTCCTGGTCCGCCAGTGCAGGGGGCTGGGAATCCAGTGCATGAAGTGCCCGGACTCACACCCAAATCTCCGGTGATGACCGTCGCGCCTGTATTGGTGACCGTTGAGGCTCCCAGGACCGCAAAGGGCTCCGCAGAACCCAGTGGAGTGGCCGTTTGCGCCCAGGCCACGATGCCCATACTCAACAAGCAAACAAACAAGAATGCCCTTTTCATTACACTTCCTCCTTGGTTTCCTGCTTTAGGTGAGTGCTACGCCGGTCTAGACTCATTTTGAAGTCCTCCGAGGGCTGAATTGTAAGGTTGGCGGCAGCTTGGACGGAACGCTTCACGAGCCGCGCGGTGTGCGCCGGTTCCTGGCTTGGCACCGGACCTGCGTAGGCCCAGATTGGTTAAAGCATGACAGGTCGAGTTTGAGCAGTCTGCTCAAAAGAGAACGCTGTTCAACTCAGAGCGATTATCCTATTGACCAGGAGACGCCGCGCGCCATGGTGTGTGACACGGCAGATGCTTGCGAAATTAAGCCGGAATTTCCATTTTGCCTCTCGGCTGCGAACCAATATACAACCGGTTGCCTCTGCTGCGATCCTTTTCTGCATTCGTTCCAGAGCCAAAGACCCGGGAGTGCCCGGCAGCGCCTTTGCCAGGTCCAAAAACTAAGATTTGCCCCATTTCGAAGCGATTTCTCAGACACCCCTCCCTCAACTCCTCTTCGTCGTCCAGGGATTAGTCCTCTGAAGTCGGCCAGGGTTCGCCGATCTGCATGGGCATGAGCCTCGGTTGGCGATAACAGGCCGATTCACTCATCGATCTTGTTTGTTCTGAATACTCAGTTACCACATCTCCCGACGCAGAACTCAATGTGGCGGATAACAAGCGACCCATACGCGAGTCAATGTCCCAAATTACGTCCTTCCCCAATCTGCAAATCTTTAAAGGGGAAGGCCGTCGAGCGAGAGAAGACGGCCGACTGGATAGTCGCCGAGGTGGTTTTCGCGGCTCCAGGGCGAGCGCTCGTAAAAGAATTCGAGGCGGGCGCGAGGGTTTGCGGCGAAGTTCGCGTCGGTCTGGAGGCGGTGTTCGAATTCAGCTTTGAGGGCGGGGTCCCTGGCGAGCATTTCGCGTGCGAGCTTTTCGAGGATGTAGCTTTCGCCATACTCCTTTTGCTCGAAGATGGGGTCGAAGAAGCCCCAACGCAGGGCGGAGTCGGGGGCCTCGGGCTCGAGCCAGTGAATGGCGACCTTGGAGAGGCGCTGGTTGAGGGGGACGACGACCGAGCCGGCCGGGAAGGTGACGGTTTCCTGCGAGAGAATGCACTGGCCGAAATGGCCGGGTTGCCCCCCGCCGCCTTCGTCGATAAGGAGCGGATGGCGGCCTTCAAAGGGAATGGCATGCCACTGCATTCCGGAGCAATGGTAACGCTCGACGTTGCCAGTCCACGGAGCGGTGGTGCGGCGGAAGGTGACGTTGTGGGCGGAGAGCACATCGATCACGCTGGTCCACTGCGGAGGAACGATGTAGGCGGCCGGAGGCATCACGGAAAGGGTCACCTTGGCGCCAATCTGCATGGGAAGGGTCGTGTTCCAGAGCTCGTGGCTGTAGGCAATGCTCATGGCTCCAGAGATTTCGCTTGTGGAGCGCGTGAATTGATAGCCCTTGAAGGCGACCTGCGTGATCTGGCCGCCCCAATCGACGGCGAGCGGGAAAGGATGCTGGCCGGACGGTTGTGCACCCAGTTTTGCGGCGTCGGCATCGGCCTTGCGGTTGAGAGCAATGAGACGCGTAGCATCGCGATTCAGAACTTCAAGGAGCGCGCGGAGGATCTCGTAATTGCCGGTGACGCGCGTCTTGTAGTCCTTGAGCATGTGCAGCTCGACGACCAGGCCGGGGCGGTTCTCAAGAACCATGTAGCCGTTGGAAAGACGCGGCGATACATTGTCGAAGGCCAAACCCTTCGAGGGGTCCGTATCGTCTTTGGGTGCGATGTAGGTGGGAAAGGCCAAGTGTCCGCTCGCGTCTACGCGCCGTTCAAGCTCCGGCGTAACGGCGGTGCGAATCCACTCAGCGGTGGCGGGAAAGACGTCGGGCGTCGCCTCGAGCTCAAAGGTGACGTCGTACTGGAAATCCATGCCGTCGGTTACATGGTCGTCCACGAAGAAATCCGGAAGCCAGCGGTGAAACATCTTGAGGAAGGCGCGCGTCTCGGGTGCGTCGGCCTTCATGTAGTCGCGGTTGAGATTGAGGTTCGTCCCGTTGGCGCGCCAGCCGACGATCTCAGGCCCGTTTTGGTTGATACGGTTGAAGGCGGAGCGGCGCTCGTAGCCGTCAATGTTGTAAACGGGGATGAAAACGAAAACGGCGTGGTCCAGCAGCGCTGCCTGGGTCTTGGTGATCACCATGTCGCGCAGGAGCGCCAGGCAGGAATCCTTGCCGTCCATCTCGCCGGCGTGAATGGCGTTCTGGACGAGTAGAATGACGCGGCGGGAGGCGTGAATCGCGGCAGGGTCGAAGACTCCGTCCCTGGAGACGATAACGATCTTGAGAACGCGGCCTTCGCCCGTCTTGCCGAAGTCTTCCATGCGGACCTTTCCGGGCGCGGCGTCGGCTATGCGCTTCAAATAGGCGAGAGTCTCGGCGTAGTCGGGCGTGGCGCGGTAATCGGAGGCTTCGGCGGGAGTCCGCCAGTCAGGAGCCGCCTGAGCGCGGCATGCGAATGGAAGGGCGAAGAGAACCAAGGCAAGAAGGACAGAGATGCGTGCGCGCAACGAAAGTCATCTCCTTTCAGCCGGGATTTCCATTTTGTTTCCCGGCTGCGACCCAGTGTAACGTACCCCAGTCCTTGCCTGCTTCGCTACTAGGTGGTTCGGACGGCCCAAGTAGACCTCCGATGGCAGGTACCGTCGCAACTCGCCGCAGAGGGGGCACTCTACGGTGATGGACTGGAAGGGGAATTTCCTCGCAGGATGCAGATGATCCCAGAGTATTCTGGATTCACGATAAGGAGGGCGACATGCAGAGTCAGAGTGATGAGTCGAGGCGCAGGTCTAAGGACGAGAGCGACAATCGCATCATGACTGTCAATGTCTCAGAAATCCACGAGATGCCGGGCTTGACCCCACCCCAAGACCCAGTGCTCACCTACCTGTTTTCGAAAGCAGCGGAAGGACATCTGCCAGTGTATCTTGCAGCGATTCCTCTCAGCCTTGTTCGTCCATTCTCTACGGAATACGATCCTCGCCGACATCCGATAGGTCGGCAAGCTGTGGATGCGATGAAGAAGGATTGGCTGGCAGGGAACTTCTCTAAACTGTGGGTTTATCCAGATGGGTCAACCTACGTGATGTCAGATGACTACATCACGTTTTACGCAGCGCAGGAAGACCAGTCCGACTTTCTCCCATGCTTCATCCTCGGCGGGACTGAAGATTCGCGAATCAAAGACCTGCAAGGGCCGATACAGGTTTCAGATGTGAGGAAATCACTTGGGTTCCGAGATTGACGCTCCCAAACTGGAGAACTCCAGCACGGTCGTCGGGCATCCGCTCCGGCACCCTCCGAAACACCCGGTTGAAAATCTCGTAGGCGAGGTTAACCGATTCCTCGATTGCCTTGCCGCCAGCGTGGACAAGGTCACGGCATTCAGAAGAAGTCTTTACGTTCTGGACTTTAATTGATTTGCAAACTGCACAGCATTTGAGAACGTCAGCCGGTCAGGCTGATTTGAACCCTCTTCCTCAATAGTTCTCCAAGGAATTCAAAAAGACTAGCACCAGAACGTCAGCGTGTTCTTACCATGGTGCTGAGAATGATGTTGAATTGAAGGCGCTGAACCCCCGCATGAATAAAAGGGAAACACCATACTCGGCACCATCGTAAATATTGTTTTTGATTGTTTAGGATTGCATTTGGCTATTTATTGTTTCTGTAAGTTGTTGATATATATAGGTTTATCCACTTTGGGAAGCTGACGTTCTGCCACTGAACTACTCCCGCATCCTGTATGCAATCAATAACATGAAGACATTTTCAACCTTGCCGGCACAGCTCTGTTTCAGTCGACGCCGGCTCGGCTCGTATCCGCATCAGAGGTCCACAATCCAACCTCGCTCCTATCATAACCGGCACATGACGCCAGCGTAAAGCCAAAGTTCGGCCATTCGCAGTAACCTGCAAGACGGGGTGTGAGGTTCCCGCCAATTTTCCCCATCGAATGAAGAGAAGCGTTAAAAGATAATTCTCAGATCAACACGCGCGGTGTTACTCTGCTTGCGTGGATTGCGCTCCATCGGGCGTGATTCATAACGGTCGCAACGCCGGCCAGGCGTGCCTTTCCAAGGGGGTGCATCTTGGCCCGCACTGTTGACTGATGCTACAGAGACTATGAGTTTTGGAGTTAGTTATGGACATTGAGATCATTGTTATTGGGGAGTCAGGCAAGCGAGTCTTGAGTGATTCCCGCATCCGTATCGGGCAAGACCCGAATTGTGAAGTCAGCTTGCCGCCAGAAAGATACCCTGCGGTGGCAGGCGTGCATCTGACACTTGAGGTGGTGAATGGCGCCGTCAGCCTGGCAAGAGGAATTCCTTTGGGCGGCGAAACCTTCGTGAATGGCCATCCGGCCGCCGCCGGGGCCACGATTCGTTCCGGCGACATCCTGCGCCTGGGCGCCGGAGGGCCGGAGCTCCGCATTCGCCTTTTGGAGCAAGAAGCTTATGCGCCGCCCGCGCAACATGAGCCCACGCGCGTTCTGAATCATGAGCCCACTCGCGTCATCTCCAGTCCGGCAGCCGCGGCCTATTCTCCCCCGCCGCCCGTTGCGCCAGCGGCAGTGGGAAGACAGGGCTACACAGCCGAAGCCGTCCGTGGAGTTTCCGCTACTCCCCGGACTCCTGTACTGCAACCGGCGGCAAGCGCGACAGAAGGGGAAGACATGAGCATTCTCGAAGGCAAGTTGAAGTCGCTGCAAGGCATTTTGGTGGCTAGTCTGTTGATGATCCTCGTCCTGCTGGCGTGTAACATCTGGCAGAGCTGGGAGCTTTCCCAGACCAGGGACGATGTGCAGCAATTGCGCACGCAGGCGCAGAATGCTGTTGGCCAGTTCACGCCCGCGCTTGATGCCAGGCTGAAAGCTCTTGATGATCGCCTCGACGGCATGGACGCACAAGTTGCCCAGGCCCAGGACCGCATGGTCAAAACCATGGATGCCCAGACCAAGCGCGAAGAGGACCGCTTGGTTGAGCGCATGAACACTGCGATTCCCGCCATGCTGGACAAATACATCGCCAACAAGATGGCGGAGATGAAGCACTGAGCAAATTTTAGGCGATTGGAATCCGGGTTCCCGCCCTTCCGTTTCATTTCGTGCGAAAGGGTGGGGAACCCGCAAGTTCACGTTGACTCTAGCTTTGCTCTATTGCGAATAGGTGTAGGACTCGTAGACATCGAGATAGACAGAGAGCGGAAGCGTAAATGTTCCTTCCGGGCCGGGGTGCCCTCCCCATGGATTGCGCAGGGTTACGGTCTGCGCGGCTTCGTCGTAACTCATCAGCGTGTAACAGTGCGACGCAACCCACCAATTCGCGCTGGCGATTTGCTCATTAGGCGCCGTGGGCTTGGTTCCAGCCACCATCGCCACCCCGTCCGCGCGGAACCGTCGCAGTTGTTCCATCGTTTGCTCACGGTCGTTCATCAGTCCCGCATAGGCTTTGCCCAGGAACGCTTCCATCACCCGCACCGGAATTCCTCCCTGCCCCAGGCCTTTGTAGGCGCCAAAGACCTCGCCATTCTCCCGCACGGTCTGCGCGAGCACGGCGAAAAATCCCTTTTCATCGAGAAATCCCACCAGCGCCTTCGCCTCGGTTGAAGGAATGCCTTCTGTATGAAGTTCCGCAGCCAGGTTCTGCTTGAGAGCATACTGGTCCATCGTTCCATCCTGGCTCACCACCGAACGTACGGCTCGGTCATAGGCCACCAGCAGCATGTCCGAACCATCCAGCCAGGAAATGGCCATGGGCTGGATAAACACCGGAATCATATCCGATTTATGAATGGCCACAATTAAGCTTTGCCGCAGGGCGCGCTGCGCATAGGCTCGCATCAGTACCGCGACCCACGTGCCCTCCGAGCGGTCGTAGCCATGTTCCCGCCCATACGTCACGTCGCTGGAGTACACGGCCTCATCTGTTCCGCTGAAGAAGTGAACCTTATAGCCTCCGTTGGGATTCCGGCGAATGGCGTTGCGCAGGGTTCCAGGTGCTGTTTGGGCCAGCGCCGCAATCGTCGCATGAAAATAGCAACTGCCCAACTGACCCTGGCGAACCGATTGCGGGCTGATTCCGTGTGCTCCGTAGAGCGCCGTGTCCTGGGCCATGCCCCGTCCCGGCAAACCCGCACACGCCATACCGGTCCCCAAAAGCAAAACGGCGATCCCTGCATACGGCTTCCGCATTCTTTCTCCTTATTGCCGTTCTACCCCCGGCTCACGAATACTTCAATTCTAAATTCCTACATGCGGCTCAAGTATGAAACTCACTCATTTGCGCGCTATTTCAACTTTTTCAACAGGTCGCAGCCCCACTGGTTGCCCATTTTGCAGCCCTTGGTGAGCAACTGACTGGCTTTGGCTGGATCTTTGGGGACGCCGCGGCCATACCAGTAGCAGATCCCCAGGCTGCTGCAAGCGGCGGCGTTGCTGGCGTCGCAGGCCTTTGAGTAAAGAGCCGCCGCGCGGGTATCGTCCGGGGACACGCCGCGGCCGTACCAATACATGCTGCCAAGATTGCTGCAACCCATGGCATCGTTTGCATCACACGCCTTGGAATAGAAAGTAGCCGCGCGGGAATCGTCCTTGGCCACGCCTTTGCCGTTCGCGTACATCTCGCCGAGACTGTTGCACCCCTTCGGCGGTGCTCCGTCGCAGGCCTTGGAATAGAGGCCCGCCGCGCGTAAATCGTCCTCGGTCACACCCTGTCCGTAACGGTACATGATGCCCAGATCCTTGCATGCCTCCCAACCACCGCCCGAGCAGGCCTTATCAAAAAGAGCGCTGGCCTCGGAGAAGCGCTTCTGGCCGTAGAGCGCAACGCCCTGCTGCGTAAGATCGTTGATACTCGGCTGCGGAACCGGAGGGTTGACAACCTGCGGCTTGGTATTGTTCGCCTGCGTGGGATTCGGCGTCTGGGGACTCGCAGGACCCCCAGTGGCAGGCGTGGTATCCGTCTTGGACGCAGGCGATGGTTTCTGTTGGGCGGTGGTCGGATTAGGGGCTGTATAGGTATACGAGCCCGCTTGACGCGGCGGAATGACGACCGGCTGAGTTGCCGACGCTTGCGTCTGCTCGGACTGCGGCTTGGGCGCAAAGAAATGTACAGCGGCAAATCCCGCAGCCACCGCCATAACCACCATAACCGCCAAAGCTCCCCAAACCCATCCGGGAACTTTCTGTGATGCAGGCTTCGGCGCTTGGATCACTGGTTGCGAAACCGGCTGAAAAACTGGTTGCGAAACAGGCTGCATGACCGGCTGCGCAATTGGCACTGGAACCACTGTCTGCCAACCCTGGCCCTCTTCGCTGATCGTTTGCGGGCGCTGCCAGGCTTCCACGGCAACCGTCGCCTGACGTACCTGTCTGGAACCACACTGCACGGAGTCGAGCAAGCTGAGCGCCTCTGCGTCCTGCGGGCGGTCGTCGCGATCCTTGGCCAGAAGCCGCATCACCAACCCATCCAGCCCCGTCCAATCGGTCAGCTCCGGCCGCAATTCGCTGGGCAGGCGGGGCGTCTCCTCCATGTGCTGACGCCTGCAGCTCTCCATGTTGTGCGCGTGAAATGGCGTGCGCCCGGTCAGCATCTCGAAGAAGACGCAGCCCAGCGCATAAAGGTCCGTCCGGCCGTCCATCTCGGCGGCGGGCATCTCCATCCACTGCTCCGGCGCGGCATAGCCGGGCGTCAGCAACAGCCCGCGCGTCATGTTCGACTGGGTCGCGCTATCGGCCATGGCCGCAATGCCGAAGTCGAGAACTTTGGGCAGCTCCCGGCCGTCGGCAGTATGCGCCAGCAGGACGTTTTCCGGCTTGACGTCGCGGTGAACCGTCCCGTGCGCGTGGGCCGCGGCCAACCCGCTCACGATGCCGCGCGCCAGCTCCAGCGCCCGCGGGACGCTGAACCCGCTGCGCTCCTCATCCAGCGCCGCCCGCAGGCTCTTCCCCGCCACGTACTCCATGGCGATAAACAGGCTGCCGTCCTCGCTTTGATCCAGATCGGTTACTTCGACGATGTTGGGGTGGCGCAACTGGTGAGCGGCGCGCGCCTCCATGCGGAAGCGCTTGATGAACTTGGGGTCCTTGCCCAGGTCGCCGGCCAGAAACTTCAGCGCCGCATTGCCGCCCAGCAGAAGGTGCTCCGCCAGGTAGACCACCCCCATCCCGCCTTGCCCCAGCTTGCTCACAATGCGGTATTTGCCACGCACCAGGGAGCCGGCCGCCAGCTCGTGAGAGACGATCAGCACCGCCCCGTCACTGGGACAAGTGGCATGTTGATCCGGGTAAGCCGTATCGCAAATGGGACAGCTTTTCATGATGTCGCCCTGACTTTAGTTGATAATTTACTGGCGAAAGAATACCACGCCCGCAGCTTCTCTGGGATGGCTTTTCCGCCCCTAAGCTACAATAAAGACAGGCCAAAGCCAAATCTTCCCGCGGAACCTCCGCAACCAGAGCAAGGAGCTTTACCCTTATGGCGATTCCTGCCACGCAACTGCGTCCCGGCATGATTATCAAGCACAATGACCAACTCCACCTGGTCTTCAAGGTCGAGCACCGCACCCCCGGCAACCTGCGCGCCTTCATCCAGGCCAAGCTGCGCAACCTCAAGTCCGGCGCCATGTTCGAGCACCGCTTCCGCTCCGCCGATGCCCTCGAGAAGGTCGTCGTGGACTCGATTTCCATGGATTTTCTCTACAACGACGGCGACGACTACTACTTCATGAACCCGGTCGACTATGAGCAAACCATTCTCAAGGGCTCCACGCTGGGCGACGCCGTCGAGTACCTCACCCCCAACCTGCAAATCAAGGTCAGCTACCATGACGGCCAGGCCGTGGGCGTCGACCTTCCCGCGGCCGTCGAGTTGACCGTCGTCGAAACCGAACCGGGCCTCAAGTCGGCCACCGCCTCCAGCGTCACCAAGCCCGCCAAAACCGAGACCGGCCTCGTCGTCCAGGTGCCCGCCTTCATCAACGAAGGAGAAAAAATCCGCGTCGACACCAGCGAAGGCGCCTACCTGAGTAGGGCGTAAGTTGTGGCATTCAGCAGAATCCTCCGCATAGGCGTTCCGATCTAGACGCCTGTGCCTTTTACATCGCTCTTTTAGACTCGCCACAGGCACAGCCAACCAGCAAGCAGGTGTTTTCCGTTTGACCTTTCCCTGTCCCATCGTGTATCCCTATCTAAACGCATTTTGAACGCCCAATTCCCCTCGGAGGTTCCCTCATGCCCGTTCCTGCCGCCATCGCCGGTGCTGCCGGCGAGTTTGCCCATAACTCCAGCTTTCTGCAAAAGGCTGTCGCCGACCTCACGCCCGAGCAATGGCTTGGCCGTCCCGGCGACCATTCGAATCACATTACCTGGATCGTTGGACATGTAATCTGGTCTCGCCATGCGCTCATCAACCGCGTCGGCGGCAAGTGGTCCTGCCCGGGCATCGAGGTCTTCGCCCGCTCCGCCAAACTCGACGTGAGCAGCGACTACCCATCCTCCGAGGCGCTGCTGGCCTTGTGGCGAGACTCCGCCGCTGCGCTGGACGCTGCCTTGAGCAATCTCACCCCCGAGGCGCTGGCCGCTCCCGCGCCTCCCGGACCGCCCAGCCCGGACGGAAAGGTCAGAGGCTTCATCGGCGTACTGGCCTGGCATGAGACCTATCATCTTGGCCAGATCGCCTACCTGCGCAGTTGGCTCGGCCAATCCGGCATCTTCGGCTAATCCCGCGCCGCTCGAAACGAAAAGGCCACCGCCGGTTCGGGGTGGCCTCTTCGATTTTCCTCGTGCACTGTGCTTGCGGCGAACTCGCTAGAATCCCGCCTCCGGCAGCTTGACCAGCCGCGCATCCAGCAGCGCCTCGATGCTCATCAGCGCCACCAGCACCGCATCGGAGACCGGCGCGTCTACCTGCACCACGGAAAGCGCCTTCACCGGCTTCGGTCCAGACCGCTCGCGGCCCAGCGCGAAGTTGGCGATATTCACGCCCTGCTCGGCCAGGATGGTGCCGATTCGCCCGATTACGCCCTTCACATCCAGGTTGCGGCAGACCAGCAGGTTGCCTTCGAGCGGCGTCTCAATGTCGATGCCGTCAAACTCCAATAGCCGTGGCTGCTCGCCGTGGATCACGGTTGCGCTGGCGTGGCTTGAACCTGTACTCGTATGCAGCTTGATCGCCAGCACGCTGGCCGCGCCGCCGCGATGGCTCTCCTCTTTTTCCTCGTGAACGCGAATGCCGCGTTCCTCGGCTACCGACGCCGCGTTGATGCGGTTCACGTTTTCCGAGCCCGCCAGCAATCCGGCGATGGCCGCGTTGCGCACCAGCTCCGTTTTGGCTTCAGATAAGGTCCCGCCGTAGACCAGATCAATCGCTTCAATGCCGCCTCGTCCCGCCTGCGCCAGAAAGCCGCCCAGCCGCCCGGCCAGGTCGATGTAAGGCGCCAGCGCCACATACTCCTCGTGGCTCAGCGACGGCAGATTGACCGCATTCTGCGCCACTCCGAGTTTGAGATAATCGCGCACCTGCCGAGCAATCTGAATCCCCACCGCCTCCTGCGCCTCGGCCGTCGAGCCGGCGATGTGCGGCGTCAGAATCACGTTTTCCAACTCCGCGTACGGCGAGTTCTTCGGCGGCTCTTCGGCAAACACATCCAGCGCCGCGCCCGCCACCTGCCCGCTCTTCAACGCGGCAACCAGCGCCGCGTCGTCGATCAGCTCCCCGCGCGCGCAGTTGATGATGCGCACACCCTTCTTCATCGCCGCCAGCGATTTTGCGTTGATCACGCCCGTTGTTTGCGGTGTCAGTCCCACGTGCAGCGTGATGTAATCCGAGCTGGCAATCAGCTCCTCCAGCGTCCCCAGCTTGATGCCGTTTTCGCGCGCCACGGCGCCCGAGACAAATGGATCGCTGCCGATGATCTCCACGCCAAAGCCCTTGGCGCGCCTCGCGACCTCCAGCCCAATCCGCCCCAGCCCAAGAATACCCAGAGTCTTGCCGCGCAACTCCGCCCCCTGCAAGTTCTTCTTCTCCCACTTGCCGGCATGCATCGACGAGTTGGCCGCAGTCACCTTGCGCGCCAGCCCGAGCATCAGGCCAATGGTCAATTCGGCCACCGCCACCGCATTCGCGCCCGGAGTATTCATCACCACAATGCCCCGCCGCGTTGCCGCATCGGCGTCGATGTTGTCCACGCCCACCCCGGCGCGGCCAATCACCCGCAGCTTTGGCGCGCTCTCCATCAGCGCGTCATCTACCTGCACCGCAGAGCGCACCACCAGCGCATCGGCATCGGCCAGCGCCGTCGCCAGCCCATCCGGCAACTGATCGTGCGTCACAACCTCCCACCCCGGCTCGGCAGCAAACACGCTCAGCGTCGCCGGCGATACCTTCTCCGCCAGAACAATCTTCATCTTTCCTCCCTGTCCCTTGCGTGCGGCTTCATACTCGTCAAAGCGAATGCCGTGCTGCTCGCACAGAATCTCGAAGATCCGCACCACCGCCGCGTGCGGCTTGCCCTCGCCCCGCTCGTACTTGGTCAGCGAGTTGGCATGAACTCCCAGCCTCTCCGCCATCTCGTATTGAAAGAGGTCAAGCTGCTTGCGAGCGATCAGCAGCTTCTCCCCGAAACTCAGTTCAGACATGAAAACAGCTCCTAGCTTTTAGCTCTTAGCGTTTTTTAGCTAAAAGCGCAGCCATACCCATTCATCCACAAAACTTTGGGTGCCCCAGGTCCGGATTTTCGGACCTGGGATACCATGCATCTCAACCAGCAATCAAAAACTGACCACAGACCACTGATCACTGACCACTGTTTTTCGCATACACTTCCTGCGCCGCCGCCACCGCCTGCCCATACTTCACCGGCAGCCCCAGCACATCTTTCGCAATGTGTTCCATCGCACCCAGAAACGCCACCGTGTCCAGGTAATCGAAGAACCCCAGGTGAGCCACGCGGAAAATCTTGCCCTGCATCGAGCCTTGTCCGTTGGCCGTCACTAGGCTGAACTTCGCCTTCAGCGCCTTCACCACCACGCCAGAATCCATCCCCTCCGGCACGAGTACCGCAGTCGCCGCGGCTGATGGCGACACCGGCGCAAAGAGCGTAAAGCCCAGCGCCACCAGACCCGCGCGTGTCGCAGCCGCATTCACCTGCGCGTTGTCGATCAGCGCAATGCGTCCCTTTTCTAGATCGCCGCCTGCCTGTCCGGCAATGTAATCCAGCGCCGCGCCCAGGCCGGCAACCAGCGCCACAGCCGGCGTATACGCCGTCTCGCCCTTGACCTGGTTCTTCCGCTCCTTGCGCAGGTCAAAGTAGTAGCGCGGACTCTTCGCCGTCTCCATCGCCTTCCACGCTTTCTCGCTCACGCTCAGGTAAGCCAGCCCAGGCGGAATCATCACCGCCTTCTGCGAACCGCCGATCAGTATGTCGATTCCCCAGCCGTCCACGTCAAACGTCTGCGTCCCGAGCCCGGTGATGCCGTCCACAATCAGCAGCGTCTCCGTTCCCTTGACCAGCCTGGCCACAGCTTCCACATCGTGGCTCACGCCGGTCGAAGTTTCCGAGGCCTGCATATACACGGCCTTGTGCTCCGTCTTCAGCGCCGCCTTGATCTCGGCAATTTCGAAAGTCTGTCCGTAGGGCTTCTCCACCACATCCACCACGCAGCCGAAAGCCTTGGCCAGCTCCACCCAGCGCTCGCCAAACTTGCCCGCTGTCAGCACCAGCACCCGGTCCCCCGGCGACGTCAGATTGGAGACTGATGCCTCCATCGTGCCCGTGCCGGAACTCGACAACAGCAGCACATCATTCTGCGTGCCCACAAAAACCTTCAGCTGCCCCAGAACCTTCTGGAACATGGCGCGAAACTCCGGCGTGCGGTGGTGCATGTCGGCTGCCGCCATGGCAAACTGGGCTGCGGGAAGTAATGGCGTCGGACCGGGCGTGAACAAGCGCGTCTTGCGTATCATGGCTCTCTCCTGGATTTCTGACGGGGCCTGCCGGGGAAGCCGAAGCCATCAGACACTCGAACCAATGCCGGACAGGTTCGTCGCAACATTGGAGCGGTTCAGCCTCTCCACGGCCATCCATCAACCACAGAATACACATAAATGTGGTTTATGTGGAATTATTTCTGTGCAAATCTTCCCCACCGTCCCAAATCCCACGCCAGCGACCCAAAATCGGTACAATTCTCCTTTGGGGGTGGAACAAAAGTCTGGACCAGCACAAAAGTTCCTTGCCCCATCCATTTCACAGCTTTTCGAAGAAAAGATGCGAAATGGGTGGGAAACCACGAATTCAAGTTTTCCCTCAAAGAGCTAAAAGCTAATAGCTAGTAGCTTGAAACGAAAGGAATCTATGCCCGAAGCAGGAGCACTCGAAGCCCAGGTCAACCAGAAGGTCATCCTCGCCATGAAGGCCCACGACGCAGTCCGCACCACCACCCTGCGCCTCATCAAGAACGCCCTCAAAAATCAATCCATTGCCAAGCGCGAGCAGCTGACCCCCGCCGAGGAGCAGCAAGCCCTGGCCACCATGATCAAGCAGCGCCGCGACTCCATTGAACAGTTCACCAACGGCAACCGACCCGAGCTGGCCGCCGCCGAAGCCGCCGAGATCGTGGTCATCGAGGAGTTCCTGCCCAAGGCTCTCGACGAAGCCGCCCTCGGCGTTCTGGTCGCCGAAGCCGTTGCCGAGGTTGCCGCCGCCACCGGCCAGAAACCTACGCCTAAAGAGATGGGCCAGGTCATGAAGGCCGTCCAAGCCAAACTGCAAGCCAAAAGTCTCCGCGCCGAAGGCCGCACTGTCAGCGAGATGGTGAAGAAGGCGCTGGCGGGATAGAGTTGTACCCGACTTTGCCAGAAATAGGTGTATGTAGAAGCATACGTTTCGTGCGTTTCAAAGCCCGAAAAATGCCAATAAAATGTAATTCCAACGCCACTGAGCGTCTTTGCAGCCTCCGCGCCGAAGGCCGCTCAGAACAGGCTCATTTTTTGAGCAGACCCAGCTCGCTGGCCACTTGCTCGAGCCTTTGCCGCGTGGCGGCCGAGGGTGGAACCAGCGGCAGGCGGACGTGGTCCGTGCACCGGCCCATCATCGAGAGCACCGTCTTCACCGGGCAGGGGTTCGAATCCCAAAAATTGGCGTCGATCAGCCGGATGTAGCGGCGCTCCAGCTCTTGTGCCTCGGCCCAGTCGTTGCGCAGAGCGGCGTGGATCATGCGGCTCATCTCGGCAGGAATTTCATTGGAGGCCACGCTGACCAGTCCTTTGCCGCCCACGCCGATCGTGCCCAGCGCCATGTTGTCATCGCCACTGAAAATCTTGAAGCTGCTCGGCAGCAGATGCACCAGCTCGGCAATCTGGGGCAGCTTGCCGCTGGATTCCTTGATGGCCTGAATGTTGGCAGCAGCCTCGGCCAGCCGCACAACCGTCACCGGATCAAGGTTCACGCCGGTGCGCCCTGGAATGTTGTAGATCACAACGGGCAGCGGGTCCACGGCCTTGGCCAGAGCCAGAAAGTGCTGGAACTGGCCCTCTTGCGAGGGCTTGTTGTAGTAGGGATTGGCCGAGAGCACCGCGCCCACGCCGCGAACCTGCTTGAGCTTGCCCGCCAGCCGCACCAGCGTCCGAGTGTTGTTGTGCGTACACCCTGCCCACACCGGCACGCGGCCGGCGGCTGTCTCGGCCACCAAAGTGACCGTCCGCAGCCACTCTTCTTCGTCCAGCGTGGCCGCTTCGCCAGTTGACCCGCAGGCCACCAGAAAGTCGATGCCCGACTCAATCTGCCAGTTCACCAGCGCCTTCAGCGCCGCTTCGTCAATCGATCCGTCTGCCCGGAAGGGCGTAACAATGGCTGTACCGCAACCAGTAGTTTCCATAATAAAAGAGAGTATACCGTATTGCTCCGCGCCGGAATTCGGCCTATTGCCGTCCTCCATTCAAGCAGTCCGCTCCACCAGGCGCGCGCTCGGCCCACCCCATCCTGGTGAAGAGCAAAGGAGCCAGAAAAAATGCTACGAAGCCTGTGGCTGTAAAGCGGAAATACTCGAGCAGGTTCCAGAGCAGCGAGGAGCGATCCGCCAACAGGCCGAAGGCCTTGTCGAGTATGAGCAAGGTGAAAACCACCATGATGAGCGAGAGAAAATAGCGCAGAATTTTTACAAGGGTGGTCGAGCTCCTCGGATCGAAGTTCACGATTCTCCGCTCCAGCGGGCTGGCCAGGACGATGCCGGTCAGGAATCCGCCGTAGCCGAGGAAGGCGTACGGCTGACCTTCAAAGCTGTGTCCGTTGAGGAGAACAGCGAGCAGCCAGAGAGCCAGGCAGGCGGACGCGACGAGGACAACTTGCAGCGTGTAGGAGAGGCGGCCCCATGCGGCGGCGGCGGCATCAGCGTATCGCAGTGAAAGCAGGGCAACAGCCACTCCGAGAGCCCAGCCGAAGAGAACGTCCTCGCAATAGTGCACTCCGAGATAGGGGCGCGAGACGCCGATGAGAAGGATGGTGACGACGGCAAGCGCGCGTACAGTCCGGTTGCGGACAACGCCGTAGAGATAGGCGTAGAACGAGGCGGCCCCAGTGGCGTGGCCGGAGGGGGTGGAGTATTCCATGGCCAGAGAGCGGGCGCTGGACGGCGACACGGCCCATTTCTTCATATATGTTCCCTGGGCGATGAACGGGCGCGGATTGCGCAGGAGCATCTTCAACAAATCATCGAGCGACAAAGCCGCCAGCAGGACGACCGTAAGACGGAAGGCGAGGCGCTTGTTCCAGGCTACGTATAAAAGCAGGATCAGGAGGATGTATCCCTGGCTTGAGCCCACGAAGGCGGCGGCCAAGGCGAACTTGGTGAGAAAAATATTTCTGTGGTCCGCCAGCAATTGCACCAGACCCAGATTGAATGGCAGCGCAGCCAAGAATTATCTCCTCCTGATGAAGCCCCGCGGGCATTGGGGTGTACTGAAAGAATAAAGCACGAGCGCACTCAACGCGCGGTGACAGAAGGCTGTATGCTCGAAGCAGTTCGTTTCTTTTGCTCACGCTATGCGCTATACGACACGATTTCTGCTTTCTGCCCTGGCGGCGGCGCAATTTCCCGCGACGGATGCGCCGGAGATCGCCTTTCTGGGCCGCTCCAATGTAGGCAAATCGAGCCTGCTGAACAAGCTGGTGGGCGAGAAGGCGGCCAAAGTCTCGCAGACACCGGGACGAACGCGGGCCATCAACTTTTTTGCGTTATTGGACTCCAGCCGCCGGCCGCAGCTGATGTTTGCGGATCTTCCGGGCTACGGCTACGCAAAGATCTCGAAGTCGATCTCGGAGACCTGGCCGGCGTTTATCGAGCCCTATCTGGCGATGCGCTCGACGCTGAAGCTGTGCGTGTGCCTGGTGGATTCGAATGTGCCCGCACAGCAGAGCGATCTGCAGTTGATCGAATGGCTGCGGGCCGCGGGGCGCGAGTTTGCCGTGGTGGCCACCAAGATTGACCGCCTCAGCGGCAACCAGCGCACGCGCAACCTGCTGGCGTTGAAGCAGGATTTGGAGCTAGATGAGCTTCTTCCTGTCTCCGCCAAGACCGGCTACGGAGTGAAGGAACTCTGGGCGCGGATTGAAGCGGCACGAGGCTAATCAGCGAGTCCGCAGCGCGAAATTGTTGATCTGGAGCCGGTCTCCGCTCATTACCTGGATCTCCACCGGAACGCCAATCTCGCCGCGTTCCACTTGCTCCTGAACCTGCTTCTGAAATCTTGCGGCGGCATTCTCCTGGCAACGCAGCAGGCGCATACCTTGCGTCATCCGGCCCAGGTAGCGCGGGGAGAGGCGAAGCCATCGGCAGGCTGATGCGTCGCTCGAATCAGAGCTGAGGCAATCCATGGAGAGGGTGTCGAGTTTGGGCAGCCATTGGGCTGGCGCGTCCGCAACGCTCCACGCAAGGATCACCTGGTTTGCATCGGGATGGATGGCCACGACCGGGCGCGCGCCCTGGCTGAGGAACGCGGCGAACTCCGGCGCGGGCGCGGAGTGCAACGGCAGCAGATCGGGGAGCACGCCGCGCTGAAGCAGCAGTCGTGCGAAATCAGCTTCGCTATCTTGGGCCACGCAGACAGCGACGGTGGAGTGCTTACGAATCTCATTTTTGAGAATGCGCAGGGCCTCGTCGAGCGAGGTAACGAGGAAGTCAATCACGCCGTCGCGCATGGCTTGCTTGCCTGCGGTGGCATCTGCCGACACGGCCAGAGAGGCGGCGCCGGTGATGTTGGCCGCCACCAGCAGTGCGCGGGCGTCGGCGCCTAGCTGCCCGGCGTAGAGCAGTTTCCCGCCCAGGCCGGATTCCGTATCTGAGCCCGTCTTCGCGGACAGAATAAGGCCGGCGTAAAATCGCTCAACCTGCAGGGCGAACTGCAGCGCATTAGGCGGGTTGGACTTGGTAGCCATGGAATTCATGAGGGGTCGTCCGGTGAATCTGGCGCAGAGCCTACCAGGTGGAGTAGGTCTGGCCGCCGGAGCTCAGTTCCTGCGAACCGGAGTGGACGTCGTCGATGCCGGGTTCGGTCTGGTCCACAGAGTACAGCGCTCCGTTGGAGTCGGTGGCCCAGGTGTCCTTGGAGTGCGTAAAGGGGTCCTCGGGGACTGTCTTGAGGTAGCCGTCCGTAATGAGCTCTTCGAGCGTCTGTGGCGCCTTCTGCTTGTCCATGGTGTAGGAGTCGATGGCTGCCCGCATCACATGCAGGTCTTCCTTGAGCACGGCTTCCTTGGCCATCTTGACGGCGGCTGCAAATTTGGGAACGGCTACCAGGGCCAGTATGCCGATGATCATCATGACGATCATCAGCTCCAACAGCGTAAAGCCCGCGTCTTGTTTGCGAATCCTGCTCACTGAATCCTCTGCCGACATACTGTGGGTCTACCAGTCAGAATACTTGGTTCCGTTTATGGACGTGCCCTGCGATTTGGAGTACACATCAAAGACGCTGTCCCCGCTGTAGGAGGTCGAAGTGGGATCATCCTTCATCGAGCGCAAACCCCACTCCGCCTTGCCGGTCATGGGGTCAACGGGAATGCGGCGCAGGAACTTCACCTTTTTTCCCTGCACATCGACGCCGTTGACCAGCGTCTCCAGGTCGGGCGGATAGCCTTGGCTGTCGAGCTTGATCTGGAAGGCGTTCCTGTCAGCCGCGTCCTTGTAATGGTCGATAGCGCCGCGCATCATCCACAGGTCATAGCGCAGGTAGCGCTCGTTTTGGCGTTTGACCGTGAAGCGGGCGACGGGCAACGCAGCCGAGGCGAGGATAGAGAGAATCGCCACGGTCACAATCAACTCGACCAGCGTAAGTCCGCGCTCACCGGGGCGGACCATGCGGATTGGCCGGGATTCCATCATCACGAGCCTCATCGGCTTATTTCACCTGAATGTTGACGCGCGCGCCCTGGGCCGCCAGATACTTCTGAGAGCTGTTGACCGCGCTTGGCTTGGTGATGGCGATGACGCTGTCTCCAGAAGCCTTGGCCTGGAATGTGAGTACGCAGATCACCCCGGCGCCGTTCACTCCTGCAGCTCCCGGCGGAAGAGACGCATTGATGTTGACGGAGCCGGGCCCGTCGTCACGGTGGACCAGCGCCACCGCCTGCCCGTTGCGGCTTAAAAAGTCTCCGTTGTCCACGTTAAGCAGTGATAGCTTGGCTGGATCGTAAGTAATCTGCAAGGGAACGGCAGCAATATCCGTTCCTCCGCTTATCACCACGGAGACCTGGAAGGTGGCGCCGGGAGCCACCGGGGCGGACTGCGGAGCAAACGCGAATTTCACGCTGGATGGCGGAGGTGTAGATGACGGCGGGTTGACCGGTGCGGAATTTCCAGTGGTCTCCGATGCCTGGCGCAACTGGTCCAGCGCAGCCGGGGCAGCGGCCAGTGCGCTTTGGCCGGGAACCGTGCCTACGTTGGATTTGGTATTGGAAGATGGGCGCGCCGGGCTTGAGGCCGGCTTTGCATCTGGATTCGGGCTGGGGGCTTCGGCCGATATGTGGCGCAACTCAATGGACGCGCCGGAGCCGGTGTCCACGGTGCGCAGATTCATCTGTTCCAGCGATTGCGAGCGAACCACGTGCGGCACCACCAGGAAGACCAGTTCGTCGTCGGAGATGGTGTGATCCTTGGAGCCGAAGATGTACTTGAGAATGGGAATCTGACTCAACCCAGGAATCCCGGTCGAGCTGACTGTGTCCTGTTTGTTCTGAATGCCTCCCAAGATGCTGGCCTCGCCCTCGCGCAGTCGGATCACCTGATCGATGGTGCGCTGGCTGATGATCGGCTCGGTCACTTGGCTGATGGTCACATCGCCGCTGTGCGACGTGACTTCTATCTTGATCTTCAGCGTCACGTCGCGGTCGAAGTGGACGGTCGGCGTCATCTCGATATTCACGCCCACATCCTGATATTGGAACTGGGTGTTCACCAGCGAACTGATCCCTCCCAAGGCTCCCGTTCCCACGCCGCCTCCCCCATAGGAGCCGGTGGCGACGGGAATCTTGGAACCGATCTTCATCGTCGCCTTCTGCCCGTCAGTGGCCCGAATGCGGGGATTCTGCAGAATTTTTGTATTGGTGTCGGTGAGCAGCAGGTTGGCCGTGGCCGAGCCAACAGTTACGGCAAAATCCGTAGCCTTCAGGTGGGCCAGTTGATAGAGGGTGGGGCTGACCGTGCTGACGGTTGAGCCAGTCGTGGTGGTGGTTCCGGTCGTGGACGTGCTGCTGGAGAGCGGTTGCAGCGAGACCCCCACGCTGGAGGGCCAGGCGATGCCCAGGGTCTTCTCCCAATTCTTGCTCACCTCCAGAACGGCGATGTCCACCACTACCTCGGGGCGCGCCTTGTCCAGGTCGTTGATGAGTTTTTGCACCAGCATGAGCTCGTCGGGAGTGCCGCGGACCACGATGGCATTCTGGCTGGGCACGCCGAATGCTTTCACGTTGGGCATCAAATTGCGAATGGCGGTATTAACGTCGGTCAGATCATTCTGCTGCCAGGCGTTGGACAGATAGAAGGTCTGGACAGCTTGCTCATCAAGCTCGGTATGGCGTGCGCGAGTGTTGGCGGCCACAAAAAGCGTGTTCTCGGTGACCGGCTTCCAGAAGGTGTTGGAGATGGTGCCCACAATGCGCAGCGCATCGAGCAGAGAGACGTTGTTCAGGTCCACCTGAATGCGCTTGGAGGTGAAATCCGGGTCAAACAGGACATTGACGCCGGCGGCTTTGCCGATGGCCTGGTAGACCATCTTGGCGTCTTCCTGGATATGCAGGGTAAGCGGCTCGTTGGAGACCGGCTTCAGAACGGCCGGGGTACCCATCGTTTCCAGGCCTTCCTGCTTGCCCTCGGGCTGGGGAAGGCTGGTTTCGGAGACCGGGGCTACCTCGCCGTGTTTCTTCCGCACCAGGGCGATGGCCTGCTGCGCGGCCTCATTGCTGGGGTCAATTGCGGCGGCGTGCAGAAACTCCGACAGCGCCCCCTGTTCGTTGCCCGCATCCATCAGCTTTTGGCCCTTGGTCACGTGCGTAGCAGAAGCGGTAATCCGTACCCGATAGACCGCTGTGCGGAATTGCAGGTCCTTGGGAGCCTTGGCATGGGCCTTCTGGTAATTGTCGAAGGCGGCGTCGTAGTCCTCCTTCGCCTCTGCGGTCTGACCGCGCTTGAAAAATGTGTTAGCCGATTCGGCGCGCAGGGCAACGCTGGACAGGCTGAAGACCGCCAGTACGGCAAGAAGCGCTATCCAGAAAAAGGCTCCTGAAAATACGGATCTGGAGGCTGCCTGTGCTTGAACGCGGCTTTTCATCGAACTCCCCGGCGTCTTCGCCGGCCCGCACTGCTCATCGGGCCCTTGCGGGCTGCCTTGGCCGCCCCAGACGCGCATCTTGACGCAATTATGATGAGTAAAAAATCCCATTCGACGCTGCCCCATTCTAACAAAGCCCGGCGCAAAACCGCTTGGAACCCGCGCCAATGCTAGGATTGAGATTCGAGGAGGCTTGCCGATGGCCCGCCAAACCAGCCACGTCATCGTTCAGCCGGCGACTCCCGGCCCGCAGAAGCCTGCCCGGCCCCGCGATCCGGTGGCCTCGGGCGAGCGGGATGCCGCGCACAATCGCGTCGCCAGCCACAATTACTTTCTGCTGGAGAAGTTCGAAGCCGGCGTCGCCCTGCGCGGGACGGAAGTCAAATCCATCCGCGAGGGCAAGGCCAACCTCAAGGACTCCTACGGCCTCATCCAAAATGGCGAAGCGTTTCTGCTTAACCTGCATATTGGCCCCTACTCCCACGGAAACATCTCCAACCACGACGCCACGCGCACACGCAAACTGCTCTTGCACAAGACAGAAGTTCGCAAGCTACTCTCCAAGACGCAGATCAAGGGCCACACGCTCATCCCCACCCGGCTCTATTTCCGCAAAGGCCGGGTCAAATGCGAACTGGCCGTTGCCAAGGGCAAGCAGGACTGGGACAAGCGCGAGACCGAACGCAGCCGCGAGGCCGATCGTGATGCCCGTGCCGCCGTCAACGCCAGCAAACACCGCATGGGGCGGTAGAGGCCGGATTCGCCGAAGATAACACCGAGGAAACGATGAAAACACAACTTACATTTGCGCCCCTCTCCCAAATCAAGACCGAACTATTGGCCGTCCTGGCCGCCGACACCCAAACCGACAAGGCCCCTGACGCCAAGCCCCAGCCCGTTTTGCTGACCGCCGACGCTGCCGTCAAGGCTGCCGCTGCCGCCGTGCTCGCCAGCGGCGAATTCAAGGCCGGCGCCAATGAAACAATTCTGCTGCACGCCCCTGCGGGCCTCGCCGCCAAGCGCCTCCTCATCGTCGGCCTGGGCAAGCAGGCCAAGGTCACGGCCAACTCCCTGCGCTCCGCAGCAGGAACCGCCGTCCGCTTCATCAAGCCGCGCGGCATTCGCGAGTTGGTTTTTGCGCTGCCGGAACTGGAAACGCTCACCGCTACCGGCTGCACGAGCGCAGCCGTCGAGGGCGCGTTTGTGGGCGAATTCGATCCCGACACCTACCGCAGCGAGCGCAAGGACCAGAGCGTGGAGTCGTTCACCCTCGCCGCTCCCGCCGGTGCCGACAAAGCCGCGCTGGAGGCTGCCTTCGCCGAGGGCGTTATCCTGGGCGAAAGCCAGAACTTCGCTCGCGCGCTGGTCAATGAGCCGGGCAACAAGCTCACCCCCACGTTGCTTGGCCAGCGTGCCGCTCTGATGGCCGCTGAAGTCGGTCTCGGCTGGGAGGTTCACTCCACCGAAAAACTGCGCGAACTGAAGATGGGCGCATTCTGGAGCGTCGCGCAAGGCTCCGCCGAGCCGCCTGCCCTGATTGTCCTGCGTTACGAGCCCAAAGGCGTGACCGGCGGCCCCATCCTCGGCCTAGTCGGCAAGGGCATCACCTTCGACTCCGGCGGCATCTCCATCAAGCCCTCCGACAAAATGGAAGAAATGAAAACCGACATGGCCGGAGGCGCGGCCATGCTCGGCGCCATGCGCGCCATCGCCCTGCTCAAGCCCAAAGTACGCGTCATCGCCGTCATCTGCGCCGCGGAAAATATGCCCTCCGGAACCGCGCAAAAGCCCGGCGACGTGCAAACGGCGATGCCCTTTTCGCCGGATAAGCCGGGAAAAACCATCGAGATTATCAACACCGACGCCGAAGGCCGTCTGGTCCTGGCCGACGGCCTCACCTACGCGCGCCAGCTCGGCGCAACTCACCTCATCGACGCCGCCACGCTGACCGGCGCATGTGTCGTCGCTCTTGGCCACGTGAACGCCGGCGCCTTTTCCAACGACGACGAGGCCTGGGCAAAGTTCGATGCAGGTCTGGCCATCTCCGGTGAAAAGTTCTGGCGGATGCCGCTGGGCGAGGAATACGCCGAGATGATCAAGTCCGACATCGGCGACATCAAGAACACCGGCGGACGCTGGGGCGGCGCGATTACAGCCGCCGAGTTCCTCAAAGTCTTCGTAGAGGACACCCCCTGGATTCACCTGGACATCGCCGGCCTGGCCTGGGCGGAAGACTCGAAGCCTTACATCGCCAAAGGCCCCAGCGGCGTCGCTGTGCGCTCAATTCTGGAGTGGGTGCGGAAGTACGGCTCTTAGCTGTTAGCTCTTAGTTCCTAGCTTTTAAAAGCAGGAACCAACGACACAGATGGGTGCCCCATCCTTGCGCCTTTTTTCTGGCGCAAGAGTGGGAATCCCCGTATCCCATGGCGCGCATGCGCCGTATGCCTGGACGGCCAGTCCCCGCACCGCAGGTGCTTACATCGCTTCCGGGCTTTCAATCCCCAGCCAACTCAGCGCCAGCACTAACTCCCGCAGCGCAACCGCGGCAGTGGCGAGTAAGAAGGTTTTCCGCGCCGGATCTTCCTCGGTGAGGATGTGGTGCTTGTGATAGAAGTTATTAAACTCCTGCGCTAGCTGGAAGGCGTGCTTGGCCAGATGGGCCGGCTCCGAGGTTGCAATGCACTGCTCCAGAACCTGCGTGCGGCGCGATGCGTGCAGCCACAGCGCCCAGATGTCTTCAGCGGCAGGGTTATCCAGATAGACTGCAAGGTTCATTGGAGCTGACTCGCTGACCTGCTGGCCTGCTGACTCGCTGACTCGCTGACTCGCTTGCCTTTCAAACTTCGTTAACTCCACTTCCGGCGTGGTTCCCGCCTTGCGGAAAATATTCCTCGCCCGCACCACGGCGTACTGAATGTACGGTCCCGTTTCGCCCTCGAAGCTCAGCGCGTCCTTGAAATCAAACGCAATCACCGAATTGCGCGTGAACTTCAACATGAAGTAGCGCAGCGCGCCAATCGCAATTTGCTCGGCAATCCGCTGGCGCTCCGCATCGTCGCGCCCTGTCTGCCGCGCGTCCACCTCGGCGCGAGCGGCGGCAATCAGCTTGTCAAGCAAATCATCTGCCTTGACGCCGAAGCCCTTCCGTCCGCTGACTTCAATGTAAGGCCGCTCCAAATCCTCTGCGGAGACGTCGTAGCCCAGCTCGACCGCGCAACGCGGCGTCAGCGCCACCATCTCGTAGCTGAAGTGCGTGTAGTGGTCGGCCTGCTCGGTATGTCCCATGCCGCGCAGAGCCTGGATCACGTTAGCCTGCGGGTCAGACTGCCGCGCATCGATAACATTGTAGATAGCCTGCGCCCCGCCAAAGTGCGGATGGGGCTGCTCGCCCTTTTCCGTCGAAATCCAGCATTCATGCTTCGGATAAGTAAAGAACGGCTTGTAACCGAAATCCTTGCCCAGCAGGCCAAACTTCCATAAGTGATAGGCAATATCTTTGCCCACATAAGTGACTGTGCCGTTGGAGCGCACAATCACTTTCGCGTCCTCGTTGGTCTCGCCTTCCGTAGTTTCCGCGCCGGGACGTGTCAT
>CABEBC010000070.1_pt1 | contig 28781 bp, 22 predicted proteins | sample 3422291 | NCBI WGS metagenome assembly CABEBC01 (sample SAMEA5534345, study PRJEB31848) | metagenome | biome: tundra; feature: field; material: soil | place: USA | collected 2013-05 | depth 0.45 m
TAGAGAGAGGAGTTCTGGGATGCATCCTTTTGTGTTGTACTTGGCGGCACGAGCGGGCTGGTTTGCGGAAGGGCGGTTTTTGGGCCGCGTGGTGGATGGGTGGGCTATCGATGCCCAGGAGTTTGTCCGCGTCAAGTTGCCTCACCTGCTGATCGTAGCGTTGATCGGCTTTGTTCTGAGCCGCTTGTTGCACCTGATAACGGCTCGTATGATCCACATCGCCGAGCAGCACGCGCCAGCGCCGGCTCACGTCTCCCAGGTGAAAACCCTGTCTGGGGTGATTCGCACCACGGGGCTGGCCATCATCGGGGTGGTCGTCAGCTTGCAGTTTCTGGCTGCGGTGGGAGTTAACCTGGCCCCACTGCTGGCTTCTGCCGGAATTGCCGGAGTAGCCATTGGCCTGGCGGCGCAGAATATCGTGCGCGACGTGCTGAACGGGATGCTCATTTTGATTGAGGACCAGTTCAATGTGGGGGACACGGTGCGGCTGGCCGGGGTGGCCGGAACCGTGGAACTGATGACCCTGCGCAAGACCTCTGTGCGCGACGCCGACGGGACTCTCTACATAGTTCCCAACTCGCAGATCACCACGGTGGCCAACCTGAGCGTGGGCTACTCGGTGGCCACCGTCAACGTAAGCGTGGATTTCAGCGCCAATCCCGACAAAGTGCTGGAGTTATTGAAGGGGATTGCCATGGAGATCCGCGCGAGCGAGGAGTTCCGCGAGGTTTTTGTGGCCGACCCGCAGATTCCGGGCGTAGATGCGATCAAAGGCTCGGAGCTGATCTTCCCGGTGGTTTTCAAGACACTGGCCACGAAGCAGTACGCGCCGGTGCGGGAGTTTCGGCGGCGGGTGCGTCTGGCGCTGGAGGAGAACCATTTGCTCCCCGGTGATCCCAACCGGGTGTTTCCTGGGACCAGGGACGAGGGACCAGGGACTGGAGATTTCCGTGCTGCGGCGGAGGGTGCGCACCAACACGACCCAACCCTGCTGAAGCCGAAAGAGGGCAATCCCTTCAGCCAGTGAATAGAGACAGGGATCAGGGGTCATGAATTAGAAAACAAAAAGCCTAAAATGCTTACGCCAGAGCCACGCGGAGCGCCTCGACATCGGTGATCGGAGGCAGGCAGGTGTGCCCTCGGCAGACGATGGCCCAGGCTTCCACGCCTTCCGGCTTCGGCGCATGAAGCAGGGTTTCGGCCAGAGCCTCGGGAATGCCGGCGGGGACCAACCGTTCAGGAGCGATACGCATCACCGTCTTGTTGACGGCGAATCGGGCAAGGGCTGTTTCCTCCAGAGCTTCGGCCATCCACCCCAGCGACGAAGACCTGTCGCCGGGGACCCCGGCCAGGGAACCGGAACCGACAATCACCACCTGCACCGGATCGAGCAGCAGCCGTTCCAGGGCGAGTCCGTAGGAGCCGGCGTAGAGGCCGAAGTGTTCCACGATGCCGGCAAAAGAGGCGAGCGTCTGCTGGGCGATCTGACGATACTCCCCGCGGCCACTCAGGGATTCGAGACGCAGCAGGGCGGAGGCGGCGGTGGGGTTGCCGGCCGGGGTAGGCGAGTCCTGCAGGGGCTTGCGGCGGGCAGCCAGAGCGCCCAGCGGCGGCGCATTGGCGGGCTGAGCTGCGGTGTCGAAGAACGCACTGGCGGCGCGGTCGTGGAAGAGGGCGATCATGGCGTCGGCCAGCTTGACGGCGGCGTGATAGTAGCGCATCTCACCGCCGGCCAACCAGGCATCGATGCAGGCGTGGACGGTGAAGGCGTAATCGTCGAGCGTGCCAGGGACCTTGTCTGGTTGAGCACCGCACAGCGCGTCGCCATAGGCAATGACGTGGAAGAGCGATTGATTGCCGTCCCAGGCGTCGCGAAGGAGCCGGTCGAGGGTGAGCAAAGCAAAGTCGCCGGCGGAGTTAATTTTCAGGATGCGGGCAGCTTCCAGACAAGCGCTGACGGCCATGGCGTTCCAGCCGGTGTAAAGCGTGCGGTCGATAAAGGGCGTAGGCCGCCGGGTGCGTGCGGCGAGCAGCGTGCGGCGGGCATGATCCAGAAGCTGACGCAGATCGTCGATGCCCTGTCCGGTTTCAGCGGCAAATTCTTCCATGGTTTGATTCAGGTGAAGGACGTTGCGGGCCGGATTGTGATGCATATCGCCCAGTTCTCCGATGTCCAAGTAGCGCAGGGCAAAGCCCACATCCTGCGGAGAAAAGTTTGCCGTCAGCAGCGCCAGGCGCGCCTCGGCCAGTGTCCAGGTGAAGTAGTCGCCGTCGTCGTCGAGGTTGATGTCGGCGTCCTGCGAAGCGTAGAAGCCGCCCTGCTCGCGGTCGCTCATGGTGGTCAGAAGCCAGGCGGCAATCTCTTCGGCGATGCGGCGAAAATCCTCGCGGCCCAGGCTCTGGAAGCCGTGCAGGTAATTGCGCAGCAGCTCGGTATTGTCGTAGAGCATTTTCTCGAAGTGCGGAACACGCCAGCGCTCGTCCACGCTGTAGCGATGAAAGCCGCCAGCCAGCTGGTCGTAGACGCCGCCGCGCGCCATGTGTTCAAGCGTGGTGGCGAAGGCTACCCCAGCCGGCTTGTTGCCGCGATTCACGGCCACGTGGAGCAGGAGGTCCAGAGCGCCGGGGTGGGGAAACTTGGGCTGGGAGCCAAAGCCGCCGTTGCGCGGGTCAAACTGACGGAGGATTGAGGCGGCAATTTTATCGACCAGTTCCAGCGAGAGTTGCCCTCCGCCCCCGGAAAAGGATTCATTGTGCTCGATGGCGGCCATGGCGCCGGCGGCGGTTTCCAGCGCCTCATCGCGGCGCTCGCGCCAGACTTGTGCGAGGGTGGTGAGCACGCGGCCAAAACCCGGCCGGCCATAACGGTCGTCGGGGGGAATATACGTGCCGCCAAAGTAGGGCCGCCCGTCGGGAGTAAGAAAAGCGGTCAGCGGCCAGCCGCCCTGGCCGTTAATAGCCGCAACGGCCGCCTGGTAGCGCGCGTCCACGTCGGGCCGCTCGTCGCGATCCACCTTCACGGCCACAAAATGCTCGTTGATTATGGCGGCGATCTCCGGGTTCTCGTAGGATTCCCGATCCATGACGTGGCACCAGTGGCACCAGACGGCGCCAATGTCGAGAAGGATGGGTTTGTCTTCGGATTGGGCCTGGGCGAAGGCCGCATCGCCCCAGGGATGCCAGCGGACCGGCTGATGACGCGCGGAGCGCAGGTAAGAGGAGGCTGAATGTTCGAGCAGGTTTGTCACGCCGGGGTTGGGGGAAGTATCCTCGCGCATGGGTTGAGGATACATGGGTTGCGGCCAGGGTGGGGCACCCAGTTTGTTTTTATCCAGGAAATAAACGATGAAACGATTCTTTCTGTTGCTTTGGGTGGGACTGGCGGCATCGACCGTGCTGAAGGCGGCGCCGACAGCGCTTTTTTACATGACGCGGTCACCGGACTCTGTTCGTTCTTTTATGGCGCACTCCACGCAGATTGATCTGCTGGTGCCTACCTGGTACCAGGTGGACGGGAACGGGCTGGTCACCGGCGCACATGACCCGGCAGTGCTGAAGCGAGCGAACGACGAAAAACTGCCCGTAATGCCCATCGTGGCCCTGTTTGGCAAAAAGGAGTTCCACACGCTAGCCTCCAACGCCGCCGCGCAGGCCCACATGAACGCGGCGATGATGCGGGAGTCGCGGCTGAACGGCTACACCGGCTTTCAGTTGGACTTCGAGAACATCGAGTGGACCGATAGGGAGCTGCTGACGGCGCTGGTGAAAAGCTCAGCGGAGGCGTTGCATAAGGCAGGTTTGCAGTTGAGCATCGCCACGGTGCCCAATGCTCCCGGTTACCCCGGCCAAGACGGGTATTCCAAGTGGATGTACACGGATTGGCGGGGCGCTTATGACATTGCGGAACTGGCAAAATATGCAGACCTGATCTGCCTGATGACCTACGATCAGCACACTCGCTGGACGGTTCCGGGCCCGGTGGCCGGCTGGCAGTGGACGGTGGAGAATCTCAACTACGCACTGAAGAGCGTCCCCAAAGAAAAGCTTTCATTGGGCATTCCGCTTTACGGCCAGCGCTGGTATACCGGCACGCCAGCGAAGGAGAGCGACGCCGCCAAAGAAAAGCCGAATCCTACTGCCGCGTCCATCGGCACGCCCAATGCGCTGCAATTGGCCGAGGCCTATAAAGCCAATATCCAATGGGACGCGGAAGACCGAAGCGCGTGGTTCTACATTTACCGCGACCAGTTGCGCGAATGGGTGTTTTTCACGGATGCGCGCACCTTCAAGGAGCGCTACGAACTGGTCCGGCAGAATGGGCTGGAGGGATTCTGCTCCTGGGTGCTGGGCGAAGAAGACCCGGAGATCTGGAAGCTGCTTCCGCAGCGGCGCTGACGCAGAAGGGCAAATCCTGGACGAGGCAGGCAACGACAGAAGGGGATGAGCCGAAGCCCATCCCCTTCATTCAACAGCGATTGCCGGCTGGATTAGAAGTGGTATGCCACGCCGATCACCGGCGTGTAAATGTTGTACCACTTGTTGGTGGAGAACTGCGCCATGCCGAAGGTGGGCACCTTGGTAACGATGCCGCGAAACTCGGCGCGAATGTCGAAGCTGGGGCTGATCTGGCGAGCAATGCCGGCGCCGTAGAAGGCTGCCATCTGGGTCTGCTGCTTGACGTCCAGCGAGGTGGTTCCGGAGTTGCGAATGGGCAGGAAGATGAGCGCACCCGGTCCGGCCTCAACAAAGGGGTTGTACTTGCGGAAATTGAAGCTGCGGACGTACTCGGCCGACATCTCCTGGGTGCGGGTCAGCACCTGATATACGTTGGGATTGGTGTGGTAAGTGATCTTGTTCTGGTAGGTGATGCCGTAGTTGGCCTCAACGGCGCTGGAAGGCGTCAGCATGAAACGGTAGCTGAGCAACGCGCCCAACGCGTAGTTGGAGTGGACATATACGTCGGTTGACGAGGCGATGAACGGCTCGACATACCCCGATCCGCTAAGGCTGATATCCTGGCGGCTTTCCTGGGCGCGGCCTGCTGCCACGCACACGACCAGCAGAAATGCAAATAAGGCGATCTTCTTCATGCGCTCCTGATCCTCACGACTGCTCAACCGTTTGGCTGGCAACGAACTTTCAATTCCGGGCCTCGGATTGCGCCGGGCTCCACTCTGAACATTGTAACTGGCCGGGGCGGTTCCTGGCGCAAGCTGTGGCTCCGAAATCACCTGAAGCTATAGACGCGGGGGGAGACAAAGGGGCGTTTTTGGGCCGACCGAAATGCCGGAAATGCGGGTTTTTCGAGTATGTTACTCCGAAATGGGGCTGATTGAGGTTTGAGGCTTCCCACCCTTTCTCCAATAAATTGCAAGAAGCAGGTTCTTCGACTCCGCTGCGCTTCGCTCAGAAGGATGGGGCACGGGGCATTTGGGGGTTCGATGTATCCCAGGTCCCCAAATGCGAGGGATCTCCACCCCACGGACGAAGACCTGTCCGTGGGGACCCCGGACCTGGGGCACCCAGAATGACGTGGGGCACCCATCTTTTAAGGCGTTCAGCCGGCCCGCTCCACATGGTAATGGAAGGGCGGCCCCTGCTCCTGTGCCAACGCCCTGACGGTGCTTAAAAAAGCCCTGGCGGCATAGGAGAGCGTGGCCTTGCGCCGGCTGACCAGGCGCAGCACCCGCTTGACCTCCAGTTCGTCCACCGTCACCCGCACCAGATCGCCGGCCTCCAGTTCCCTGGCCACCGTGAGGTGCGGCACCAGCGCTATCCCGTTGCCCATGGCTACGAAACGCTTGATGGCCTCGATAGTGGGCAACTCGATGCCCATGTTCAGGGGCGTTCTGTATTTCTGAAAGGCCTCGAGCACCCTGCGCCGCAGGGGCGAGGCCACGTTATGGGCAACAAACAGCTCTTCGCCCAATGCAGTGATGGAGACGCGCCTGGCCCCGGCCAGCGGATGGCTGGGACTGACGATCAACGCCAGGCTGTCGGCATACACCGCGATGGAGCGGAAGTGCGCCGGATCGGGGCGGTAGGAGATCATTCCCAACTCGAAGGTGCGCAGGTTCAGCTCTTCGGGAATGTGCGAGGCCAGCATGCGGTGCACGGTTACAGTGATCTGTGGAAACTCGCGCCGGAAGCGGTCGATGGCCTGCAGCAGATAGATGCAGGTGTACTCGTTGGCTGCCAGTTGCAGGTGGCCGCGCTCCAGGCTTTTGAGTTCATCCAAGGCACTGGAGGCCTCGCGGCGCAGGGCCAGCAGACGCAGAGCATATTCGCGCAACAGAAGTCCGGCCGCGGTCAGCGAGCCATCCCGGGCGGCGCGGTCAAAGAGCGTTTCGCCGACCGCCGCCTCCAGCTTGCGGATGACCTGGCTGACGGCCGGCTGGGTGCGATGCAGACGCACGGCGGCGCGCGAGAAGCTATGCTCCTCGGCAACGGCGAGAAAGGTTTCCAGTTGGTTCAGTTCCATGGCAGTGATTAGTATAAGCAATACTAATCGATTCTACAACTATTATAACTTTGTATTATATTGCTTCATATACGATACTGAAAACGCAGGAATAACTCTGCCCCCGGAGGCCGTTCCATGGCAAATAATCACGTTGTCTTCTTTGACACCACGCTGCGCGACGGCGAGCAGTCGCCGGGCTGCAGCATGACGACGCAAGAAAAGCTGACCATGGCGCATGCCCTGGAGGACCTGGGCGTGGATATCATCGAGGCCGGTTTTGCCATGGCCTCGGAGGGCGACTTTGCGGCCATCGCTACGATTACCCAGGCTATCCGCAAGCCGCGCATCACATCCCTGGCTCGAGCGAAGGCTGAAGACATTGAGATGGCTGCCCGCGCGTTGCAGCTTGCCGACCGCGCCCGGATTCACGTTTTTTTAGCGTCGAGCGACCTGCATCTGGAATACAAGCTGAAGATGACCCGTCAGCAGGCGCTGGATCAAACGGGCGAATCGGTGCGCCTGGCGCGATCGCTTGCGGACGACGTGGAGTTTTCGCCCGAGGACGCCACCCGCTCAGAGCGCAACTTTCTGGTGGAGATGGTGCGGGTGGCAGTCGAGGCCGGCGCGACAACGATTAATATGCCGGACACGGTGGGCTACTCGACGCCCGAAGAGTACGGCCGTATGTTCGCCGAGGTGCGCGAGCGCGTCCCGGCCATCGACACGGAGGGCATCGTCCTCTCCTCGCACTGCCACAACGACCTGGGAATGGCCGTGGCCAACTCGCTGGCCGCCATCCAGAACGGCGCGCGCCAGGTGGAGTGCACCATCAACGGCATCGGCGAGAGGGCCGGCAATGCGGCTCTGGAGGAGATCGCAGCCGCGCTCTATGTCCGCAGCGATCACTATGGCGTCACCTCCAGCCTTAATCTGAACCAGCTCTACCCCGCCAGCCAGGTGCTGGGCCAGCTCATCACCTTCCGCCCCTCGCCCAACAAGGCCATCGTGGGCGACAATGCCTTTGCGCACGAATCCGGCATTCATCAGCACGGCATGCTGGCCAACCCGCTGTGCTATGAGATCATGACCCCCGAGCTGGTGGGCGTGGCCAAGACTCACCTGGTGCTGGGCAAGCACTCCGGCCGCGCGGCGTTGCGGAACCGGCTGGAGCAGCTGGGCTTCACCCTGACCCGCGACGAGCTGCAACACACTTACTATCGTTTTGCGGCGCTGGCCGACCGCAAGAAGAACATCTACGACTACGATCTGGTCAGCATTTTGCCCGATCAGATTCGCGAACGGCGCAAGGAGCCGGTCTCCGAACTCGCTTGAAGCTCAACTGACAACTGATAACTGATAACCGAAAAGAGCACTCATGAAGCTGAAGATACTGGTCACTGCCGGTGACGGCATCGGCCCCGAAGTTACGAACGAAGCCGTCGCAGTGCTGCGCGAGGCAACAGCGTTGAGCGGTCACGAGATTGTAATCTCCGAGCGCCACATCGGCGGCGTGGCGATTGTGACCGACGGCACTCCCCTGCCGAAGGAGACACTGGATGCCGCGCTGGCCTCCGATGCGGTTTTTTTGGGCGCGGTAGGCGGCAACGAGTTCAATTCCCTTCCCCCGGATAAGCGTCCCGAGGCCGGCCTGCTGCAACTGCGCACGGCGCTGGGCGGCTTTGCCAACCTGCGGCCCGCCATCGCCTTCAAGGAGCTGGCAGCCAACAGCCCGTTGCGGCCGGAGATCATCGACGGAGCTGATATTTTATTTGTTCGCGAGCTGCTGGGAGGCCTCTACTTCGGCCAGCCGCGTGAGTGGAATCACGAGAAGAAAGAAGCCTGGAACACCATGCGCTACACGCGCGAGGAGGTGGCTCGCGTGGCCCGCGTGGCCTTCCAACTGGCGCAGAAGCGGCGTAAGAAGGTGACCAGCGTGGACAAGGCAAACGTGCTGGAAGTCTCGCAGATGTGGCGCGCCACGGTAATCGATGTGGCCGCAGAGTTTCCCGATGTGAAGCTGGAGCATCAGTATGTGGATGCCATGTCCATGCACCTGATGAACCGGCCGCGCGACTTCGACGTGGTAGTCACGGAAAATCTCTTCGGCGATATTCTCTCCGACGAGTCCGGCGTTATCACCGGTTCGCTGGGGATGTTGCCATCGGCCACCATCGGCGGCAAGGTCAATTTGTATGAGCCTGTGCACGGCTCCGCGCCAGACATTGCCGGCAAGGGCCTGGCCAATCCGCTGGGCGCGATTCTGACCGGGGCGTTGATTTTGCGCTATTCCGGCGGGCTGGAGACTGAGGCTGTGATGATTGAAACGGCGGTGCGCAAGGTGCTGGAGCAGGGGTTCCGCACTCCGGATCTGGCGAGAGCGAATTCGTCTGGCTTCACGGTGCTTTCGACCACGGAGATGGGCGCAAAAGTGCGGGAGACAGTGAAAGCAGTGATCAGTGGTCAGTGAACAGTGATCAGTATTCTGTGCTGAACAACAATTTGAATCAAGGATGATGAATGAGTAACGAACCGAAAACATTATTCGAAAAGGTGTGGGAGCGGCATGTGGTGGCCGAGCCGCAAGGCGAACCTACGCTGCTGTACATCGACATGCAATTGCTGCACGAGGTGACCTCGCCGCAGGCCTTCGAGGGATTGCGGCTGGCGGGGCGCAAGGTGCGGCGGCCCGACCGCTGCATTGCGACGGTGGATCATAATGTGCCGACGATACTCGCCGACCGCTTCAATATCGTTGATCAGATTGCGGCGAGACAGATTGCCGCGTTGCGCGATAACTGCGCGGAGTTTGGAATTGAACTTTACGATGTGGACTCGCCGAATCAAGGCATCGTGCATGTGATCGGGCCGGAGCTGGGCATTACCAAGCCGGGCATGACAATTGTTTGCGGCGATTCGCATACCTCGACGCACGGGGCGTTCGGGGCATTGGCTTTCGGAATCGGCACCAGCGAAGTGGAACACGTGCTGGCCACGCAGACGCTGCCGCAATCCAAACCCAAGACCTTTCGCATTGCAGTGGAAGGCGAGCTGCCGAGGAATGTCACGGCCAAGGACATTATTCTGGCCATCATCGGGCAGATTGGGACCGATGGCGCGACCGGCTGCGTTGTGGAGTACGCCGGCTCGGCGATTCGCTCGCTCTCGATGGAAGGCCGCATGACGGTCTGCAACATGAGCATCGAAGCCGGCGCGCGCGCGGGCATGATCGCTCCGGACGAAAAGACATTTGCTTACCTGGAAGGCCGGAGATTCAGTCCAAAAGGCGAGGCGTGGAAGGCGGCCGTGACGGAGTGGAGCAAGTTGCCCACCGATCCGGGCGCAAAGTTTGATCGCGAGCTGGTGATCGATGCCGCGAAGCTGGTTCCGTACGTCAGCTGGGGCACGAGTCCGGGGATGGTGGCGCCGATTACGGCCACCGTGCCCGACCCGGCCGCCACGCTCAACGAGCAGGAGCGCAAGGGACTGGAACGCGCCCTTGAATACATGGGCCTGAAGGCGGGCACGCCTTTGGTCGATGTGGCCGTGGACCGCGTTTTTATCGGCTCTTGCACCAATGGGCGGCTGGAGGATTTGCGCGCCGCGGCCCGCATCGCCAAAGGCTACAAGGTTTCGACCAAGGTGAGCGCGATGGTGGTTCCCGGCTCGCAGGCGGTGAAAGCGCAGGCAGAGAAAGAGGGGCTGGACCGCATCTTCCGCGAGGCAGGCTTTGAGTGGCGCGAGCCAGGCTGCTCGATGTGCCTGGGCATGAACCCCGACATCCTCGCACCGGGCGAGCGCTGCGCCTCGACCAGCAACCGCAACTTTGAAGGCCGCCAGGGACGCGGCGGACGCACGCATCTAGTGTCGCCGGAGATGGCCGCAGCAGCCGCCATTGCCGGGCACTTTGTCGATATTCGCAACTGGGAGGTACGAGGCTGATGAAACCCTTTCGTACATTGACCGCATTGGCCGCGCCCCTGGACCGGACGAACGTTGACACCGACCAGATAATTCCTAAGCAGTTTTTGAAGCGCATTGAGCGCACCGGCTACGGGGAGTTTTTGTTCTTCGATTGGCGGCGCACGGCGGCGGGCGATCAAGACTCGAACTTCGTGCTCAACGATCCGCGCTACAAGGGCGCGCAGATTTTGATTACGGGGAAGAATTTTGCCTGCGGATCGAGCCGCGAACACGCGGCATGGGCGCTGGCGGACTTTGGCTTCCGCGTGGTGATTGCGCCGACATTTGCGGACATCTTTTTCTCCAACGCGGGCAAGAACGGCATTGTTCTGGCGCGGTTGAGCGAAGAGCAAGTAGCCGAGCTGCTCACGAACGCGAAGACCATTCCGAACTATCAACTCACCGTCTCGCTTGAAGACCAGACGGTGACTGACAGCAAGGGATTCAAGGCGAGCTTTGAGATGGACCCCTTCCGCAAGTTCTGTCTGATCGAAGGCCTGGACGATATCGGCCTGACTTTGCGGCATCAAGCGGCGCTGGACAAATTTGAAACCAAGCACGATCAAGCCAACTGGCTGAAAGCGAAATAACCATGACCATTGAAGGCAAGCGGCAAAGCATTCCGATGACCGAAGGGCCCAGCCGGGCGGCTGCGCGCTCTTATCTGCGCGGGGTCGGTTACAGCAAAGACGATCTGCACCAGCCCATTATTGGGATTGCAAATACCTGGACGGAGATTGGAACCTGCAACGTACACCTGCGCGAGATCGCCGAGGCTCTGAAGGAAGGCATTCGCGCGGCGGGCGGCACGCCGATGGAGTTCAACACCATCACCATCTCCGACGGCATCACCATGGGCACGCAGGGGATGAAGGCCTCGCTGGTCTCGCGTGAAGTCATTGCCGATTCGATTGAATTGGTGGCGCGCGGCAACCTCTTCGACGGCTTGGTGGGCATCGGCGGGTGCGACAAAAATATGCCGGGCATCATCATGGCGCTCTGTCGGTTGGACATTCCGGGCATGATGCTTTACGGCGGGTCGATTGCGCCGGGCAAGCTGAACGGCAGGGACATCACCATTCAGGATGTCTTCGAGGGCATTGGTTCGCACGCCGCCGGGCGCATCGACGATGCAGGGCTGGAGGCGCTGGAAGCCAACGCCTGCCCCGGCGCGGGCGCATGCGGAGGGCAGTTCACCGCCAACACCATGGCCATGTCGGCGGAGATTCTGGGCATCGCACCCATCAAGCTTTCCGGCGTACCCGCCACATCGGCGGACAAGCACGCCGCCACGCGCGAAGCCGGTCGCCTGTTGATGGACGCGGTGCGCGCCAATCGCCGGCCTTCGCAAATTATTACGCGCAAATCGCTGGAGAACGCCATCGCCAGCGTGGCCGCCAGCGGCGGCTCGACGAATGCAGTGCTTCACTTGCTGGCTATTGCACGGGAGATGAACATTCCGCTGACCATTGACGATTTCGACGCGATCAGCAAACGCACGCCGTACATCTGCTCGCTGACTCCGGCGGGCAAGTTTGTAGCTTCGGACTATCAGGCGGCGGGCGGCTCACGGTTGCTGGCTAAGAGGCTGATCGACGCGAAGCACGCAGATGGCACTGCGCTGACCATCAGCGGCAAGACGCTGGCCGAAGAGGCTGCGCTGGCGAAAGAGACTCCCGGGCAGCAGGTCATCGGCACATTCGAGAAGCCCATCAAGCCCAATGGCGGCCTGGTGATTCTGAAGGGCAATCTTGCTCCCGAGGGCTGCGTGATGAAGGTGGCTGCCGCCGACCGCGTGGAGCATCGCGGGCCGGCGCGCGTCTTTGACCGCGAGGAAGACTCGTTTGCCGCCGTGCAATCCGGGCAGATCAAGCCGGGCGACGTGCTGGTGATTCGTTATGAAGGCCCCAAGGGCGGACCGGGCATGAGGGAGATGCTGCAAGTGACGGCGGCCATCAGTTCCAATGCAGAGTTAAGCGCAACGGTGGCTCTGTTGACCGATGGGCGCTTCAGCGGTGCAACACGCGGCTTCACCGCCGGGCACGTGGCGCCAGAAGCGTTTAATGGCGGACCTATCGCAGCGGTGCACGAAGGCGACATCATCCACTTCGACATTCCCAACCGCAAGCTGACGCTGGAAGTCAGCGAGAAAGAAATCGCGGCGCGGCTGAAGAGTTTCAAACCGCCCGCGTTGCGCTGGCCGCGCGGCGTCTTCCGCAAGTATGTGGACCGCGTGACGAGCGCATCCGAGGGAGCAACGACGTAAGAGCAGCTATCAGCTGACAGATCAAAGGAGTCTCACATGGGAAAAACCGCCAAGACGCAAGAAGCGACTAACCTGCCCACCCGCCTGACCGGCGCGGAGATTGTGTGGGCCACGCTGGTGGGCGAGGGTGTCACGGATGTCTTCGGCTATCCCGGCGGGGCGATTCTGCCTGTTTATGACGCGCTGCGCAAGTTTCCCATTCATCACACGCTGGTGCGGCACGAGCAAGGCGCGGCGCACATGGCCGACGGCTACTCGCGCGCATCGGGCAAGGTGGGCGTGGCCATCGCCACCAGCGGACCCGGCGCGACGAACTTAGTCACCGGCATCGCCACGGCCATGCTGGACTCGATTCCCATTGTCTGCATCACCGGCAACGTCTCCAGCAAGGTTCTTGGCACCGACGCCTTCCAGGAAGTGGACATTACCGGCATCACGCTGCCGGTGACCAAGCACAACTTCCTCGTCAATCGCGCAGAAGACGTTGCTCCGGCGATTCGCCATGCCTTTCAGATTGCGCAGACCGGACGTCCAGGGCCGGTTCTGGTGGACATTACCAAGGACGCGCAGCAGGGCACGGCGGAGTTCGACTTTGCGGCAGCCAAGCCGAAGCCGCATCGGCCACACCCCATGCTGAATGTGGAAGAACACGGGCTGGCGCAGGCCGCCGAGCTGATTCGCAACGCCAAGCGACCTGTGATTCTGGCCGGACACGGCATCATCGAATCCGGCGCCGAGGAGCAAGTGTACTCGCTGGCGGAGCGCGCGCAGATTCCCGTGGCGCTCACGCTGCTGGGGCTGGGCAGCTTCCCTGCCTCGCACAAGCTCAACCTGGGCATGATGGGCATGCACGGCGAGTCGTGGGTCAATCAGGCGATTCAGGAGGCCGACCTGCTGATCGCCTGCGGCATGAGGTTCGATGACCGTGTCACAGGAACACTCTCGACTTATGCCACCAAAGCCAAGAAGATTCACATCGAGGTTGATCCATCTGAGGTCAACAAGAATGTTAAAGTCGATGTCGCGCTGGTGGGTGATTTGCGCGAAGTGCTGGAGCAACTGCTTCCTAAAATCAGTGGCCGCGACGGTTCGGCATGGATCAAGACCATCGAAGCGAGCAAGGGCGAGGTGGCGGTGCATGACATCAAGAACCTGCCCGACAGCGGCCACTTGTACGCGGCGCACGTCATTAACGATATCTGGCGAATCACCGGAGGCAACGCCATTCTGGTCACCGACGTGGGCCAGCACCAGATGTGGGCGGCGCAGTACTATCACCACGAACGGCCACGCGGGCTGATTACCTCGGGCGGATTGGGGACCATGGGATTCGCGCTGCCGGCGGCCATCGGCGCAAAATTTGCCTGCCCGGATAAGGAGGTCTGGGTGATCGCCGGAGACGGCGGCTTCCAGATGACCGCGGCCGAGCTTTCGACCATTGTTCAGGAAGGCATCAAGATCAACATCGCCATCATCAACAACGGCTACCTGGGGATGGTGCGGCAGTGGCAGGAGTTTTTCTACGAGCGCAACTACGCGGCCACGCCGCTGGTCAGCCCCGACTTTGTCAAATTGGCGGACGCTCACGGCCTCAAGGGCCTCGCCGTTCGCACTCGCGCAGAGGTTGCCCCCGCCGTGGAACAGGCACGCTCCGCGCCGGGTACATTTCTGCTCAACTTCATGGTGGAAAAGGAAGACTCGGTTTATCCGATGATTCCCGCCGGCTCCTCATTGCACGAGATGATTCGCAGACCGGGCAAAGAGTAGGGTTCAGAGAGGCTTATATGCTGCACACATTTGTCGCTTACGTGGAGGACCGGCCGGGCGTTCTGACGAGGGTTGCCTCGCTCTTCCGCCGGTTGAACATCAACATCAACTCGCTCACCGTGGGCAGCAGCGAGCGCGCCGGGCTGTCGCGTTTGACGCTGGTGTGCGAGGCATCGGCCGAGGCCGGACATCGCATCCGCGCCAGCCTATTCAAGTTGGAGAACGTGGTGGATGTGGATGATATTGCGCAGGCTCCGAACGTCACGCGGGAGCTGGCGCTTATCAAGGTTGCTACGACGCCCAAGAACCGATCCCAGATCTTCGATCTGGTGGAGGTCTTTCGCGCCCACATTGTTGACCTGGCGCCGGAGTCGCTGACGATTGAGTTGACCGGCGTGGAAAGCAAGATCGAAGGGCTGATCGAGGTGCTGCGCGAAGATGAAGGCAAAATTCTTGAAATCTCCCGCAGTGGCAAGATGACCATGCGCCGGGGCTATCACATTAGCAGTGTGGTCAAGGCCATGGGCGTTGTTCCGGACGAGGCTGAGGAAGAGGCCGCGGAAGACGGCGCGGCTGGCGAACCGGAATAGGCACGTGGAAAGATGCAGCCAAAACAAATGATTGACCAACATTTCACCACTTAAGAAAAGGAAACGAGACAAATATGGCGAAGACTTACTATGACAACAATGCCGACCTCTCCCTCATTCAGGCCAAGAAGGTGGCCATCATTGGCTACGGCTCCCAGGGTCATGCCCACGCACTCAACCTCAAGGACTCCGGGGTACAGGTCAAGGTGGGCCTAGCGCCCGGCTCCAAGTCCATCGCCAAGGCGCAGAAGGCCGGGCTTGAGGTGGACACCGTCGCCGCAGTCACCAAGTGGGCCGATGTGGTGATGATTCTGGTCCCCGACCAGACCCAGGCAAAGTTGTATGCCGAAGAGATTGGGCCGAATCTGGCCGCCGGCAAGCTGCTGATGTTTGCGCATGGTTTCAATATTCACTTCAAGACCATTGTTCCGGCTGCGGGCATCGACGTGGGCATGGCCGCTCCCAAGGCTCCGGGCCATCGGGTGCGCGAGGTCTTTGTCGAGGGCGGCGGCGTTCCGGGGCTTATCGCTGTTCACCAGGATGCGACGGGCAAGGCTCACGCGCTCTGCCTGAGTTACCTGAAGGGCATCGGCTGCACGCGCGCCGGAGTGCTGGAGACGACCTTCAAGGAAGAGACCGAGACCGATCTCTTCGGCGAGCAGGCCGTGCTTTGCGGCGGCGTCAGCGCGCTGATCAAAGCCGGCTTTGAGACGCTGGTCGAGGCTGGCTATCAGCCCGAAAGCGCCTACTTCGAGTGCCTCCACGAACTGAAGCTGATCGTCGATCTGATCTATCGCGGCGGCCTGGCTTATATGCGCTACTCCATCAGCGACACCGCCGAGTGGGGCGACTACGTGAGCGGGCCGCGCGTTATCAACGCCGAGAGCCGCAAAGCGATGAAGCAGATTCTGGCGGAGATTCAGAACGGGGCTTTCGCAAAGAAATTCCTGGCCGATCAGAACTCCGGCCGCAAGGAGTTTCTGGCCTTCCGCGAGGCCGAAGCGAAGCATCCGGTGGAAATTGTCGGCAAAAAGCTGCGCGCCGCGATGCCGTTCCTTGATCCGGTAACGGTGGAGGAAGTGGCGAAGAGCAGGTAAATTTCAGCACAAACAGAAAACAAAGACGCCGGACAGCCTTCAAGCTACCCGGCGTTTCTGTTTACTCGACATTATCTGTACGCGGAGGACTATATTGGGCGCTCATTGCGGAGTGTTCACTTCAGTCTCCGGCAGGATGCGGACGGTGGTGACAAACTTTTTATAATTGGAGAAGGTCTGATCGCTTACCCAACGGATTATATGTTTCTTATTGTCCTTTGCAGGCACGATATAGTCGAGGTGGTCAATCGAATCGAGCAGAACGCCGTTGATGTAAGTGAAGTTGATCGATCCTTTCGAACCGCGCAAAATATCACCTTCATCGGCCAGCAGATCAAAGTCCATGCGTAAAAACTCGCTTTTCTGTGGGTCCAACCAGATGCGCAGATGCCGCTTGGGAACATCGGCGACCGTGTCGAGCGGAGTGGAGTCGATCAGCAGGCAGTCGCGGCCATTTAACTGCGGATGCTCAACGACAGTATTATGGAATTTTGTAACGATATCCCAAAAAGTGATATTTACCTCTCTGTTCTTGCCGTGCATCAGCTTGGCTCGCGCATTGGCATCGAGGGCAGTGCGTTCGCGCACCGCATCATCGTATCGTTTCTGCTCGTCGGCCAGTGCCTTACCCGAGAGAGCTTTGCCATTGATCTCCAATAGATGCTTGTACTCCAGATTGGCAATATAGATGACTTCATAGAGGGCTGTGCCTTCATAAAGCAGTTTGCCCTTTTGGTTGAAATATTGCGTATGATCCAGAATTTGATAGGTAAAGCGTGTCTTCTGACTCTCGCCAAAGCGGCCTTTTACAATCGCTGCCCGAAGCAGTTGCGTGGGGTCTGGATCGGTCTGACTCAGCAGCAATGAAGCGGTAAGAACAAAGAGCGCGCCAAAAACAATTAAACGAGCAATCCTCCAGGGAATTTCGATCATGCGCTCATTGTATTAGAAGTTCCATACTTGGTCCGCAACTCCCGAAAAACCTGGGCGGCTGGAACACTGGGCCTGGGATCGGCAAGGGACTCTTCCGCAAACTTGGTCAGCCACTCATTGGTGGCCGCTTCCTCGCGTTCCAAGGCTAGCAGGCCTGCACGCACGACTTCGTCCGCGGAGGCATAGGAGCCGGCCTTGACGCGCTCGTCGACCCTCTGCCGCAACGGACCAAGATCGACGACCAGCGTGTTTTGTGTGGTTGCCATGCGAGCCTCCATGGAGTTGATTGTACCGCAGTTCTTGTAATGGCCAGGATGGCATCAGCAACAGGCAAAAAAACGCCTCCGAAGGATGGTGTCACTTCGGAGGCGGCTTGTTATGAAACAAGATAGAAGGGGACCAGTAGCCGGCACTGGAGGTCGGTAGCACACGGCTACTGGTGATCCCTGCACAAACGAAGCAAGCTGCGGCTTCCCCTTTCCACGGCTACTCCGTGTCGCCCGGCTCAAAGAGGGACTTCGTACTCTCCCTCCGAACCATGTTGACAAATGGAGTGTCTCCCACACCAGGAAGTCGTTCCGTGACGGCCATCACACACGTGTGTACCAATTTCGTAGATTGCAATACTGTGCAGAGTTGACCAAACCCGTAAATATATTTTCTGTCCACTTTTAAATATTTTAATTAGCAGGATAGCACACTCCCCTACGAAGTTCTTTCTTCTCAATAGCCAAGTGAGAGAGATTGACAAAGCGCTGTTCAGCCTGGAAAATCGGAGACTTGGTTTTTCCCTGGTCAAATCCTCTCCTGGCAGCCTTCCTGAGCGAGAATCAGGCGCAACCCGCTGCCGGGCTGGGCGAGCGGCCGTCTGGTGAGCGCAGGCGGGGCCTGTTGCACTGCATCGAGGGGGCGTACATAGAAGGAGCCGCAGATGGCGCTGGTAGATTGGGCAATCGTTTTGGTGATGGTGCTGGCTGTGCTGGGAGGGCTGACCCAGGGCTTCTTCCGCTCGGTCTTCTCACTGGTCGGCCTGGTGCTGGGCGTGGCGCTGGCAGCCTGGAACTACCGCCTTATTGCAGCGCTGGTGCAGCCCATGGTGCGCATCGAAGCGGTAGCCAATGCGATCGGATTTCTGCTGATTGCGCTGATTGTGATGGGGTTGGCCGGAGTTGCCGGGAAAATACTATCCAGGGTTTTCCATCAAATGGGGCTAGGTTGCCTGGACAGGCTGGCAGGGGCGGCCTTTGGCTTTTTTCAGGGCGCGCTGCTGGTAACGCTGGTGATTCTGGCGGCCCTGGCCTTTTTTCCCAAGGCCCACTGGCTGAGGGAGGCTCAACTGCCCCGGTACTTTTTCGGGGCCTGTCATTTGAGCACGGAGATGAGTCCGGGTGAACTGGCCGAGCGCGTCCGGCAGGGGCTCAAGACGCTAAAAGCTGAGTCGCCGGAGTGGGTGCATCCCGGCAGCAGAAAATTGTAATTTTTTTACAAGCGCAACCCATCGGAATATGGCAATCTATTAGAGCAAGCTGAGGTGGACGTGAAACGAGTTCTGGACGGCCTGATCACGCAAATGCATTCCAGCGGTATTCGCTACGAGGACGCCGTACGCGAGTTCAAGAAGCAATATCTGCGCGAAGTGCTGGTGGCGCATCGGGGAAATCAGTGCAAGGCGGCCAAAGAGTTGGGGATGCACCGCAACACACTGAGCCGTACGATGGCGGAGCTGGAACTTAGCCTGGCCGAAGTTCGCGCCTGCCTCAAACGTCCGCCGCGCAGTGAACGTCCTGTTTATAGCGCCACCCGCCAGGTCTTTGGCCGGGGCTGACGGCGCTCCTCAAGGACATGCAGACTTCCCCACAGGCCCGCGAAACGCACACGAACATGACTCATGCGCCGCTCAGGCGATGGGCGAAGTTCTGCACGGCCGCGCTGCTGCTGGCGATGTTCTCCATGGGCATCCAGGCGCAAACAGGTCCTCCCACTGCGCAGAGCACACCAGCCGGGCCAGCTTCCGCAGCCGCTCCGGCCCCAGACACGCAGACAGCCATGCCAGTGCGCAACTCCGACCGGCGGAGGGCGGCGAAACTCTATCTTTCATCCAGCAAGCTCTTCGCAGGCGAGCAGTTTGAAGAGGCCATGCGAGGCTTTGAGCAGGCGGCTGCGCTGGATCCCGGCACCGCCGACTACCGGCTGGCGGCGAGCGTGGCTCGCAGCCACGCGGTAACGGCTCTTATTCAAGCCGCGGCCAAGGACCGGCTGCGCGGCGATGCGGCGGGGGCGCGCGCTATCCTGGCCCATGCACTCGAGCTGGAGCCCAACAACATTCAGGTGACCCAACATCTGTATGAGCTGGGAGACGATGCCCTTCTGGGGCAGTCAAGGCCTGTCTATGAGCAAGCCGCAGGCACGATCGGCGCGGCGATCAAACTGGAGCCCACGGCCGGATTGCACAGCTTTCACCTTCACGAAGATGCACGCCAGATCATCCCGCTAGTCTTCAAAGCATATGGAATTATTGCCGAGCTGGACAGCACCATCCTCACCACGCATATACGACTGGACGTGGATGACGTCGATTTCGAGACGGCGGCGCACGTGGTGGGGATGGCGACGGCCTCGTTCTACATTCCGCTGGACGCGCACCACGTGCTGGTAGCTCGCGATACCAGGGAGAACCGCCAGCAGTTTACGCCCCTGGAATTCGAGACAGTCTACCTGCCGGGATTAAGCGCGACAGAGTTGACCGACGTGGTCAGTCTGGCGAAAAACGTCTTCAATGTGCAGCAGGCAGTGGCGGAACCCACCTCCGGAACGATTACTATCCGCGCGTCACAAAGCGCGCTGAATGCCTTTAACGCCACCATGCGCGAGCTGCTCGACGGGCGAAACCAGGTGATGCTGGAGGTGCACATGATCCAGATTGCGCACACTAACACGCGCAACACCGGCGTCCACGCACCTCAGAGCATGGGAGTCTTTAACGTTGCCGCGACGGCAGAATCCGTCTTCAATGCCAACCAGAGCCTGATCCAGCAAATCATCTCCTCCGGGCTGGCCGCACCCGGAGATTACATGGCGATTCTCGGCATTCTCCTGGCTTCAGGCCAAGTATCGAATCCCCTGCTATCGAACGGATTCGCTACGTTTGGCGGTAGTCTGACCAACTGCACAAATGGCCTAAGCTCCTGCAAAGGCGCTCTGACTACATTTGGCCTGTCTCCGGGCGCGACCACTGCCAACCTTAACCTGAACTCTTCGGACTCGCGGGAGCTGGACCAGATCCAATTGCGCCTGGGCGACGGCGAGGCCGCCACCATCAAGACAGGCACGAAATATCCCATCCAGACGTCTTCGTTCTCCAGCCTGGGGGCCAGTGTGCCGAATATACCGGGGCTGACCAGCGCCGGCACCTCTGGAAGCCTTTCGTCGCTGCTGGCTGCCTACAGCGGCGGCGTGCCGAATATTCCGCAGGTGGAGTACCGGGACCTGGGGCTGACCCTGAAGGCGACTCCCAAAGTGCTGCGCAACGACGACGTTGCGCTCACCATCGACATGAAGATCGACGCCCTGGCCGGAACCTTCGTCAACGGCAATCCGGTGCTCAACAATCGCTCCTGGTCCGGGGTGGTGACGCTGAAGCAGGGCGAGGCCGTGGAAGTGATCAGCGAACTGGACAAGTCCGAGAGCCGCGCCGTCAGCGGCACGCCCGGAATCAGCGAGATTCCCGGCCTGAAAAATCTGACCGGCAATGACACCCAGAAGAACTACGCGACGCTGCTGATTGTGATCACGCCCCATGTGATTCGCGGCACGCAGGCAGCCGGCCACTCGCCGATGATGCGCATAGAGCGGGGGTCCACACCGTAGCGAGCCGGGTTGTACATACAGAACGCAGAATTCCAACCAACGCGGCAAGGGCAGGCAGGATTGAACTCCCTGTCTGCCCTTGTTGTATGCCTGTTGGCCGGCTATTCTTCCGGCTTGCTGACCTGCAACCTTATTGGGCCACCACGCCGTCCATCTTTGTCTGGTACAGAATGATCTGCTTGATGGTGTCGTAGGGAGCGTTTGCGGGAACCTGGCGGCCGTTAATCACCAGCGTGGGAGTCTGAGTAATCTTCAGATCCTGGCCTAGCTTTACCATGGCAGCCACAGCGGCAAGGGCCGCCGGTGTCTTGGCGCAGGCGGCAATCGCCACCGGATCCAGGCCAGCTTTGGTTACGGCGCTGTTCAAAGTCAGCGTGGCGCCGTCGGCGCTCGTCAATCCCTCCTGGCCCTCAAAGACGGCCGTGGCAAAGGTGAAGAATGTATCGCTGCCACCCTGCTTGGTTACGCAGTATCCGTAGGCAGCTGCAGTGGCAGCCGCGGCATGCATCGGCAGAGGAAAGTTCTGGAAGACAATGCGGGCCTTGGGAAAATCCACCGCCAGCTTGTCCATATTGGGCTGCGCCGCCTTGCAGTGGGGGCACTGGAAGTCGGAAAACTCGACAATCTCCAGATCCTTTGGGGCTGGGCCGCGGTATGGACCGTCGGCGCGCTGCTGCGCGATGGCGCGCGCTTCGGCAAAGGGATTCGCGCCAAAGGGCATGATGTCGTCGCCGGCAAAGACGTGCTTATTGTCGGGCAGGACGAAGAACTGGGCAGGGACAATCTTCTGCTTGCCGGTCTTGTCGCCTACCAGCAAGGTTACCCTGCTGATGCCATCGACTTCAGTCTTCTGGATGGCCCACACCTCCCAGACACGGGTCTCATCGTAGCCCCAACTGGCCTGCAAAAAGGCGTTGACGGTCTCCTGGGTGGGCGCCGCGGCGGTGAAATTGGCGGGGTCTGGTTTGGGAAAGACGGGCGCCGCAGGGGCAGGGGCCGGCCCTGACGGGGCCTGCGCGATAGGCGCGGCGGGCACATCCTGCTGGGCAGAGGCCGGAATGACGGACAGGAATAAAGCGACCAGCGCTAAAGCACCGGCAAAACGAATCGACAGACGGATCAAGCTGATTCTCCTTCAACTGTGGAAAAGCTGAATTGCGGGAGGGTTCCCAACTACTAGGTTACACCTGAACTTTGACCTTATATCTGAACTTTGACTGCGATGGGAAATCTGCGGCCCATGCCGAAGGATTTGGAGGTCACCTTCAGGACGGGGGCGGCCTGCTGGCGTTTGTACTCGCTGCGCTCCACCAGACGCACCACCTGTTGGACGAGCTCCAGGGGCAATTCGTTATCCCGGGCAATCTGCTCGGGGGTTTCATAGCGCTCGACGTAGGCTTCCAAAATTGGGTCGAGAACTTCGTAGGGCGGCAGAGAGTCGGTGTCCTTTTGGTCCGGACGCAGCTCGGCCGAAGGCGGTTTTTCCAGAATTGCCCAGGGAATCACCTCGCCGTTTCGGTTGATCCAGCGGCAGACCTGGTAGACGCGGGTTTTGACCAGGTCGCCAATAACCGCCAGGGCGCCGACCATGTCCCCGTAGAGGGTGCAGTAGCCCACGGCCATCTCCGACTTGTTACCGGTAGTGAGCACCAGCGCGGAGAACTTGTTGGAGAGGGCCATGAGCAGGTCACCGCGAATCCGGGACTGGATGTTTTCCTCGGTAGTGTCCGGCTTGGTTCCCGCAAATAGCGGCTCCAGGGCGTGGGTGAACTCCTGAAAGAGGCCGCTGATGCCGATGACCTCATAGCGAATGCCCAGATTGGCAGCCAGCCGGCGGCTGTCGTCGATGGAGCCGGTGGAGGAGTAGGGGCTGGGCATGCCGACGCCGACGACGTTTTCCGCGCCCAAGGCCTCGGTGGCGATGGCCGCCACCAGCGCGGAGTCGATGCCCCCACTGAGGCCCACCAGAACCTTCTTGAAGCCGCATTTGCGCACGTAATCTCGCGTGCCCAGCACCAGGGCGCGGTAAGCGGCCTCAGTGTCGTCCTCAGACGGGGTGGGAACGGGCGGCGCGCCGAATGGGTCAACCAGTATGAGGTCCTCTTCAAACGAGGCAGCCTGGGCGATCAGCTCTCCACGCGCATTGAGGGCCAGCGAAGTGCCGTCGAAAATCAGGCTGTCGTTGCCGCCCACCTGGTTGGACAGAAGCACCGGCATACCATCCCGCCTGGCAATCGCAGAGAGCATTTGGCGGCGCATGGCGCGCTTGCCATGCCAGAAAGGCGACGCAGAGAGGTTGATGTGGACGGCGGGCTGCTGGCGCATCAGCTCTTCGACCGGATCGACGGCGTAAAGGGGGCGGGGCCAATAGTTCTTGTCGTTCCAGGCGTCCTCGCAGATGGTAATAGCCAGCCGGAGGCCGTCCAGCTCGACTACCTGCTGAGGTTTCGACGGCGCGAAGTAACGCTGCTCATCGAATACGTCGTAGAAGGGCAACAGGCGCTTGTGCTGTTCAAGAAGGATGCGACCGCCATCCAGCAGAACCGCGGCGTTGACGGCGGGTTTCCCTCTCTCTGCCTCGGCCGGCAGGGCCACGCCCGCGAGCACAGCGGTAGGCAGGTCACGGGTAGCGGCGGCCAGCTCATCGACGGCAGCGCGGCAGCGAGCCAGGAAGCTCGGCTTTTCCAGGAAGTCGGCGGGCGGGTAACCGCAGAGCACCAGCTCGGAAAAGACGGTGAGTCGCGCGCCCATGGTGGCCGCGCGACGGCTGGACGCGACAATCTTATCAAGATTTCCGGTGAAATCTCCGACAGTCGGATTGATCTGGGCCAGCGCGATCTTCACACTCCCAGTTTAATCCCATGCAGAGGCGTAACAGAGGACCGACTCGCCGGCCAGGCGCCGGTTCCGGCCAAGACTACGCCGATGGCAGCGAATCGAATGAACAAGTGCCGGAGAAGTGAGAAACATCTTATTCCGCAGGCAACGTGTAGGCATCCAGGGCCAAAAATTGCTGAATATCCGGGTCGGTAGAGGCCAGGAATCCCGGGAGGGGGCCAAAATACTGAGCCCGGCCCTGATGGAGGAAGAGAACCAGATCAGCGAGCCGCTCGGCAAAGCGCGTGTCGTGAGTGACCACGATGCTGGTGAAGCGAAGCTGGTGCTTGAGCCGCTGGATGAGGTCGCCGAGAAGGCGCGCGATGATGGGGTCGACCATGGTGGTCGGCTCGTCATAGAGCACCACCTCCGGCTTGGCGGCGAGGGCACGGGCGATGGCCACGGCGCGCTTGCGTCCTGTGGAGAGGCTGGCCGGCAGGGCATCGAGCGCATCTTCTGCGCCCACCAGGCTGATAAGCTGATCTACCGACTGCAGGATCTCGTCCTCGTCCATGCCGCCGCGTTCGCGCATGGGAAAGGCCACGTTTTCGCGCACGCTGAGGGAATCGAAAAGGGCGCCGTTCTGGAAGACCATGGTGACGCGCTTGCGGATGGCCCGCAAACCCTCTTCGCTCAGGGAGGTGATCTCCTGGCCTTCGACGTGAATGGAACCCTCATCCGGTTTGAGAAAGCCCATTAACATGCGCAGGGCCACAGACTTGCCGACGCCGCTGCGGCCCAGAATGCAGAGAGTTTGGCCGCGATCCACATAAAAGCTGACGTCCTCCAGAACCTGGCGGCCATCAAAGGAGATGCCGACGTGGCTGAAGGAGATGAAGTGGTCCGTGGACTGCTCCGCGTTGGAGGGGAAATCGGACATAGGCTTAGATTCAGATTACGCGACTGGGGGCGCGTCGGTTGAGGATTCGTCTTCCCATGTCTCAGAAGCGAGACCTGAGGCACACGTTCATTTTGGGATAGTGAGACCTGCGCCACTCGCCTGAACTGCGGACGTCAAGGTCAGGGTCTTACCTCAGGAGAAGAATCGAGAAGTCTTAAAGTAGAACCGAAGCGGTGGAAGTTGCGGAACTCGATCTCGTTCAGATCCGTCTCGCGGTGGCCTATTCGGAGCATGATTTCTGCACCGATTGGCAGCAGGTAGTCGTGCTTGTTGATCATTACATAGTCGTAGTCCACGCTCACGGAAGTCGCATGAATGAGGCACTTATTCGGCACATCGTCTGCCTCTTGCGTGATACGGCGAACACTGCGGGTGGCGCTGTCAATGAAAACCTGACCATGGTAACCAACCGTGATGACCTCATTGGAGCCCGACCGGAGATTCAAGGTGGAGTTTTCGCGGGCCACGCGATAGTCGAACACCTGGACGGTCTCGTCTCCCAGCATACCGGTTTTCTTCCATGTGAATTCGGCCTTTGACTTCGGTAGAAACAGGCCTGAGAGAACAACGCCGAACTCTCCGGTTGACAACATTCCCTTAGTATCTATGAAGTAGGTATCGCTCTTGTAGCCGTTGGCCTCGACCTCCATGAGGGTCCGGTCTTCCACATTATTGAGATAGGTCAGGCGTTCCGTCAGCGTATCTTTGTGCTTCCAGTGCATCGAGCCACTCGGATCGACCGATCGATTGGTTATCTGTTTGCATATGTAGTTGGGACGCGATGACCTATAGTCCATTGCGTAGTGCGTTGCATCCGCAAGGATGGACTGGAGTTCATCTGGCGGCGGAGACTGAATGGGGTTTGCCGGAAAAGAGATGACAAGCGGACCGGCAGGGTGTGCCAAGGTTTCCAGAGCAGGTAAATTGGGGTCCGCGGTATCTGCACTGGACGGCTGGAATCCCGCCAGGGTGAACGTGGCGCCTGCTTGCGCGGTTTTTCCGCCCTGGCTCAGGATTGCCTTCACTTCGTACTGACCATCCATCGGTGGATCGATGGAGAATCTGATCAGGTAAGAAGAGAATCCAGACCCACCATCTTGCTTGGCAGTCATCGGCGCGCCACCCAGCAGTTTGTCACTCCTGAGCACATGGATGTTAAGCGTGGCGGCTCCCGCTGCGTGCTGGTCCGCATGAGCGATGAAGAAGACCGAAACATCCTTGGCGTGGGGCGACAACTGGCCGGAGAGATTTGGAGTCACTTTATTGCTTTCATGCCGCAGAGGATCGGAGGGATCATCCTCGGCGCGTATCGGCTCGGTTTGCCGAACCAGAACCATATCGCTGAGCGAGGGCGCGGCGGACGCGTTGGGAATTTCGAAGGTCATGCGCTGTGCGCCGGCTTTGCCGCTGTTTTGGTCCAAAATGGCCGCTTCCAGAAGGTATTGGCCCGGCTCGGCGGCAAAGTAGCGATCCATCAAGATTGCTTCATACTTAGTCTTATCGATGTCTTTCAGTGCGCCGCGGCGTGGAATATCCGCGCTAAAGTGTTCAACGACCATACCCATCTTGTCTTTGATATTTGCAACGATCGACAGGTGAGCGGAATAGAGGTTGGTGCTGGAATCCTCTCGAACCTCCAGACTTGAGAGCGGCACCTCGATGGCCAGCGTATTGACATTTCCCTCAGGCCGATCTTCCATGCGGAGGATCGCAGCACGGAAGGTCAGATCTGTGGGCAACAGCGATTGGCTGAGAATCTTAAGCAACGGCAACTCGAACGGCTGTTGACTGTTGCCAGCGACGGCGGGCGGCGGCAACGCAAGATAGCCCGACTTGGAGCGTATCTTGAGCCCTGAGCGGAGGGGTTTGACGCCAACTGAACGAAATTGTCCGTCGAATTCCTTGATCGGGGGACGATAGGAAGCAACGTAATACGTCGTCATGTCCTGTATCATCTGTGCCAGCGACTTCTGCAAACGATTCAGAGTCATGTATCTGCCGCCCGTTCCCTCGGCCAAATGTTTCATGTCGCCTTCATATATTTCCATGTTCACGGCCGCCAGATTCTGATGCTTCTCCAGGAGTCGATCATGTCCAGCATATATATCTTGCGAGGTAGACAACACTTCATTGGAATTCAAATCGACAACATAGATGCTCTCTCCGGCTCGATTCGCCGATCCGACGATGGATTTGATGGCATCGCTGGTGCGTGAGTCAATCTGACCTCCCTGTAAGGAAGTGCAATAGATCAGCGCCTTTCTCTGCGTGATTTGTTGCTGGGATTGCGCCAAAGCCAATAAACCCGCCAGGAAAGGCCGAAGGTGTTGATCCTGCGCAATCCTGCTGGAGCCTTTAAGCGCCGAAAGCATCGCCATATCCTGGGCGCGAACTTTGGCGCTTATAGGCTTCCCTGATGGATCAGCGCCGGTCTGCGCCTCGGCAATGAGTTGCTTTTCGGGCTCGTTGGGTGTGCTGCTGTTCCATGTATTGGTCTTGGTATTGGTCTTGACCGACTGGGTGGCCGCGTCGATGGCCTGCGCAAGCGCTTTGCGATCCGAGGTGAATCCAACCTGAAGCCGGAGCCGGCCTTCGACAGTCAGCACTGAAACAGAAAAGCCGCTCGCGGGGACCATCTTGAGTATCTTCGTCGCCGCATCGCGGGCGTTCTTCATCAGGGACGGGTCTGTTCCCTGTTTATTGCCGGTGACCGGACCTGGCCGATCAAAGACAAGTGTAATCAGGCGCTCGCTTTTGTGTTCGCCGCTGACAAGACGAAAACTGTTGAGCGTGACCGGAGAACCGCCATCAGTGACCGCGATCTCTCCTTGTTTCAGGTCCAAAACTTGCTTGTTCTTCTTGTCATGAACCACGAGATCGAGTGAGACCTCATCGGCAGTCACGGACAAATCCGCCTCTTGACTCACGGGTTGTTTTGGCGCCTGGCCGCAGACCCACGGAACCGCTGCTAAAAAGGCAAACAAAGCTAGCAGCCTTACGATTAAACTCCGTAACTCAGATACCTTCTCACATGCACCACACTTTCTCATCTTGAAAATGGCTACTCCCTGCTCGCGATTGGAATCAGATCGACATGGATTGCTTAGGAGACCTGGGGTTCCAGTTCTACCGTCCAGCTTCCTCCAGGAAGCGGACGACCGATTCGATGCCCAGCTCGAAGTTCTTCAGATGGAATTTCTCGTTTGGGGCGTGGATGCAGTCGTCGGGCAGGCCGAAGCCCATCATCACGCTGGGCACGCCCAGATGGCGGTCGAAGTCGCCGACGATGGGGATGGAACCGCCGGAGCGGATGAAGACCGTGTCTTTGCCCCAGACCTCATGCAGGGCGCGGGTGGCAGCCTGAATGTAGGGGTTATCGACGCGGACCAGGCAAGGGTCGCCGGCGCTGATCAGACGCACCTCGACCTCGACGCCGGCGGGGGCGATCTTTTCGACATAGGATTTGTAGAGGGCAAAGGACTTGGCCGGAGTCATGCCGGGAACCAGGCGCATGGAGACCTTGGCGACCGCCTTGGCGGGGATGACGGTTTTTGCTCCCGCGCCGATGAAGCCGCCGGGGATGCCGTGCACGTCGAGCGTGGGCCTTGCCCAGGTGCGCTCCATAACGCTGTAGCCGGGTTCGCCGACCAGGGAGCGGGAGCCCACTTCTGTGATGCGGTAGTGCTCTTCGTCGAAGGGCAGGCTGCTCCAGGCTTTAAGCTCCTCGGGGCTGGGGGGAATGATGCCGTCGTAGAAGCCGGGGATGAGGATGTGGCCGTTCTCGTCCTTGAGCTTGGCGATCATCTGCGCGATGGTCACGAAGGGATTGGGGGCCGCGCCGCCGTACATGCCGGAGTGCAGATCGGTTTTGGCGCCGCGGACTTCCAGCTCGGTGTAGATCATGCCGCGCAGGCCGACGCACAGGGTGGGCAGGCCGGGCGCGAAGAGTTCCGTATCGGAGACCAGGGCAAAGTCGGCCTTCAGTTCGGGCGGCTTGGAGGCGACAAAAGCGGCGATTCCCTCCCCTCCCACCTCTTCGTCGCCCTCGAAGATGATGCGC
>CABEBC010000092.1_pt1 | contig 27423 bp, 23 predicted proteins | sample 3422291 | NCBI WGS metagenome assembly CABEBC01 (sample SAMEA5534345, study PRJEB31848) | metagenome | biome: tundra; feature: field; material: soil | place: USA | collected 2013-05 | depth 0.45 m
TATTGATTCTAAATGGCGTCCCCGACGGGATTTGAACCCGTGTTATCGCCGTGAAAGGGCGGTGTCCTAGGCCGGGCTAGACGACGGGGACTTGAGGCAGGGTCAACAAGCGGCCAGAAGTGGCCAGATGCGCCCTTATGAAGGCTACCAACTCAGAGAGGCTATGTCAAAGAATCTGGAGCCACTTCAGGTACCAGCGAGTCCCTGTGTTCCGGTCTGGGCAGGCTGGCCAGTAAGCAAAAAAAGGTGCCAGTGCCCGTCGCAGGCATCCCATTACAATAGAGAAGGCAACATCGAGTGAGGAAGATCGCATTGAAACGCATTCTTGGATTAGGTTGTTTTGTTCTTCTTGGGTTGGCGGCTACGGGCTGCGACAAAAAGCCAGCAGCTAAAACAGCGGCGGGCATGCAGGGGATGCCGGTGCAGACGGTGACAGTCACCCTTGTCCCGGTGCCCCAATCGAGCGAATATGTGGCCACCATCAAATCGCGCCGCTCGGCCACCCTGCTGCCGCAGGTCAGCGGAAGTCTGACAAAGATTCTCGTGCACTCGGGCGACCACGTGAAGGCGAGACAGGTGCTGATGGATATTGATCCGCGGCTTCAGCTTGCCACCGTCGCATCAGCCCGCGCCACAGAGCGGCAGAAGAAGGCCTTCTACGATTACAACGTGATAGAGGTCGAGCGGCAGCGCAAACTCTTTGAGGCCGGCGTGACCAGCCACGACGCTTACGACCAGGCGCAGCAGTCCTTCGGCAACACCAAGGCGGACTACGAGGCGGCGATAGAATTGCGCAAAACGCAGGAGGAGCAACTGGCCTACTACACCATTCGCGCGCCGTTTGACGGCGTGGTGGGCGACATCCCAGTGCATGTTGGCGATTACGTTTCGCCTATGAGTTCGCCTGCGGCCATGCTGACCACGGTAGACGAAAACAAGGATATGGAAGCCTACATCTACGTTCCCACGGAGCGCGCCAGTCAAGTGCGCCTGGGACTGGATGTTGAGCTGACAGATAACGCCGGCAAGGTACTCGACAAGACCAGGATCGACTTTCTCTCGCCGCAGGTGGATAGCACGTTGCAGAGCATTCTTATAAAGGCCCCGGTCCATGCCACTCCGGAGTTGCTGCGCAACGCGCAGATGATCAAGGCGCGGGTCATCTGGAGCACCACTCCCATGGCTGTTGTGCCGGTGCTCGCGGTGATGCGCCAGGGAGGGCAGAGCTTCGTCTTCGTTGCTCAGGGGCAAAACGGCCGCTTTGTGGCCCGCCAAATCGCGGTCACTTTGGGCGATACCGTTGGCAACAACTACTCCATCTCCTCGGGGCTGAACGCCGGCGACCGGGTCATCGTGTCGAGCACGCAGTTTCTGGTGAACGGTATGCCGGTGATGCCGATGGGCGGCTGAGGGGCAAAGCCTCTGGAACGAGCGCTGCCCGGCTCAGGATGACAGCCCTTGCAGGTCTGCTCGATTGCGAGCTAAAAGGAAAGAAGGAAACTCTTGTTCGTTGATTTTTTTATTCATCGGCCAGTCTTTGCGACGGTCTGCGCGCTGCTGATTATTCTGTCTGGCGCGGTGTGCATTCCCAATCTTCCGGTTGCCATGTACCCCACACTCGCGCCTCCGCAGGTGTCGGTGACGACCAACTATGTGGGCGCCAACGCCGATACGGTCGAGAAAGCCGTCACCATTCCGCTGGAAGAGTCCATCAACGGCGTCGAGGGGATGCGCTACATCAGCTCATCGAGCACCAACAGCGGCACCAGTTCCATTACCACGACATTCAAGACCGGCTACGACCTGGACATCGCCGCGGTCGACGTGCAGAATCGCGTAGCCAGCGTCCAAGGCAGGCTGCCCGCGGCCGTCAACGCCACCGGCATCAGCATCACCAAGGCTTCCCACAATTTTGTCTTTGGCGCCGGCTTCTATACCCGGGATGGCCGCTACTCACCTGAATTCATCTCCAACTACCTTGACGTATATGTAAAGGACGCCCTCAAGCGTGTGCCCGGCGTGGGCGACGTGATGATCTTCGGCGAGCGCAAGTACGCCATGCGCGTATGGCTTGACCCGGTGCGCCTGGCCGCGCGCGGCCTCACTGCGACCGATGTGGTCAACGCGCTGGTTGAGCAGAATGTCGAGATTCCAGCAGGACAGCTTGGTCAGCCACCCTCGGACGCGAAGCAAGCCTTCCAGTTGCCGGTGCGTGTCGTGGGCCGGCTCACCAGTCCCGCGGATTTCGACAACATCATCGTCAAGAACTCCACCAACGGCCTGGTGCTGCTCAAGGATGTGGGCCACTCGGAGGTGGGCGCGGAGGATTACAGCTCCGTGTTGAAATACTCCGGGCGCCCCGCCATGGGCGTCGGCGTCATGCAGCTCTCCAACGCCAATGCCCTGGAAGTAGACAGCCAGGCCAAGGCTGCATTAAAGGAATTGTCGAAGAGCTTTCCGCCGGGGCTGGAATACGCCATCGCCTTTGACTCCACCACCGTGGTCGGCGACTCCATCCGAGAAGTGCTGGTGACTCTGGTCGTGGCTGTCTTCATCGTCATCACCGTCATCTTCCTCTTTCTGCTGGACTGGCGCGCCACCATTATTCCCGCCGTCACTATTCCGGTCTCGCTGATCGGAACTTTTGCTTTTATCAAGCTCTTCGGCTTCTCTATCAACTCGCTCACCCTCTTTGGCATCACGCTGGCCACGGGACTGGTGGTCGACGACGCCATCGTGGTCATCGAGAATGTGCAGCGGCACATTGCCATGGAGCACTCCGACCCGCATGAGGCCACATCCCGCGCCATGGGCGAAGTGACCAGCGCCGTGATCGCCACCTCGCTGGTTTTGATTGCTGTCTTCGTGCCGGTTTCGTTCTTTCCCGGCACCATCGGAATTCTCTATCGCCAGTTCTCGCTGACCATCGCCTTTGCCATCGCCATCTCGGCCTTCAACGCGCTCACGCTTTCGCCGGCCCTGTCGGCTATCTTCCTGCGCGGCGAAGAAGACCGGCCCAAGCAACTCGACTTCCTGCACATCGCGCCGCTCTCGCGCCTCTTTGCCAGATTCATTCACTCCACCGACGCACAGATAAGCTGGCTGTCGGCCGCCTATGCAAAATCAATTCACGTTGCGCTCCGGTTGCGCAACGTCTTGCTCGTAGTCTTCTTCGTCGGCCTGGGCGCTACTGTTTGGATCTACCAGCATGTGCCCACCGGATTTATTCCCCAGGAGGACCAGAGCTTTCTGATGGTGATCGTGCAGGCTCCGCCGGGCTCATCGCTGACATACACCAGCGCGCTGGCGGATCGTGCGACTCAAATCCTACAGACGAATCCCGATATTGCCGGTTCGTTCTCAATTATTGGCTTCAGCTTTGCAGGCAGCGCCTCCAATGCGGGCATGATGTTTGTCTCCACCAAGCCCAGCGATCAGCGGCGCAGCAAGGGCCACTCCACCGCCGACATTGTGGCTGAACTTTCTCCAAAACTACAGAGCCTTATGTTCGCTCCCAATGGCGGACTCGTCGCCGTGTTTGAACCGCCCGCCGTCAACGGCGTCGGCGCCTATGGCGGTTTCCAGTTCATGCTTCAGGATCAGGGCGCCAACACCCTCAGCGACCTGGACCGCGTCGCTCACCAACTTGTGGGCGCAAGCCGCCAGCGCAAGGACCTGACCGGCCTGATCACCACCTACTCGGCCAACGACCCACAGGTGCTGGTCACCATCGATCGCGGGAAGGCCAAGGCGATGAACATTCCGCTCTCGCAGATCACCAACACGCTCAGCGTTTTCATGGGCTCGGAATACATCAACGACTTCGATTACAACAACCGTACCTATCGCGTCTATGTGCAGGCCGACCAGCCATTCCGCATGTCGTCTCGCGACCTGCACAACTACTACGTGCGCTCCAGCTCCGGCCAGATGATCCCGCTCGACAACCTGGTCACAGTGACTGAAAGCTCCGGCCCGCCGGTCATCACCCACTACAACCTTTTCCGCGCGGTAGAAATCGACGGCTCGCCCGCGCGTGGCTACAGCTCAGGACAGGGACGCGCCGCCATGGAGGAGTTGGCCAGCAACAAGATATTGATGCCCGGAATGAAGTACGAATGGACCGGCTTGACGCTCGATGAGATCGAATCCAGCGGCAAAGCGCTTATCATTTTCGCGCTCGGCATCCTGGTCGTGTATCTCACCCTCTCGGCGCAATACGAGAGCTTCGCGCTGCCCTTCATCATTCTTCTGGCTGTGCCCATGGCGGTGCTCGGCGCGCTGGGCCTGGTCTCGTTGCGCGGCCTCTCCAACGATGTCTACTGCCAGATCGGCCTGGTCATGCTCATTGGACTCTCGGCGAAAAACTCTATTTTGATTGTCGAGTTTGCTGAGCAGTTGCGCCGCAAGGGACGCTCCATCGCTGACGCAGCCGCTGAGGCCGGCGAGTTGCGTTTGCGGCCCATTCTGATGACCTCGTTCGCCTTCATTCTCGGCGTTCTGCCGCTGGTCTTCGCCACCGGCGCGGGCGCGCTGGGTCGCCGCTCCGTGGGCACCACCATCGTCGGCGGCATGTTGCTCTCCACCATTCTCAACCTCTTCTTCATCCCGGTGCTCTATGTGATTCTGAGCCGCCTGCTCCGGCGCGGTGACGACAACCCAACGCAGTCAGCCGAAATATAACGTCGGAGCTGCTCCGTGCCCCATCCTTTCGCATTTTTTCTGGCGAAAGGGTGGGGATTCTATATAAGTTCCCTACTGCGCCTCCCGGTGCGCGATCACATAATCTTTGATCTGGTCGTAGACTTGGCTGGTTACAACCCCGCGCTCCACCAGGTCCAGCTTGGTGCGGTAGGGCCGGAAGCGAACAATGCGTCCCGCCCAACTCGGTGTCATGCCGGGGACTTTCATCAACTCCTCCACGCTGGCGTGGTTGATGTCCACACGCGCCTCGGGACGTGGGGCCGTCGCTGATGTTTTAGGGATGCCACGAGTGTCCCGATCCTGACAGTGCGCTGTCCCCGCCAGGCAAATGCCCAGCATCACAACCGCAGCCACCGTGAATCGCGTCCCTGTTCGCACGGCTCCATTCTCTGCCCCGCCCCGCCTCGGCGGCAAGCCGGCAATTTGGGAAAAGGCCCAGATCGCTAGTTTCAAGCTCGAATTTGCGGCGGACCTGCAACAATTGATGTATGGCAGGACTCACCGTTACTCCCATTCCTGGCGGTCGCATACGCAAACGCGTATTTAGCCGGGGCAGTCTGATCTTTCTTCTCGCAATGGCTGCGCTGCTGGTTCTTTGCCTGGCCTTCTCCTGGACCACACGCGACTCCATGGCGCATCTCTCCTTTCTCTCTGGGCAGGGTAACGTCCGCAGCGTTGGGAAGAGCCAAACGACCCTCGTCGATCTGCATCCCTGGCAAACGGCCGAAGCCCTGGCGCCGCTGGCCGTCACAGCAGAGGAGACGGAGTACGCGCACGAAGCCGAACGTCTGGCCGATCACGAAGTGGATCAGGCCTTTGCCTCGGCATTGCGCCAAGCCAGCGCGCAGGCGCAGCATCGCAACCTCATGGGCGATGCGCTTGCACTCTCGCAGAGAGTCAAACAGCTTCAACAACTCATCAAGGAAGACCAGGCGCTGGTCAATAGCCTGATCGCGGCATCCGGTTCCAGTGCCACTTCGGCGAAGGATGTTGCGAAGCCGGCTGGCGACAGTGACGGTCTTGAGATTGCCAAGGCCCAGCTCGGGCTGGACACCGACGAGTTAGAGGATGCACAGCAGGAGCTTGAACGCGCTTCAGGCGATGACCGCGCCCTGATTCAAGGGGAACTTTCCGCACATGAAGCGTTGATGAGCAAGTACGACAGCCAGTCGCACAGCCCTGCAGAGGTAGCGGTTCTGTCCGCCAGGCGGCACAGCACGCTGGCAGGCCGGCTGACGGCATGGAGGAGCCAGCTTGACCGCTACGCATCGATCCAGCAGGCCATGCAGCAGGCACAAGCCGACATCGTCAGTTTGACGGCCGAACACAAAGCCCTTGAGGCCAAGGTCAATGCAAATACAACGGCGCAGGACAGCGGTACGCCGGACCGTGTATCGAGACTGACAAACATCATAGAGAAGGCTGAGGAACGTCAGCTTCTCACAATTTGTAGCGACCGTATTCAAACAGAGCAGCAGCTTGCATCCGTTTATGGCAAATGGTCTGCCCAGGTGCTCCTGCAACATCGAACTCTATTGCATTTGATTCTGCAATCGCTGGCACTGATTGCCTTTATCATCATTTGCATCATCCTCTGCGATGCCCTTGTGCGGTGGCTCATTGCCAATCCAGCGCTCGACCGGCGCCAGACCCAAACCCTGCGTTCCGTTTTGCAGTTGGGTATACTGGTCGCCGGTGGCTTGCTCATCCTGCTTGTTGTCTTCGGCTGGCCGCAGCAAATGTCCACGGTTTTGGGCCTGACCACCGCCGGTCTCACGATCGCAATGCAGGATTTTATTCTCGCGTTTTTCGGATGGTTTGCTCTTATGGGCAAGAATGGCATGCGCATCGGCGATTGGGTTGAGATCGACGGCGTGTGCGGAGAAGTCACCGAAATTGGCCTGATGAGCACGACCTTGCTCGAAACGGGAGATTTGGCGGACAGAGGCCATCCAACCGGCCGCCGCATCGCCTTCCTCAACAACTTCGCGATTCGCGGCAAGTACTTCAACTTCTCCACGGCCGGCCAGTGGATGTGGGATGAGATCACCGTCAGCATCCCGGAATCCGATGACACGCGGAAGATAGTCGAGAAGATTCGCAAAGCGGTAGAAAAAGAAACGGCAGAGAGTGCCGCCGTGGCGGAACAAGAGTGGAAACGCGGTGCGCGAGGCGATGGCCTGAGTCTGTTCAGCGCGGCTCCGGTCGTGAATCTGCGTCCGTCCGGATCGGGGATCGAGCTGTTGATCCGCTATGTGACTCGCGCGTCCGAGCGCTTCGGAGTGCGCAACCGCTTGTATCAACAGGTGATCGAATTGCTGCATAAGGAGAGCACCCCGACACCAGCAGATGAGACCCACGAGGCTGGGGGCGCGGAACAGTCTTAATACACAGTTTCGCGCTATGGTTCGCAGCTTTGAAGGAAGCCATGGTTGACACGGCGCCGTATCTTCCGTTATGGTTTCATTTAGATGCAGAGCCACCGCCATCACGGTCACCACCATCATCATGGAACCCTCATGTCGGCGGACTGCTATGGCCTGATGTAATCGGCCAGAGAGACAAGAAGAAACGAAGCCCGCCGGCGACTCAGCCCGCGGGCTTTTTCGTGTTCCCAGCTAAACTCAACCAAGCACAAGGAAAACCATGAGCAATACGAACCCTACAATCGATTTCGACAAGATGGACGGCCTCGCGCCCGGCATTGTGCAGGATGCGCGCACCGGCGAGGTGCTGATGCTGGGCTTTCTCAACCCCGTCAGCTATGCAAAAACCCTTGAGACAGGTTTCGTCACCTTCTGGAGCCGTACCCGCCAGAAGCTGTGGATGAAGGGCGAAACCAGCGGCAACCGCCTGCGCGTCGTCACAGCCGCGACCGACTGCGACAACGATACCTTGTTGTTTCGTGTGGTGGTCGAGGGCGATGGACTCGTTTGCCACGAGGGCACGGTCAGTTGTTTTACCAAGCCGCTGCCTCTCAGCGCGGCCAGCCAAAATGCCAACCAGAAAGAGGGACCTCGTGGCTAACAAGCTAAGACTCGGCATTCCCAAAGGCAGTTTGCAGGATGCCACCATTGCTCTCTTCAAGCGCGCCGGCTGGAACATCTACGCCGACGGCCGCTCCTACTTTCCATCCATCGACGATCCCGAGATCGAGTGCATGTTGATCCGCGCCCAGGAGATGGCCCGCTACGTCGATCACGGCGTTCTCGACGCCGGCCTCACAGGCATCGATTGGGTGGTCGAGAGCGGCCTCCAGGTCACCAGCGTCACCACGCTCACCTACGCCAAGCAGAGCCGCCGCAAGGTACGCTGGGTGCTGGCCGTTCCTGAAGGCAGCGGCTTCGAGAAAGCCGAAGACCTGGAAGGCAAAATCGTGGCGACTGAGTTAGTGGAAGTCAGCAAGCGTTACTTCGCCGCCAAGGGTGTCAACGTCAAGGTCGAGTTCAGTTGGGGCGCAACCGAAGTCAAGCCGCCCATGCTGGCCGACGCCATCGTCGAAGTCACTGAGACCGGCAGCTCGCTGAAGGCCAACCACCTCAAAATCATCGACACCATCATGGAGAGCGAGACTCATCTGATCGCCGGAAAAGCTACGCTCGCCGACACATGGAAGCGCGAAAAGCTCTCCCAGATTGCGCTGATGCTGCGCGGCGCCATCGACGCGCAATCGCAGGTCGGACTTATGCTCAACGTGCAGCGCGCCAATCTTGACGCAGTCCTCGCCGTGCTGCCCGCGCTCAACTCGCCCACCGTCTCCCAGCTCAGCAACTCCGACTGGGTCGCGGTCAACACGATTGTTGAAGAGCGCGTGGCCCGCGACGTAATTCCCCGGCTCAAGGCAGCCAGGGCAACGGGCATCGTCGAGTATCCGCTCAACAAAGTCGTGCTCTAGTTCGGAGAACCGCTATGAAACTGATCCGGACAAAAGGCCGCGGCGCACAGCAAACAGCAGAACTTCTCGCCGCGCTCGAAGATCGTGGCGGCGCGGCGCTCGATGCTGTGCTCCCCGCAGTCAAGCGCATCGTGGCCGATGTGCGCAAGCAGGGTGACCGCGCCCTGCTCCGCTACGCCGCTCAATTCGACGGCCTGGCCGGCGCCTTCGCTTTGCGCGTTACTTCCGACGAAATGGCCATTGCGTGGGAGGCCATCTCGCCAGCAATGCAGGAGGCGCTTTCCATCGCCTCCCAACAGATTCGCTCCTTTTCTGTTTCACAACTGCCCGCCTCCTTCAGCGATGAGCCTATCCCAGGTCTCACCACCGGCCAGCTTGTCCGTCCCCTCGGCTCGGTGGGCTGTTATGTGCCCAGCGGCCGTCATCCGTTACCCTCCACGTTGCTCATGACCGTTATTCCCGCGCAGGTCGCGGGTATCGAGCGCATCGCGGTAGTTTCGCCCAAGCCCGCGCCGGAAACTCTCGCCGCCGCGCATCTGCTCGGCATCACGGAGTTCTATCGCTTGGGCGGCGCGCACGCCGTAGCCGCGCTGGCCTATGGAACCGCAAGCATCTCGCGTGTCGACAAGATTGTCGGTCCGGGCAATCTCTACGTCACCGCCGCCAAGCGCCTCGTAGCCTTTGACTGCGCTATCGACATGCTTGCCGGACCCACAGAGATTATCGTCACCAGCGAACGCGGCAACGCAGCCTGCATCGCCTCCGATCTCGTCGCGCAGGCCGAGCACGATCCCGAAGCGCTGGCCATCTTCATCACCACGCGCACGGATCTCGCCAAAGCGGTCATGGCCGAGGCCAAGCAGCGCAGCCGCTTGAATGCCGTCGCGCGCCAGGCGCTTGATCGCAATGGCCTGGTCATTCTTGCATCGAACGTAAACGAAGCGCGCGTCATCACCAATCGTCTTGCACCCGAACATCTCACGGTAGACGCCGCTAGCGATCTCGATTGGGTTCAAAACGCAGGCTCAGTCTTCGTGGGCCGTTGGTCCGCGCAACCCATGGGCGATTACATCTCCGGCCCCAATCACACTCTGCCCACCGGCGGCATGGCGCGAGTGCGCGGCGGCCTCAGCGTCAACGATTTCGTAAAGCTCATCACCGTGCAACAGTATTCGGCACAGGCCATGCGTTTACTTGGCCCGCCTGCTGCATTGCTGGCCGAAGCCGAAGGCCTCACCGCCCATGCCGAATCCATTCGCATACGCTACGAGAAGAAGAGGAGCAACCATGACTGAACGAACAACGGTAGAGTTGGCCCCACCGCAGGTGGCGCCACGCGCCCGCGTGCAGGCCATGAAGGAGTATCACCCTCCACTCGGCTGCCGCGACGCGCTGCGCCTGGACTTCAACGAGAACACTGTAGCCTGCTCGCCCAAGGTGCGCGAAGTGCTGAGCCGCATCAGTGCCGGCAGCCTCACGCGCTATCCCGAGCGCCAGCCGGTGGAGGCCATCGTCGCCGCGCATCTCGGCCTCGCGCCCTCTCAAGTCGCGCTCACCAACGGCGTGGACGAAGCCATTCACGTGATCTTCGAAACCTTCCTCGAAGAGGGCGACGAACTGTTGTTGCCTGTGCCCACCTATACCATGTACGAGGTCTATGCATCGGCCACCGACGCGCGCGCGATTGCAGTGCAGGCCGCCGACGACTTGCGGTTTCCCTTCGAGCGCCTGCTTGCAGCCATCACGCCGCGCACCAAGGTCATCGCTATCGCCAATCCCAACAGCCCTTCCGGCTCTGCGGCCACGCGTACGCAATTGCTGGGAATAGCCGCGCGCGCCCCCCAAGCCGTTCTCTTAGTTGATGAAGCCTACTTTCACTTCCACGGCGAAACCGTCATTGATCAGGTCGGAGTAATCCCTAATTTGATTGTCGCGCGCACATTTTCAAAAGCCTATGGCCTTGCCGGACTACGTCTCGGCCTGCTTGCCGGCCCCGTGGAACTGATGAGCTGGGTCAAGCGCGTGCTTTCGCCTTACAGCGTGAACTCGCTGGCATTGGCCTGCCTTCCGTCCGCGCTCGAAGACACCGCCTATCTCGATTGGTACGTAACTGAAGTGCTTGCTGCGCGCACGGAGTTCGAGGCCGCACTCGACGAAGCCGGCGTTCGCCGCTGGCCCAGTTGTGCCAACTTCGTCCTCGTCGAAATCGGCGCGCAGCACAAGGAGTTCGCGCGTCTTATGAGCGCAGCAGGCGTGCTCGTACGCGACCGATCAAGCGATCCCGGTTGCGATGGCAGGGTGCGCATCACCATCGGAACGCGCGCGCAAATGCGCCAGGCCGCCGTGGCTCTCCATGAAGTCCTGACCGTGCTCAACAGAAATGGAGGATCTCGATGACGCCCAAGGATAACGCTAAACCCGCAGCCTCGCGCACTTCCATCGTCGAACGCAACTCCACCGAGACTCGCATCGCCATCAAGCTGAAGCTCGAAGGCAGCGGCCAATACAAAATCTCCACCGGCATTCGCTTTTTCGATCACATGCTGGAGCTTTTTACGCGCCATGGCGCCTTCGATCTCGAACTCACCTGCAAGGGCGACCTTGACGTGGATCAGCACCACACCGTCGAGGACGTCGGCATTGCACTGGGTGAAGCCTTCGACCGCGCGCTCGGCGACAAGCGCGGCATCCTGCGCGCAGGATATTTCTTGATGCCCATGGACGAAACTCTGGCCATCGCCGCCATCGACCTCAGCGGGCGCGCCGCTTTCGCCGTCGATACCAAAGTTCGCACACGGCTGGTGGGCGATCTGCAAACGGAATTGGTCACGGACTTTTTTGAAGGCTTCGCGCGCGGCGCACGTGCCAACGTTCACGTCAAGACGATGTACGGCCGCTCCAGCCACCACAAAATCGAGGCCATCTTCAAAGCTTTCGCGCGCGCGCTCCGCGTAGCCTGTTCGCGCGACAAGCAATTGGGAAAGATGCTGCCCTCCACCAAAGGATTATTGTGATGCGCGTAACCGTGATCGATTACAAGGCCGGCAATCTCACTTCGGTACTAAAGGCACTGCGGCATGTGGGCGCAGAAGCCGTAGTGACCGACGGCGATCTATCGCTGGTTGAAAGCGCCGAGCGCATCGTTCTTCCCGGCGTAGGTCATTTCGCCGCCACCGAACGGCTCGATGCGACCGGCCTCACGCCCGCGATTCGCGCTGCGATTGCGCGCGGCGTTCCGTTTCTCGGCATCTGCGTGGGAATGCAGTGGCTCTACGCTGGCTCAAGCGAAGCGCCCGCGCAGCCGGGTCTCGCGCATTTCTCAGAATCCTGCACTCGCTTTTCTGAAAGCAAGGAAAAAGTTCCGCACGTCGGCTGGAATTCGCTGGAAGTGCGGAAAGGTTCACGTCTGCTTACTGGCGTCGAGCCAGGCGAATATGTCTACTTCACGCACTCTTACAAGGCTCCCGTCACAGCAGACACCGCGGCCACCACTTACTATATTGAGCCTTTTGCGTCAGCGGTCGAGCGCAACAACGTAATGGGCGTACAATTTCATCCCGAAAAATCCGGTGCAACAGGGCTAAAGATACTCAATAACTTTCTCAAGTGGGAAGGGTAATGAATGATTACCAAACGTATCATCGCCTGTCTCGATGTCCACGACGGACGCGTTGTGAAGGGTGTGCAATTTGTCGATCTGATCGATGCGGGCGATCCGGCTACGCAAGCCGCGCGTCATGCACGCGAAGGCGCGGATGAGATCGTGCTGCTCGACATTACCGCGACGCACGAGGGGCGCCAGACGCTGCTCGACACCGTGCGCAGAACCGCACACGAGTTGTTCGTGCCATTTTGTGTCGGCGGCGGCATTCGCACCGCAGACGATGCAGCGCAGGTCTTCGAGGCGGGCGCGGACAAGGTCAGCGTGAACTCCGCCGCGCTTGCCGACCCCACATTGATCGACGCCATTGGCCGCAGCTTCGGCGCGCAAGCCGTCGTTGTCGCAATCGACGCGCGCCGCGACCCCGAAGCCGCCGACCCGGTACGCGATGCGCAGGTCTTTGTGCAAGGCGGGCGCAAGCTGGCCGGCCGCCGCGTGGTCGAGTGGGCACGCGAAGCCGAGCAGCGCGGCGCGGGAGAAATCCTGCTGACCTCGATGAACTGCGACGGTACGCGCACCGGCTTCGATTGCGAGCTGACCGCCGCCGTCAGCGAAGCCGTCAACATTCCCGTCATCGCTTCGGGCGGCGCGGGGACCGTCGAACATTTTGTTGATGTCTTCGGGCGCGGTAAGGCCGATGCCGCGCTGGCGGCCAGCATCTTTCATTTCGGCGTCTCCAGTGCGCGTTCGCTCAAAGAAGAGCTGGCCAAGGCCGGCGTCTCCGTGAGGCTTCCATGCTGATTCCTTCGATTGATCTGCTGGGTGGGCGCATTGTCCAGCTTGTGCAGGGAGAAAAACTGCGCCTCGCCTTCGACGACTTTGAATACTGGATTGAAAAATTCTCCAAATTTCCGCTCGTCCAACTCATCGACCTGGACGCTGCCATGCGCCAGGGCGATAACTCGGAACTGGTTGCGCGGATTGCCAAGCGGCTGCCTGTTCAGGCTGGCGGCGGCATCCACACCATTGAACGCGCCCAGCAGGTGCTCAATGCGGGAGCCAGACGCGTTATCATCGGCTCGGCTCTCTTCTCGGAAACTGGCGCGGTCAACACCGAGTTTGCCGACGCGCTTGCCGCCGCCGTTGGCGCGGACCGAGTAGTCGCCGGCATCGACACCAAAAATGGCCGCATTGCCGTAAAGGGCTGGAAGACGCAGGTGGCGCTCACTCCCGACGCGGCGATTCCGCAACTCGAATCCCACGTCGCCGCATTCCTTTACACACATGTGGATGGCGAAGGAATGATGCAAGGCTTTCCTATAGCCACTGCCGCGCGCCTGCGCAAGCTCACCCAGCGCCAGCTCATCGTGGCCGGCGGCATTCGCAGCCAGCAGGAAGTGGACGCACTGGACGCGCTGGGCGCCGACGCCGTGGTCGGCATGGCCGTTTATACGAATTTGCTCACAGTCTGATTTTCCATCTATTGCAAAAGAATGCGAATCAAAATACCGCGCTTAACATCACATCTCATGTAGTATGTTACACAGAATCCAATTTCCTCCGGATGACAATCCTCATGCTGCGTGTCGGATATCCTGCCACCTTACCCGCTGAGTTCTTGTGCGATTTCCCTTCGGAAGTCGAACTCATTCCTCTGCCCAACGATCTTGACCACGACATCGACATTGATGTATGGATTCCTGACCCCTATCCGAAGCGCTCCATGAGCCTCTGGCCGCGGCTGCGCGGTGTGCGGCTAATCCTGTCCTTGATGGCTGGCACAGAGTGGATCCCCGGCATCGCCGGTCCGCACGTCACCATCTGCAACGCCCATGGCGCGCACAGCGTCTCCACCGCCGAGTGGACGATTAGCGCAATCCTGGCCTCCTTGAAGTACTTCCCGTTTTATCTCGACGTGCAGCGTTCCGGCGTGTGGAAGCGCCGCTTCGAGGCCAGCGCGCACTACGCTCGCATTACCGGCGATGCGCGACCGCTTTATCCGCCCGTCATGTTAGAGGAACTTACCGGCAAGTCCGTGTTGTTGGTGGGCTACGGCGCCATCGGCAAAGAGATCGAGCGTATGCTCGCGCCCTTTCATGCCGAGCTCGTGCGCGTGGCCCGCACCGCACACGCCAAGCCGCCCGTTCATGCTGTCAGCGAACTCGACAGCCTCTTGCCGCAAGCAGAAGTTGTGATTCTGATCCTGCCCTCGACCGCCGAATCGCATGGACTGATAGGCCGCCGCCAACTCTCTCTGATGCGGCAGGGTGCGCTGCTGGTCAACGCCGCTCGCGGTCCCATTGTGGATACAGATGCATTGGTGGACGCTCTCAACGCCGGCCACATTCGCGCCGCTCTCGACGTCACCGATCCCGAGCCGCTGCCCGAAGGCCACCCGTTGTGGAGTTGCCCCAACCTGCTGCTCACGCCTCACGTAGCCGGATCGAGCCCGCAGTTCGCGCCCCGTTCGCTCAAGACCGCCGCCGATGAACTGCGCCGCTATATCAATGGCGAGCCGCTGCACAACGTCGTTCAGGCAGCGGTCTGAGTCGCTGCCGCCCTCCGCCAATCCCTAAGTCCCAGAACGGCCAGGCCCGCGAGCAGCGCGTAGAGCGCCGCAGTCGGCCTCAACCCCTTGTAGAGATATTCCCCGATGTAGACCAGGTCCACCGCAATCCAAAGCCACCAATTCGCTGTATGCTTGCGCGTTTGCCACCAACTGGCCACCAAGCTATAACTCATCAGCGCCGCGTCCAACCGAGGCAGCGCCGCGCCAATCCGCTCCATCAGCAACCCCATCAGCACACTCCCCGCCGCTCCTGCCGCCAATCCCGCCCACAGGTTAAATGTGGACAGCCGAACCACGCGCACCTCGCCTTCTTCGCGCACACCCCGCCACCAGTACCACCATCCATACAGCGTGAACCCCAGGAAGATAATTTGCAGCAGCGCATCGGAATACAAGCGGACGCGATAAAAAACAATCAAATAAAGCACGTCGGAGATCAATACCACCGGCCAGCAGATGAGGTTGCGGCGCGTCGTGAGCCAGATACCCACAAGCGTGGTGAGGAAGCCTGCGTCTTCCATCCAGTTAGCGGCAAAATAATTCGCGATTGTCGTCCAATGCATCAGTCTTCGGCTCCTGCGAGCGGTGCTTCTTACCGCCCCCGTTTCGCTGCCCAATGGCTAATTGCTTCCAGAAGTCTTTGCCCGCCCACGCCGCGAAACCAGCGTGCATGGCCCACCAGGTAATCCATCGAGGCCACCTTCGCACTCTCCTTCGAGTGCAGCACGCTCAGAAAATAATCTGCTTCTGTCAGCGCAAACTCCGCGTGGCAGAGTGCCGTCATCGGCGCCAGAGCCGCGGCCTCCTCTTCTGAAAGTGGCCGCACTTGCTCGTAGCCGTCGAGCATCGCCTCAAGATGATCGATGTGCACGCGCACTTCCTCTCCATGCGTTGAGTCTTCAATCAGATCAAGCCACTCTATAATATTGCGCTCGATAGCCTGCGCCAGGTCGTGCACTGCGTTAGTGCGGTCGGCAAGCCCGAAGTCGATCACCGCCAGGGCTCGCGCATCGTCGCTTGCATCGCTCCACAGAAGGTTCGACGCGTGCAAGTCGTTGTGCGTCCACAAACTCTTCAGCGCAGGCAACAGCGGCTTCAACTCTGCATGAAACGGCGCCAGCAATTCGAGCGCCTCGCCGCAACTGTTGCGCACATCCGCATCTTCCGCCAACGCAGGCCGCGCCTCTATGTAGCGCTCCATCGCCTCACCTGGATCCTCCGCTGCAAAGATCGTGAAGCCCGCCACCAGGGGTTGCGTCTTGCGCCTGGGCGCGCCGAACCCTTGTGAAGCATGGTGCAGCCGCGCCAGCGCCTCTCCCGCGGAGCGCGCGTGAGCCGTCGAGCGAAACGGCGTCCACGAGAGCGCCTCTTCATATAGGTCCACGCCCTCCGGAACTTCATGCACCTCAAAGGTCCATGCGCCGATTTCAATCACAGTCTCGCCCGAAGAGGCCGTTAAAACGCGTGGCGCCTGCGCGTCGTGCTCACGAAGATACTGCATGAAGCGATGCTCTTCGAGCAATCCTTCCCGGTCGCGAACCGATTTGTGATGGCGCTTGATGAACACCCGCCCGCTCTTCGTCGCCACTACGCTCGCCGTGGAAAACGGCCGTGGACTCACCGATAGAATTTCAATCGGCTCGTCGCAACCGGGAAAGATAACAAGCAGCGCGCGCACCTCGCCCAGCGTGAGCGGCGGCCAGTCGGGTTCCACCAACCTGCCGTCCATGCCATGCGCTGTTGCCGTCGTCGTCATCGCTTGCGCGCCCTCTGCATCTTCCGTAAACCTAGAAAGTGTAATGTGCTGAAAACCGCACCGTCGTGGGCGCGCCCAGATGGATGAAGGTGTCCCCATAACTTGCGCCGGTATCCTTCCAGTAACGCTTATCGGTGATGTTATCAGCATAGAGGCGCAGAGTTACACGGCCTTTCTCGCCGCCCGGCGTGTAGCGCGCGCCCAGGTTGAATAGGTTGTAACTCGGCACGCTGACCGTATCGTCGCGCGTAGCTTCCTTGCGGCCGGTATAACTCCATCCGGGCATCAGGTGCAGTCCGCGCGCATGTGGCAATGCAAGATCGGCAAAGAATGCCGTGTGCAGGTGAGGCACATTCAAAACCTGCTTGTTATCGTAGGAAGGAGTGCCTGTATCGTTTGATATTGCCCTCATGGCCGTTACTGAAGCGCTTAATTGCATCCAACTCGCCGCCTTGCCTTGCGCGTTCATCTCGATCCCGTCGTGGGTTTCTCGGCCCTCAGACTCAAAGCACAGATCGCCTGGCGCATTGAATACATTTGCCGGGCAAGCGTTGTCAGGAGCCTGAATGATCTTCGGATAGAAGAACGGCGCGCGCATGTGAAAGAGCGCCGTGGTCAGCAGAATGTTGTGGCCCGGCGCGTACTTCGCGCCGACTTCCGCCTGGCGCGTCAGAAATGCGCTCAGGTAGACGCTGCCGTTATCGGTCCACCACGGCGCCTGCGGACCCAGCGACAGCAGCACTCCATAGTTGCCATAGAGCGTGAGGCTGTCCACAGGATTGTAGGTGAGCGCGTACTGCGGCAGCCAGACATACTTGTTGGTGACCGAGCCTCCGTTGAAGTTATGGTCGCGCAGCGAGTCTTCGCGGGCGCTGGCCAGCAGTTGAATGTGCCCTGGCAAGTGCATCCGGTCCTGCATCACCGCGGCCGATTGGTGATTGTCTTCCCACAGCGCGCGCGGGCCGGCCTGATCCGGCGTGCCCGTGATGGGGTCGGTCTCCATGGGAAATGGCGCGATGGGTTGGAAGATATTCTCGGAGCCGATGTAGGTGTACACCGAGCCATTCTGTATGTTGTCAGGCGCATTTTCCGGTCGTGGGCCGGGCTGCTGCACGCTGCGCAGAAACAGTTCGCCGCCGCCGGTCACATCGTGCGTGATGGCTCCGGTCTTGACGTGGCCGGTGATCAGCGCCTCGGCCTGCGCGTCGATGCGCAGTTCGCCGGGGTTGCGGTAGTCATAAATGTCGTAGCTGCCGTCGGGTGCGAAGAAGTAGCCGGGGACCGAAACGCTGTTTCCGTAGACATAGACCACGTTATCGTCGATGAGAGAATGACTATAACTCGCCGCGGCAAAGGCCCGCCACCCGCCCGGCAAGTCGTAGTCCTGCCGCGCGCCGGTGTTGAACGTATCAAAGGTATTCGGCTTGGCCCATGACTGCTCGCCCAGCATCGTTGAAGGATACACCTTGTCAAGATCGGGCACGGTCGTTCCGCCCAGCAGTTGATAACCGCAGACCGAGCGCTCTACCTTGTGCTGGTATTCAAAGTCACCCTTCAAAATCGCCCTGGGGCTGAACTTCCAGTCAGCCGCTCCCGCACCCATTGCGCGCCAGCCATTGGCGTCGTTCACATAACTCATGATTTGTTCGCCGGCCAGGTTCACGCGCGCGCCCACCTGCTTGCGGCTGCCGAAGAGCCGTCCCAGATCGACCGCGCCGTAGGCCGTGCCACGATGGTCGGTAGCCAGATCGACGGCCTCAATCGTTGCCGGCCGCTTAGTCACGTAGTCGATCAGCCCGCCGGCCGAGGCCACGCCGCTCTCCACCCCGGCGATGCCTTTCAAGAACTCGACGCGCTCCTTGTTTTCCAGTGGCACATCCTGCTCGCCGGCAATCGTCATGCCGTTGATCTGCATTCCAGTGGCCAGGTCAATCGGAAAGCCGCGAATCTCGTAATCGCCGTAGTAGCCCACCGGCGCGTAGTCCTCGCCGATTGAGGCATCGTTTTTCACCACGTCGGAAAGCACGCGCGCGCCCTGATCCATGAGCAACTCGCGAGTGACCACCGTAGCCGATAGCGGCGCCTGCTCCAGCGGCACGCCATCCAGATTGCCCACCGTGACAGTCTCGGGAAGATACTCGCCTGGCGTTTCGCCATGCACCATCACCGTGGTAATCACGCGCGGAATCTGCTGTGTGGCCGTGGCCGGCTTGGGCGTCTCGGCAGGCGGGGCTGACTTGTCTTGCGCGGGCGTCGGGCTCTGCGCGTTTACGCATAGAGACGCAGCCAGACCGCAAAGCAGCAATCCTGTAGCCCAGAGCGTGCGGCGCGCGCGGACTCGATGGCAAGCAGACATCTGGCCAGAAAACAGGCCCGAAACCTTGTGCGTATGCGGTTGAAATGTAAGATGGGCCAAATCGGCGCCGGCAGTTTTGAACATAAAAAATCCCCTTGTTTCCAACTTTATGAAACAAGAGAACTCAGCTGCGAATCGAGGAAGAGAGCCGGTCGGCCACGAAAGCTTCCCACGCCGGTATTATCCGGATCGGGTTCTAGGGTATTTCTCAGCCCCACTTCGTGGAGCACCCCTGTTTCAATATCCTGATTAAAACACTCCCGGCCCGATATTGCAAGCCGCGCTGCCTCGCCGCTTCATAGAACGCAAATGCGAGCAACTGTGTTCCTATGCGGGAAGGACCGTGTCGCAAGCAAACTTCAATCCGTGAAACCTGGCATTTATTTCCCCCGGCTTTGAACTCCCGATGCGCAGGTTTAAGATCATTGCGTGGTGTGCATCGGCAGTTTAAGTGCACTGTTTCCCTGTTGTGACTGCCGTCACTTACTGCATTTTGGACTATGTTAGTCTGAATAGCGGCTTGAGGGGGCCTTAAAAGGCACTATGCTATCTTTTCCCGTTGTCGATCCGATTCCCTTGCCAGCGCCGATATGGCTGTTGAAACTTCTGCATATCGTCACGCTGGCCCTGCACTTTGTCGCCGTGGAAATGCTGCTGGGAGGGCTGCTGCTGGCGGTTCTGCTCAGCCTCTTCCGCGGCTCGCCGGCCTCCATGGTCACCGCCCGGGCGCTGGCCCGCCGGCTCACGGTGGTGATGACCTTCGTGATCAACCTCGCCGTGCCGCCGCTCCTCTTTGCTCAAGTGCTCTATGGCCGCGCGCTTTACACCAGCAGCGTGCTCATCGGCCTTTATTGGATCGCAATCATCGGCCTCCTCATGCTCACTTACTGGCTGCTCTATCACTTCACGGGGCGCCTTGAAGCCGGAAAATCGGCCTGGTGGGTCGGCCTGAGCGCCTGGCTGCTGGCCGGCTGCATCGCCCGCCTGCTCTCCACGAATATGACCTTGATGCTGCGCCCCGATGTTTGGCGCAAGATGTACTCCGCCTCCGCCATGGGCGCGTATCTGCCCACCGGAGACCCCACCCTCACGCCGCGCTGGCTGCTGATGATGGCCGGTGGCCTGTTCATCAGCGGGTTGTGGCTGCTGTATCTGGCTGGCCGCTCCACCTTCACCGCGGAGGAGAAACACTTCCTCTCCGCTCTCGGTGGCAAGGTGGCAGCCCTCTTCGGCATCGTCTATCTCGCCGCCGGAGTGTGGGCCGCCTGCGTGCAGCCGACTGTAGTTAAGTCGATGCTGGTGACACCTCCGGCAGGCTATGAATTCTACAAGTACTTCGGATTTGCCGGTTACGGCTGGCTCGCCCTGGTGGTGGTTGCCGTGCTGCTCGCCGCCGCCGCCGGTTTCGGCAAGCTCTCCGCACGCTGGACAAGTATCGCGGTTGTTCATCTTGCGGTGCTGATTGAACTCACCCTGGTCGTCTATCGCGACGGCGTGCGTGATCTCTCTCTGTTGGCCTCCGGCTACAACGTCTGGGATCGCGCCGTCGAAACCAACTGGTGGGTCGTGGGCTTGTTCCTGGTCCTCTTTGTCGCCGGACTGGGCGTGATCGGCTGGCTCGTCTCCGTGGTGGCGCGGTCCAAAAATGGGATGGAGGGCGCGGCATAACCACCGCGAAGAAACTGCTATGAGCCAAGAGATGAATCTTCCCGCAAACATCGTCGAGGAACCTGGCGATAAAAATACTCGCCGCGCTTTTCTGGCTGCCACCGGAGTCGCCGGACTGGCCTATACCGTGTTCATGGCCTATCCCATTTACCGTTACCTGGCCTCTCCCGAGGAGATGGCGATGGAAGCCACCGCGGTCACTGAGGTCACGCTCAAGGACGCGAACAAGCTCCCTGCCGGCTCAGTGTTGATGTTCAAGTTCGGCTCCTCTCCGGCCATGCTCATTCACCACCTTGACGGCCGCTGGATCTCCATGACCGCCGTCTGCACGCATCTGGGCTGCACCGTGCAATATGAGACGCAGGCCGACCGCATCCATTGCGCCTGCCACGGCGGCGTCTACAACGCCTACACCGGCGCCAACGTCAGCGGCCCGCCTCCCAAGCCGCTCAAGCTCTTCAAAGTGGCCGTTAATGAAACCGGCGTGGAGGTCTCACGGGGTTAGGCATTTCTTCGCTCATAACCATTCAATACAATGAAGCAAAGGAGCAATATCATGGGAGTTCTTGATCTGTTCAGTCTCAAGGGTAAAAATGCGCTGGTTACCGGATCCGGACAGGGTCTCGGAGCCGGCATGGCAATCGCCTTTGCGCAGGCTGGCGCAAATGTCACCCTGCACAACTACGGCCCGGTGTTGGACGCGACCATTGACGAAGTCAAGAAGACCGGCGTCAAGTACATCTGCCGCTCCGGCGATATCTGCGACCAGAAGATCGCCCATATGCTCGTCGATGACACCGTGAAGGAGTTCGGCTCCATTGATATTCTCGTCAACAACGCCGGCACCATCCGCCGCGCTCCCGCCGCTGAGCACTCTGAAGAGTTCTGGAACACCGTCATCAATACCAACCTCAACTCCGTGTGGTTCATCAGCCAGTACGCCGGCAGATTGATGCTGGCGCAAGGCCACGGAAAAATTATCAACACCGCCTCTTTGCTCGCCTTCCAGGGCGGCATTCTGGTCCCGGGCTATGCCGCGGCCAAGGGTGCGGTTGCGCAATTGACCAAGGCGCTGGCCAATGAATGGGGCGACAAGGGCATCAACGTCAACGCCATCGCTCCCGGCTATATGGCCACTGACAATACCACCGCTTTGCGGGCAGACCCCGCGCGCTCCGCTGCCATTCTTGCCCGGATTCCCATGGGCCGCTGGGGCTTGCCTTCGGATCTCGCTGGTACTGCGGTCTTTCTTGCCTCGGATGCAAGCAATTACGTGAACGGCCACATCCTGGTCGTCGATGGCGGATGGCTCTGCCGCTAGAGCCGTTCGCCCAAAATCTTGGGTGCCCCATCCTTGCGACGTTCTTGTTTTTTGTCGCAAGGGTGGGAGAGCTAAGGATAGAAGCATGACTTCAAAGGCAATCTACAATTGGGTCGATGAGCGACTGGGGTTATCCGAGCTGGCCGTCTTTGCCCGCCACAAGACCGTCCCGGTTCACTCCCAGTCTTTCTGGTACTACTGGGGCGGCATCTCGCTCTTTCTTTTCCTGGTCCAGTGTTTCACCGGAGTGCTGCTGCTGGTCTACTACCGTCCCGGCGCCGAAGCCTACGAGTCGGTCCGCCAGATCACCTTCGTCATGCACTTTGGCTGGCTGATCCGTTCGGCGCACGCATGGTCTGCCAGCCTGATGATCTTCTCCATCCTGGTGCACATGTTCTCCGTCTATTTCATGAGGGCTTACCGCAAGCCGCGCGAGTTCGGCTGGCTCAGCGGCATGGCGCTTCTGGGCATTGCTTCCGTCTTCGGATTCTCCGGCTACCTGCTGCCCATGGATGAGCTGAGCTACTTCGCCACCAAGGTCGGCCTGCAAATTCCCTCGGCGATTCCGATGGTTGGAGAGGCCATCGCCAACATGCTGCGCGGCGGTCCCGACGTGAGTGAATTCACCGTGCAGCGATTCTTTGCTCTGCACGTAGTCGTGCTGCCAGCCATCTTCCTTCCCCTGCTCGGTTTTCATTTGTGGTTAGTCCAGCGCCACGGCAACGCACTGCCGCCCAGCGAAGAAGCCAAACCCGCCCGCCAGCGCAAGACCATGCCCTTTTTCCCCAACTTCATGCGCAAGGACCTGGCCATGTGGCTCATCGCGCTGAACATTCTGGCGCTGCTGGCCTCCGTCTTTCCATGGTCGCTCGGCAAGCCCTTTGATCCGCTCGCGCCCGCCCCGCTTGGCATTCATCCCGAGTGGTACTTCATGAGCCCCTTTGAGATGCTCAAGTTGCTGGGCTTCGTTTTTTCAGGCAAGTATGCCGCGCTCGGCGAAATTGCCGGCATTCTGCTCTTCACGCTCGGCATTGTGCTCTGGCTGCTGATTCCCTTCTACGACAACAGCAAGGAATCCGGGCAGCGCGCCCGCGCCGCGCACTACTTCGGCCTGCTGGCGATCTTCGCCCTGCTGGCCACCACCGTCATCGGCTATTGGACGATTCGCTAAGAGGCGAGACTCACAATGAACTATCCATTCTGGGAAATTCCAATCCTCGGCTCCGGCTGGGTGATCGGCATCATCGCCATCTTTCATATGATGATCGCGCTGTTCGCCGTCGGCGGCGGCCTCTATCTGCCCATGGCCGAGCGCAAGGCCATGCAGATGCCGAAAGGCCAGCTCCGCGCCGACTGGCTCAACCAACTGGCCGGCTTCTCGAAGTTTTTCCTCGTCCTCACCGCCGTCTTCGGCACAGTCAGCGGCGTCGGCATCTGGTTCGCCATCGGACTCACGCACCCCGAGGCCACCAGCACGCTGATTCATAACTTCGTCTTCGGCTGGGCCATGGAGTGGGTCTTCTTCCTCGTCGAACTCACCACCATCATCGTCTACTACAACACCTGGGACAAGATCGACCCCAAACTGCATCTCGCCGTGGGCTGGTGCTATGCCGGCGCTTCCGCCTTCACCCTCATCATCATCAATGGCATTCTCACCTTCATGCTCACGCCGGGCGATGCGTGGCTGGCCGTTGCCGGAACAGGCCACGAGGCCGGCAAATTCTGGTACGCCTTCTTCAATCCCACGTACTGGCCCAGCCTCTTCCTGCGCGCCTGCGTCTGTTGCGCGCTGGCCGGCATCTGGGCGCTCATCACCGCCAGCCGCATCGACGGCGACAAGCACCCCGCCCTCAAAACCACCATGGTGCAGTGGAGCGTCAAGTGGCTGGTGCCCTCCTTCGTGGCCACGCCCTTCCTCCTCATCTGGTACCTCTGGATGGTTCCCGCATCGCAGCAGGCATTGCTCACCCTGGGCATCGACACCATCGGCTCCGGAACTTTTTCCATCATCACCCGCATCGCCCTGCTCATCATCGTCACCTCCGCCACCATCGTTGGCGTCGCCTACTTCCTCGCCTATCGCAATCCCATCGACTTCAATCTCTCCCACGCCATCGCCATACTGCTGCTCGCGCTCATCGCCACCGGCTCCGGCGAGTACGCCCGCGAGATGCTGCGCAAGCCCTACGTCATCGACCGCTGGATGTACTCCAACGGCGTTCGCGTCCCCTACGTCAGCCGCATCAATCAGGAAGGTTATCTCGCCCACTCTAACTGGGTTTGGAATGACTCAACCTCGAGTTACTCCCGCGGCGAAGCCATCTACCGCGGCGAATGCGGCTCCTGCCATACCCTCGCCGGCTATCGCCCGCTCAAATACTTGCTCGCCGGACGCGACCGCGCCAACATCTCCAGCTTCATCACCATGCTGCACGACTACAAGCCCGACTCGCCCTATCGCCGCTATATGCCGCCTATGGTGGGCACAAAACAGGACATCGACGACCTGGCCGATTTCCTCAACGCCCATGTCAACCCGCCGCAAAAGCCTGTGCAGACTGCGATGAAGTAGCGCCATCCATCAGCTACAATTGACCTAGGGAGCCGTCCAATCGCCATGACTCTTTCTTCCGCCCTTACCCATCGCCTTTACGCTCGCTGCCAGCGAACCAGTCTTTTGCTCGCCCTTGCCGCCGCCACTCTGCTTGTAGCCGCCGGGGCCAACGCCCAGTTTGCCGCGCCAGCCGCCACCACGCAGGTGCATGACCCCGCCGCCCTCAAGCCGCCCGCTGGCGCTCGCGTAGCCCTGATCGAGTTTGTTGACATGGAGTGCCCCGATTGCGGCCGCGCCAACCCTCTGCTCAAGGAGGCCGCGGCCAAGTACAAGATTCCTCTGGTGCGCCACGATTTCCCGCTGGCCATGCACGCCTGGAGCTTCAACGCCGCAGTCAACGCCCGCTGGTTCGACACCCACAGCAAGGCCCTCGGCGACGAGTACCGCGACCAGATCTTCGCCAACCAGGCCTCCATCGTCAGTCCGGATCTTCTGCTCCAGTTCACGCATAAATTTGCCGCCAGCCACGGCCTCACCCTGCCCTTCGCCATCGATCCGCAAAGCAAGCTGGCCGAGCTGGTCAAGGCCGACTATGCCCTCGGACAGCGCATCGGCATCGAGCACACCCCCACCATCTGGGTCGTCACCGCCCACTCCAAGGGCGCGCCCTTCGTCGAGGTTGTCGACCGCAGCAAGCTTTTCCAGCTCATCGATCAGGCCTTCGCCGACACCGCTGCCGCCAAACCCGCCCCCGCCGCAGCGCCCGTGAAAAAATCCACCAAGCCCCCGGCCAAAAAGCCCTCCAGCAACTGACCGCAGCATCGCTCCAAAACAAGAACGGCGCATCCCGCTCTGGGGTGCGCCGTTTCTCTCTATGCATCGCGCCTATTCCCTAGTCCCTAGTCCCTGTTCCCTAGTCCCTGTTCCCTGTTCACTGTTCCCTGTATATTCACCAGCTTCTCCACCCCAGCCCGTTGCCCTCCCGGCGAAACCATCCGCTTCTGCGGCGCCCTCCAGTGGTCGATGTAGCTGATCCGGTGCACGCATCCAATCGTGCAATTCGGCGCGCAGCTCTTCGCCGTCAAAAACTCCCGCTTCACATCCGCCGTGGTGTATCCAGCCAGCGGCACGCCCGGATACCCTCTCTGCTGGCTGCAATAATGCACCAGCCCGTCCTCGCAGATGTACAGGTACCGCGACCCCGCACGGCACCGCCAATCATTCGGCAGCCCCTGCACAATCGCCTCCTGAAACAAATCAAATCGAGAATAGTTGGTCTTCCGCCGATGCGTCATCTCGAAGTAGACCCGCGCCTCGTCCGCCTCCAGCGGCTTCAGTTGCCCGTCCCCGTCGTGGATAATCCCAATCGTCGATTCAAACCCCAGCTCCAGCGCCCGCCGTCCAATCACCAGCGCGTCGTTGGGATTCTTGAAGCCTCCGCCCACCACCGAATTGATGTTCACGTGAAACTCAGCGTACTCCGACAGCATCACCAGCTTCTTGTCCAGCACCTTCAGGCTCTTCATCGACACATCATCAGGCACAAGGTTATCAATCGAAATCTGCATGTGGTCCAGGCCGGCTGCGTTCAGCCGCTCTATACGGTCAACATTCAGCAGGTAGCCGTTGGTAATCATTCCGGCAATCGCACCCGTCCGCCGGATTCGCCGGATAATCTCGTCCAGCTCCGGATGCGTCAGCGGCTCTCCGCCACTGATGCCGATCATCGCCGTCCCCAGCCGTCCCAGGTGGTCGATCCGCCGGAACATCTCCTCCAACGCCACCGGCTCGCTCACCTTGTCGTACTCGTTGCAGTAGCCGCAACTCAAATTGCAGAACCGCGCCGGCACAATCTGCGCCAGCACCGGATGCCCGGTGCTCAGCAGCGCGCTCGCCACCATCCTCAGCTCGCGAGCCTTTCGCGTCGCCCTGATCCACAACCCCCGCACCGTCTTTTTCCGCGCCATCGCCATCTTGTTTATTGAATCACATCGCACCGCCAAACGCAGCAAGGGCGCCAACCGGAATCCGGCGGCGCCCTTTGCGGTGTTACGCTCTCAAATCTTCACACGGGTTTGCCGAAGCATACCAACATTCCATCGCCCGCCGGGAAAATCTCCTCCAGCTCCAGCATTCCGTGGCGCTTCGAATCCACCTGCAGGGTCAGCGTCTGTTGCTTCTTGTCGCGCAGAATCGTCACCTGCGCCGGCTTGCCCTGGTTGGAGTGCAGCGCGCGCTCCCAGTCGGCCATTGTGGCAATGGCGTTCGGCCCCACTTTGAGAATCACGTCGAAGGCCTTCAGCCCCGCCGTGTCGGCCTCGCTCTTGTGCGCCACCTGCTTCACCATCACTCCGCCGCTCACGCCCAGGTATTCGGCCATCTGCTGGGTCAGCGGCTCCACCATCGCGCCCACGTTCAGGCTGCTGCCGAAGAACGGCACATGAAATCCGCTCGACAGCGGCGAGTAGCCATCGCCCATCATCGCCATTCCCGGCCCAGTCCCCAAGACATCGCCGCCCTTGCCGATTCTGGTCCACACCTCGTGCTCCATCACTTTGCGGTTGGCCAGCTCCACGGCCAGCGTCTGCACGTTGCCATCGCGGCTGATTTCCAGGCTGACCTTGTGGCCCGCGGGAATCTCCCTCAACATCCGCCGCAACTGCTCCGAGCCCTCCACAGTCTGCCCGTTCAGTTGCAGCACCACGTCGTTGACCTTCAGTCCGATCTTCCCCGCCGGTGCGTCGTGATCGATCAGCGTGATGACCGCCCCGCGAACTTCCTTCAGCTTGAGTGCCTGCGCCTTTTCCTGGTCCACGTCCGCCAGGTCCACTCCCAGGTAGCCCTGCGAGTTGGAGTGCAGTAGCTTACTTGGCTCTTGCAGCAAATCGATAATCCCCCGCCCCTGCGCGGCTGCCCCTGGCGGCGCCAACGCGGCCCACGCTCCCAGCAACAGCAATAATCCAAAATTCTTGTACGGCCTCAAAAAGTCTTTCATC
>CABEBC010000109.1_pt1 | contig 26813 bp, 16 predicted proteins | sample 3422291 | NCBI WGS metagenome assembly CABEBC01 (sample SAMEA5534345, study PRJEB31848) | metagenome | biome: tundra; feature: field; material: soil | place: USA | collected 2013-05 | depth 0.45 m
GGAAGAGACAAAGCAGCGCGATATGCAGGCTGGCGGCAACGCCGAAGATGCGAACTCCAGGATTCCGTTTCATCGGTACTCCTTTGCTACCGCTCAGGTCGCCATGAGTTTTTCCTGCGGAGGATGAACGGCTGAAGTAAACTAGGGCGCCCCAAGCCTGAATAGAGACTTGGGGCACTCATTTTTTCAGCAATGTGAACAGAATTCAGCTAACGCGCTCGATGGTTACAGATTCGAGAACGACGGGCGTCTTGGGCTTGTCTTGAGAGCCGCGGGCAACCTTGGAGATTTTCTCCGCGATCTCATAGCCCTCGACGACTTCACCGAAGATGGTGTGGTTTCCAGTGAGGTGTGGCGTGGGCGCTACGGTGATGAAGAACTGGCAGCCGTTGGTTCCGGGGCCGCTGTTAGCCATGGCCAGCTTGCCGGGCTTGTCGAACCTGTGCGGCGAGCCTTTGGTTTCGTCCTGAAAACGATAGCCGGGTCCGCCCATGCCGGTGCCGGTGGGGTCGCCGCCCTGGATCATGAAGTCGGGAATGACGCGGTGGAAGATGGTGCCGTCGAAGAGCTTGTCGGTGGACTTTTTGTGGGTGCTGGGGTGGGTCCACTCCTTGGCGCCCTCGGCCAACTCGATAAAGTTCTTGACGGTGATGGGCGCGTCCGACTCAAAGAGGCGAACGGTGATCTTGCCTTCGGTGGTGGAGAAGACAGCGTAGGTTCCTTTTGCGAGTGACATGAAGACTCCTGAATGGGTTTATGGTTTGGGCGTTGCCGGTGCTGGCGGCAGCGGCTGACCCTCGCGCACGATGGTCACTTTGTTCAGCACCACAGGCGTGAGCGGCTTGTTCTGGTTATCCTGCTCCACGCGCGCCATGGCCTTGACTACATCAAGGCTGGAGGCGTCACACTGGCCAAAAATAGTGTGAATTTGGTTGAGGTGTTCGGTGGGCACTTCGGTGATAAAGAACTGGCTGCCGTTGGTATTGGGTCCGGAGTTGGCCATAGCCAGGCGGCCAGGCACATCGAAGCCCAGATTGGGATCGAACTCATCTTCAAACTGATAGCCCGGATCGCCCGTGCCGGTGCCAATCGGATCGCCTCCCTGAATCATGAAGTCGGGGATGACGCGATGAAAGATGGTGCCGTTGTAGAGCGGCTTGTTGTGCTGTTTCTTGCGGGTGGCGGGGTCGGTCCAGTCCCGAGTGCCCTCGGCCAGGGCAATGAAGTTGGCCACAGTTTTGGGAGCCTGCCGCTGGAAGAACTGGCAGGTGATGCGGCCCATGGAGGTGTCCATGACCACGGTGGGGCCGTTGGGATGGGTCAGTGCGGCGGCAGTAGCCTGGGGCGCATCGGGCAGGTCGTTTGAAGAGGTTTGGGCAAGCGCCGAAGCGGCAAATGCCGCGGCCAGAGCGGGAAGAAGAAGTGTTTGCTTGAGTTTCATACCGGTTCTAAGGGTAAATCATGCGGCGGACTGAGTGCCAGAGCCGCGCGGCCAGGTTGTATCGTATTTTTATGGAGAATCGCCGCATGCAACTTTCCCTGAGACGTTTATTGCCAATTCTGTATGTAGTCTTCTGTGTTGCGCTTTCCGGTGGACCAGGCTGGGCGCAGGCAGACAAACAACCAGCTTCTGCCGACAAGGCTGCGCCTGCCGAGAAGGCCGCCGACAAAGCCACCGAAAAATCCACCGAGCCACCGCTGCCGGCTGAGGCGCATGTGCAGCAGTCAATGGAATTGGACGGCAAGACTCTCAAGTACACAGCTACTGTGGGTGCTCTGCCGGTGCGCGACAAGGAAGGCAAGACGGTGGGCGAAGTGGTGTTGACCGCCTACACCATGGAGGGCGGGAACCGGCCGGTGACCTTTGCCGTAAACGGCGGGCCGGGCGCTGCGTCGGTTTATCTGAACTTTGGCGCCATCGGCCCCAAGCACTTGCAGGTGGGCAACGAGGGTGACAGTCCATCGGACCCGGCGGTTCTGACAGACAATCCGGGAACGTGGCTGGACTTTACAGACCTGGTGTTCATCGACCCGGTGGGGACGGGCTTCAGCCGTGCCGAGGTGCCGGTAGAGGAGGCCAAGAAGCAGTTCTTCAGCACGACACCGGACATAGAGTATCTTTCACGCATCATCTACGACTGGCTGGTGAAAAATAACCGGCTAGGATCGAGAAAATACCTGGTGGGAGAGAGTTATGGAGGATTTCGCGGGCCGCGCATCACTTACTATCTGCAGTCGGAACTTGGCGTGGCCATGAACGGCGTGGTGCTGGTATCGCCTTACCTGAATCCGACCATCGGAGATAACGGCGATCTATCTCCTGTGCCGTGGCTGGTGACGCTGCCCTCGATTACGGCGGCGCACCTTGAACGGGAGAACAAGCTGACGCCTGAGGCGATGGCCGAGGTGATTGCATACGCGCGAGGAGAGTACGCGACCACACTGCTCAAGGGACGCACCGATCCCGAGGCCACCAGGAAGATGATCCAGCGTGTGACGGAGTTGACCGGGCTGGACGCGGAATTCGTGAAGTTCTCCGGCGGGCGTCTGGAGATCCGTGCATATCTGCGAGAAGTCTTCCGCGAGCAGGGCAAGCTTGGCTCTGTTTACGATTCGAATGTCACCATGTTCGACCCGTTTCCGTATTCATCGTTTCAGCGGGCGAACGATCCGCTGCTGGCCAGCATGATTGCACCGATGACGACCGCGATGGTGGACTTTGTGACGCGCACGGTGGGCTGGAAAGTAATTGCACGTTATAACGCGCTTTCCCATGACGTGAACCAGAAGTGGGATCGGGGCGACGGCGATATGCGAACCGGTTCAGTGCCGCAGTTGCGCGAAGCGGTGGCGGCCGACTCCAAGCTCCGCGTGCTGATCGTGCACGGGTGGAACGATCTATCCTGCCCGTTCATGGGTTCGGTGCTGACCGTAGACCAGATGCCTGTGATGGGCGATGCGTCGCGGGTTGCAGTGCGCAACTACCCAGGCGGGCACATGTTCTACACACGCCCGTCGAGCCGCGCGGAACTTCGCAAGGATGTGATGGAGATGTACAGCAAGCACTGAGAAAATCAGACGATGGTTGGAATATCCGTTGTGCCTGCGCGCTGGATGGGCAGGCACGACGGGACTCAACAACCCTTCTTGCAGCGGGCCATGATGGCGGAGTGGAGGCGATCGCGCAGGCCGGAGGGCAAGTCATAAATTTCATGAGACCGGTAGATTTCGATAGTCTTCTTCGTGGTGTTGAGGATGACCTCGCAGTGGCCGCAGCGGCCGAGGTGAGTTTGCAATTCGGCCCGCATCTCGGGAGACACCGTATCGTCGATCAGGTCGTCGAGAAGGGCGAGAAACTCTTTGCAGGTCACTTTACACCCCTCGATTCGCTGAGTCCCTTGTTCCTGTGGAAGTAGCGGCTCAGGCGCTCGCGCAGTTGCAGCCGCGCGCGTAAAAGGCGCGACTTGACGGCGGGAATGCTCAGCCCCAGCGTCTCCGCCGTTTCCTCAGTCGAAAGTCCTTCCACATCTCTCAACACAAACACGATGCGAAACCCCTGTGGCAGTCCCTGAATGGTCTTGCGTAAAATCTCGGCCAGCTCGGCCTGGTTGTAGTTCTGCTCCGGATCGGGCGCCCAGTCGGCCAGATCGCGGGGAACACTGCCCTCTTCTGTCTCGATATCCTCGTCTATCGAAACCATCTTGCCGGTGCGCCGCTTGCGCAGCCGCATCAGGCTTTCATTGACCGCAATCCTCACCAGCCAGGTGTAAAACTTCGAGTTGCCCTGAAACTGTTCGAGCTTTTCATACGCCTTCAGGAAGGCGTCCTGCATGACGTCCTCGGCATCCTCGCGATTCTGCGTGATGTGCTGGGCGATGCGAAAGAGCTGGCGCTCGTACTTGCGGACCAGCACATCGTAGGCCGAGACATCGCCGCCTCGCACCCTTGCGACCAGGGCTACGTCTGGATGCGGCTCGAGTTCTCCTGCAATCGATTGGATGGTTGGCATGGGCAATGGTTGCGAAAAATCCGCAGAGCCCCTGAAAAGCGCTCTGCTGGGTCCGTAGTTGAGTGTACCCGACGGCAGGGCGGGAAACAAAGCAGGAAGCTTACACAGCTTGACCATGGCCCAATTCGGCTGGACTATCCCACTTTACGCCGCTTGCGGTAACGCTCGAGGTTCCCGGCGACTACATCCGGGGCAAAAACAAATTAAAATGAAGAGATGAAGGTTGCATCTTCCCCAACTATCGTTTCGCAGCTAGCTGCCCGCTGCCTGGCTGGTCTGCTTTCCTTTTTGATGATCGTGCTGCCGGTTGTGGGGCAATCCTCCGGCGGCTCTACAACCAAGCCGGCCGGACAAGCCTCCTCCACGGCAAAAAGGAAGCCGGCACCGAAATCGGCGCAACAGACCAGGACGCCTGCCAACCCAGGCAAAAAAGCTGCGACGCACGCAGGCCAGACACGTAAGGCAGTCAATAAGCCGGCAAGCCCTGCTGTCAGGGCGGTCAGGCGCGCGCACGCGGCGCGAATCAAGCTGGCCTTTGTGGCCTCGGCCGAGTTGCGGCCCATGGCTCAACAGTTGGCCACGATGCGCACGTCGGCGGCTTACGCGGGTGTAACCAAATATGCGCATCAGAATACTGGCGAGGCCGCGGCGGCGGCTTACCTGGCGCTGGGCCACGCTGATCTGCTGGACAAACACTACGCGGAGGCAGCTGCGGACTTTCGCCTTGCCCGAAAGGCGGGCACAGAGCTGGCCGACTACGCCGACTTTCTGGGAGCGCGCGCCAACCACGAGGCGGGCAATGAATCGGCAGCCGAGGTGTTGCTAAGCGGCTTTGCCCTGCGCTATCCGGAGAGTATCTTTGTTGTCCAGGCGCCGGAACTGGAAGCCGAGACGCTGCTGGCGATGCAGGACGCAGCCGGAGCACAAAAAGTGCTGGCGGCAGCCGCGGGTACAGCCGCCGCGAACCGCCCCGGCTACCAACTGGCACAGGGCGAGGTAGCCTTCGCGCTGGGAAAGACACAGCAGGCCGAGAGCCTCTTCAAGCGGTTGCTTCTGGCCCATCCATTAGGCCAGGAAGGAGAGATTGCGCGGATAAAACTCACCGCCATGGGCATCGAGGCCAGCCTGACCACAGCCGAACTACGCAGCCTGGGCGATGCCTACTTCAACGCCGGTCACTACTCTGACGCAAACGAGCAATATCTTGTGCTGGCTCGGCAATCGGGTCTCGATGCTGTGAGCCGCAACGGCTTTGCCGTGGCCGCCGCGGCCTGCGACCTGAAACTGAAACGGCTGACCAAGGCCCAGGCGGAAGCGCTGCCCGACACGCGGGACGAGAACGGCGCACGGCGGCTCTACCTGCTAGTACAACTGGCCAGGAACCGCGATGATCTGAACGAACTAAAGCGCATCGTGGCAGAGATGGAGTCGAATTTTCCGCAAAGTCCCTGGCTGGCGGAGGCGCTTTACTCCAGCGGCAATCAGTATTTGCTGCGGCGCGATTATGCCACCGCGGCCGAATACTACAGCACCCTGGCCACGCAGTTTCCATCGAGCAAATACGCCGCAACGGTGCACTGGCGAGCAGGCTGGCTGAGTTACAGGCAGGGGCTTTATGCCGATGCGACGCGCCTCTTCGACGAGCAGATTCGACTCTATCCCGCTGCAACAGAGACAGTGTCGGCACTTTACTGGCGCGGGCGTATCTATGAGACACAGGAGCACAAGCCGGCCCAGGCCGCAGCCAACTATCGGGCCTTGATTCGGGCCTACCCGCACTACTTTTATGCACAGATGGCCCGGCAACGACTGGCCGCTCTGGGGAATGCCCAGCCCGCTGCGCAGCCGCAGTTGGACGGTTTTCAGGCCCCGCCCGTGCCACAGCTTGAGGAAAGTTTTCCCTCCGACAGCCCGCACCTTGCCAAAGCGCGCCTGCTGGCCAACGCGGGCTTGAACGAATACATCGCACAGGAGATTGCCGCCGACCCGGATTCTTCCTCCTGGAGCGCGCTGGCCGAGGCGCAAATCTATGCCTCCTACGGCGAGAACTTTCGCGGTCTGCGCCTGATGAAGAGAGCTCTGCCCTCGGCCGGAACGGCTTCCATCCAGTCCATCCCGCTGGCCTACTGGCGCATTCTTTTCCCTGAGCCGTATTGGGAGACGATCAAGGCCGAGTCAGCAAAAAACAATCTTGACCCATATCTGGTGGCCGCGCTGATTCGTCAGGAGTCGGAGTTCAATCCCTCGGCCATCTCCCCCGCTAACGCCTACGGGCTGATGCAGTTGCTGCCTGCCGTAGGCAAGTCGATGGCGCGCCAGGAGGGTTTGGAGCAATTCCAGACCTTCCAACTATTCGATCCGGCCATCAACATCCGCCTGGGAGCTCGCTACTTTCGCAGGACCCTGGACAAATTTGGTGGAGTGACGGAGTATGCACTGGCCGCTTACAACGCCGGAGATGAACGTGTGCACGACTGGGAGGCTGCAGGACCCTACCAGGGAATCGACGAGTTCGTCGAATCGATCCCCTTCACCGAGACCCGCGGGTATGTGGAGAGCATCCTGCGCAACCTGGAAACATACAAGGCAATCGACGCGTATGCCAACTCACAGGGCAAAGCGGCTGCGGGAGCGGGACGATAAGATTCTGCTCGGCCGCTCGAACTGTCTCCTGTTGATGAAGAAAAGGCTACTCAGGCGGCGCTTGGAAGCCACAGCGTCGGAAGCTCGTCTTCCTCAAGCCTCTGAGTGTACTATTTTCCATGTACACAATTACGTCCGCTGCTGTTCGCCTATCAGCGGCATCCCGTGCCGGAGGCAGTACACAGTGAAAAAATCTTTCTTCCGCTCTCCTTTCCTCTTGGCCGTCCTGGCTGTTCTGTTCGCCACGACCGCGCTCTGCGCCTCGAAATCGGAGTTCCTGCGCCATTACAAGGGAACCCCTTACCACGACAGCCGCGTACAGGGCGGGGCGCAGGCGATTCCCGGCAAGGTGTATTGCGCCTACTACGACCTGGGCGGCGAGGGAGTAGCCTATCACGACTCGGACGCCGTGAACCACGGCAGCGGCGAGCTGAACCCCGCCGACGGAAGCTATCTGCATGAGTTCCGCATGAAAGAGGGCGTGGATACCTCCTTCACCAAGTTCAAGCTGAACCCGCCCACCGACGACAATCCCTACGACAAGGTTGTGCCCCCGGCGGAGATGCTTTACGTGGGTTGGACCGTGCCTGGAGAGTGGTTCAACGTCACGGTGCAGGTAGCCGAGGCGGGCGAGTACTCCGCCGACCTGCTCTATACGTCGAATCGCGGCGGAAGCATCTCGCTGGACGTGAACGGCGAGCCGGCCACCGGCCCTTTGACCATCGTCAGCACCTTCGATGCCGCCGATCCGGTGGCATGGCGGCAATGGCACCACTGGAACCTCGCCTCCGGCATCGCCAGGATCAAGCTGCCCAAGGGCAAGAGCGTGATTACCGTCCACATCCTCACCGAGGGCCAGATGAACCTGGCCACCTTCGACTTCAAGCAAGCGCTATGAGCCGGACGAACTGGGTCCGGATCAAGGTTCGTGGTTTCCCAGGTCTCAGAATCGAGACCTGAGGCGCCCCGGTTTTGGGACGGCGCGCCGTCCCCGGATCCAGCCTTCTGTGGCTGTGCAAAAAGCCCGCGTAATTCCTTAAAAAATCTCAATTCAGCACGGCTTTCTGGGGTTTTTCCAAGAACAGGTATTCCGGACTCCCTTATCCACAAAATCCCCATTCTCCACCGTTGACCCTGCCCTCCAGGCTCCGTAGAGTTTGTAATCGGAGGGTAATTTTTCCGCCGCGCGTGAGTGTTGGCGGCGGGTTGCCCGAACGAAATTTGCACAGCCCCAACACCCCGGAGTTCACATGCTGAAACTAAAGAAGATACACATCCTCGGCTTCAAAAGCTTTTGCGACCGCACGGAGTTGACCGTGGCGGGAACGGGCATTGCCGTGGTGGTGGGGCCGAACGGGTGCGGCAAGTCGAACATTTTGGACGCGGTGAGTTGGGTGCTGGGCGAGCAGAGCGCTAAAAGCCTGCGCGGCGCCAATATGCAGGACGTGATCTTTGCCGGGACGCACGAGCGCAAGGCGCTGGGCATGGCCGAGGTGACGCTGACCATGGTCGATCCCGAGGTTTACGAGGGACCTGTGCCTGTGGAGCCGCAGGTGATGATCGATCACGATGGCCCGGCTGACTGGGACGAGGACAAAGCGCGCCGCCAGCGAGCCGCCGAGGCCGAGGAGATCATCGCCAACGAGCAGCCGGGGCAGGCGCTGGAGAATGAGGATTCTGAAGGAACTGGAACGCAGACGATGACTACCGGCGAGGGTCCGCAGGCGGTAGTGCTGAAGATTCGCCGCCGCAAGTTTCAGCGCGCGTTGCAGAAGGGCGAAACGGAGATAACGCGACGCCTGTTTCGCACCGGGGAGAGCGAATACCTGCTGAATGGCAAGCTCTGCCGGCTGCGCGACATTCAGGACATCTTCATGGGCACGGGCCTGGGGCCGGAGAGCTACGCCATCATCGGACAGGAGCGGATCGGCCAGTTGCTCAGTTCCAAGCCATCCGACCGGCGGGCCATTATCGAGGAGGCGGCGGGGATTACGCGTTTCAAGACCAGAAAACGGCTGGCCGAACTGCGCCTGGAGAGCGCCAAGCAAAACCTGGCGCGCGTGAATGACATCTTCGAGGAAGTTACGCGGCAGATGAACAGCCTGAAGCGGCAGGCGTCCAGGGCGGAGCGATTCGGCGCGGTGCGCGGCGAGCTGCGCGACCGGATGCGCGTGGTGCTGGCCAGCCGCATGGCGCTGATGGACGCCGAGCAGGCAAGGCTGGGGGCGGAGATTGCCGGACTGACGGAGCAGATCAACGGCTCGGCGGCGGGGATTGAGGAGCAGGAAAGCAGCCAGCACGCGCTTACCGAGCGGGGCTACCAGTTGGATGGCGAGGGCCAGGAGGCGCAGAATCGCGCTAACACGGCGGCCGTAGAACTGGGGCGGGCCGCGGCGCGGAAGCACGCCAATGTGGAGCGTGTGAGCGAGCTGGAGACGCGCATTGCAGTCACCGGCGCAGAGCTGGAGCAAACTCGTACGCAGTTAAGCGGCATTGTCGAGGAGCGGGCACAGCAACATAGCTTTCTGGCGACGGCTGCTGAAGAGGCACATGTCTTTCGCCAGCAGGTGGAGGCCCGCCAGCAGGAGGCGCGCACGGCTTCTGAAGAGGTATTCGCGGCGGAGCGGGAATTGGAGACCAGCCGCCGCCAGGATATACACCTGCTGACCCTGGCCGGCAATGCACGCAACCACACGACCCATGACGAAGAGAGCCTGGCGGCTCTGGAACGCGAGGCGGAGCGGCTGGAAACTGAGATGGGCCAGGCGCGGCAGGAGCTTGAAAACCTGGGCTCGCAGGGCAGCGAGGCGCGGCTGCGCTTCGAGTCCGCGGCAGAGGCGCTCAAGCGGCTGGAGGGCGAGATTGCGACTCTGCGTGAGGCGCTTCAAACCCACCGAGCCGAAGAAAACGCGCTGCGTGCGCACGCCAACCAACTGCGCGGCGAACTGGCCACTGTGGCTGGCCGCCACGATGCGCTGCAATCGCTGATTCGCAACCACGGCTACTCCTCCGAAACGGTGCGCCGGCTGCTGAAGCCCGGTGCGCTGGCAGAGGGCATGGCGCCGGTAGGGACTCTCGCCGATTTTCTCGAGGTGAGCGGCGCGTATGAGGCTGTGGTCGATGAGTTTCTGCGCGAGGAGTTGAACTATGTAGTGGTGAAGAGCTGGGTGGCTGCTGAAGAGGGCGTCAAGCTGCTCAAGTCCGGCGTGGATGGACGCGCCACTTTCCTGATCCACCCTGCTGATCAGGGCGGACTTTTTGAGGAGAGCGACGACACAATCCACGGCGCCGGCATTACCCCGCTTAAGGATTCGATCCGCGCGCTGACCGGCTTTGGGCGGTCGCTGGAGACGATTCTGCCCAAGCTCAAGCACAGCTACGTGGTCCAAGACGTCCTCGAGGCGCGACGGCTGGCCGCGCAGTATCCTTACGCCTATTTCCTGACGCCGGGGGGCGAGTGCTTTCACAACGCGACGGTAACCGGCGGCAAGCCTGCCAGCGAGGGTCCTCTGGCGTTGAAGCGCGAGCTGCGCGAGGCCGAGGGCCGCCTGGCGAAACTGGAAACCGGATTAACCCAGTCGGAGGCAGAAGCTGTCGCGCTGACTCAGGCCATCGAAGAGCTGGCCGCGCAACTGGAGGCGCGCAGCGAAGAGCGGCGGCTGGCCGAGCGCGACTCCGCCGACCTGGGCGCGGCGCTGAAACAGATGGAGTCTGAGACGCAGCGCGTGGAACGGCGGCTCGAGGAGTGGACGGCGCAGGCTGCTCGCAATAAGGATGCGCGTGAAACCAAGCAGAGCGCCATCGGCGAAAAGCGCGAGGAGATGCTTCGCCTGGAGGCCGAGCATCGGACGGTTGAAGCGGCTCTCGATGAGATGCAGGCGCAGTTGGTTTTATTGCGGCAGAAGCGCGAGAGCTTGCAGCAGGAAGCGGCACAGGTGACTGCGGAGCTGGCTGGGTTGGAGGAGCGCCGGCGCGGTGCTGAGGCAGCTTATCAGCGCATTGACCAGCTTCATGCCGACCTAGTGCGCCGCGTTGAATCCATTGACCAGCAGCGGATTGCGGCCAGTGCGGAGCGAGAGCAGCGCATCAAAGAGAACACAGAACTGGCCCAGCGCGAGCAGGATCTGGCAACCGAGCGCACCGAGGCTCTGGCCCAGGCGCAGACGCTCATTGCCCAGGCACAGGCTCTGCGCCTGCAACTGGCAAACATGGAGACTCAACTCAAGGGCGGACGATCCGCACTCGACCTATTGCGCGAAGGCCGCGCCAGCCACTCGAGCGAAGTGGCCAAACTGGGCGCCGACCTCGAACACCTGGAGGCAAGCTGCCTGGCCGAGGTGAACCTGGAAGCTGCCGCGCTACGCGCCGATGTGCTGATCGAGCGCGTGGCCGGCGAGGCGTTGTCCTCCGAAGAAGAGATTTGCCGCGGGTTGCGCCAGCGCATCGAGCAGATGGGTCCGGTGAACATGATGGCCCTGGAAGAGTACAAGGAGACCGCCGGGCGGCACGGCTTCCTCGAAACGCAGCGCGCGGACTTGATGGAGTCGATCGAGAATACTCAGCAGACTATCAAGGAAATCGATCTGATTTCGCGCACCAAATTCGACGAGGCCTTTGCGCGCATCAACGAGAACTTTGCCCATGTCTTCTCGCGGCTCTTCCAGGGCGGCCAGGCCTTCCTGCGCCTCACGGACGTGGAGAACCAGGCTGAGAGCGGCCTGGACATCGTGGCCTCACCGCCCGGCAAGAAGCTGCAGAATGTGCTGCTGCTCTCCGGCGGCGAAAAGTCGCTGACCGCGCTGGCCCTGCTGGTGGCCATCTTCCAGTTCAAGCCCAGCCCCTTCTGCGCGCTCGACGAAGTGGACGCAGCGCTGGATGAGACCAACGTCGGCCGCTTCTCCGACCTGATGCGCTCCCTGAGCAGGGAAACGCAGTTCCTGGTGGTTACTCACTCCAAACGCATGATGCAGTCAGCTGACATGATCTACGGCGTGACGATGCAGGAGCAGGGCGTCTCCAAAGTGGTTAGCATGCGCCTGGGCGGCCGCGAGCAGCAGAGGGCTACGGCGTAGCACTTTCCAACGGGCCGCAGGCCGTCTTGCGAAGGCGCCTGCCCGCAAGGTGAGGAATAGCCCGCCTGCCCCATCATCCGGCCTTCTGACAGGATTTGTTCTCCTGATGTGGGAGTAGGGCATCGGGGTGGTCTACAATGACCATGTTGGGGCTAAATGGTCATTCTTGTGATCTGAAGGCGGCCTGGATGGCTAATTTCATCCCAATCTAAGCGTATTTCGGCTGTTTGCATTTTCGGCCTTGATGACGGCGCAGGCGTGGGGCGAACACCTGCATAGGAACTGAATTCCGGGAAGAAGCGAAGAACGAGGCGCCATGGGACTGAACGGATTTGATGTTGCCGTGATCGTGCTGTACCTGGCCTGCGTCACGGCCTTCGGAATGCACTTCCGCAAGAAGCAGGACACCATCAAGGGCTACTTCCTGGCGGGAAATACGATTCCGTGGTGGGCCATCTCTCTGTCCATCGTTGCGGCCGAGACCAGCACGCTGACCATCATCAGCGTGCCCGGAATGGCCTACGAGCAGGATTTTCGCTTCCTGCAACTAGTGATCGGCTACATGATCGGGCGCGTCATCATCAGCCTGCTGCTGATTCCGCATTACTTTCGCGGCGACCTGGTGACGGCCTATCAGCTGATTGAGCGCCGTTTTGGCCAGAGACTGCGTTCGCTCACCGCCGGCCTGTTCCTGATGACCCGCGCTGCCGCCGACGGAGTTCGCGTCTTCGCGATTGCGATTGTGGTGGGCATCGCGCTCTCCGGATTTCTGCGCGGCTCAAGCGACCTGGCACGCGATGTGGCGGCCATCGCCATCGTCATCATTCTTACCCTGGTCTACACATTCAAAGGCGGAATGTCGACCGTGATCTGGATGGACGTCATTCAGCTATCGGTTTACTTGACTGGAACCGTGATCGGCCTGTTCACCATTACGCACCTGGTGCCGGGAGGCTGGCATCAGGCCTACGGCATGGCCGCGGAGGCGCATAAATTCCACCTCTTCGAGTTCGGCTGGAACTTCTACGCAAAATATACCTTCTGGTCCGGAGTGATTGGCGGCGCCTTTCTGACTACGGCCAGTCACGGCACAGATCAGCTCATCGTGATGCGGTTGCTTGCTTCGCGCAGCGAACGCAATGCCAAGATGGCGCTGATAGCCAGCGGCGTGCTGGTGCTGCTCCAGTTTGCGCTCTTCTTGCTGATCGGCGCGCTGCTGTTTGCTTTCTATAAGCTGCTCCCGCCCGCCGCGGCCTTTGTGCGCTCGGATCGCATCTATCCCACCTTCGTCGTCAACTATATGCCGCACGGCATCAGCGGGCTGCTTGTCTCAGCCATTCTGGCCGCGGCCATGACCAATCTGAGCGCTTCGCTCTATTCGCTTTCTTCCACCACCATCATCGATTTTTACTCCCGATTCAATCCCGGAGCCAGCGAGAAACGCAAGATGTTTCTTTCCCGCATGGCAACCATCGGCTGGGGAGTGGTGTTGTTTGCGTTGGCGATGGTGGTTCGCCAAAGCGGCCAGAAGGTACTGGAGGTTGGCCTGTCCATTGCCTCGGTGGCCTACGGATCGCTGCTCGGAGTCTTCATGCTGGGTGTTCTTACGCGCCGCGCCTCGGAGAGTGGCGCCATGGTTGGAATGGTGTGTGGATTTGCTTTGAACCTCTTCCTGTGGCAGTTCACCATGGTTCCGTACACCTGGTATGTGCCCCTGGGAAGCATTGTCACGTTTGCTATTGGCTATGGCGCCAGCTTTTTTCTGCGCCGGAGCCTGCCGATTGAACCGGCAACGGCAGTTGGAAGTCAGGAGCGTCCGTGATGTTGAGTGGTCTGAAAACGGAGCGGCAAAACCGCGCTTCCTCCGATCTGGATAAAATGAGCGCGCTGGAAATTGCCACCCTGATGAACCGCCAGGATGCCAGAGTGTTGCGCGCTGTTCGCCGGGCGCTCCCGGCCATTGCCAGGGCGATTGATGTGGTCCGCGACCGGCTTGCCGCCGGTGGCCGACTGATCTACGTCGGCAGCGGCACCAGCGGCAGAATCGGCGCGCTGGACGCCTCCGAATGTCCGCCCACCTTCGGTATTGATCCAGCCATGATCCAGTACGTAATCGCCGGGGGGGAACACGCGCTGGCCAACGCCACCGAGGCCAGCGAGGATTCGCCCCAGCTGGGCACACGAGACATGGCTGCCCGTAAGCCCGGCAAGAAGGATGTCGTGGTGGGCCTGGCCGCCAGCGGACGCACTCCCTACACCGTTGCCGCCTTGAAATACGCCGCAAAAAGGGGCGCTGCGACCATCGCTATCATCTGCAACGCAGGCTCGGAGTTGGCCGGCGTCGCCGAGATTGCCATTGTGGCCGAGGTTGGTCCCGAGGTGCTGACCGGATCGACCCGTCTCAAGGCCGGCACGGCGCAAAAGCTCATCTGCAATATGCTGACCACCGGCGCGCTGGCCCGCCTGGGGTATGTCTACGGCAACCTGATGGTCAACCTGCAACTCAAGAATGAAAAGCTGATCGAGCGGGGAATTTCCATCGTTCAACGCGTTGCCAAAGTGAATCGAATCGTTGCGCTGGCCACCCTGGAGGCAGCCGACATGAAGGTTTCAGTGGCGCTGGTGATGCTGTGCGCCAAAGTTTCCAAAGCAGAGGCCAGCCGCCGTCTCAAGCGCTCTCAGGGCAGTATTCGCAAGGCAATTGAAGCTTAAGCAGGGGAAATATTGATTTTGATCTCTAGCACCTGTTTGAGCGTATTGGGCGACTTTGGTCAGCTTCATGATTATTTTGCTTGACAGCCAACCAACCGTTCAATTACGATTTTTGCGAATCGGTATAGTGCTAGGGGTACGGATTGTACCCGGTTTTCTGGCTGGCGGAATGGCTACGCTGTTCTTGTTGATAGGCCATCGACAGCTCTTTGTCGCTGCGTGTTAACCATGGGAAAATTTTGGAGGAAGACGCGGCAAGGATCGGCAATTTCACGGGAAATTTTTGAGGAGGCAGGGAAATGAACCTATGTAAGAGATTGCTATGCAGCGCGGTTCTGGCCGCGCTTTTCGGCTTCGGCTGCGGCAGCGCCTGGGCAGCGGATTCCTTTACAGGCGCCATCAGCGGCACGATCACGGACCCAAGTGGAGCCGTTGTCGTGGGCGCCACAGTTACGTTGACCAACGTAGACCGCGGTCAGGATGTTCGCGTCCTGACAACCAATTCCGAGGGCTATTTCACTGCCACATCACTGCCTCTTGGCAACTACACGGTGAAGGTGGCGTCCCCCGGATTCAAGACAGCGACCGTTACCGGGCTCCAGTTGCACGCCGCTGACGCTCTGACCGTGAACAAGGCCCTGGTCACCGGTAGCGTGAGCGAAGTGATCACGGTTACCGCGGCTGAGGAACAACTGAATCTGGAAGATTCATCATCTTCGGGCCTGATCAACGGCGATCAGATGAACGAACTGGTGCTGAACAGCCGAAACTACGAGCAGTTTCTCCAATTGCAGCCCGGCGTTGTCTATGGCGGCGCGAACGATCAGCTGTATGTCGGCTCGATGGCGCCTTCGGGAACTTCGAACACGGTCAACTTCTCTGTCAACGGCGGCCGTAACACGTCCAATAACTGGACCGTCGATGGCGCCGACAATGTGGACCGCGGATCCAACCTGACGCTCCTCACCTATCCCAGCGCGGACGCCATCGCCGAAGTTAAAACCCTGCGCGGCCAGTACTCCGCCGAATTCGGGCGCAGCGCTTCGGGCCAGATTGACGTCGTCACGAAATCCGGTACGAACAAGTTCCACGGGAGCGCATACGAGTTCTGGCGGAATGATCTCCTCAATGCAAACACATGGGGCGCCAAGCTGACCCTGCCTGTGCAGGCCCGTCCCGTCCTTCGCTACAACGACTTCGGCGAAACCCTCGGCGGTCCGGTCCGGATTCCGCATCTCTACAATGGAAAGGACAAGACCTTCTTCTTCTTCTCCGATGAGACCCGCAGGGTTGTAACTTATACCGTTGGAACGGCCCTTGTCCCCACCGCCCATGAGCGGGCGGGCAACTTCACCGATGCCTGGTATCAACCCACCAGCACTACCTGGGCGCAGGGGCCGGTGGCAATCTGCACAGCCTATAACACATCCACTGGAGCCTGCACCACATACGGCAACCAAATCGCGACCATTGATACGACGGCAGCGGCCTACATCAAGGACATCTACAAACTCATTCCGTTGCCGCCCGATGCGGCCAATGTTGCAAACGGCTTTAATCCGCACCAGTTGGCCGCCACCGTGCCCAACATCTACAATAACAATCAGGTACTGGCCCGCGTTGACCAATCGTTCGGGCAGAAGCTGAACGTCTTCTACCGCTACCTCCACGACACGTTTCCCTCGGTGTCCGGCTCTGGAACGTTCGGAACCGGTATCGCCATCCCGGGCATCTCTTCCACCATCACTACGAATCCTGGCACAGAGCACCTGGGGCACGCCACCTATCTCTTCTCGCCCACCATGCTGGCGAACATCGGTTATGCGTTCTCCAGCAACGCGATTATCACCACGCCCACCGGCGCCTTAACCACCGCCGCCTCCACCGACATCAACCCAACCCTGCCCTACGCAAACACGCTGGGCGTGGTCCCGACTCTTTCGTTTACGGGGAGCAACTCGTTTGCCAACCTGGGCAGCGTAGGCCTCTATCATGACTACGACCGCAACCACAACGTCTTTGGCGATATCACCAAGACGCTGGGCCGCCATACGCTCATCGTGGGCGCGACCTACAACCACTTTCAGAAGCAAGAGAACGCCACAGGAGGCAACCAGGGCGGCTTTACCTTTGCCATCAACACTGGCGTTCCAACGGTAACAGGGGATTTCACGGCAACCCAAACGGATCTCTCTTTTGCCAATTTCCTTCTCGGCAACGCCAATGGCGGATTCAGCCAGACCTCGACAGCCATTACCGTTGACATCCTGGAGAACATCCTGGAGGGGTTCATTCAGGACAACTTCAAGGTTTCGAGGCGCTTGACGCTCAACCTGGGCGTGCGCTACGGCTACTATGGCCAGCCTACCGACGGCGGCGGCCGCATGAGCAACTTCGACCCGGCTACCTTCAATGCCGCCAATGCGCCAACCATCGGCAGCGACGGTAAAATCTGCTTTTATTCGGCCACAGCGTGCAAGAACACCAATGGGTACTTAACCACCAATCTCTACGGGAATGCCACTGCCGACTACAACGGCATCAACTACATTAACGGCATGATCTTCCCGAACAATACGATTGCCGGGCATCCCTCTCCGTTCGGCGGCAAGACCGGCCAGGCGGACAACCACAACTTCGCGCCGCGCTTCGGCTTTGCTTATGATCTCTTCGGAAACGGCAAAACCTCTCTTCGCGGCGGCTATGGATGGTCCTACGACCAGTCGGAAGTCAGCTACTACGAAACGACGGTCTTTAACAACCCGCCCGCGGTGACCAGCTACGCGCTCGCGAACGCCGTGCTGGGCAGCCCTGCGGCAGGTTCAGGCACAACCACTGCCGCCTCGACGACACCGGGCCGCATTCAGGCGACCCCGCTCAACTACCACACGCCGTATATCCAGCAGTTCTCCCTGGATATACAGCAACAGTTTTCGCCGACGTTCATGATCGACATTGGCTACTTCGGCACGCACGGCACCCACCTGCTCGGCGCTGCTGTGGACCTCAACGAGGCCGTTCCCAACTCCTATATCGGCAAAATCTCGCCGACCGATGTTGCCTCCACTTGCGTGTATACCGGGACCACCACTCCGGCGTACATCAGCACGGCCTGCGATATTGGGATCAACCAGATCAGGCCTTACAAGGGCTACTTCTCGATCGATGCGATGCAGTCGATCTTCAGCTCCAACTACAACGGGCTGCAGGTCAAGGCCACCAAGAAGTTCAAGGGCAAGAGCATGATCGATGCGAACTACACCTGGTCGCGCGATTTGACCAACGCCCAGGCCGACTACTCGGGTGGCCCGCAGAACATTTACAACATCAACGGCGATTATGGCCGCGCCGCCGATGACCGGAACCACGTTCTGGCAGTGGATGGCATCTATGAGCTGCCCTGGATGATAGATCAGCGCGGTGTCGCCGGCCACATCGTTGGCGGCTGGGAGGTTTCCGGCATCCTGGCCTTGAACTCGGGCCTGCCGCTGACCATCACGGAGAGCGCCGGTGGCCTGGTCTACTATGGCTACACCAACCCTCTGAACAATCAGGCAAACGGCAACTATGCTAATGATTCCGCCGGAATTGGCATCTCGGGCAACACCAACGCCGGCTTCCGGCCTAACCAGATCGGCAACCCCAGGAATGGCTACGGCCAGCAGCTCCGCACGCGCCAGCAGTGGTTCTATCGCGGCGCGTTCGCGGCGCCACTGCCCGCCGGCATGAACCCTGGCGGACTCGGTCAGGTGGGTAACGAGCATCGCGGCGTGGTCAGCGCTCCCGGCTTTGAGCGCATCGATCTGGGACTCTTCCGCAACTTCAAAATTCCCAGAGGAGTGAACCTCCAGCTCCGCGCCGAGGCCTTCAACGCCCTCAACCACACCAACCTGGGTTCGCCCGGTGTTGCCTCAACAACGTCGAGCAGCTTCGGCGTCATTACCGGCGCCCGCGACAACCGCATCATGCAAGTCGCCGGCAAGATCACCTTCTAACCCTCACGAATCTCCAACCAGAGCGGCGCCGGCTTCGGCTGGCGCCGTTCTGCTATCAAGGACTCTCGAATCACAGCTTGTATCATAAATTTGCAGCGCATCGCCGCGCATGGTGTGGTGAAATAAATGATCCGTCTATCTTGTTCACTTGATCGTCTGCTGATCTCAGCCATTGGTTCCTGCGTTGCTTTTTGCTTTGGACTTGGTGTCTTCCTGGCGCCTCAAACAGCTTTGCTGGCGCAGAATATTCCGCACACTACCTCCGTGCCGTCCAATGTCCCAAAGTTAGCTCTGATTCCCATGCCGCGTGAAATCCGCGAAGTTGGAGATATTTCGCTGGCGCAGGGCGTTGGCATCCAGGCCGAAGGCAAAGATTCTGAGGACAGCTTTGCTGCCCAAGATTTGGTTAATGCTCTCAAGGAACGCGGCATCAACGCGCACGCCGGCAAGATGGGCAAGATCAGGATCGTGCTTCTTCGCGTGAATACAAAAAAGGCTGCGGATATTCTCTCCCGCGGCCATGTCAACTTCGATCCATCTATGCGCGACGAAGGCTACGTCCTCATTACCGATAAAGACATTACCTACGACATTGCAGCCACGGGCGCGGGAATTTATTACGGGGCGCAAACCGTCAAACAGTTGATTACTGGAAGTGGAACGAATACAATTTTGCACGGGGTTGTGGCGCGCGACTGGCCGGCTATGAAGTATCGCGGCCTGAGCGACGATCTCTCGCGCGGTCCCATTCCCACGCTGGAGTTCCAGAAGCATCAGATCCGCGTACTTTCCCAGTACAAAGTGAATGTCTACTCTCCTTATTTCGAGAACACCTTTGCGTTCGCGTCCAATCCACTTTCCGCGCTTCCCGGCGGAGCAATGACCCGCGCCGATGCGGAAGAACTGGTGCGCTACGCGAGCCGGTATTACGTCACCATCATTCCCGAGCAGGAGGCTTTTGGACACCTGCATCGCGTTCTGATGTACGACACGTATTCCCAGCTGGCGGAGACGCCGCATGGTTCCGTGCTGGCTCCGGGCCAGCCCGGGTCGCAGGAGTTGATCCGGCAATGGTTCACGGAGATGGCTTCGATTTTTCCTGGACCATTTCTTCATATCGGCGCGGACGAAACCTTCGAGCTGGGAAGAGGGCAGACTAAAGAGCGCGTGACTAAGGAAGGTTTGGGCGCTGTCTACGTGGACTTTCTCAAGCAGATTCATGCGGAACTAACTCCTCTTCATCGAAGGCTGCTGTTCTGGGGCGATATAGCCATGGACAGTCCGCAACTGGTTAAGACACTGCCCAAGGATATGATTGCCGTCGCGTGGGAATACAATCCGAATCCCAACGGTTATGACAAATGGCTATTGCCGTATGTTGATGCTGGAATGGAGACCTGGGTGGCTCCGGGAGTTAATAACTGGCGTGTAGTCTATCCAAATTACAATGCCGGCCTCGATAACATCCAGAGATTTGTCAGCGATGGGCAGCGGCTTGGTTCCACCGGCGTGTTGAATACTGTGTGGAATGACCTCGGCGAAGGGCTATTCAATCTGGATTGGTATGGGGCGCTCTTTGGAGCGGCAGCCGGATGGCAATCGGGAACAAGCGACATTCCTCAATTTCAACATAGCTACGGTCAGGTCTTCCACGGGGATTCAACAGGCAAGATAAACCAGGCGCAGGTGGAACTGATGGCCGCGCAGACGACCCTGAAAGATGCGGGACTTGGCTCCGCCACCGATAACTTGTTCTGGGTTGATCCGTGGAGCGCGGACGGGCAGCAGCTTTCCGCTAAATTGCTCCCGGTAGCTCATGCGCTGCGCGTGCACGCCGAGCAAGCCATTATTCTCATCGAACAGGCTCGTGGCGCGGCAGCCTTGCGCGAACCGGATGCGCTGGATGCCATGGAGATGGGCGCGCGGCGCATTGACTTCATCGGATTCAAATTTCAGGTTGCGCAGGAAATTGCCGACGGATACCGGAGCGCTTATCTCGCGCAAAGCGATCCTGCAACCCGGCGATCCGTCGGTCGTTTGATAGGCGCGATTACGGGCGTGAACGGCCAATGCCAGGATTTGCGCGAGGGATATGAGCTGTCTCGCGAATTATTTCGCCATGCATGGCTTCAGGAGAATCGTCCTTATTGGCTGGATAACGTCATGGCGCGTTACGATCTCAGTATGCAATTGTGGATTCAACGCGCCAATCGCTTCAGTGAGGCAAGCTCGCAATTTCGTCAAACACACATCCTTCCCAAACCTGAAGAAGTGGGGTTGCCGGCGCTGCCCAGTGCAGCCGCTCCCATCAATACGGACTTTCCTGGAATCAAGAGGGATAATTAATAAGATTCTGAGTAAATGCATCATGGGAGAAGCAAGATGAAGATGAGCAGTAACGCCGCACTTTCACAGCTTCGATGCCTGTTGGTTCTGTGCGCGACGCTCTGGGGCGCCGTTGCGGTTGCGCAGCAGCCGGTTACCAGGCCGGACTATGTTGTTTCCATGCCGGTGATCAATCTTTACTCCGCCGCCAATGATGATAGTGACGTCGTGTCGCAGGCGCTCTATGGTTCAGGCGTGATTTCACTGGAAAAGAAAAATGGATGGGTCCATATTCGCACCGGGGATGACTACACGGGTTGGGTAGCTGCTGCCGGCATCACGCCGCTGCAAGGCAGTTATGCGCCAGATGGAAAGGCTGTTCGTGTCGTGCAACTGAGCGCGAATCTTTATCGCGAGCCCAGTGTAACTAAACACGCTCCCGTGCTGAACCTTCCCTGGGAAGCGCGGCTGGAATTGATTTCCAGTTCTGTGGACAAGGATGGACGATGGCTCCAGGTGAAACTCGTGAATGGTGATACGGCATACATCGAGAAGGGTAACGTAAGCGCGGATTTCACTCCGCTTACCATCGATCAGACCATTCAACTGGCGCGCAGGTTTCTTGGCATTACTTACACCTGGGGCGGAGTCTCCAGTTATGGTTTCGATTGCTCCGGCTTCACGCAAATGCTGGTCCGCCAACGCGGGCTCATCATGCCGCGGGATGCAGGAGTGCAGGCAAGCTGGAGCGGAGTCGTGCCGGTGGAGCGCAAGGACCTGCAGCCGGGCGACCTGCTGTTTTTTGGCGCGAGCCTCGCGAAGATCTCCCATACAGGCATGTACATCGGCAACGGCGAGTTTATTCACGACACGACCAACACACATCCCGGGGTTCAGATCAGTAAATTGGACGATATGCCCTGGACTCATCTGCTGATAGCAGCGCGGAGAGTGAAATGATGAATCGGCGAGATTTGTTCAAAGCGGCGGGCGTGGCAGGAGTGGGCGCGGTATTGCCCGCGGCTTTCTATGCCGCGGACATCCCGGAACCGGGCGGTAAGGCCGTCGTCAAGGCGGAGCTGAAGCGCCTGATGCTGCGACACACCTGGACGACCACGATGTCCTCCAGCGCCTATCGCGACACGGTTCACGTTCAGTATCAGCGCGACGGCATTACCGGATACGGCGAGGGCGCGCCGATCGTGCGCTACTTGGAATATCCGGAGCAAGCCAAGCAGGCCATCGATGCGATTATCGATAAGATTGCCGTTGGCGATCCCCGAAAATTCGACAAGTTCCTTGCCGAGGTGCGCCGCTTGCTTGGCGACCATCAGCACGCGGCCATGGCCGCGGTAGACATCGCCGTTTGCGATTGGCTTGGGAAAAAACTCGGCATTCCGCTGTACCAGTATTTCGGACTCGATCCGGCCGACGCTCCCGTGACAACTTTTTCGATTGGCATCGACACGCCGGAGATTACCCGGCAGAAGACGCGCGAGGCGGACGACTTTCCTGTTCTCAAAGTGAAGGTCGGGTTGAAAAATGACGAGGAGACCATCGAGGCCGTGCGCAGCGTTACGAAAAAACCGTTGCGCGTGGATGCCAATGAGGGATGGACCGACAAGGAAGAAGCCATCCGCAAAATCAACTGGCTGGAGACACAGGGCGTGGAGTTAATTGAGCAACCCATGCCAGCGCACATGTTTGAAGAGATAAAGTATGTGCGCAGCAAGGTGCATATACCCATCATCGCCGACGAAGCCTGCACCAACGCGTCGCTGATACCCGTGCTCAAGGAAGCATACGACGGAATTAATGTGAAGCTGGATAAGTCGGGCGGCGTCATGGAAGCCTATCGATGGATCAAGTTTGCGCGCGCAATGAATATGAAGGTGATGCTGGGATGCATGGTCTCCAGTTCGTGCACAGTTACCGCCGCGGCGCATCTGGCGGCTCTCGTGGATTATTTGGATCTGGATGGGAATCTTCTGATTTCCAACGACCCATACGAGGGCGTGAAGGTTGTAAAAGGGAAGTTGATCTTGCCGTCTGGGCCGGGTCTGGGGCTGAAGATAGTGGCATCGTAGCCTCATTCCGCGATGCGCAAATACCTCTGGAAGCTTGCCATCATTAAGTAAGTAGGATGCCTGAAATTGCTCAGGCAAGGGAGTTTCAAGTGAACAATGTACGCAAAATTTGCCGGCTGGCCTTAATTCTGTTGATCATCTCCGCTGCGTTCAGCGGCCTGAAAGCCCAGAATGCATCGCCCACAGGAAACGCGATGGTTATCACTCGCGGAGCAGACTTTGCCAATATAGATGCGCTCATGAACGCGGCGGTTGCGCGCGGGTCGATTCCCGGAGGCGTTGTGCTGATCGGGCACAACGGCAAGGTGGTTTATCGCAAAGCTTACGGCATGCGCTCGCTGGAACCGGGCAGGGAAGCTATGACCGTGGACACCATCTTCGATCTTGCATCGTTGACAAAGTGCATTGCCACGGCGACTTCAGTGATGAAGTTAGTGCAGGAAGGGAAGGTTCGACTGAACGATCCGGTGGCAGCCTACTTGCCGGAGTTCGCCAAAAATGGGAAGAGCGACATTACGGTCCGCGAGCTGCTCACGCATTTTTCCGGGCTGACGGAGGACCTCGATCTCAAAACTGCGTGGAAGGGGCGCGATACCGCCTACCAGATGGCCATGGATCAGAAGCCTGTCTTTCCTCCCGGCTCGCGCTTTCTCTATAGCGATATTAACTTTGAAACGCTTGGCTTTATAGTCGAGAAAGTTTCCGGCATGAGTCTGGATGAATATGCCGCCAAAAATATCTTTGAGCCTCTGGAAATGAAAGACACGCGCTTTCTACCGCCCGCCACATGGCTTCCGCGCATTGCGCCGACGGAGTACGACGAAAGCAAACACATGCTGCGTGGCGTGGTGCATGATCCGACCGCGCGCCGGATGGGCGGCGTCGCGGGACACGCCGGGTTGTTCTCCACTGCCGATGACCTTGCAATCTATGCGCAGGAGATACTCACCGGATTTCATGTGCTAACACCCTTGACCGTGGAGAAGATGACCACTCCGCAGCAGCCGCCCACATCTTCTGTGCTGCGCGGCCTGGGCTGGGACATCGATTCGCCGTATTCCTCCAATCGTGGAGAGCTTTTCCCCATAGGCTCTTTTGGGCATACAGGGTTCACCGGTACGTCGTTATGGATCGATCCATTTTCAGATAGTTATGTGATTCTGCTGACTAACGCGGTTCATCCGCACGGCCATAGCACATCGATTGTTTCGCTGCGCGCGCGGGTTGCTACAGCGGCTGCTGCGAGCCTTGGACTTTCAGTTTCAGGCAATAACAAACTGCGCATGCCGTGCATTACTGGCTACAACGAAGCCATGCCGTCGACGCGCCATGTGACCGCTCGCAATGGTTCGGTTCGCACCGGCATCGATATGCTTGAGGCCCACGATTTTGCCGAGCTTCGTGAAGCGGGCGCAGCATCAACCAAGGTCGCGCTGGTCACAAACCAAACCGGCGTGGATTCGCGCGGCAGTCGCACCATCGATGTGCTGGCCAAGGCGCCGGGCATCCAGGTTGTCGCCATCTTCAGTCCAGAGCACGGCGTAATGGGAAGCGCGGACACGACCAATATTGGCGATTCCAAAGACGCGCCAACTGGAATTCCCGTTTACAGCGTCTATGGAGATTCCAGCGCCAAGCGCCATCCTTCGCTCGATGTGCTGAAGACGGCGGATGTAATCGTCTATGACATTCAGGACATTGGCACGCGCTTTTACACCTACGAAACTACTCTCGGCTACTTCATGGAGGCAGTGGCCCAGACAGGGCAAAAAATCTATGTCCTGGACCGCCCCAATCCTATCAACGGATCGTACGTTCAAGGTCCCATCAGCGATAAGGGACGAGAAAACTTTATTAACTACGGGCAGATTCCGATTCGCCATGGCATGACGATTGGCGAGCTGGCGCGTTTTTATAACTCCGAGCGTGGCATCAATTCCAAGCTGAAGGTAATCCCCATGGAGGGCTGGCAGCGTGGCGATTGGCTGGATTCTACCGGGATTCTATGGGTAAATCCTTCGCCTAACATGCGCAACCTGACCGAAGCAATTCTCTATCCGGGGCTGGGAATCCTGGAGGCAACCAATGTTTCGCTGGGGCGCGGCGCCGATACGCCCTTCGAACTTCTGGGCGCCCCGTGGATTCAACCGCGGGAACTGGCCGCCTATCTGAATGCGCGGTCTCTAAGCGGTGTTCGCTTTGTGCCGACAGAATTCACGCCCAACGCCAGCGTATACGCACATACAAAGTGCGGAGGCGTGAATATCATCGTCACCGACAGGAACTCAATCGACGCTCCCGAACTTGGCATTGAGATAGCATCCGCGCTTCACTCCCTTTATCCGCAGCAGTTCGAAATGAAAAACCTTGATAACTTGATGCTGAACAAAGCCACGATGGATGCAATCACCGCCGGGCAGGATCCACGCCGCGTGGGTTTGGATTGGGTCGAGGCAATTGAACTGTTCAAGCCGATCCGGGCCAAGTATCTGCTGTACTGAAGCATGGTCACTTACCACGGAACAAAGGATGACTCAGTGATGGCCAGGAAGTGGATTACAGTGATGGGCAGCTTTGTGGCGGATCTGGCCTTCCGCACCGGCCGCATTCCTGCCTGGGGCGAGACGCTGTTGGGCCAGTCTTTCATGCTCGGTCCGGGCGGCAAGGGCTCCAACCAGGCGGTAGCCGCGGCGCGCGCCGGCGGCCGGGTGAGCTTCATCTCCAAGCTGGGGCAGGACCCGTTCGGCGATATGGCGCGCAACCTCTATAAGACAGAAGGCATCGACACCCGCTTTCTCTTCACCACGGCGAGCGCCACCGGCGCGGCCACCATCATCATCGATGCTGAGAAGGGCGAGAACGCCATCATCGTCGTGCCCGGCGCCTGCTTTGAATTGACTGCAGCCGAGGTCGATCAGGCCCGCGAGTTGATTGCCGCCTCCAGCGTCTTTGTCGCCCAGCTCGAACTTTCGCTGCCCGTCGTCGAGCACGGGCTTGCGCTGGCGCACGCGCTTGGCGTACCCACTATCCTCAATCCCGCGCCCGCCGCGCCGCTGCCTGAGAGCATCTACCAAACCATCGACTACATCACGCCCAATGAGACCGAGGCCGCCGCGCTCACTGGCGTCCCGGTGGCCAGCGTTGCCGATGCCGAGAAGGCAGCCGACGCTTTCCTCGCCCGAGGCGTGCCCAACGCCATCATCACGCTTGGCGCGCAGGGCGCATTCGTCAAGAATGCCCGCCTCAAGGCGCACGTTCCCGCCGTCAATGCCGGCCCGGTTGTCGAAACCACCGGAGCGGGCGACGCCTTCAATGGCGGCTTCGCTGTAGCCCTGTCGGAGGGCATGGACCTGGTGGAGGCGGCCCGCTTCGGCTGCGCCGCCGCCGGAATCTCCATTACGCGTCCCGGCACCGCGCCCTCCATGCCCACTCGCGCGGAGATTGACGCGCTCTGCAAATAGCTAGAGCGTTTTTAGCTCAAGTGTGAACAAAACTGTGGGTGCCCCACCCTCGCCGCGTTCTTGTTTTTGCGGCTAGGGTGGGATACCTAGAACTTCAACTCACCCTCAAGCTGGGTGCCCCATCCTTTTCGCGTACTTTGCGAAAAGGGTGGGATAGCACAACTGTCCATCTCGACCGTAAATAACAGAACCAAATATGCTTCTAGTTCGAATTTAGGCCTTTTTCCGCAGCCTCTTTTAGCCCCGGCATATCCCCGTACAGCCATTTTTTGAGAAAACAATCAACACGGCGTGAGCCGCGATCAAACCCCTGCCATTGAAACCTGTTGGATCGACCCTCCAGCCAATTCCCCAGTCCCATATAAACGCAATTTGCACTTCCGAGAAGCCGACATGAACGAAGCCGCTAGCGCGGCGGACGCTACGCGTGCGATACTTCCGACATCATGGCCTGCCACGGCATCCAGAATCGCTTTTCGCCTATATTTTCTATCTCTTTATTAATCTGT
>CABEBC010000114.1_pt1 | contig 26442 bp, 25 predicted proteins | sample 3422291 | NCBI WGS metagenome assembly CABEBC01 (sample SAMEA5534345, study PRJEB31848) | metagenome | biome: tundra; feature: field; material: soil | place: USA | collected 2013-05 | depth 0.45 m
GCATGGAGGGGGTCGTGTTTCATTGCGAGAAAATACGGAGAGGCTTGATGAGGGGAGCCCTCCATGCCGCGCTGTTGATTCGCGGCATAGAGGGGATGCAGGATAGTTGACGCTACTTTGGCTGAGGCGAAGGCGGCACTGGCGTTGCGGCGGCTGGCGCTACCGGAGCAGGAGCCGAGGGAGCGGTTGCCGGAGCTGGAGCTGCGTTCGGAGCTGGCGTTGCCGGAGCGGGCGGCTTGGGCGCTGTGCCTGGCGCAGGTGGCACGCCCGGAGCGCCGGGCATAGGAGGACGGCTGCCGGGCATCGGACGCATCCCGCCCATCGGCGGATGGTTGGGAGGCATGGGCAGTTCGGTCACCTCCACCAGCTCGATGTCGAAGATCAGGTCGGCCTTGGGAGGAATGCCCGGATTCGCGGCATCCGGTCCTGGACGCCCCATGGCGCCGTAGGCTAGTTGCCAGGGGATGAAGATGCGGCGCTTGCCGCCGATCTTCATGCCGGCAACGCCCTGATCAAAGCCAGGAATGACGCGGCCAAATCCCTGCGGGAATGGCATGGGCTGGGGGGCATCCAGCTTGGGCTTGCCGTCGTCGCCCATCACCGGCTTGCCTTCCTTGTCCTTCACTGGGGGACCGGGATGGTCGTAGGAGGAGTCGAACTTGCGCCCGTCGTCGGCGCGCCCGTTGGCTCCGAGCCAGCCGGTGTAATAGACCTTGTACATCTTGTTGGGCTCGGCTACGGCGCCCTTGCCGATCTCGATCTCCTGGTAGCGCAAGGAGAAGGCGGTCTTCTTGATGGTCTTGACCGCGGGAATTCCGGGAGCAGGAACTCCGAAAGGCAGTTTGGGAGCAGCGGTTGCCGCGGGTTTGGTTGCTGTGGTGGCGGGCTTGACCGCAGGGGCAGATGGTTTGGGGGCGGGTTGAGCGCTTGCGGCCACGGTGCTGGCCGCCAAAAACAGAATCAAAGCTGAATGTTTCATGGCGTAATGAACTCCAGGTGGTGCTTGAGGCGAGTTTATCAGGCGCTGCGGTGGTTTAGCATCTCGCCAGCAGGGCGGTTCTGGGGGCCAGATGCTCCACCACTCTGAACTTGTGGCTACGCTCCCATCCACTTACGCAATTGCCGCTGCGCTGGCTTTTCCACCAGGAGCATCGCTGCAACGGCCACCGCGAGCAGCGCTGCGTAGCTGATCCAGGGGTCAAAGCGCGCCACTCCCAGCCGTTCCGGCAAATGGGTTTCGTGGATCCAATTCCACAGGTTGAAGTGCAGCAGGTAAAGGCAATAGCTGGCCTCGCCCAGAAAGACTAGCGGACGCACGCTGAACGCAGACGCCAGCCAATTCTCTCCAGCCAGCCCCAGAACGATGCAGCCGAACAGAGGCATCAGCAATGCGTCGTGAAGGAGGACATAGGGAACCAGCGGTCCCATCTCCAGCAGACCGAAGACCCCGGCAAAGCCGGCCAGCCCCAGCAGTTGACGCAGGCGGCTCGAGCGCGGCACCAGCGCATCCAGGCCAGCCAGCAGAATGCCGAAGAAAAAGCTGGCCAGATGCGGCAGAGGCGTGTATTTGAGCGCCCACAACCACCGGCCCCAGCTATAGCGGTCAGGATGCGCGATGCCGTCCGGCTGGAGGATCAGGTAGAGCGTGCCGGGAAGCAGGCCCACGGCCCAGACTCCGGCCAGCAGGAGCAGATTGTGCGAAACCCGCGCCGGTCGTTTGACCTTGGCTAGCCAGGGAAACAAAGTGTACATGAAGGCTTCGGCGGGCATGGCCCAGGCCGGCGTGTTCAGAAAGGTGGCCAGCGACGGAACCCAACCCTGCAAGAGCAGCGGCGTCAGCGCCATACCGACCCAAAACATTCCGTGCTGCGGCGTCAGCGCTGTGTAGTTCCAATAGACCGGTTGCGCATGAGCGCCATATTCGGGGGCAATCATCCGCCAGCTCAACAGCAAGCTCAGCAGATAGATGGGATAGAGCCGCGTAAAGCGTGCCTTCCAAAAACGCACTCGATCCAACGTGCCGACACGTGCGGAGCCAGAGTAGTTGTAGGACAGCACAAAGCCGGAAAGTAGAAAGAACAGTCCTAAAGCGATGTAGCCCGCGTTGACCACCGGCGCCAGAAAACCAAACAATTGTGGATCGGAAAAGTGAAAGAAGACAATGTTGATGGCCGCAAAGAAGCGTATGCTCGTCAGTGCATTCAGCCGTGCTGGCTTGTGTGTCTCGTTACAGTGGACAGTCGTCAGTGCACAGTGATCAGTCACAACCCCGGGCTTTTCCTGTCCACTATTCACTGTTCACTGTCCGCTGTTTTTACGCCGTCACCAGCGATCCGACCTTTTCGCCCAGCACCACCCGGCGGATGTTTCCCGGCTTGTTCATGTTGAAGATGACCATGGGCAGGTTATTGTCCTTGCACAGGCTCACGGCGGTCAGGTCCATCACCTTCAGCCCCTGGCGCAAAATTTCCATGTAGGTGATCTGGTCGTACTTGACCGCGTCCTTCACCAGCACCGGGTCGGCGCTGTAGACGCCTTCGACCTTGGTGGCCTTCAGCAGCACGTCGGCCTTGATCTCCATGGCCCGCAGGCTGGCCGCTGTATCGGTGGAGAAGTAGGGATTGCCAATGCCCGCCGCGAAGATCACCACCCGGCCCTTTTCGAGGTGGCGCACGGCGCGGCGGCGAATATACGGCTCGGCCACCTGATTCATGAAGACGGCGCTCATCACCCGGCAGGGAACGCCGCGTTGCTCCAGAGCGTCCTGCATGGCGATGGCGTTGATGACCGTGGCGAGCATGCCCATGTTGTCGGCGGCCACGCGGTCCATCTCTTTAGCCTGCTCGGCCACGCCGCGGAAAAAGTTGCCTCCGCCGACCACCACGCCAATCTCCACGCCCAGCGCGTGCACATCGACAATCTCGCCGGTAATCTCGGCGATCTTGGCGGTGTCCAGGCCGAAGCCGCGCGAGCCGGCCAGCACCTCACCCGATAGCTTGAGAACAATGCGTTTATACATGACGTTTTGAGTATCGCATACCGGCCGCGGCACTTTTCAGTAATCGAGACGCCGGCGGCTGCGGCCAGCAAATCCCAGAACTGGCCAATTCAGATCGACGCGAGTACTTAAAAAGGCGTCTAATGAAAATCAGAGGAACGCCCTTTTTCGTCCTCTTATGGTGATACCAGTGAGTTTTGCTTCCCCATCGCGCGAACGTATGTCCTTTGCCGGCCTGCTGTGCGTCTTCGTCCTGACGCTCTGCGCCGGGACAGCCGTTTTGCGCGCCCAGGGCACTTTGCTCCCTGACAGCCCATATCCACCAGCGCCCGTCCCAGTGACTGTACCCGCGCCCACACCTGCGCTTGCCCTGACACCCTCACCCGTGCCCGCTAACCTCGATGCGGCCCCGGCTGCGGATGCATCCACCTCCAGCCCAGGTTTGAAACACGACATCTCCGGCTCCGCTCATGGCCGCAACGCGCAGCGCAACGCCAGCCAGGGCTTCTCACTTTGGGACCACACGCTGCTCGACGCTGGCCAGCATGGCGGCGGAGCCCGCGTCAGCCGCTCTTCCGCACTTGGAGAGCAATCCGGCTCCTCAAGGGCAAGTCATGGTTCGTGGGGTGCTGAATCGGGGCCCGTGCGGGCAGATCCTAGTCTGTGGGGTGGTGAACCGGATGATCTGGAGTCCCTCTTTCAGGGGGGAAATGCTCCCAGCTTCGGCCATAGCCGCGGCTTTGGTGGAGTGGGCCCAGGGATGAACGGCGCTCACGGCTCCATACCGGGAGACCTCAAACTTGATCAATTGACAAGGGGCGATCGGGGGATGTACTTGAAGTCCTCGATGGGTAACTTCCGTTTCTCCTACCGGGACGCCCTCAGCGCCAGAAGCAATGGAATGGGCGGCGGAGTCGGACAGGGCTCAGCCGGCGCATCCTTCAACAGCTCCACCTTCGGCAACGGGATGTTCACCACCATGCTGGGCTCCGGCTCCACAGCTGGTTCGTCGCGCGGAGGCTTCTCCTCAGGCTCCATGAGTGGGAGGGGGCACGGTGGCCCATCCAACCCTGGCGGCACAGAGAAACACCCCACCGCATCGGTCTCGCTGCATTTGCATTTTTAAGGCTTTCATTTCTTCCTGAATGCACCAGACCCAGCCGCCATCCACGTGCTTTGCACAAATGCAACGAGGCCCAGGGATTGCACCCCGGGCCTCGGTTGATTTCGTAAATGTAGCAGGAAGTTACTCGGCAGCCGCTTCCACGGGCTTGGTGGTGGCTACGGTCCACTCGGACGCGCCCACTTTGAAACGAGCGAAGCGCCGCACGGTGATGTTCTCGCCCAGCTTGCCCACCTTCTGCCCAATCAGTTCCTTGATGGTGATGGTCTGGTCCTTGATGAAGGGCTGTTCCAACAGGCAGACTTCCTCGTAGAACTTGGCCATCTTGCCCTCGACGATTTTTTCGATCACCGGGGCAGGCTTGCCGGTGGCGGCGGCCTGGGCGCGATAGATCTCTTGCTCGCGTTCGAGGTCGCCCGCGGTTACGTCTTCGGGCTTCACATAGCGCGGATCGGAGGCCGCGATGTGCATCGCGATGTCCTTCAGCAGTCCCTGGAAGTCCTCGGTGCGGGCCACGAAGTCGCTTTCGCAATTCAATTCCAGCAGCACGCCGATCTTGCCGCCGGCGTGAATGTAGGTTCCCACCGCGCCTTCATTGGTGGTGCGGGAGGCCTTTTTCTGCGCCGAGGCCATGCCCCGCTTGCGCAACACCACAAAGGCATCCTCAATGTTTCCCTTGGTCTCCTGCAACGCTTTCAGGCAGTCGCCCATGGGCGCGCCAGATTTTTCCCGAAGCTCTTTTACCAATTTTGCATCAATCTTTTCGCTCACTGTTTTGTCTCTCTCTCTTTGTATTGGCACGGTCCAAGCCAGAAAGTTTCTAGCTGGCAGCTAAACAAAAGCGTGGCGCGCAATCCTCGCGGCCACGCTTCTAACATTATGCGCACTGAGATGCGCCAGAATGATTAAAGAACGCTCTCGGCCACATCGGCCTCGTCCAGCGCAGCCACCGCTGCGGGCGCCTTGCGGATGCCGCCGCCCAGTGCCGTTTCCAGGTCCACGTCCTCGACCACCGCAGCCTCATCGGCCGCAGCCTCAGCTTCAGGCTCAGGCAGTTCCTCGGTAAAGGCCTTGTCGCCCACCAGGTTTACGCCTTCAGCGGCCGAGTCGGAGATCTTCGAGGTGAACAGGCGAATGGCGCGCAACGCGTCGTCGTTGCCGGGAATCACGTAATCGACCACCGTCGGGTCGCAGTTGGTATCCACAACTGCCACCACAGGAATGCCCAGCTTGCGCGCTTCCTTCACGGCAATCGTCTCATTGTTCGAGTCGACGATGAACAGTGCGTCCGGAAGGCGCTTCATCGTCTTGATGCCGGCCAGGTTCGCCTGCAGGTGCTTGCGCTCTCGCTCCAGCTTGATCACTTCCTTCTTGGTCAGCAGCTCGTAGCGGCCATCGGTGGCCATCTCATCCAGTTCCTGAAGGCGCTTCACCGACTTCTGCACCGTCACCCAGTTGGTCAGCAGACCCCCCAGCCAGCGCTGGTTGATGTACGGCATCCCCGCGCGGGTGGCTTCTTCGGCCACGGCTTCCTGCGCCTGGCGCTTGGTGCCGACAAACAGAATCGTCTTGCCGCTGGCGCACAGCTCGGTGACAAATTTCGACGCTTCCTTGAACAGCTTGAGCGTCTTCTGCAGGTCGATAATGTAGATTCCGTTGCGCTCGCCAAAAATGTATTCCTTCATCTTGGGATTCCAGCGCTTGGTCTGATGCCCGAAGTGAACACCCGCTTCGAGCAGCTCCTTCATTGTGATCGTGGCCATTGGCCTCCTTCGTGAGTTGCATCCGGGTGGTCGATGCCGGCGCCCGAATTGAACCCGCTATTGCGGGAATTTGAAAATCAGTGGTCAGTGGACAGTGAACAGTGGTCAGTAACCCGAATCCGCGGCACTGTTCACTGCTCACTGTCCACTGTTCACTATCTCTTGCTGAACTGGAAGCGTGCGCGAGCGCCCTTCTGCCCGTACTTCTTGCGTTCCTTCATGCGCGAGTCGCGGGTCAGCAGGCCTTCGGCCTTGAGCGCCGCGCGCAACTCGGGATTAAACTGGACCAGCGCGCGGGCAACGCCCATCTTCACGGCGTCGGCCTGCGCCGATACGCCTCCGCTCTTGACGGTGGTCACCACATCAAAGCTGGAGGTCAGCTCGACCAGGGCCAGGGTGCGCTTGGCGGCCGCACGCTGCTGCTCGGTCACAAAGTACACATCGAATGCCTTGCCGTTGACCTTCCACTCGCCCGTGCCGGGACGCAGAAAGACGCGGGCAATCGCCGACTTGCGCCGCCCCGTCCCGTAATACTGAACCAGATCTGCCATTCGTTTCCTCTTAGCTCTCAGCCGTCAGCTTTCAGCCTTCAGCCTTGTCGTGCTTCCATTCAATTCTGTGCGCCACCCGGGACTTTCCGTATCAGCCGGAAAAGCTGATAGCTGAAAGCTGATAGCTGCCTTTACGCAATTTCCAACGCCACCGGCTTCTGCGCCGCGTGGGGGTGCTTGTCGCCGCGATAGACCTGTAGCTTGGTCGCCATCTGACGGCCCATCTTGCTCTTGGGCAGCATTCCCTTGATGGCTTGCTCCAGAATCAGCTCCGGCTTGCGATTCAACACGCGCGTGAACGACTCCTCGCGCAACCCGCCGGGGAAACCAGTGTAGCGGCGATAAAGCTTGTTCTGAGCCTTCAGGCCGGTGAGGCGAATCTTCTCCGCGTTGATGATGATCACGTGGTCGCCCATGTCGATGTAGGGAACGTATTGAGGGTTCGTCTTGCCGCTCAACACGTCGGCGGCTTTGGTCGCCAGACGGCCCAGCGTCTTGCCGCTGGCATCCACTACAAACCATTTGCGGTCAACATTCTTGCCGCTCGGAATAAAAGTACCCATTTCTCTCCTGCCCTCTAAACGCCTGAAAGTCCTGCAAAAAACCCGCGCAAAGCGCTCTTGCCCGCGCCAATCCAGCGCATGGGCCCAATTTCCACCCACTGCCAAACAAATCTGTTCGGGTGAGGAGTGCGGGGCTGGCCCTGAAAAGAGCACTGGCTGCTCCGATTCGGCAAACTACGCGCCTAAACTCGAATCCAGCAGCCTGTTTCAGCCGATCCCTTCAAGGTATCAACCAGCCGGGTCCCGGTGAACTGACTAACCCCATCGACGAAGAACTGTCAATGAGGCCTCCGACACACTAAGACCCCAGGCGCAACACCGCGCAAGGACTTCAGAATACCCGAAAACCTGCTCCCGAGTCAACGAATAGCCCGATCTGCGACTTGTGCAGGCCGGGAGAAGCCCGATCAAAGACAGCCGGGAGCCCAGTAGCAAGAATTCATGAAAACGTGCTACTCTGGAGCTTCCCTTGAAGGCGCGGGGAAGTTGTTTGTTCTAGCGGGAGTACGTATGGGCGTTTTAAGCAGAATCGGAATTGCGCTGGATTCGGAGCTATTGAAGCGGTTTGACCGCTCCATTCAGCAGCGGGGCTATACCAACCGGTCGGAAGCGTTTCGAGATTTAATCCGCGACCGGCTGGTCACCGAGCAGACCGCGGCGCCGGACGCGACGGTCGTGGGCACGGTTACGCTCATCTTCGACCACCACGCGCACGGCGTCACGGAAAAGCTGACCGAGGCGCAGCACGCGCATCACGAGTTGGTGGTTTCCACCAGCCATGCGCACCTGGACCACGATTCCTGTCTTGAAGTATTGATCGTACATGGCAAATCGGCCCAGGTTGCACAGTTTGCGGATCTGCTGATCGGACTCAAGGGAGTGCAGCATGGCCGCCTGGTGATGACCGTCCCAGCGCACGAGATTGAGCACACTCACGAGCACGGCCACAAGCACTAATCTTCACAACTTCAAAATAGCAAAGGTCTGAATGATGAGACACATTTCGCATGTATATTTGTTATCCGCTGCCGCGGGACTGTTACTCGCAACGGCGCCTATTTCATCGCAGACTGCAAAACCGCAGCCGCTGACCATCCCGCTGGTATGCCCACAAGGGGATTGCCCTCTGCTGAAAGGGGTTCCCCAAACGACAGGAATGCGCAGCGGTTTTGTGCGCCTGAAACCCGGCGCGACAGTCGGCTGGCACACTACCGGCAAAAACGAGGAAGCACTGGTGATCCTGCGCGGGCAGGGCGAAGCGTTGATTGACGGACAAGCTAAGCAACCGTTCACTGCTCCGGCACTCGTCTATATTCCGCCCGCAACCCGCCACAACGTGGCGAACACGGGCAAAGAATTACTTGAATATGTGTATGTGGTTGCGCCCGCGAAGCTGGAGTAATTTCAGGGCTTCGCGTTGGGCGGAATCAGCAGGGTTACGGTTTGGGGAGCGATCTCGATGCGGACCGGCAGATCGCCCAGCAGTTCTCCATCAGCTTCGGCGAAGATGTGTGACGAGGAACCGCTGCACATGCGGCACTCGACCGAGACGGCGTCAAGCAACTCAATCTCGCGCGTGGACCGGGGATGACCGAAGATGACGGACATGACATAGAGAAAATAATCCAGGCGGCTCCGTGTCTTGAAGGCCACCAGGCGAAGCCCTTCGTTGTGCAGGGTGGCGCCGGGGGCCAGGTTGTGGAGGAGACCGCCAAAGTCGCGAATGCGCACCGCTAAAAGCTGGGAAATCAGTTCCACCCGCGGTTGCTCGCCGGCACGTTCTACGATGGCCGCTTCAAAAAGCGGGAAAGAATGCGTGGCCCAGACGCGGAATCCCTCAACCAGGTAGAGGAGATAACCGAACCTTCGCTTGAGTGCGGGGTCGAGCCGGGAGAAAAACAACGCGTCGAATCCCACGCCGGCAGTCACGGTAAAGTAGCGGGAGCGCGTGGCGCCCGTTGCGTCTCGATAAGAGATTTGGCCCACGGAGACACGCACCGGGGCTGCGGTCAACAGCTTTCGCGCTACCTTTGCCGGAGAGGAGCGCAAGCCGAGATTCGCTGCCAGCGCGTTGGCGGTGCCCAGCGGCACCACGCCCAAAGCCACGTTGGTCCCTACCAGGCTCTGCAAGACTTCATGGACAGTGCCATCTCCGCCACAGGCTAGAATCGTGTCGCAGCCTCGGCTTATAGCCTGCTCAGCCAGCACACCGGCGCTGTTGGGAGCAAAAGTGTGCAGCGCTTCGGCTTCAATGCCCGCTTCGCGCAGGATAGAGAGCGCCTTATCGATGGCCGTACTACGCCTATAGAACTGCTGGCCGGAAGCCGGATTGTAGATAAGCGCAACACGGCGCATCGCGAGTTTCTCCTAAGAGTTTGCCTCCGGCGCGTACATATCAGCAAAGGCTCTGCTCTTATCTTCGCATCTGGCGGGCAGCCAGGCGGTTTCAAAGGGAGTGTTGCCGCGGCTGCCTGGGGGTAACGCTGTCAGCGCGCCGCCAGGGAGGAGTTGGTCGTTAGCCTTTATACTAAGGTGTTTGCCACAGACAGACAGCGGGCCGGGAATACGGCGCGTTGAGTCGCTGGGGTCACGAGGAGCGTGCTATGGCGCAGGCGGAGATTGGAATCATTGGCGGCAGCGGGCTGTACTCCATGCCCGGATTTACCAACGTGCATGAAGAGACAGTGCAGACGCCGTTCGGCGCGCCTTCTGACAGTTTCGTTTTGGGCGAACTGGAGGGGCGCAAGGTGGCCTTTCTGGCCCGGCATGGGCGCAACCACAGCATCCTGCCCTCGGAGCTGAACTTCCGCGCCAACATTTATGCATTCAAAAAACTGGGCGTCGAGCGGATCCTCTCCGTCTCAGCCGTCGGCTCGCTGAAGGAAGAGCACAAGCCCACGGATTTTGTGATTCCCGATCAGTTCATCGACCGCACCTTTCATCGCATCGCGACCTTCTTTGGCGAGGGGATTGTGGGCCACGTGGCCTTTGGCGATCCGGTCTGCGCCGTGGTGGCCAAGGCGGCTGTCCAGGGTTGCGCGGCGGCGGGAGTGGCAGGCAAGCTGGGAGGGACTTACGTGTGCATGGAAGGTCCGCAGTTTTCCACTAAGGCGGAGTCTCATCTCTATCGCAGTTGGGGCGCGGATGTGATCGGCATGACCAACCTGCAGGAGGCCAAGCTGGCTCGCGAGGCGGAGATCTGCTACGCCACCGTGGCCATGGTCACCGATTACGACTGCTGGCGCGAGGGTCACGACGCGGTCACCATCGAAGAGATTGTGCGCGTGCTGCACCAGAACGCCGAGAACGCGGCCAAGGTCGTCAAGGCCGCCGTAGTCGCCATGCCGTCCAGTCTCGCGCGCAAATGCCCGTGCGCCTCGGCGGCAAAGTACGCTGTGCTCACCAAGCCTGAAGCGATCCCGGCGGCGGCGAAGGAAAAACTGAAGCTGCTCTTCGGAAAGTATTTGGGCTGGTAAGCCGAGGATTTTCTGGCTGCAGGAAAAACGCTGGCTTTGTATCAGGGCACGACTTTACAGCTTGCGGAAAAATGCAAACGGAGTCGCACGTAGTATCAGGGCACGACTTCAGTCGTGCCGCATATAGTGAAATGAACGCGGGCTTTAGCCCCTGAGGTTTATTTTCGGCAGTAAGAAGGGAACTAATGGCAATTACCGTAGTGGGCAGCGTAGCATTCGATACGATTGAAACTCCCGCCGGAAAGCGCGAGCGCTGCATGGGCGGCGCGGCGACGTATTTCTCGCTGTCCGCCAGTTACTTTACCGATGTGCGCGTCATCGCAGTCGTCGGCGAGGACTTCGGCAAGCGGCAAGAGGCTGTTTTTCAGGCGCGCAAGATCGACACGCGCGGCATTGAGCACACCGCGGGTAAAAGCTTCTTCTGGGAAGGCTCCTATCTCGACAACCTGAATGAAGCCAAAACGCACATCACGGATCTGAACGTTTTTGCCTCCTTCAATCCGAAGATTCCCGATGCTTATCGCGACTCGGAGTTTCTCTTTCTGGCCAACATCGATCCAGTCTTACAAAGACGAGTCCGCGAGGCAATGCCGCAGGCCAAGCTGGTGGCCGGCGACACCATGAACTACTGGATCAAGGATCATCGCGCGGCGCTTCTGGAAGTGCTCAAAGGCCTCGACATTCTGCTCATCAACGACACCGAGGCCCGCATGTTGGCCGGCAACAACAACCTCGTCCAGGCTGCCCGCGCGGTGATGGCTCTGGGGCCCAAGGCGCTGGTGGTCAAGCACGGCGAATTTGGGGCAACATTATTCCACGGCGCTACTCCAAAAGGTGAAAGTGCGGGACGCACCTTCCGGGCGACGGCCATGCCTTTGGAAGAAGTCGTGGACCCGACCGGCGCGGGCGACAGCTTTGCCGGCGGCTTCTTCGGCTACCTTGCCTCGCAGCCCGAGCAGTCTCCGGCTGCCTTCCGCCGCGCCATGTTCTACGGCAGTGTGATGGGTTCCTTCGCATGCGAGCGCTTCGGCACAGAGCGGATGCAGAAGCTCACGCGTCCGGAAATCGACGAACGCTTCAACCTCTTCCGCGAGTTGACGCATCTTGCCTGAGAATTCCAATCCGGTTCAGCACATCTCGCGCGCGGAGTGGCTGGCGCTGCTTGCCTGCTGCGCGGTTGCCTCGGTCATCGCGATCTTCTGGAGCTGGCGCAATGGCGCGATGCTCAACTACGGCGACGCGGTTGGTCATCTGCACATTGCGCGGCGAGTCTTCGACGCGCACCAGCCGCGGCTGACCGAACTGGGCTCGGTGTGGCTGCCGCTGCCGCATCTGCTGCTGATTCCCTTTGTTCAGATTTATAGCTGGTGGGCCAGCGGTTTTGCGGGCGTAATTCCCTCAGCGCTGGCCTATCTCGCCGCCTGCGCGGGAATGTACCGGTTGGCGCGCCACTGGCTGCGTCCGGCGCCGTCGGCACTTGCGCTGACCTTCTTTGCGCTGAATCCCAACTTGCTCTACCTTCAAACCACGGCGATGACGGAGACGCTGTTTGTCTGCGAGATGGTCTGGGTTGTGGTCTGGCTGGTGGAGTGGCGGGCCTGTTTGGACTCAGACCCCAAAAAACTCTGCCGCACGCAGTGCTGTATTGCGCTGGCTCTGGTGGCCGCTGTTTTTACGCGCTATGACGGCTGGGGCTTGGCTCTGGTGGCCTGGACGTGTATGGGCCTCACTCTCGCCCGTCGCAGCCGATTGCGCTCTCTCAGCTTCTGGATTGCCAGCGTTCTCATCGTGGCCGCGCCGGTGGCTTGGTTCGTTTATAACTCAGTAGGCTTCGGCGATTGGCTCTACTTTGTGCGCGGGCCCTATTCAGCCAAGGCAATCGAGATTCGCACCTCCGTGCCGGGATTCCCGCCGCATCCGGGATGGCACAATCTGTGGGTTGCATTCATCTTCTACATCAAGGCCGCGGAGTTGGACGCGGCCGCGGCGGCGTGGGGCAACGTGCTGCTGACGGTGAGCCTGCTGGGAACAGCATGGGCCTGGATGACGGCGCGCAAGCGTGCATTCCAATGGGTGCTGCTGCTGTGGTTTCCCGTCGCATTTTATGCGTATTCGGTCGCGTACGGCTCAGTGCCCATCTTTGTGCCCGTCTGGTGGCCGCACTCGTGGTACAACACGCGCTACGGGATGGAGATGCTGCCGGCTTTTGCGCTGGGGCTGGGGTTTGCGGCGCAGTTTGCCCTTGCCGCAGTTTTCGAATTCAAACCTCGCCCCCGCAACCATCCCTCCGCCACGGTGGTCATCGCACTTTTCTGCGGAGCGATATCCTTCAACACGGCAGGAATGTTGCGCGAGCATCCGCAGGTCTACGTCGAAGGCACGAAAAATATTGAAGCGCGCAGGCCCTATGATGAGCAAATTCCTCCGGCGTTGCGAGCGCTGCTGGCCGAGCGGCCGCAAGCCGTAGTGCTGATGGACACGTCGGTTTATCCCGAGATCGTTGCGTTCACCGGGATTCCGCTTCGCCAGACCATCAACGAGAGCGATCTGGAGATTTATCGCGCCGCTCTGGCTGCGCCGGCCGCGCACGCCGCGCTGGTGCTGGCCTTCGATGGCGACGAGATCGACCACGCGGTCAAGGCGCATCCCGAGGGCCTGAAGGCGGTTCGCCGCTTTTCGACTGCCGGGAAGCCCGCCGGGACGATTTACGTCTCCGGTACATCAGGCGCAAACAGCTTCCCCAAGCCGGGCAGAGCGGTGATAGCATCGGGCAAGGAAGCGAGATGAGCATGACACTGGCACCATCCATGCAACCTTTTAACTTTGATCGCTGGCAACAGATTGTGGTGGTCAACGGCGCCATTGGCCGTCTGCTGATGGCCTGCCTGCTGGGCGGTGCGGTTGGCCTGCAGAGGGAGATCAAGCACAAAGCCGCCGGCGTACGCACCAACCTGCTGATCTGCATGGGCAGCGCGTTTTTCACGTTGCTCTCCGCGGTGCTGGCCGGCGACGCCAACCCGGACAAGGGCCGCGTGGCCGCGAACATCGTGCAAGGCATCGGCTTTCTGGGCGCGGGGCTGATTTTGCACAATCGCAGTCGGGTGAGCGGCCTTACCAGCGCGGCCAGCGTTTTTGTGGTGGCCTCCATCGGCATGGCCTGCGGCGCGGGATTATATGCGGCGGCAGCGGTGGCGGCGATCATCGTCATCGCGGCGTTGGAGGTGGTGGGCTTTCTGGAGCGGCACGCCAATGTGAAGGCCTATCCGCTGGTCTATGAAGCGCGTGGCAGCGACCAGACGCGCATGATGGAGTCGATCCTGGATGCGATGGACAAAGCGGGCGAGCGGCTGGCCGGCTTGGAACGCGATGCCATCGGCGAGTTGCAGAGAGTGAGTTTTTCCCTGACAGTGACCAAAAAGCAGCATGAGCGGCTGCGCGGAAAGCTGCTCAACAAACCGGGCATCGACGCGCTGTTCACCTTCCGCGATCCGGAGGAAGATTGATTCCCTTTGCAAAAGCTCACGCCTGCGGCAACGACTTTTTGATTGTGACCGAAGAGGCTGTGCAAAACCGCGACTGGGCGGAGTTGACGCGGCGGCTGTGCGCGCGCAACACCGGCATCGGCGCCGACGGAATTGAATTTTTTACCTGGACCGGTCCCAGCTCCGGCCGCATCCGCCTGCACAACGCCGACGGCTCCATCGCCGAAATCAGCGGCAACGGCACGCGCTGCGTGGCCGCATGGATGACGCTGGAACGAGGCTTTCATCCCGGCGATGAGTTGCGCATCGAGACCGATGCGGGGCTGCGCGTCTGCCGCGTGAACGCGCTGAAGACGGACAGCGAGTTTACCGTGGAAGTGACCGCCGGCATGGGTGTTCCAGCGTTCGCTCCGCGCACGGTTACGTTGGCCGGCGAGATTAAGATCGCGGGCGTCGAGGTCTCCACCGGCAATCCGCACTTTATCGTTGTGGTGGAGAACGCAGAGTTTGCTGTCGCCGGCCAGAGCTGGCAGAAGATTGGCGCGGCAATTTGCAGTCATCACGATTTTCCTCACCAAACAAACGTAGAATTTCTTCGTATCGTCAGCCCAACAGAGATTGAGATTCGCATTTTCGAACGCGGCGTGGGACCAACGACCTCATCGGGCACCGGTAGTTCGGCTGCGGCCACGGCAGCGCTGGCCTTGTACGGCTGCCAATCTCCGCTCACCGTGGTTGCTCCCGGCGGCGCGCAAACGGTGGAGTGGGACGGCCCCGGCACAGAGCTTCGGCTTACGGGACCCGCATCGCTGATTGCCCGTGGCGAGGCCTGGCCGCATTGATGAGAATCTGCCTCATCGCCGCAAAGAACTTCAGCAATGAAAGCTCAGAAAGGCCCTTATGATCTTTTATCTCATCTTCATGGCCACAATGGTCGTCACCGGAATTCCCACGGCGATTCTGTTCATTCCATGGTGCGCGCTCACGGGCAATGTGCTGCCGCTTTACAAGGGCACGCGCTTCATGCTCTCCAGCAGTTGCTGGATGGCCGGGGTGCGCTTTCACGTCACAGGTAAGGAAAACATTCCCAAAGACCGTGCATGCATCTTCATGTCCAACCACGTTTCCAATCTCGACCCTCCTGCGCTGATCTCGCTGATTCCGGGGCGCACCTCGGCCTTCATGAAACGCGCGCTGATGAACTTGCCTATCCTGGGAACCGGCTTCCGGCAGGGTGATTTCATCGCTGTGGACCGCACCGGCAGCCCTGTAGACGCGCAGCAGAGCGTTGAAGCCGCCAGCCGCGTACTGGCCAAGGGTGTGCACATGACCACCTTTGTGGAAGGCACTCGCTCGCCGGATGGCCGCATGTTGCCCTTCAAGAAAGGCCCATTCTTCCTGGCCATGGATTCCGGCGCGCCGTGCATTCCGGTTTCCATCTCTGGCACGGAAACCATCCAGGGCAAAGGCAGCCTCCGCATTCATCCCGGAACGGCGCATGTGGTCTTTCATCCGCCCATCGATCCAACTGCATTTGCCACGCGCGAGGAATTGATGCAGGCGGTTCGCGCGGCCATCGCCTCCGGCCTGCCGGAGTGGATGCGGACGTAACGTGCGCCTGGGTAAAACGAACTTCAATTCTTAGACGGAACTCTCATGATTGTCTCGCTGCTCGTTATCGTTACCATTCTCGTTCTGGCCATTCCCTCGGCGGTGATCTTCATTCCGCTTGCCGCGATTACCGGCGACGTACGGCCGCTCTACAAGGTGACTTGTATGATCGTCAGCGCCGGATACCGTGTGGCCGGCATACATATAAAGGTTAAGGGGCGCGAGCAGGTTCCCGCCCATCGCGCGTGCATCTTCATGGCCAACCATGTTTCCAATCTGGACGCGCCGGCGCTGATTTCGCGGATTCCGGGACGCACCTCCGCCTTCGCCAAGCGATCTATCTTCAAGCTTCCCATCTTTGGCATCTGTCTCAGGCTGGCCGAGTATATTCCCGTGGACCGCACCGGCAACAAGGCCAGCGCAACAGCGAGCGTTGCCGTGGCCACTCAACTGCTGGCCAAAGGCCTCCACATCACCACCTTCGTTGAGGGCACGCGCTCGAAAGACGGCCGCATGCAGCCCTTCAAAAAAGGCCCGTTCTACCTCGCTATGCAGTCCGGCGCGCCGTGCATTCCGGTGTCGATTTACGGCACCGAAACAATGATGGCCAAGGGCAGCTTCGCCATCCGGCCCGGTACGGCGCACATCATCTTCCACGCGCCCGTCTATCCCAGCGACTACGCCACGCGTGAGGCGCTGTCGCAGGCCGTGCGGGCAGTGATTGCCTCAAGCTTGCCCGAGTGGATGCGGAATTAAAATTTTCATCGTGATAAAAATATGGGTGCCCCAGGTCCCGCTTTTGGGACCTGGGAATCCACAAATCTCATGGCGCGGAAGCGCCGACTGCCGCACCGCAGGTGGTTTGCCTGGACGGCCAGTCCCCCCGCCGCAGGTGGCCTACGGCTGCATGATGGCGTTGTAGCCGTCATGCAGCAGCTTCTTGCTCATGGCGTTGGCGTCGTTGCGGTTGCTGAACGGGCCGATCTGCACGTGCAGCTTGTTGTCGGCGGAATCGTGGCGAGCGGTGGCCGTGTAGCCCCGTTTGCTCAGAGCGCTGATTAAAATATCCGCGTCTTCCTGGCGAGAGACGGTGGCAACCTGAATCATCAGTGCACTCGCCGCATCGGGCTGCGCGGGCTTGATCAGCGGCTGGTCTGAGTCAACGCCAGCAACATTCGCCTGACCCTCATGAGGTGCATCAGCACCAGTGCCGGATGACGTCACGGGCAGATCGTTCACGATGCTCTGCGCATCAGGCGTCTTTTGCCGATCAGCGGAGGGCTTGGGAAGAGAACCTGAGGCCTGAGTAGTGGTTCCAGCTCCGGGCTTCTGGTCCGTGGCCGCGGATTTCTGAGAATCGCGGCTGCCCATCGTGTAGCCCACTCCGAAGCACAGGCCGCAGAGCAGCACCAAAACAAAAAAAAGGACTAGCAGCACCGTTGGGCTCAGCGTCAGCTCGGTGGTGCGCCGCTGTTCGACCGGCGGAAGCTCATTTTCGTCAAATTCTTCGCGCATTCCCCCCTCGGGTAGGCGAATGTCTTGTCGATCCGGACCGTGATGATTGGGACCCAGTTGAAGCTCGTGGCGCCCCATCCTCCCCAAAAAAGCGAAAGGATGGGGCACCGAAATATTTATAGAGCATTTTTACTGATAGTGTGAGGATGCTCCGTGCCCCATCCATTTCACGTTCTTTGTGAAATGGATGGGAAACCACTAAACCCACCCTACAGGAACTGTGAAAATGCTCTACAGCGCTCTATGTTCCGCATTTCCGCCGGAACGGCGGGTACGCCTGGACAGCCCGCTCTGAGCGTAGTCGAAAGAGCGTGTCCTTACTTCTTTTCTGCCGCTGCAATAGCTGTCGCGCCCAGCTTGTTGAACAGCGTCATCATCTCCAGCGGCAGCGGGAAGACGATGGTGGTGTTCTTCTCGACGCCGATTTCGGTCAGCGTTTGCAGGTAGCGCAACTGCAGGGTCATGGGCTCGGTGGCCAGCAGCGCGGCCGCATCCACCAGCTTCTGCGCGGCGTCGAACTCGCCCGAGGCGTGAAGAATCTTCGCCCGTGCTTCGCGCGCGGCCTCGGCCTGCTTGGCCATGGCGCGCAGCATCTGCTCGGGCAGGTCAACTTGTTTGACTTCCACCGAGATGACTTTCACGCCAAATGGTTCCGTCCGCTGGTCGATGATGGTTTGAATTTTGAGATTCAACTTATCGCGATGGCTGAGCAGTTCGTCCAGTTCCACCTCTCCCAAGACCGAGCGCAACGTGGTCTGCGCGAATTGGGAAGTTTGGTAAACATAGTTGGCCACCTTGATGGCGGCGTCGTTGGGGTTAACCACGTAGAGCGTGACCACGGCGTTCACCTTGAGGGTGACGTTGTCGCGGGTAATCACGTCCTGGGGCGGAACTTCGAGCACATCCTGGCGCAGTGAGATGCGCACCATCTGATCGAAGGGCCGGAAGACCAGGATAATGCCGGGGCCTTTGGGCAACGGCAGCGCACGGCCCAGCCGGAAGATCACACCGCGCTCATACTCGCGGAGAATCTTGATGGAGTTGAGCAGGTAGAGGACGACGATGGCGACGAAAATCAGAACTGGTGTACTTGCATCCATTGGAATTCCCTCACTTACGACGGATTGTACTCCTTATACAGCGGACTGCGATGTTCTTTGCGCTTGAGCCGGTTCCACGTGCAGCAGATATTTTTCCAGGCTCACGACGCGCAACGGTGCGCCGGCCGGCACGGGTTCGGTGGAAACGGCGCGCCAGATTTCGCCCTCGACCAGCACGTGACCTTCGGGGGTCAGCGGCTCCATGGCCCGGGCGCGGCTGCCCACCAGGGATGATGGGCCCAGGCGCGATTTCATGCGGCGGGCGCGCACCGCAAGTCGAACCAGGAAGACGGTGATGCTGCCGAATGCGGCGCTGACCGCCAGGGCAACCCAGGGGCTGATGGCCATCTCCTGCACCGGCGCGGCAACCAGCGTAAGCGTTCCGAAGGTGAGGCAAACGATGCCGGCGATGGCCAGCGCGCCATGGCCGCCAAACTTTGCCTCCAGCAGCAGCAGAACCAGCGCCGCCATCAGCAATAGAACCGAGGTAAATCGAATCGGCAGCAGTCCCAGCGCAAAAATGGCCAGCAGCACCATCAGCGTGCCCAGCGCGCCGGGAACGATGGTGCCGGGGACGTTGAATTCGAGATAAATCAGCAGCGCGCCGCCCACCAGCAACAGCAGGGCAATGTTGGGGTTGACCAGCCAGCCGAGCAAATCCTCGCGTAGCGTGGGCCGCAGGGTTTCAATCCGCACTCCAGCCAGATGGAAAGTCAGCTTGGTCCCGTCCATGCGGGTAATCTCGCGGCCATCAAGCGCGCGCAGCAGCTCCCAGTCATTGGAGGCGGTCAGATCAATCAGATTTTGTTTCAGCGCCTCCTCGGCGGTGTAGGAATGCGAGGAGTGAACGGCGGCCTCGGCGGCTTCGGCGTTCCTGTTACGTTTTGTCACGTAGGAGCGCAGAAAGGCTTCAGCGTCGTTCTCAATCTTCTGGCTCATGGTGGCGTCGGGCTGTTGACCGAACTCCATCACCGGATGGGCCGCTCCGGCATTGGTGCCGGGCGCCATGGCGGCGATGTCGGCCGATTCCAGCAGGAAAAACCCAGCCGACCCGGCGCGCGCGCCTGCCGGGGACACATAAACAATCACCGGAACCCGCGAGCCAAGAATCGCTCCGGCCATGGTGCGGGTCGAGTCCAGTAGTCCGCCCGGCGTGTCCAGCTCGACTAACAAAGCCTGGGCGCCGTCGGAGTTGGCGCGGGTAATGGCTCGCTCCAGCTCGCTTTGCGTGACCGGCTGGATCGTGTCGGAGAGGACAAATTTGTCGACAAACGGCTGCTGGCCACAAGCTGACGCGCTCAGCCCCAGGGCCGCAATCAATCCAATCACTACCGCCAACCCGCCTACGCGTCGCATCATGGCTTGCTCCTTGAGGGCATTGTCGTCTTGGCCTTACTGCCCCGTGTTCCTCCGATGTGACGTTTCCTGTCGCAAAAATGGGGAATCACGCTACTTCTTCTGCCCGCCCTTGACCCCAATCTGCCGCCTGAGTTCCAGCGCCGGCTTGCTGTTGGGGTCGATCTGGAGGGCCGCGCCTACGTTCTGTTTAGCCTCGGCCATGTGGTTAGACGCAAGGTCCAGACGAACCAGCACCAGGTACGCATCCACCGAAGGCAGCAGTTCCAGCGATTTAACCGCCTCTTTGCGGGCAGCCTGGGTATCGCCGGAGCGCTCGCGAACCTCGGCCAGACCGGCATGGGCCGCGGCGAGCTTGGGATCAGCGGTCACGGCGGCTTGATAGAGCCGTTCAGCCTCCAGCAGCAAACCATGGTCCAAATATTCCCTTGCCTGGCCGGAGAGAGCTTGCGCGCGTTCGAGCGGCGAAAGAGCGCTCAGCCGGGCGCTGTTGATCTTATCCAGCATCAGAGCAGCCTGGCGGAAGGCGACTTCGTCGAAGGAGCGTTGGATGCGCTCCAGCGGGTCGGCCTTGGCCTCGGCTTCCTCGTCTGTACCGGTTGTCGGCTGCGCCGCGGGCGTATTCGCCGGTCTGGGCGCGGCAGGCCGAGGATTTGTCCACGTCTTTTGAACCGCCTGGGCCTCGGTGTCGTTAGGACGCAATCGCAGACATTGGGCCAGCTCGGTCAAGGCTTCGGCGGCGTCGCCGTGGCGCTTCAGGCTGACGGCCAGGTTGAAGTGGTAGTCGGCCGCATAGGAGTCGGCGGCCACAGCCTGGCGAAACAGCGGAATACCGTCCTTGCCGCCGCGGGCCAGCGCGACTCCCTGATTGTTCAAAACCTCGGCTAGCGGCAGTACGCGCGCCACGCCGGAAAAGGCCTCCTCGGCACGGACGTAGTCTCCGGAGAACAGCAGCGTGAGGCCGCGGTAGAAGCCGGCCTTAAGGACATCGTCGGCATCGGCGCCGTTGCCCCCCACCTTGGCAAAAGCCTCTGCCGCTTGCTCGTACTGCTGACCGGCGTATTCCTCGCGTCCCAGAGCCATCCACGCCGGGCTAAAATTCGAACTGAGCAGAACAGATTGATTGAGATGGCGCAGGCGCTCCTGCTGGTCGGGCTCGGTGATGCCGCGTATGTACTGCTCAAAGGCGTCCAGGCGAAGGCCGGAGCCGGCTGCCACAAAGGTGTCCTGGGGAACCTTGAAACCGGCATTCATCTCCCGTGCCAGCTTCCAGGCCAGCGAGTCGAGCACCGAGATCATCTCGCGCAGCTCGCCGCGTGCGGTGACCGGCTGGCTCATGCGCAGGTGGGGTACGTCCACCAGCCTCGCCTCCACCACGATACTGGCGCCATCCGTCAGGTAGCTGCCCACGATGATCGAATCGGCGTCCAGCGTCTCGGCCAGCAGGATCGAACTGGCCCGCGAGGGGTGAAAGCCTTGTGGCAGTCCCAGGTGATCCAACGCGTAGATGCGATCCGCGCGGCTCATGGGAGCGAAACCCGCCGCTGCCAGACGGCTGCTGACAAGCTCCGCCGAGGCCTCGCGAATCCACTCCAGGCTGGGCTGCCCGGTGCCGTTGTCAAAGGGCAGCACCAGCAGAATGCGGCCACCTGAGGTGGGGCCGGTCTGAACATCCGTCTGCGCTCCAGCGCAAACCGTAAAGAAGAGGGCCAGCACCAGGCCCAGCCCCACTAGCCGCCCAACCCTGCCGCAACGAGATGAAGTAAATGTATGCACAACAGGCTGATTATAGGCGTTGAGGAGAGAGGGCGGGAAGGGTGAGCGGGCGCGGCTTTGGCAACAGTGCCAAATCAACGGAGAAAACTCCGCTGGCTCTGCCCGCAGATGACGGTCTCGATTCCGGCAAGCGTGATTGCTACCGCCGGAACAGCCGGCGTTGCAATCTATGCCGCCTGCTGCGGACAGTCGTCTACAGCCGCCCTTACCATCAACGCGGCGCCACCCGCCATCTTCAGCATCACTCCTTCTTCGGTCACCGCCGGAGGCGCAGGATTCATGCTGTAGCGATCCGAGCCTCCCACAAATCTCCCGTGCCCCATCCTTTCGACGTTTTTTGTCGAAAGGGTGGGATACCTCGAAGCTCAACCAGCGGGTTGTCGTTCCCGGTAACTCAAAGTTCAGAGCTATCCAAGCTCTAAAAATACAGAACTTGGACACGCGGCTCGAATTCTCACGGTTTTTTACACAGTAAATGCTGCATTGGTCTTGCAATCCCTCTCTGCGGCTATACAATTGCAGCAAATCATGAGTAATTATTACGGATTCTGTCGGAGGTGTCATGATTAAAAGTTCTTGCAAGCTGTTACTTATCATCTTCCTGTTCCCATGCTTGCTGTCTATTACTTCATGCTCTCTGTTTTTGCCGAATATTTCCGGAGAATGGCAATCGAAAGAGGATAGTGGTGCGAAATTCCTATTTATTCCTTCTGACAAAAATGGACCTGCGCAAGGGATTTGTTTTGGGCCAATTCCAACACAAGTTTCCAATCATCCTATCTATAGTGCTTCTTATTCTGTATCTCGGGGATATGTTTCGTTCAAGACTGGTAATGACAGATCTAACTCTCCTTATATGTGGAAATATAAAATCGATGGTGACTGGATGTCTGTACATTTTGTTAATTCACCTGACGACAAAGAACTCTCGTATAGCGCCACTTATCATCGTATAAAATCATTCAAACAATATAAATTGGAGCACCCGGATGATTTCAAAACAATGAATGGCATGAAAGTGTATACTTATAAGGATGGTGACGGCTTTATACACTCCATTATCCAAAGTAGCCATTAACCTCTCCATCTCCTGCATCGGAACGGCTCACACCAACTTCACGCCCTGCGATGTGAAGAAAAAGGTTGGGCTTTTCTAAGAAAAAAGAACGCAGGCGTATGCGCGGGCCATGGTTGAAACAGAACTTTCCTCGCTTTCGCATTCAGCTTGCGAACCTAAATTGTCAACGTATTCCACAGACTCTGACCGCAAATGGTTGCACCCGCGGCATCAGCAAGCTGTAAGCTCATTCGTAGGAATCATCCAAGGCGCAGCGAGGAGGAATCCTGGGCTGGTCACCATGGGAATTTGTCCTGTCCGTTTTTGTTGCAGATTGAATCAGTTGAAGGATTTGCGGGAATCTGCCGATAGATAGCAATGAGAAGAGGGATTGCCTGGACCCGAAGCTCAGTTTCCGGCGTGGCGGAAACCGCGGGCCAGGCAGGCTTTAACTCGGGCTTCCGGGGCATGCAGCGGATGAGGCGCATACATGAATAAGATCATTCTGGCCGATTCGCAGGCTATTTTTCGCGCAGGCACAGCCAAAGTGCTGGCCATGGACGAAGACTTCCGCATTATTGCTCAATGCACTGATCTTGACCGCATGCAGCACGCCATCACCACCTTTCCCGGCTCCATTGTTCTGTTTGCCGCCTCATTGCGGCCGGATATGGATCGGCTGCATGCACTGCTGGAAACCACCGGCAGCCGCGGCATCGTGATTGCCGAAAACAACGACAACATGGGCGCTTACCTGCATCATGGCTTTCGCGGAGTGGTCTTCCGCAGTGTCACCGGGCCGGCTTTGGTGGAGTGCGTGCGCGTGGTGGCCGCCGGCGGAACTTGGCTGCCTCCGCAGATTATGGTGGCCGAGCCAGTCGAGGAAGACATGGTGGGCACGCGGGTCCGCGACCGCCTTACCCCCAAGGAGATGCGCATTGTCGCGCTCATCGTCCAGGGATGCAAGAATCGCGAGATCGCCCTCCGCCTCAAGACCACCGAGCAGGTCATCAAAAATTACCTGCGCTCCGTTTACGACAAGACCGGAGTCAGCGACCGCCTCGAACTGGCGCTGTTCACCATCCACCACAGTGTGCTGGCCGCCGCCGCCGCCGATGTGGGCAGCAAGCTGGAAGCCGAAGAAGCCGCCGCCCCGCGCGCCATGGCCTAGCGCCGTGCGGGTGCCCTACGTCCGACTATCCCAAAATGAATGGGTGCCCCAGGTCCGGATATTCGGACCTGGGATAACTCAATCCCCCCCTCACACCAACACCACCAACTCGCTGTATTGCTTCAACCGCTCATCCGTCGTAATCAAATGCGGCGGCTCGCTCATCGCCTGCGCAATCAGCAAACGGTCAAACGGATCGCCGTGAAGCGGCGGCAACTTCATCGCGGCAAGCGCATCGTTCGACTAGTTTGGAGTGCCGGCTCTTGGCCTGGCACACGTTGATGGTCAACATGTGGTCTGCTGTACTTGACCTAGGTCATGACTAGGTCAAGTGCACGAAATTATGTGCAATAATTTTCGGATTATTTGGCTTAACCTATTCATATAAAACAGTTTAGTTTGTTTTTGGCGAAGGTATGGAGAAAAGGAGCCCTCATGACAGAAATACGTGCGCTTATATGCGCACGTATTTCTGTGTAAAAAAAGGTTTTTCGTGGCCTTACAGCTTTTCCGCCACGCTCTTGGATTGGGTGAAGAGCAGCAGATAATCCGGGCCGCCGGCTTTGGAGTCCGTGCCGCTCATGTTGAAGCCGCCAAAGGGATGCGCGCCCACCATCGCCCCGGTGCATTTGCGGTTAAAGTACAGATTCCCAACGTGAAACTCGCGGCGGGCATGGTCGAGCTTGGAGTGGTCGGTCGAGTAGATCGAGCCGGTCAGGCCGTATTCGGTGTTGTTGACCACCTTCATCCCCTCCTCGAAGTTGGCCACCTTGATCAGCGCCAGCACCGGCCCGAAGATCTCTTCCTGGGAGAGGCGGGCATCCGGAGCAATGTCCGCAAACACTGTAGGCTCAAGGAAATAGCCGCTATCGATCTCTGGCGCCTTGCCGCCCGCAATCAAGCGGCCTTCCTTCTTGCCAATCTCGATGTAGTGAAGCATGGAGTCGAGCGCGCCCTTGTTGATGACCGGGCCGAGGTTGTGATTGGCCGCCGGGTCGCCCACGGTCAGCTTCGCCACGCGCGCCAACAGCTTTTCTATGAAGGAGTTGTAGACAGGGGCTTCGATAATGGCCCGGGAGCAGGCGGAGCACTTTTGCCCGCTGAAGCCGAAGGCCGAGGCCACTACGCCCTCGACGGCCGCGTCCAGATTGGCGTCGGCGCAGACCAGGATGGTGTCCTTGCCGCCCATCTCCAGAATCGTCCGCTTGAGCCAGATTTGATTGGGTTTAGCCTTGGCGGCGCGCTCGTGAATCTCCAATCCAACTTTTTTGGAACCGGTGAAGGAGATGAAGCGGGTTTTGGGATGTTCAACGATGGCGTTGCCGAAGGTGGAGCCGGAGCCGGGGCAAAAGTTGACCACGCCGGCTGGAAGCCCAGCTTCCTCCAACACTTCCATGAACTTGGCGGCGATGGTGGGAGCGTCGCTGGAGGGCTTTAGAATCACCGTGTTACCGGTAACGATGGCGGCAGCCGTCATCCCCGCCATGATGGCAAAGGGGAAGTTCCAGGGGGGGATGACCGCGCCCACGCCGAGCGGAATGTAGTGCAGTTCGCAGCGCTCGCCGGGGTACTGGATAGGGGTTTTCGAGGCGGCCAGCCGCAGCGCCTCGCGAGCATAAAACTCAAGGAAATCAATGGTTTCGCCCACGTCGGCATCGGCCTCGGCCCAGTTCTTGCCGGTCTCGAAGGTGAGCCAGGCGCAGAACTCGAAGCTGCGATTGCGAATGATGCGGGCGGTGTTGAGAAACAGGGAAACTCTTGATTCTACGGTGGTTCTGCTCCAGGACTCAAAGGCGCTGAGAGCCGTGGCCATGACCTGTTCCACGTGTTCGGCGCCGGCCTTTTGATGAATGCCGACGATCTGAATGGGGCGCGCAGGGTTTATGGAGCGGATTTTGTCCTTTGTTTTGAGGCTTTTGCCGCCAATGACGAGGTCATATTCCCGGCCCAATTGACTGGCGACCAGCTCCAATGCGGCCTGCATCTTGCGCGCATTTTCCGGCAATTTGAAATCGGTAAAGGGTTGATTAGCAAACCCGCCCTGAGGCGAGCACGGCTGAATAGAGGCAGTGATTTTTGGGGTAGACATAGCCCAATCATTGTAGCCGACGGCGGGGCGGGGAAAACAGGAGCGAAGATACGAGACCACACGCGCCAAAAACCTTTGCTTATACGTACAAGTTTTTGGCGCAAAATTGGGCGATTTGGGGAGTGAAACGGGCGGTTTTGGGGCGGTTTATAGACGATTTCAGGGGCCGGAGCCGTCAGGATGCGGGACAGAGGCGGTCGATGAGTTACTAGACCAGTTGCTCGACCTGTTGCTCGACCAGTTGCTTGACCTGTCGCTTGAACGACGGGTTGTAGGCAGCGGCGCTCGCTCTATTTGGTTCGATAGGGTCCAATTTGCGTTGGGCCGTTTATGTGTCGATATGGATGGGGATTTTGGCAGATATATGCGTAAATATGCGTAAGTCGTTGCGGTGATATGCGTATTTATGGGTGTGATTTTGCCGCCTGGAGCCATCAGGATGCGGGGCAGAGGCGGTCGATGAGTTGCTGGATGGATTGCTTGAGGACCGGGTCGTAGGCGGCTGCGCGGCGTTGCGCGCGGCGGGCGAGGGCAGGATTTTAGCGCGACTTCGTCGCGTGGATTGATTTCTAAAAACTTGTGGGTGGGGTTTATTGTCGGGGTTGAAACCCCGACCTACCGACAAAGGTTCATACCGCCCCTACGGGGCTGGAGATTTTGTTGTGTATACATTCCCAGGGTTGGTAGTGTCCTGATATGGAATGACCTGTCAAGTACCGCGTAACCGTGAAGTGTTTTTTGTTTGCTCGAAGGCAGAGCCAGCCGCGGCCGGGTCAGAGATAAGCGACGATTGATCAATCTGATATTCGCG
>CABEBC010000118.1_pt1 | contig 26390 bp, 19 predicted proteins | sample 3422291 | NCBI WGS metagenome assembly CABEBC01 (sample SAMEA5534345, study PRJEB31848) | metagenome | biome: tundra; feature: field; material: soil | place: USA | collected 2013-05 | depth 0.45 m
GCGAACTCGTCGCAGTTCAGCTTGCCTAGCAGCACCGCGCCCGCCGTTTCCAACTTGGCCACCGCCGTGGCGTCATAGGGAGGCCGGTAGCCTTCTAAAATCTTCGACCCCGCAGTGGCCGGAGCGCCCTTCATCACCAGAACGTCCTTGATGCCCACCGGAATCCCGGCCAGCGCAGGCAGCGGATCTCCCTTGGCGGCCGCGTCGTCCACCTTAGCAGCTTGTTCCAGCGCGCGCTCTTTGGTCAGACACAGGTAGGCGTTCAGCCGCGGATTTTTCTTTTCGATCCGCTCGTAGTAGCTGGCGGCAAGCTCCGTAGCCTTGGTCGTGCCAGAGGTGATTCCGGCGCGCAACTCGGCCAGGGTTTTCGGCTTTTCTACATAGCTTTCGGCCGCTTTGACTTCGCTGGACACTAAAAATATCCTCTCTCTTAGATCTCTCGTGTGGCCTTGATTGCAGCCTGCTTTCCTTTCGCTGTGCTCAGAACCTACCGCTCAATCACCTTGGGAACCTTGAAGAAGACCCCATCCGTTTCCGGCGCCTGGTGCATCACAGCCGCGCGATTCAGCGAGGGCACGGGTTGATCGGCGCGCAGCGCTACCGCGACCGCCCCATTCTGTAATTCGCTCACTTGCGCCAGCGGCGTCACGCCCTTCGTATCCAGCTCGTTCAATTGCGCCACGTAGTCCAGAATGGCGTTCAAATCGCGCAGCATCGCCGGGGTCTCCTCCGGCTTTAGCTCCAGGTGGGCCAACTCGGCCACCCGCTGCACTTCTTCCACGGTCACTCTTATGCGTTTTTCCAATTTATGAGTCCTTTCTGGCATTTTACAAGGTGGCTTTTTCTTAAGGAAATAGCCACTTGGCAGTATTTGTTTCGGGATAGAGCAATTGGAAAAACGCGGCGGTCATTGCAATCCCCATGCGCGGTCTTCTGAACGGCCGGTTGCGCGCGTTTCCGGTGAAGACCCGATGATAGAGAGTATAGCGTTTTTAATTTGCCTTTCTGCCTCCGCGCCGCTCAGTCCACGATGAGCGTGAGAGTGACCTGGTGCTGAACGCCGTTTGAGGTCGCGGTAATCACCACCGGGAAGGTTCCCGCCGAGGTAATGCCTGGGCCGGAGCCGGAGCCGGGAGCGGTTCCGCCCGAAATGATGCCCGAGGAAGTGCAACTGGAGACGCTCCCCGCGAAAATCACCAGCAGCGCAACCAGCAACAATGCCTTGCGCCGCCGCGCCAGCGCAAAGGGCACGAGCACCAGCCCACAGGCCAGCGGAAGAGCGGGCCAGCCCAGCGGCGGCGTGGCGTGAATTGAAGCCGTGGTGAGCCCGGTGGCAATCTCCACCACGACGTTCCCCGCCGTGTTGGCGGGAATGCCCTCGGTGGCAGGGTTGAAGGTGCAGGCCGAGTGCGGGGGCAGCGAGCCGCACTGGAAGGTAAACGCACCATAGGAGCCGAGTAGCGGAGTAATCAGCAGCTTGTAGTCGGCAATCTGGCCGTTGGAGATGGTCTGGCTGGACGAGCCGGAGGGCGCAAGGCCAAAGTCAAACCCTCTCCCCGACAGTGGCACAAACGCGCCCGAAGTCAACGCGATGCTGCTTACCGTCAGGCTCCCACTCTGTGCTCCGGGGCTGCTAGGCGCAAATTCGACAAGGGCTGTGCAACTGGCCCCGGCGGCAAGCGTGGAAGTGCAGGTCGTGCTCACCAGCCGGAAGCTTGCCGTGACCCCGAGAGAAAAACTGCCAAGGCTGTTCACGCTGTCGGGATTGGTCAGGGTTACCGTGACAGGACTGCTCAGCAGGCCCACCCCGGTTTGCGGAAAGGCAATCAGGCTGGGCAGCGCCTGCACCGAACCCGGTGTTCCGCCCGTCCCGCTGAGCGGAATAACGGTCGTAGCTGTCAGCGATGGCGATGCGATGGTCAGCGTACCCGTATACGGTCCGTTAAGCGAGGGCGAGAAGATCACCCCCGTCGAGCAGCTTGCCCCGGAGGCCAGGCTCGTGCCGCATGTATCCAGCACCAGGCTGAAAGGAAGCGTGGCCGTGAGCATGAGCGAACTAGCCGCGGAGCCGCCGGTGTTGGTTATCGTTACGGTCTGGGTCGGGCTTAGCTGGCCCGGCGTCACGATAGGAAATGCTATCTGCGCCGGGTTCACGTTGAGCCCCGCCGGAGTCTGCCCCGTTCCGCTGAGCGAGACGCTGACCGCCGCCACGCCGGAGGTGGACGAGCTGACCACCAGTGAAGCCGATGCGCCGCCCCCCGCCGTGGGGGTGAAGATCACCTGCACCGTGCAACTGCTCCCGTTGGCCAGGGTGGCGCCGCAGGTGGTCGAGCCGTATGAGAAGCTGCTCGCGGAGAGCCCGTTGATCTGGAAGCCCACATTGGCCAGCGGCGCGCCGCCGGTGTTGCTTACGGTCACCGTCTGCGCCGTGCTGGCCTGGCCCACGGTCTGCGCCGAAAAAATCAAACTAGTAGGATTGACGCCCAACGTCGGCGGTGCGAGAGCCGTCCCGCTCAAGGCCACCGTCTGGTTGTGCAGCACATCATAAACGGTCAACGTGCCGGTCTGGGCGCCCGTCGCGGTGGGATCGAATTGCACGCTGATGGCGCAACTGGAGTTTGCCGCCAGGCTGATTGTGCAGTCGTTGGTTTGCTGGAAGGCTCCACTCGCCGAAATGGCAATGGCAGTCAGCGTCACGCCGCCGCTGTTGGTCATCGTCACGGTCTGCACTGCCGAAAGCTGCCCGACGGCCGTGCTGGGAAAACTCAGGGCAGTGACTGAGAGCGTGTCGGTTGCCGGTCCTGACCCTACCCCGGACGTTCCCCATAGCGGGTTGATCCAGATGCCGCGCCCATAAGTGGCCGCCACCAGATCATGCACGCTGGCCGTTGCCGGCGTAGCGCTGAGCGCAACCACCGGAGCCTCCGGCAGCCCGCTTCCGAAGACCGACCAGCATTCAAAGGGAGCGCTGGCGCAGCTGGTAATCTGCCGCGTCGAATAGACGCCCTCGTCGGTCGCGACGTAAACCGTGTTGGCATCCTGCGGGTCCACCACCAGACTGTTGGCCGGAGTCAGGGGCAGGTTGGCCATCAAGGTTGTCCAGTGTGCCCCGCCATCGGTCGAGCCATACAGCACCTGCACATATTTGGACAGGGCCGGAATTCCCGCCACGGTCACGTATACCGTCTGCCCGCTGCTGTCGTGCGGGTCGATGAAGATGCTGGAGATGTCCAGCCCGTAGTAGTTCATCATGAGTATGTCGTTGGTCACCGCATTCAGCGCCGTAAGGTCTGTCCACGCGGACCACGTGCCGCTGGCGGAGTTGTAGGTCGCCTTTAGAACATGGCCGGGCAGCGTCCCGCCGCCATTCGCCGAGCCGTACATGCCCACATGAACCGCTTCGCCGCCCGAGGGCAGCGCCGTCGAAACAGGCAGCACAACCGCTGCCATCGAGCGAATCAACGCGTCGCCGCTGCACGGACCGCTCGACGCGTGGTTGTCAAAGACGGGGCTGATGGCGTCGCCGGAATTCCAGCCCACGCCGCTGGCCGGACCGCGCCACACACGGCAGGTGCCAATCAGCAGCTTCGAGCTGTCAAGCGGATCCACCAGAAAGGGCGCCGGCGTGGTCATCGTCAGCCCGTCCCTTCCCACATCCGCGTCGGTCACCACCGCGCTCGTTCCAAACGCCGCCGGGGTGCATGGAGTCATCTGTGAGCACAGATAGATCGACACTCCCGCCCCGTTATTCACGTACCAGTTGGCGCTGTTCGTAGGATCAATGGCCACCGGTCCGCCCTCGCCGCCCAGAATCTCCGGCCAATCAGTCGTCGTCCCGCTGGTGCTCTTGACCCCGGCGGTTCCGTTGGCTCCCAGCCCAGCCATCATGGTGTACGGCGTCGCGCCCGCCTGCGAGATGCTCACCACCTCGGCCAGCGAACCCATGCTCCCATTCAGATTCTGAAAATGCGTGGCATCGCTCGCCGAGCAAGCCGTTCCGCTCTCTCCAATGGCGTCGGTCGAGCGCCACAGCCCGCTGTCGTTACCCACAAAGACTTCCAGCGGATTATTTGCATTCCATGCCAGCGCATGCTGGTATTCGCCCACCTGCGCGCAGAATCCAACCGTCGAATTGGTCGTATTCCGCCACCTGCAGCCCTGCGAGTAGGGGCAATTCGCCTTCCACAGGTCGTTGGCGCCGGCCAGCACAATGGTGGTCTGGCCGGAAGGAACCGCCGCCAGCGCCAGGTTGTAGTCGCCGTTCACAATGGTCGCCGGACCCAGCGATGTATTCGTCTCCAGCGCCGCCGTCTGCCATTGCTGAGAAAAGCTGATCGTCAGGTTGGTGCAGTTGCCGGCGCTCGCCGCGCACAGATCCTGCCAGATTCCCTGGTCCTGGTTGTGCTCGTCCACCGTCCAGGCAAAGGTGTCGCCGGTCTGGGGATTCACCGCTAATACTCCACGAAAAACGGGGCAGGCCGTCGATCCTGTCAACCCCGGCCTGGTCGGGCAAAGCCCCGCGCTCGTCATCTGCCCCGCGCCCGGCTGATTCGTCATCCGCGTCCAGGTGATGCCGTCCGCGGACTGGTAATAGCCGTGAGATCGCACCGCCGCCACAAACAGTTGCCGCACCGGATTCCACACTACTGAGGTCGCCGCATTTCCGTCAGGCTGCGCAAACGGATCGCCTGGTCCCTGCACGTCCCCTGCCGCGCCATCCGTAATGCGCGCCAGCGACCACGTGGCTCCGCCGTCGGAGGAGTAGTACAGTCCCTCGTAGCTCTGCCCCGGCCAATCCGCACTCACCAGCGTGCCTTCATAGGCCTGGGAGACCGCCGCCACCACCAGTTGCTGGTTCACCGTGCTCCACGCAAAGCCTGCAATACCCTCCCCGGCAAAGCTGTACAGCTTGTCCGCTGTAGCGTATATCAGGTTCCAGGTGATTCCGCCGTCGGTGGAGCGCATGATTCCCGCCCAGTAATAAGAATCCAAAGCATCGTTCGGGTCGCCGGTCCCGGCCAATATCACTCCCGTGCCGCCCGGCTGCACGCTCAGCGCGCCAATGCTGATGGAGGTGCCCGCCGCGCCGCCCATTCCCGCCGCGTTGTCGGTCAGTGGAATGAAGCTGATGTTGGCCGGGCTGGATGTATCCGCATTCTGCGACCGCCAGACCCCGCCGCCCGTGGTTCCCACATAGAGCGTGTTGCCGGTGGTATCGGACGTGTCCAGCGCCAGCGCGGAGACGCGACCGGTGACCAGACCAAAGTTTTGCGACTGCACGGCCATGGGACCCAGTGGCAGCCAGGTTGCGGTTCCCTGCCCCTGCGCCATTGCATGAGCATCGGGTTCGGCAGCGGCCGTCAGCGCGCTCCGGCTGAAATGTCCCGCCCCCGCCCAGGTCGCCGTCCCGCCTTTCGCCGAGTCTCTCGACCAGCCTCGCTGCGCCAGAAACCGCTCCGCCTGAACCACCCGTGGAGGCAGATTGGTCCGCCGCGCCGCCGCCCGGACCGCATCCGTAGCGGCAGTTCCCTGTTCATTTGTGCTTGTCTCTTGGGGTACGCAGGACACAGCAGCCATCGCCGCCAAAACCAGCAATGTCAGCCACTTGCCGACCATCCGGCATGTGCCTGACCCGCTAGCGCCATACTCGGCCGTCGGACGACTCCGGGCGCAATTCCCCGCCCTGCCGCCAAGGGCAGCTTTACCGTAAGACCGCTCAATTGCCCAAATGCTCACACGCTTCCTGACCGCGATTCCGTCATCCCATCTCCCCGTTATCGGCAAACTCTGAGGGGGACTTGATCGAAATCCTGTAGCTTACAACGTGCGAAACACGCAGCTTACGGGATCAAATTTGCTTGGATTATAGACCACTCATGTATGCGTTGTATTGGCAATCTTAATGCGGGAGCCTTTTTCCTTCACAGCCGTCATCCCCCAAAAAGAGCCGCCCACGGCAGCCCTCATTCAAATAAGTTGAATCTGCATCGCTCAGCAGCTCAACGCCCACTGATCACTGACAACTTGGCGGGTGCCCAAGGTCCGGAAGTTCGGATCTGGGAAACTACGAACCCTTCTGGCGCGCAAGCGCCGGCTGCCCCACTGCAGGTGGCTACCAGCTTCCCCACGCCCGGCTGATGTAATCCGTCAAAGTCAGCGAGATCAAAATCAGAAACGTAAAGACGCCGGCGATGATGGTCAGCTTTGTCAGCTTCGTGCTGTACTTCACATGCATGAAAAACAGCACCACCAGCCCCGCTTTAGTTGTTGCAATAGCCAGCGCGATGATGGGATTCCAGAAGCCCAGGTCCACATACGACGCCCAAACCGTGAGCGCCGTGCCCACCAGCAGCGCCAGGAGAATCACCAGGTAGACCCCGGGAGTCACAATATGCCGCGTGTGTTCGTTTGGTTCGCTCATGCTGTGAGTCCTCTACGGCTAGTCCCTAGTCCCTTAATCCCTAGTCCCTGCTCTGCGTCAATGCCTGCTGATCAGATAGAGCAGCGCGAAAAGATAAATCCAGACAATGTCGATGAAGTGCCAATACAACCCGAAGTTCACCACAAACGTCTCGTGGCCCGCCGTGTAAGCCCCTGCTCTGGCGCGCAAAATCATGAATCCCAGAATCGCGATGCCGATGATCATGTGCAGTGCGTGCATTCCCGTCATCAGGAAGTAGAGCGAAAAATAAAGCTCGGTGTGCCGCGCCATATCCAGCGCCAGCGGCTTGTCGTGATACTCCGCATAGACTTCAGGATCCGATTGCGGATCAAGAAACGATTGCAAGCTGTAGTGAAAGCCGGGAACGTGATGCTTCTCAATTTTCTCCCGGTACTCCACGGCCTTGATGCCCAGAAAACTCAGCCCCAGAATGAAGGTCAGCGTCAGGCACAGCACCAGCCCCCGCCTGCGCCGCGTTTGCGCGCACCACACGCCCATGGCCAGGGTGAAGCTGGAGAAGATCAGCACCGCAGTATTCGTCGTGCCCCACACTACGTTCAGTTGATGCGAGCCGGAAACAAAGGCCGGGTAATACCAGTTGCGGTAAACCAGGTAAGCGGTGAATAGTCCGCCGAAGAACATCACTTCAGTCAGCAGAAAAAGCCACATGGCAAAGCCGGCGGCGTCGGCCTGCTGCTCGGTGGAGTTGAAGTGATGGCGCAGATACGCCGGGTGCTCCTGGTGCGCCGAATGAACGATGTGATCTGAGCTATCCGGCACGGAGCGCCTCCTTCTTCTGCTGCTCTTCCAGCCACTCGTAGTCGTAGGCTTCGTGGTCCATCACCGGCATCACGGCAAAGTTCTCCGTCAGTGGCGGCGACTGCGTCTGCCACTCCAGCCCCGTCGCCTGCCATGGATTGTCGCCAGCAATCGCGCCATACCGCAACGACCAGACCAGGTAGAGCACTGGCAGCAGGTACCCCACGCCCAGAATCGTCGCGCCTGCGGTGGAGAAGACGTTCAGAATTTGAAACTCCGGCGGATACGATGCGTAGCGCCGCGGCATCCCCAGCATGCCCAGAATGAACTGCGGGAAAAAGGTGAGGTTGAAGCCGATGAAGGTCACCACGGCCGCCAGTTGCGAGAGCTTCTCCGGATACATCCGCCCCGTCATCTTGGGCCACCAGAAATGGATGCCGGCCAGAAACGCCATCAGCATTCCGCCCACCATCACAAAGTGGAAGTGAGCCACGATGAAGTAGGTCTCGGTCAGGTGAATGTCGGTTCCCGAGGAGCCGAGAAAGACCCCGGTCATGCCGCCGATGGTGAACAACCCCAGAAAGCCGAAAGCGTAAATCATCGGCGTTTCGAAGGTGATGGACCCCTTGTAAAGCGTGAACGTCCAGTTGAAAATCTTGATGGCCGAGGGCACGGCGACCAGCATGGTCAGCAGCGAAAACACCAGCACGGCGTAGTTCGAGATGCCCATGATGAACATGTGATGCGCCCACACAAAGAAGCCGAAGACCGCAATGGCCACCGACGAAAACGCCACCGCCGTGTAGCCGAAGACGCGCTTGCGGCTGAAAGTCGATATCACTTCGGAGATCACTCCCATTCCCGGCAAAATCATGATGTAGACGGCGGGATGCGAGTAGAACCAAAACAAATGTTGAAATAAGAGCGGGTCGCCGCCCTTCGTCGGGTCAAAAACGCCGATGCCCAGTGTGCGCTCCAGAACGATCAGCACAATGGCGATAGCCACCACCGGCGTCGCAAGAACCATCAATATGCTGGCCGCATAGTTCGCCCATATAAACAGCGGCAGCCGGAACCATGTCATCCCCGGCGCGCGCATCTTGTGGATGGTGACAATGAAGTTCAACCCGGTGAAGATCGAACTGAAGCCGGCCACGAAAACCGCCAGGCCTGTAGTCAGCACATTGGTATTTACATAATGGGTTGACAGCGGCGTCGTAAAGGTCCAGCCCGTATCCACTCCGCCCACCGCCATAGTGTAGAGCGCCAGCAATCCGCCCGCCATGTACAGATACCAGCTCAGCAGGTTGATCCGGGGCAGCGCCAGATCCTTGGCTCCGATCATCATCGGGATAAAAAAGTTGCCCAGCGTGGCCGGCACTGACGGCACCAGAAAAAAGAAAATCATGATGACGCCGTGCATGGTGAACACCTTGTTATAGGTGTCGGTGGCCATCAGGTCGGTTTGCGGCGTCAGCAGCTCCAGCCGGATCAGCCCCGCCAGCGCGCCGCCGATAAAGAAAAAGAAGGTGATCGAGATCAGGTAGAGAATCGCAATCCGCTTGTGGTCGCTGGTGAGCAGCCAGCTCAGCAGGCCGTTCTCCCGCGTGATGTAGTTATCCTTGGGAATCCTGGCCGTCGCTTGGTCGGGAAGGCGTACGATTGTGTCGCTCATGGCTTCCCCTTTTCTTTCGAGACTGTCCCTTTTGCGGCGGGAGTTTTTCCGCCCGGCGTCGTGCCTTCGCTTCCCGGCAACATTTCGGTAGTGTTTATCGTTTGCTCCACGCGGTAATCCGAGTTGAGGTTCTTGATGAATTCAATCAGCGCGATCACTCCCTCCTCGCTGATCTGCCCCTGGTAAGTGGGCATAATAGGCGCATAACCCTGTGTCACGTGCTGCGAGGGATTCAGAATCGCCTCCCGCAGATAGGCGTCGTCGGCAATCACCGTTCCTCCGGATGCCAGCGGCAACTTCGCGCCGTATACATTGGCCAGCGACGGCCCGCGCGCATCCGGCCGCGCGTTGTGGCAGGCGGCGCAACTCAAACTCGCAAACAACCTTTCGCCGTCCTGCGCCAGCGAGGCGCCGCTGTCGGATCGGGTCAGCCACTTCCTGTACTCCTCCGGCGTCATCACCACCACTTCGCCAAGCATCTGCGAGTGGTTCGTGCCGCAATATTGCGTGCAAAACAGGTGATAGGTTCCCGGCGTGGTGGCTTCAAACCACACCGTCGTATAGCGGCCCGGTATCGCTTCGCGCTTCACGCGAAATGCTGGAATCGAAAAGCTGTGAAAAACATCCTGCGAAATCAGCGTCAGCTGCACCGCGCGTCCCGTGGGCACGTGCAGCGCGTTGATCTCATGCTGCCCGCCCGGATGCTCCACCTTCCACATCCACTGCTTGCCCACTACATAAATGTTCATGGCGTTGGCCGGCGGCGTAAAGACGCGAAAATAAATCAGCGCGCCCCACACAAACATCACCAGAAACAGCCCCAGCGGAATGATGGTCCAGGTAGCCTCCAGCAGCGTCGAGCCCTCCACCTGCACCGCCACCGGATGGCGCTTCTTGCGATACAGAATCGAGAAGCTCGCCACCAGCAGCACCACAATCGTCAGCCCAATCAGGCTCACCAGCACCATGAAGAACAGCAGCGCATCCATCTGCGGCGCAATCTTCGAGGCCTCCGGCGGAAGCAGCGCGAAGTTCGTCAACCACTTGACGAGAAACTGCCAGATTACTGGGCTGATATGATCCATTCCGTTATCCGTTCACCTTTGTGCCTGTCCCCGGTGGGTTGTCTTTCCGCGCATCCCTGCGAAACATCACCAGCATGAATCCGCCCAGCAGCAGCAACGTGATAAGTCCGCCCAACTGGACAACCCTTGCCACAATCAGCGAATGTTTGTTGGTCTGCGGATCGTAGTGGTAGCAGTAAGTCAGAATGTTATCCACCGGCGAGCCGATGCGATTGGCTGAGGCCTCCACCAGTCCCAGCCTTAAATCCTTGGGCGAGTACTCCACGCCCATGTAATACTGCGCCAACTTTCCCTCTGGCGTCACAATCTGAATCGCGCTGGCGTGGGCAAACTGTGTCAGCTTCCCATCCGGCCCGGGAATCTTCACGTAGCCAAAGCCCACCGCCTTGGTCAGCGCGTCAATGTTCTCCTGCGTGCCGGTCATGAAGTGCCAGCCCGCGGCCGTCTCCGGATGCCCGTAGCGTTTCAAGTAGCCGCGCTTCTTGGCCGCGGCCAAATCTGTCGTCTCGGTAGGATCGATGCTGATCACGATCACGCTGAAGTCCTTGCCCGGTACAAAGCTCACCATTTGCAAGGCGCTCGTCAGCCCGTTCAACTCCTCCGAGCAGAGCATGGGGCACTGGTAGTAAACCAGCGCCAAAATCGCCGGCTTCTTGCCAAAGTAACTCGCCAGTTGCACCTGTTTGCCCGCGTCGTCTGTGAAGGTCAGCGAGAGCGGTAGTTGCTCATTCAGCCTCTGCGCAATCCCAACTTTGCTCAGAATATCCGGCGGCTTGTCGCTCACCGGCGCCATCTGCTTCTCGTCGTAGCGCGAAACCTGCGCCAGCAGCAACGGCGTCAGCAGAGCAGGACATAGCGCCACCACTGCCACCGCGCTTCGCCAGGTTATCCGGATTTTTCCTAAGCCTTGCATGATGCCTTCTTTCCTTGCAATCCTGCGCATAAATTATGGGTGCCCCACCCTCGCCGCGTTTTTGTTCTTGCGGCAAGGGTGGGAAACCACAACTCTCAACCACACGCCCTATTTGTGCGGCTCCGTACGCCCTCCGGCCACCGCCGCCGCCTGATCCAGCTCATAACCCGTGCGTGCAAATCCATTCGTCAGCGGCAATGCGATCACCGGCCTCTTGTCCCCGGTCATTAGCGGCCCCTGCGTTACCGCTTTCGCCACCGGCAACCCTCGCTGCGCAATCAGCTCCATGGCTCGCTCAATCGGAATTCTCACCTTGCCCGTCGATTCATCAACCCAACTATAGTTGTCCAGCAGCAAATCCTCGCGCGCGTGCAGGTCTGCCACATCCTGGTTGCCGTCGTCGGTCTGCAGGCGCGGCGTGGGAAAGTGCTCGGTCATCTCGCCCAGCTTGCTCTGCATCTCGGGATTCGACGGCATGTTGCCCAGCGGTCGCACATTCACCGGACGCGCCCATCTGCTCGTCGGCCCGTCTTCCTTATTCATGCGCGCATCCAGCACCTTGCCCACCCCATAGGCCAGCAACCCCGTCACCACCGCAAAGATGCTCAGCGCCACCAGAAAAACCACCACGCCGGAGACGCGCACATCGCTCGCCTCATAGCCCTTTGAGCGGTCGATCTCTTCGGGCGAGTGATCTTCCGGCTCTTGCCAGAGGCCGTGATCCGAGCCATCGTTCTTATGCGTGGACATGTTCCGCCTCCAGTATCTCCTCGAGGTGCGGATCGTTCGTCTGCACCAGCGGCCGCGTCTTCAACTGCGCGCAGAAATAGGCCACCCAGAAGGCCGTCATCGCCACCGTCACTGCCGCGTATTCCAGAATCCCCCAACTGAAATGCAGATTCCGCGCCGCATCCTTGAAATTCGGCTCAATCAGCCAGAACAGATCGAAGGCCTTGGCGAAGACCATCCATTGGCACACCCGGACTAATCTTTTTTTATTGCGCTTCAGATCGCGCGACAACAGCAGCGTGAACGGAATCAGCCAGTGAAAAATGAAATCCAGCGTAATGATCACGCCCCAGCCGCCCGTAACGCGGTCCAGGTACCAGGGAATCTCTTCCGGCAGATTCCCCGACCAGATAATGAGGAACTGCGAAAACGCCAGATAGATGTTCAGCATCACAAAGGCAAAGGTGAAACTGCCCAATTCGTGTTGCTCCGTCTGCCGCAGAATCGTCTTGAACGGCTCGCCCTTCGACAGCGAAATCACAGCAATAATCGCCAGCGCCAGCACCTGGTACGCCTGCCCCACCAGAAACAACAAGCCGTAGACCGACGAGTACCATGTGGGATCAAGCGACATCACCCAATAGATGGCAGCGGCGCTCATGGTAATTGCATAAATCACAATCCCCGGTCCGCTGATATTTTCCAGCCGCTTGATCCACTCCGGCGTCTGCGCCAGCGTCTCCTCATCGCGCTTCAAACCCATAGCGTTGAGCCGCCAGGTGTAGAACCACCAAATGGCGAAGCAAACCAGACCACTCACCCAGAAGGCCTGGGGATTCAGCATCGGCCGCTTGAATGAGAGGTCGTGCGCCTGCACCTCATTGATCCATCCCGATTTCAACGCCGCGCTCACGTCGCCCACCGCGGCCCACAGATAAAGTTTTTTCAGCGAGAGTGCGATCACGATCCAATAGGCAAAGACCAGAGGCAGCGTGCGGCTCATCGCTTCCAGTGGCCGCCGCAACAGCAAACCCCACTTGCCTCCCGTCACGTACTGCACCATCAGCAGAGCCAGTCCGCCCACCGCAAATCCAAAGGTCAGCATCAACCCCAGCAGCCACGCTCGCAGCACATGGTCCACATCGAATCCGCGTCCGTCCGCAAAGCCCAGCCCTGCGGCAACAACCGAGAAAGCCAACCCGACAATCAGCGCGCGCCTCTGCCATCCGTCGACAAACTCCGGCGCGCCCAGATCCCGGGGCAATTGCTTGCTATGCGTGTTGGCGTCGTGCGTCTCGTGTGCCATTCTCTGCGTCCCTATTCCCTAGTCCCTTAGTCCCTATCGTGCGGCCGGCTTGCTGAGTGGAATCTTGATTGCTGGATCAGCCGGATTGGCCGGAGCCAGCGCCGGTGTGCCTTGCTTCACATCGTGCGGATACGCTTGTATCGCCGTCGCAGGCAGTGTCCACGGCTCGGCAAAGCCCTCCGGCAAATGCTTTTCCTGCGCAATATCCTTCAGGTTGCGCACCTGCACGCCCTTGGGCACATCCGTCACCTTGGCCGCCTGGCTCAACTGCAAGGCGCGAATGTAAGCCGCTACAGCCCAGCGGTCCTCCGGCACGAGTTGCGCGGAGTAATCCGGCATCGCTCCGTAGCCATGCGTCATCACGTAAAAGTAGTGCGAGATGGGCTGCGACAACCGCACCTGGTCGTGATAGTTGGCTGCCGGCTTGTAACCTCGCTGCACAATCTCGCCCAGCCCGTTGCCCACCCGCGAGTGGCACGGCGCGCAATAGATGTTAAACCGCTCCTGCCCGCGCTTCAGCACGTCCATCGTCACCGGAAACGGCATCTCGTCCTTCTCTTCGCGATAGCCGTTCGCGCCCTGAACCACGCCGGTATAAAAGTAGCTGTCCTCGTGCAGCTGCCCCCGCGCCACGGTGTTCGCCACCTGCGGACGCGCGCCGCGCTGATCGGCAAACATCATCGAACCGCGCTGCGAGCGAATCTTCGGTTGGTCCTGCATATCCTGCCGGCATCCGGCCATCAGCACCATCGTGGCAAGGCTGAAAGCCGCGACTAGACGGCGCATTCGATACCTTGAGGCGGTTCCCTGATCCCTGATCCCTGATCCCTGATCCCTGATCATCAGTACTCCACCTCCACCACCGAAACCGGCTCAAAGCTCTGCAAATACTTCTTCGCTTCCGCTAAATTAAACTTGGGGTCCAGCGCCTCCAGGCATAAAAAGAACTTGTCCGTCGTCGCCCCGTCGCGAAAGTTCGGCGCGTTGAACAGCGGATGATAGAGCGCCGGCAATCCATTCAGCGCCAGCATCCCGAAGGCCGCCGACAATCCCGCAAACAAAATCGTCCACTCGTAGGCAGGCACAATAAACGCCGGCCACGAGTACGTCGGACGCCCACCGATATTCAGCGGATAAGCCAGCACCGAGACCCACACCTGAAACAGAAACATCGCCACCAGCCCCATCAATCCGCCTATCAACGTAATCAACGGCACCTTGTTGCGATGGAAACCGATAGCCTCGGCCGCCTCCTCAACTGGATACGGCGTGTAGCAATCCATGCGCCGCCAGCCGTCTTTGCGCGCCTGTTGCGCGGCGCGGATCAACTCGCCCGGCGTATCGAATTCGGCCAGCAGGCCGTAAGTTCCTTCGCGCGCGGCCATCAGTCACCAGCCTCCGCCGCCTTTTTGGGCGTTATCTTGGCCCCCGGCAGCATCATGCGAATCTCAGACATGGGAATCATGGGCAGGAAGCGCACAAACAGCAGGAACAGCGCCGTGAACAATCCCAGCGTGCCCACATAAGTCATATAGTCCCACTTGGTAGCTCGATAAGTTCCCCACGACGAGGGAAGATAGTCGCGGTAGAGGCTGGTCACAACAATGACGAAACGCTCAAACCACATGCCCGTGTTCACCACGACAGAAATAAAAAACATGTAGCCTATCGAAGTGCGCAGCTTGCGCGACCACAGCGTCGTCAGCGGAATCGCCAGGTTGCAGGTCACCAGAACCCAGTAGGACCAGCCCATCGGCCCGAACATCCGGTTCCACATCATGAAGGCTTCCCAGTGCGAACCCGAGTACCACGCCATGAAAACTTCCATAGCATAGCCGTAGGCCACAATGAAACCCGTTGCCAGCATCACCTTGCCCATGTTGTCGATGTGCCGCTCCGTCACCAGCTCTTCCAGGTGATAGAACTTGCGCAGCGGAATGGCCAGCGTCAGCACCATGGCAAAGCCGGAATAAATCGCGCCCGCCACAAAGTACGGCGGAAAAATCGTCGTGTGCCAGCCCGGCAGCACGGCCACCGCAAAATCAAAACTGATCACCGTATGCACCGAGAGCACCAGCGGCGTGGCCAGTCCGGCCAGCAGCAGCGAGGCCGTCTCGTAGCGCATCCAGTGGCGCACCGAGCCGCGCCACCCCAGCGAGCAAAGCCCATACGCGTATTTCGCAAACTTCGATTCGGCGCGGTCGCGCATCGTCCCAAAATCCGGAACCATGCCGATGTACCAGAAGACCACTGAGATGGTCGCATACGTTGAAACCGCAAAGACGTCCCACATCAGCGGCGAGCGGAACTGCGGCCACACGTTCATGGTCAGCGGCACCGGCAGCATCCAGTAAGCCAGCCACGGGCGCCCCACGTGAATCAGCGGGAACATTCCCGCGCAGACCACGGCGAAAATCGTCATAGCCTCCGCGAACCGGTTGATGGAGTTGCGCCAGCTCTGCTTGAATAGCAGCAGAATCGCCGAGATCAGCGTCCCCGCGTGGCCAATGCCGATCCACCACACGAAGTTGATAATCGCGAAGCCCCAGGCCACCGGCTGCGTGATGCCCCAGATGCCGGTGCCGACCAGAAACAGCCACGTCAGCGCCACCAGCAGCAGCGTCGCCAGCGCGCCGCCCACGCCGAAGACGGCAAACCAACCCAGCGGCGTCGTCGGCGTCAGCACAATGCGTGTGATCTTCTCGGTGACAGACAAAAAAGTCTGCCCCGGCGCAATCACGCGGTATTCGCCCGTCTCCGGATCGATCTGCTTATCGAGTTGGGGGTCGTCTTTCACTCCGCTGCTTGCCCTCGTGCTCCGCTAACTTGCTGGCTCGCTGACTTGCTAACTCCGCGAACCTGTTCCCTCGCTAGATCTTCTTTCAAAAACACGATTTGTGTCAGGGCACGACTTTAGTCGTGCCGTAAATGCTGCAAAATCACATCGGGCTTTAGCCCCTGCGGGAATGTCGGCCCATAGAAATAACTCAACCCTTCGCCGGCTTGTGTTCCACCGGCGCAGCTTCGAGTTCGGGATTCAAATTCAACACCGCCGCCACATACTTCGTCCGCGGGCGCGTATTCAGATCGGCCAGCACCTGGTAACTGCGCTCATCGGCTTGCAACTTCGCCACCTTGCTCTGCTTGTCGTTGATGTTGCCAAAGCTGATCGCCTGAGCCGGGCAGGCCTGCTGACAGGCGGTCACAATCTCACCATCGCGAATCGCCCGGTTCTCCTTGTCCGCCTCAATCTTCGCTGCGGAAATCCGCTGCACGCAGTAGCTGCATTTTTCCATCACGCCGCGCGAGCGCACCGTCACATCGGGGTTGCGCATCAGCTTCAAACTCTCTGTCTCAAAGTCCGAGTAGAGCAGGAAGTTGAAGCGGCGCACCTTGTAAGGGCAGTTATTCGAGCAGTAGCGCGTACCCACGCAACGGTTGTAGACCATCGCGTTCAAGCCTTCGGGCGTGTGCACCGTCGCGCCCACCGGGCAAACCTGCTCGCAGGGCGCGTTCTCGCAATGCTGGCAGGCCATCGGCTGGAAGTGCGCGCGCGGCGCAGCCAGGTCACCCTCGAAATAAGTGTCAATGCGCAGCCACTGCATGTTGCGCCCGATCCGCACCTGCTGCTTGCCCACTACAGGAATATTGTTCTCCGCATAACAGCCGATAATGCACGCATTGCATCCCGTGCAACTGTTCATGTCAATCGACATGCCCCACGCGTTCTCCTTGTACTCCCAGTTGGGGAAGAGCGTGTTGCTCTTGTCGGTTGTCGGGTGCGTCTCGCCCTCGTTCGCAAATCCCGGATCGGCCTTGTACTCCGCCAGCGTCGCGTAGCGAATAATCCCGCGCTCACCGAGCGCCTCATCCGCCTCCAGCGAGTTATTGCCGCTTCCCTGCCCGCCAAACAACTTCGGCCTGTGGTCCTGGAAGTGGCTCTTGGTCACCGCTAAGCCCCACTTGCCTTCGACCTTCTTCATCGAACCCACGGCGTAAAACGGTGCATCCGATGTCCGAATCAAATAAGCATTGAATCCCGCGCCGCCTGCGATGCGCCCAGTCTGCCGCCCATAACCCAGGTGCACCGTGACCGAATTATCCGGATGTCCCGGCGCAACAATCACCGGCGCATTCACCTTGCGCCCATTTACGGATAACTCGACTATGTCGTCTACTTCCAGTCCATACTTTGTCAGAGTAGCGCCGGATACCAGCGCCGCATTATCCCAGCTCAGATTGGTCACTGGCTTGGGCAGCTCCTGCAGCCAGCCCACATTCGCCCACCGCCCGTCATACACATTCGGGTCCGGCCGGAAGATAATCTCCAGAGAATTTTTGGGTGATGGCGCGGGTATTCCTAACCGCCGCAGATTCAATTTGGTTGTACTGCCTTGCAATTCAAAGGCTGTATTATCAATCCAGCCTTGGTGAAGCGCTTTGCGCCATCCCGCCTCAAAGTCGCCCTTGATTGTGCTTTTCCACGTCTCGCGCACTGCCTCATACGGACTCAATCCCGGCTCATCCAGCAATGCTTGAAAAATATGGTGAGCTGTTTTGCCGCCATACAACGGATCGATCATCGGCTGAATAATCGAAACCGTCCCGTCATACGCCCGCGCATCCGACCACGACTCCAGAAAATGCGCCGCCGGAATGTGCCACTGCGCATTCTGCCCGGTCTCATCCACGTGCGAGCCGAGATGCACAGTCATCTTTGCCTTCTCAAATGCAGCGGCAAACTCCAGATCGGCTGGCGCGTTGTAGTTCGGATTGGCATTTAGAATTACCAGCCAATCCACATTGCCAGCATTCAGACCATAAATCAAATTTTTCAAATCGTGAATCTGGCTAAATTCTGTCGTATTCGCCCATACAGAGATATTAAAAGTCGTCTTGCCTAGGTTTCCTAACGCATAGTTGATTTCTAGCGCCAGTAATTCCAATAACGCATCCTGTCTGCCGACAACGACGCACTTTCCCGCGTGGATTTTCAAATCCCTTACTAGCGCAACGAGAAACTTCTTCTGCTCATCGGTCCACGTATTTGCAGGAGGCTCGATGCCTGGAACACCAACAGCCTTCGCCAACTCTGCCGCGAATGCCGGAATCTCGCTCGCTCTCAACCCTAGCCGATGCTCCGCCTTCAATCCTGTCGTGGTCGGAGTGCTCTCAATCGCGTAAAGCCGATTCAGCTTTTCCGGAGACTTGCGCCGCTCCGCATACTGACGCACTAATTTATGGAAGCCGGGGAAGCCAGCACCGGAAAGAAAGTCAGCGTCAAGCGAAACAATCACATCCGCTTGGGCCAGATCATATTGAATCCTCATCCCATCAGCGAATGCAGTCCCGGCAATCGCCGGGTCATACTGCACCAACGTCGCCTTCGGGTACTTCGCCTGCACCTCGCGCCACTGCCTTGCCAGCGTCGGCGAGGTAATCGTCTCGCTCAGGAAATAAATCCCGGTCCCGTCCTTGGTCGAGATCACTTTGCTGCGAAACTCGACGGCAAACTCCGCCCACTCGCGATTCTCGCCACGATAGGTCACGTGCTGCGAGCGGTCCGGATCATACAAATCCAGCAGCGTAGCCTGCGTAAACGGGTCCGACGAACCCTGGTTATACGGATGCTCCGGGTTGCCGTCAATCTTGATCGGCCTGTACTGGTCGCTCTTAACCAAGAGAGGCACCGCGCCCGTCACAAACGGATGCGCCGTCGCAAAATAATTCGGTTTGCCCAGAATCAAATCTTCCGGTTGCTTGATGTAGGGATAAATCGGCTCGTCGGGCTGCTTGGTACAACCAGCCAACCCGGCCAGCGCCGCCGACGCCCCCATGAATTTCAGAAATCCCCGCCGCGAAACCTCATCGCCCCACGCGTGAGGTGAGCCGGGAAACTCCTTCTCCACAGCCGCCTGAAACTCCGGCGTGTTGGCCAGCTCATCCACCGACCGCCAGTATTTTTTGCCCCGCACGTTCTTCAGCTTCTCGCGCACCGCGTCAAGACTCATCGGGGGCGTCATCGGAGCAGGCTTGATCGTCGTCACCAGATCGTTCTTCGTCTCGCTCATCGGTGGCAGACCTCGCAACTGGATAGTTCATTCGGCGTGCGAATCTTGTAATGCACCACAAGAAACCGTCCTAGCTCATCCTGGCTGGTGAATTTCTGGTATGCAGCGCTCTGCACCGCCGGTTCCTTCGTCCCGCACTTCACGCTCTCCGCCGTAGGCACACCCTTCTTCTCATCACCCACCACGCACCACACCGGCCTATCCGGCGCCGGCTTCTCCCACGCCATGTTGTAAATCTCACTCGTCGGCCGCAAATTCTTGGCCGGGTTGCGATGGCAATTCAAACACCATTCCATTTGCAGTGTGTTCTCGGCGTACATCAGCGGCATCTGGTCCACGCGCCCGTGGCAACTGGCGCAGCCCACGCCCTTGTGTACATGAATTTCGTGGCTGAAGTAGACGTAATCCGGCAGGTCATGCACCTTGATCCACGGCAGCGATTTGCCCGTCGCCCAGCTCTCGCGCACCGGCTCCAGCAGTTGCGCGTTAGTCCAGATCTGCGCATGGCAGTTGATGCAGGTCTTGGTCGGCGGTATGCCCGCGTAGCTCGACGTCTCCACCGTCGTGTGGCAATACTGGCACTGCACCCCCAGCCCCTGCACGTGGTGCTTGTGGCTGAAGGGAACCGGCTGGTCCGGCCGCTGACCCTGCCGCGTCACCCAGGGCGAGCGCTGCAACTCATTCAGCGTCACCCCCAAAATGATCACGATCAGCCCTGTCAATACCAGGCTGGCGCGTGCCAGGGCATTGGAGCTGCGGTCAAAGATTTGCGCCATGCGTTCTTTCCCTTGCCTGGTGTTCTTTTCTTGGATGTAAGCGCTGTTCCGGCGGTCACATTTGTTGTATGAAAAAGGCGTTTCTGAAAATCGTATCCTGAATCATACCCGCCCGAGAGGCGGACAATTCAGGAGTGTGAACAGACCCGGCGAAAACAGCTTCACCACAGGAACGGATGCGGCAACAATTCCCGATATAACCCACTCCGTCCAACCTTATAATCTGCTGAAAAGAAACCGCTTGCGACAACTGCCGTGGGATGCCAATCATTCCATTGTCCTGCCGCCGCGCACCAGGGCCTGAAATCCTTCGACTAATACTGCACGATACCATATTAATTCCGGACTGCGCCAGTCCAAAATAACAAACGCCCCCAACCTCAGGCCTCGGCTCCCCAGCAAGTTACGGAACCCGGCACGCCCCGGTTGCGTAGTGAGCTCAGTACGGTTTTTTCGAGGAGGTTGTCATGTATTGCAGCGGATGTGGTCTGGCTTTAGCGCCTGGGCAGGCGGTCTGCCCAAAGTGTGGCCGGCCGGCACTGGCCCCGGTCCCCCCCGTGCCTGGCATGGAGTTCCAACTACAGAACTACGCCGGCAAGGTGAAGGCGCTGGGCATCGTCTGGCTCATCTATGCCGTCGTTGTGTTGGTGACGGGAATCGCCGCGCTGGCCTTTGCCAACGCCTTTTTCTCCGGTCACTTCGGCCCCTGGATGGGCGGGCCCTGGGGTCGCGGCTCCCTGCCGCCCATGTGGTTTGGACCCGTGATTCTGCGCTTTGCCTGGGTGCTTCTCCTGGTGCGGGTCGGCCTGGCCGCGGTGGCCGGCTGGGGCCTGCTGGAACACACGCAATGGGGGAGGGTTGTAGCCATCGTAGCTGCCATCCTGAGCATGCTCAAGTTCCCCTTCGGAACTGCCATGGGCATCTGGACACTGGTCATGCTGCTCGGCTACCGCAACTCGACTCTCTACGAGCAGTTGTAAAGAAGCTTTCAGCCCTTGGCGATTCGCCGGCGCATCTCTGTCACTTGACTGCGGCGTGAGTCGCCATGCTGCCCGCTGCTGCCGGAGATTCCGCCGCGCCGGAAGGCAAGCTCCTGCGCGCGACAAAGACCGCCGCGAGCTTGTCTTCATAGGCCAGCTCGAAGCGCGGGTCCATCCGCAGCAGTTGTGTCAGAGATGCTTTGACCGGCCCAATCACCAGTCCTGCCTTCTGCAGGTCGGGATCTGAGGCCCATTCCGGCCGCCCGTTCCACGTATCGTCCCAACGGTAGATCCGCTCATCTCCGTGAACGTTTGTGCGCCCGTCGATGCCGACCGGCATGCGCAAAGCCCAAATCAGATAACCTCCCCACGTATAGTCGTTATAAAGAGGTCCACTCCAGCCCTTTTCCTTCACCACTTCCACGGCACGGACGGGCATTCCCCTGGCAAGATCCGTGCCCAGACGAGCATTGTTCACATGCAAAAACAAAATACCGAGTGACACAATCAGCGCCGTGGTAACCGCCACAAACGGCCCGACATATGCCGTCAACTGGAAGCGATTCTTGTCGTCGCCCGTGAGTTCCGCGGCCAGAATTGCGCTTGCCGCAATCACCCCCACCCACAGGTCGCGTTGCGAGCGAAAGGTTACTACTACGGCAAAGGCCAGTAGAAGAATTTCAAAGAGCGCAACGCGGCGGACCCTGGCCAGCACGGCGACAGCGGCAACAAGCAACAGAAGCAGGAGCCAGTCGTCGAGGCTGCGAAACGGCAACGCCATGTATTCAGTTACCTTGTTGAGAATGCCGGGCTGCGATGCAACCTCGTAGGCCACTCGGTAGATCGTCCAGCCATACGGATTGACCATCGCCGCCAAAATACAGGCAATAAAGATGCCGCACATCCAGCCTGCGCGCATACGCGTCTGGATTACGGTCCATCTGCGCGCCAGCACAGACTCCGCCAAAGCAATCGTCAGCACCACCAGGCCGACGATGAACTGAATGTGTACATTGGCCCAGAGCGCAAAGATCACCGGCAGCCAAAGCAGTCCCCTCATCTTCCCGGTCTTTCGCGCCTGCAGCAGAAGATCGAGTTCCATCACAAAAAAAAAGATTGTGAACCACCATGGGCGCGGCGCGTCGAGGCGGGTCATGCAAGAACAGGCCACCGCGGTCAGCAGCACCGCAAACGTAAAGTCAGCTTGAAGGCGTCGTATCAGGCGATGCAGAAAAACCGTAACGGCCACAGCCATTCCGGTGGTGTAGGCAACGATGCCCACCAGGCCCAACCGCTGGAAAAGCTGAAAAATCAGCAACTCGTAGAGCCAACTATAAGCGGCCCAGGGTTTGCCCGCACCAAAACTGGAGAAGGGATCTGTATGCGGCACACCGCCGTGTTGCACGATCCACTCGCCGGTGCGGATGTGCGACCAGACATCCGGATCGCTGACGCTGGCAATTCGAAGGCAGAGAATTGCCGAAGCTGCATAGAGCGCCACAAGCACACTTGCCTGTGCCCATTGAACGCGGCGGGACGGCGGCAGCTTGGCCGGGGGACTACCCGCCATGGAGAAAGAAGCATGACTGTTCTCTCTGACTGTATCGGTGGCAATATCTGGAGATTCCATGATCTTTCAAGATGATAACAGCGCAGGATTTCCCCCGAGTATGTGGCGTGTTGAGGCTGGCCTTAAATAGGTGGCCACACATACGGAAACATCTTGCCCGCCTCCGCAGGATCCAGTTTGATGCCGGCCCGTTCCGCCGCATGCGCCAATACGGGGTCGCGGCCCGCGGCCAAATCAGCCCCTGTTGGCAGCAACAGTTCGTCCGGCGTTACGCCTGTCTTTTCCAGGCTGTGGCCGTCGCTCATAATCAGATCGGCATCCGTGATGCTGAATTCGTATGCGAATATGGTGCCACCTTGCTGCGTTTCGTCGTAACGCCGGGCTTCCATGACCGCTCCGGACGTTTTGTCGCCAATCACCGTGCCACGGTGCTCGAGTTGAATGACGCGGGCCAGAAGCTCTGCTGCCGACGCGGAACTCGCATCCACCAGAACGATGATCTTCCCATCGAACGGATTGCCCCGATGCGTGGCAAGCATAGGCTTGGTATTTTCCCTTGTAACGCGATCCGCAATTTTAATATCCTTGTCGAAGAGCGAACCCACGATCATCTTCAGCGTGTCGACTGCCCCGCCCGGATTCCCGCGCAGATCCAGGATGAGCGTCTTGTGCTTGTCTACAATGCGAAACGTCCGGATTATTTCGCCGTCATCCAGATTGAACTGCTGCAGCTTCCAAATCGCCACATCGCCCCGCTCCGCAATCCGGGAGCGAGTGGCGTCGTTCGAAAGCTCGGACTTGCGGTCCTGGTCGTCGATATAATTGCTCGTCTCCTCGTAGCTATAGAGTACTTTCCCCACCTTCACCCTGGAATTGACCACCACCGTGCGCTCCGCCCCCTCCGGCGACCGTAACACCAACTCAACGGCTGGCCGAGGCGCCAGTGTTGAGTAGTAGTGCCGAAGATCATAAAAATCCTCGCGGTTCAGGTTGTACCCGGTGTGCTTCACCACCATATCGCCGTTATGCAGTTTGCTTTGGGCGTCGGAACCCGGTCGGATCTGGGTGATGAAGCCGTCATTGCCCACCAGCTCGATTTTGTAGCCAGGGTAGTAATGGTTGGAGCGTTCCGGAGGCATGAAGAATACATGTGAATCCTTTAGCCCGCTCAGAAACGCGGTGACAAGCCTGAAACCCTCCCCCAGATTGTGCATCGTCCCGATCTTAGCCGTGTATTGCTTATATCGGGCATCCCAGTCAAGCCCATGCATCTTTGGATCGTAGTAGTACTTCTTGACATCGTTATAAGCGTCACGCAAGATTCCGGAAATTTGGTATTGTTCATCCTTAGTCAGCACTGTCTGCTGTTGCGCGGGCGGTTGCTGTGCCCTTGCCACAGGAACCGCGAAAAGAACCCACATCAGCAAGCCGGCAATAGCCAGAGTTTCACACCGATTCTTCATACGATGGTCTCCTCCACTTTCAGTACCCTGAGTGATTTTGCCATCCATAATACCGTCCAATGCACTGAACAATCAACCCTGCTTGGAATCTGCCTTTCCGCAGTACAATTTGATCATGAGCTTTCCCATCTCACGCATGCGCCGTCTCCGCCGCACGGAATCCCTTCGCGCCCTGGTGCGCGAGACCGCTGTCACTCCCGGCGACCTGATCTACCCCCTCTTTCTCTGCCCCGGCCAGGGCGTGCGCCGCCCGGTCGGCTCCATGCCCGGAGTCTTCAACCTCTCCATCGACGAAGCCCTCCGCGAGGCCGAGGAGGCCGCGCAACTCGGCCTCGGTGGCCTGCTGCTCTTTGGCCTGCCTGAATCCAAAGACGAGCTGGGCTCCGGCGCATACGACGACAACGGCATCGTCCAGCAGGGTTTGCGCGCCCTCAAAGCATCGCCAGCCGCCAAAAAACTCGTCCTCATCGCCGACGTCTGCCTCTGCGAGTACACCAGCCACGGCCATTGCGGCAAAATCATCGAAACCCCCGACGGCTGGACCGTGGACAACGACCCTTCCCTTGATCTGCTTGCCCGCACGGCCGTCAGCCAGGTCAAGGCCGGTGCCGATGTCGTCGCCCCCAGCGACATGATGGATGGTCGCGTTGCCGCCATCCGCCGCGCCCTCGACGACGCCGGCTTCAAGGACACCCCCATCCTCAGCTACGCCTCCAAGTTCGCCTCCGCCTTCTACGGTCCCTTCCGCGAGGCCGCCGGCTCCGCTCCCCAATTCGGCGACCGCCGCTCCTATCAAATGGACGGCGCCAACCTGCGCGAAGCTCTGCGCGAGATCTCCCTCGACCTCGAAGAGGGCGCGGACATGATCCTCATGAAGCCCGCCATGCCCTACCTCGACGTCATCCGCGCCGCCCGCGAGTTGACCGGCGTGCCCATCGGCGCTTACCAGGTCTCCGGCGAGTACTCCATGCTCCAGGCCGCCTTCGCCAAAGGCTGGCTCGACCCCAACCGCGCCATCCTCGAATCCCTACTCGGCATCCGCCGCGCCGGTGCCGACTTCATCGTCACCTACTTCGCCAAAGAAGCCGCAAAACTCCTCGCCTGAGCGCCTGAATATCTGTCATCCTGAGCGGAGTGCAACGAAGTCGAAGGACAGCTTCTCAATCCGGTGCCCCATCCTTCGCGCTCTTTGTAAAGGGTGGGAATCCACGAGCCACATGGCGCGCAAGCGCCGCCCGCCCGGACAGCCTGCCATGAGCCTGTCGAAGGGGCAAGTCCCGGGTTGCGCAATCCTCTGTGGCGCGGTACTCTTACTCAATCTTGTTGTCCACCAGGAGGATTCTGATATGCGTTCTCGCCGCACCCTCAATTTCGCCCGTCTCTGCCTATTCGCCGCCCTGCTGCTCTCACTTGTCCTGCCCATGGCTGCCGAGACCGCCGAACAAGGCTCCGCCAGGATGGTCAGCCTCATGCAGGCCAACAACTACAACTTCGTTATCACCAAGTCGCCCACAGTCTGGGTGATTCACTTCACCGGAACCCACCTGAAGGACATCAAAATGGTCCTGGCCGTGGACGTCGACAACTACCAGATGGTTATCTTTGTCACCGTGGTGGAGAAGCGCCGCATGCCCGTCACCACCGACTTCCTCCACACCCTCCTCAAGTTCAATCATGAATTCGACCGTGTGAAGGTCGGCCTCGACGCCGATGACGACCTCTCCGTCCGTATCGACGCCCCGCTGCGCATCGCCGACGCCGCCGAGTTTAAGGATATCGTCACACAGATCAAAAACGCCTCCGACGAGATATACGGCAAAATCGAGCCCCAGCTGCTGCCTTAGAACAATACCGGATGCCCCATCCTTTCGCCTTCCTTTTGGCGAAAGGGTGGGAATCCTCGAATCCTAGGTCGCGCAAGCGCCGTCTGCCTGGACGGCAAGTCCCCCCGCCGCAGGTGGCCGGGTGCCCCATCCTGCCGTGTTCTTGTTTTTGCGGCGATCGGGGTCCCCAACGAGCGATTTTTGCTCGTTGGGGTGATCTAGGGTGGGATGCCACGTACCGCTTCCGTCCTTCCGTTCATGACCGCCAACTTTGGCAAAATCAAAACTTCCCGGAATCACCCAAGTATGATAAACGCATGAAACACTGCCCGCAGTGCTCGACCGGCTATCCCGACAGCCACACCACCTGCCCCACGCACGGTGTGCTGCTCAACGAGATCCGCGACCTCAAGCCGGGCATGGTCATTCATCAGAGCTACCTCATCGTCCGCAAACTCGGCCAGGGCGGCATGGGAGCCGTCTACCTTGCCCAGCACATCCTCATGGACGAGCCCCGCGCCCTCAAATTTCTCTCCCCTGAGCTGAGCCGCGACCAGGCCTTCACCAACCGCTTCCTGCGCGAAGTCCGCGTGCTCCGTCAGATTCGCAACCACAACGTCGTTGACTGCGGCGATCTGGAAGCCGCTGAAGACGGCTCGCTCTTCTTCTCCATGGAATTCGTCGAAGGCCCCGACCTCCGCGCCTTCCTCAACGACGCGCCCCAACCCTTCGACGTCGCCCTCGCATGGGTGCCCCCGGTCCCTCGCTTTTGGGGACCGGGGATACCACCTTTATCCC
>CABEBC010000134.1_pt1 | contig 26209 bp, 28 predicted proteins | sample 3422291 | NCBI WGS metagenome assembly CABEBC01 (sample SAMEA5534345, study PRJEB31848) | metagenome | biome: tundra; feature: field; material: soil | place: USA | collected 2013-05 | depth 0.45 m
GGGTCGGCGAATGCCGTTGCGGCGCTGGTGGGGCTGGAAGTTGAGTTGGGGATCGTGAACGGATCCATCGCTGGAAATGCAGGTCCTTCGACTGCGGTTGGCGCAAAAAACGCGCCAAACTCCGCTCAGGATGACAAATCTAAATGGTCGGCAAAGCGGCTGGAGATTGCGGCAAAGGTCGGCTCTGATGTGCCGCTGTTTCTTGTTGGCGGAGCGGTTCTGGGCCGTGATCGCGGCCAGCAGGTTGCCCCCCTGCCGGACTTTGAGCCGGTCTGGTGCGTGGTGGCCATGCCGGAGGTGGGGGTCTCGACTCCGCAGGCCTTTCGCGATTGGGACTCACTCTGCGCAGCCGAGGGTTTGACCGCGGAGGCCAGCACAGATAAACTAAAAGAGTTGAGCCGCGCCTATGCCAGCGCCTTTGCGGAAGCGATTCCGGAAGGACGGCCGGGAGCAGGCTCCTCCGGTGTTCCCTCGCATGAAGGGGACCTGGCCGGACCCGTAGAGTCCGCGCTTGTCCGCACCGGGATTACGAGCTGGATTGAGAACGACTTTGAACGTGTCGTCTTTCCCCAGCATCCTTCCCTTGCAGAAATCAAGCGCATTCTTTCAGGCTTCGGCACCCCGGAGGCAGCCCTCCATGCTTCGCTGTCCGGGTCCGGTTCAGCGCTCTTCGGGTTGTATCGAACCAGCGGAGATGCGGAAGCGGCGCGCGAGCGTTTGCGCGCAGTGGAAGTGCGGAGCACGTTGACCCGCACCCTGCCACGCGCAAAATACTGGCGTGAAATGCTTCTGCCGTAAACAGGTTGACAGCCGTCCGTTGCGCAAGCGAGACTCGGCAACGGCGGGCAAGTTGGGCGATCGTCTAATGGTAGGACAGTGCCCTTTGGAGGCACTTGTCCAGGTTCGAATCCTGGTCGCCCAGCCAAGATTCAGTGTCAAGAAGCAGCCAAAGCCAACCAGCTTGGAGGCGGTGCGGAGATGGAAGCGGAAAACGTGACGACCATAGTGACACAACAGTCGAGCGAGCCAAAGACGCCGGACGACGGCGCAGACAAAGAGTCCGCCCCTTTGGGATTCGCGCTGTCTGCTCCGGATGCGGCTGCCCGCGCCAAAGAGGTCAAACCAACCGGCGAGCGCAAGCGGAGCCGCAACCTGAGCGAGGACAAAAGGTTCAAGCTCTTCAGCGGCACGGCCAACCGGCCGCTGGCCGAAGAGATCGCCATTCACATTGGGGTTAAGGTGGGCGAAGCCAAGATGCAGCGTTTTGCCGACGGCGAAGTCTACTTTCAATTGCTGGAGAATGTGCGCGGCGTCGATGTTTTTGTTGTACAGCCCACCTGTTACCCGGTGGATCAGCACCTGGTAGAGCTGCTGGTGATGATTGACGCGCTCAAGCGAGCCTCGGCGGCCAGGATTACGGTGGTGGTTCCCTATTACGGCTACGCCCGCCAGGATCGCAAAGACCGTCCCCGCGTGGCCATCAGCGCCAAGCTCATTGCTGACCTGCTGACCACCGCCGGCGCCAACCGCGCCCTCTTCGTTGACCTGCACGCGGCGCAGATTCAGGGCTTCTTCAATATTCCCGTCGACCATCTCTTTGCCAGCCCGGTGCTGGTGAGCTACTTCCGCGAGTTGAATCTTCCCAACCTGACAGTGGTTTCGCCGGACGCCGGAGGCGTGGAGCGCGCTCGCTTCTTCGCGCAGAAGATGGGCGCGCCGTTGGCCATCGTGGATAAGCGCCGCACGGACATCAATATTGCCGAGGTGATGAACGTTGTCGGCGACGTGAAGGGCAAGAGCTGTCTCATCCTCGACGACATCATCGATACCGCCGGCACGCTGGTAAAAACTGCCGACGCGCTCTACGAAGCAGGCGCGGCCACCGTTTATGCCGCTGCCAGCCACGCCGTGCTTTCCGGACCGGCCATCGACCGTATCGCCAACTCGCGCCTGGAACAGGTGGTGGTCACCAATACCATTCCCCTGCGCGAGGCGGCCCAGAAGTTGCCCAAGATTAAAGTGCTCTCCATTGCCGGCCTGCTAGGCGCGGCTATTGAGAGCATTCACATGGAGACCAGCGTGAGTTCGCTGTTTAATTAGCTGTCAGCTATCAGCTGTCAGCGGTCAGCAATCGGTTTTTTACTGAAAGCTGACGACTGAAGGCTGAAAACTGGCCACAACAAAGGGAGCGGACCTTGATCGGCCCGTGCCCGAACCCAGGAAACGAGAGACCGAATGCCAGAAGTAGTCGTAACCAAGCCCCGTGAGGGCAAGTTCAACAAGAATGCCGCGCGCCGAGTACGCGCCGCGGGCATGATTCCCGCCGTGCTATATGGTCCGGGGCACAAGCCGGTGGCCATCGAGGTGGACCCCAAGCAGATTTCCCGGATTCTTTTCTCTGAGACCGGCCACAACACCATCTTCGATGTCGAAGTCGCCGGGCAAAAAACGGCCAAGGCCATGGTCGTCGACTTGCAGCGTGAGCCGATGAAGGATCAGTTGATTCATATCGATCTCAAGCGCATCGCCATGGATAAGGCACTGCACGTCAAGGTGCGCGTCAAGCTGCTGGGGATTCCAGAGGGTGTCAAAAGCGGCGGAATCCTGGAACAGGTCATTCGCGAGGTGGATATCGAGTGCCTGCCAGCCGACATTCCCAGCCACTTCAATGTGGATGTCAGCCATCTTGATTTGCACGGCGTGTTGCGCGTTAGCGAACTGCCTCACTCGGAGAAGTTCAAGTACCTCAACTCCGAGGATGCTACCGTGGCTCACGTTGCCACCATTCGCGAAGAAGCGCCGACTCCGGCCGAAGTCGAAGCAGCCGAGGCGGCAGCGGCGGCGGCAGCAACAGCAGAGGGTGCTACACCTGGCGAGCCGGAAGTTGCCAGGAAGGGCGGCAAGCCGGAAGATGCGGCCAAGAAGCCCGACGCGGCAGCCGCGGGGAAAAAGCCCGAGGCAAAGAAGTAACCCTTGGCCGAGGAAAGCCAGTTCGTTCACCCCAGCGAGCCAAAATCGCTCGCTGGGAACTCCGAATCCGGCGTGCGCAACAGCCCTTTTCTTGTGGTGGGGCTGGGCAACCCGGGACTCGAATATTTGTGGACCCCGCACAACGCGGGGTTCATGGCCATCGACCGCATCGCCCAGCAAGAGGGAGTTGTGGTCCAGAACCGGCGCTGCAAGGCCGCTACCGCAACCTGCCGCATGGCGGGGCGCGTGGTGGTCCTGGCAAAGCCGGAAACCTTTATGAACCTGAGCGGGCTGGCTGTCGCCGCGCTGGTTCGAGAGTTTGAGGTTGACCCAGCTAAGGATCTGCTCGTGATTCAAGACGAGTTGGACCTGCCGCTGGGCAGCTTCAAGATCAGGGAGCGCGGATCGCCTGCAGGGCACAACGGAGCCCTCAGCGTGACCGGGGCCCTGGGCACTCAGGAGTGGTTGCGCATTCGCATTGGTGTGGGGCTGGATTTACCTCCAGAGGCGATTGCCGCAGCAGGTAGTGGGCGGTCCGGCAGGGATTACCTGCTGTCGCCCATGCGCAAAGCGGATTTAACGGTGCTGGACGAGGTGCTGGACCGGGTAGCAACCGCTACGCGGCGCATCCTCGAAGAGGGGCCGTCAGCCGCGATGAACGAGTTTAATCGCCGCGAGAGAAACTCACCCGGCGAGGAGTAGTAAAGCAGGGACTGGGGACTAGGGAATAGGGACTAGTCATTAGGCCTGCTAAATCGAGATGGCTGCTCGAGAGGGCGGCAGCGGCTGGAGTCAGCAAGGCTCCGGCGGAAAAGGAAACCGGATGTCCCGTGTGTATGAAGTCATGTTCATTGTTCGGCCTGATGCGGCCGAAGAAGATGTCGACAAGCTGATCGCCGGCTTCTCCGACAATGTCACCAAGGGTGGCGGGTTGGTCAAGACGGTGGAGAAGATGGGCAAGCGCAAGCTCGCCTACATGGTGCGCAAGTTCAACGACGGCAACTACGTTCTGCTGACCATTGAGGCCAACGGCGCGGTGGTGTTGGAGCTGGAGCGCCGCTTGCGCGTTACCGAGCCGGTGATCAAATTCATCACCGTGCGCGTCGACGAGGAAGAGAAGCGTCTGGCCAAGGTCAAGGCCTTGCGTGGCGTCCGCCGGAGCGCAACACCGCCAGCCCCGGTGGCTGCTGCGCCTGCTGCTGTGGCGGAGCCTGCTGCTGCGCCTGCTGCCGTGGCGGAGCCTGCTTTGGAAACAGCAGAAGCCGCCGAGGCGGTTTAGGTTTAATCAGAGGTCGGCGATCAATTGAGGACAATCGGCAGGGACGTATTTTCTGACCACTGTCCACTGACCACTGACCACTGTCCACTGTTAACAAGAGAGTAAAGAGGAAACAGCATGTCTGAAGAGATTGAAGCAAAGGCGCCCGAGACGAGCGCACCTGAAGCTCCCCAAGCAGCATCCGGCCCAGGTTCGGGTTCAGGCCACAGTTCAGGTTCCCGCCCCGGCGGACGGCCCGGCGGACGGCCCTCCGGCGGTCCCGGCGGCCGCGGCAAGTTCTTCCGCCGCAAGAAGGTCTGCAAGTTTTGCACCGAGAAGATCGACGCGATTCCTTACCGCGATGTGAGGCTTCTGCAGGGCTTTGTGGCCGAGCGCGGCAAGATCGTGCCTCGCCGGCTGACCGGCGTATGTACCACGCACCAGCGCCGCCTTACCCGCGCCATCAAGCAGGCCCGGAACATCGCCCTGCTGCCGTTTGCCACGCGGCACTAACCTTCGGCTGCCCTCTGCTGATCGTGGGTGCCCCATCCTTCGCGCTCTTTGCGAAGGGTGGGAATCAAACGCTTTTGGCGAAAGGCAATATTGTGGATGCCGAATAAAACCGAGTGCGGCCCGCCGGCGGTTGGTGAATTGTCGCAATGACAAAACCGCCCGTGGTGGAAGCCCGCACACAGGAGAGTTAACCATGGATGTCATTCTGAAGGAAGATGTATTACACCTGGGCAACCGCGGCGATCTGGTCAAAGTGGCCGACGGCTACGCCCGCAACTTTCTGCTGCCTCGCAAGCTGGCGATGCAGGCAACTCAGGCCAACAAGTCTGTCATCGAGCAGATGAAGGCCTCTGCCGCCCGCCGCTTTGCCTCGGAGAAGGCGCTGGCTGAGGAATTGGCCGCCAAGCTCGAGCCTGTCGAACTCGAATTCACCCGCAAGTCGAGCGAGGCCGGCCATCTCTTCGGTTCGGTCACCTCGGGCGACATCGCCACCGCATTGGAAGCCAAGGGCTTTGAGATCGATCGCCGCAAGATTCAACTGGACGAGCCGCTCAAGAGCTTGGGCGACTTCAATGTGGCCATCCGGCTCTATCGCGAAGTTACCGCGCACGTAAAGGTCAAGGTTCTGGCCGAGGCCACGGAAGAAGCCGCCATCGAAGCGCCGGTTGCCGAGCCCGCAGCCGAAGCGCCCGCGGCCGAGTAGCTTCGATCATCCTGCGCGCACCCCACCTCTCGGTTCGCTGAGGGGCGGGGTGTGTTTCAAATAGACGTCATTGCTGACAATTTCTCGCCACTCTCTCACGCCTCAACCGCGTGAAACCCCAGTTGCCGAGCTGCATCCAGCAGTAGGCTATCGCCGGAGATGAAGACGCGACCTTTGGTCCGGCCAATGCACCAAGTCAAAGCAGCGGCAAGCTGTTGGGCATCAGCAGACTTCAACGGAAAGCGGTCCACGAGCCGCTCGGCCTGTTCGCGCAACTTCTCACTCGGATCCACTTCCCGCCAATCAGAACGTATGCTGTCCAGCCGGACCTGAGCTTGCACGTGTTCGTTGGGCGACAACTGGCCCATCCTGACCAAGCGCGCAAAGGCACCTCGCATCTCGACGGGCGTCGACCACCAGACGGCCATCTGATATTGTTTGCTCAACGCCAGTGCGGCTGGGGTTGCCTGCCGTTGGACACAAAGGCGAACCAGAGTGCTCGAATCCCAAAAGGCATCGTCCATTTATCAGTCGCCCTTCGTCCATTCGATGGCTTCTTTCACGGCTTCATCGGGGACAGATGGCGCGGGCAGCGCCCAGAAGGCCTCCCAGTCCATCTTTCGCTTGGCCGGCTTCATCTGCCCGGTGGCAATCAGATAGGCCGCCTCTGCTTCATGGTCACCTTCCGGGGGCAGAGGCAGGGTGAAGGGCAGAATGCGCGCCACCGGCACGTTCCGGTCCCGCACCACTACCTCTTCACCTTTACGGACGATTTGCAGGTAGGCGGATAGCTGGTTCTTCAGTACGCCGATGTTCACGGTTCTCATAGGATCATTCTACTCTAACTTAGCTAAGTTAGCCAAGTTAGCCAAGTTGAATTCCGCCCCTACACCATCGCCCGTTCCTTCACCGTCAGGTACTGATTCAGCACCGACGAGGTGAGCGCCTCGGGGTTCAGGTCGAGGGTCAGCGCGCCCTGCTCATGGAGGCGGGCCAGCAGTAATTCGCGCCGTCCGGCCATCTCCTGGGCAGCGGAGGCGCGGAACATTTGCTCCAAATCTTTGGGCCTTGCCTGGGCGATGAGTTCAACCTCCGGCTGGGCCATGGCGACAAACAGTAGCACGTGGCGGCGCAGCAATTGCAGCGCACCGTCGATGACTTCGGGGCGCATGGCGGTCTCGGCCAAATCCGTTACCCACAAAATCAAGGCCCGGCGGGGTTGCAGGCGGTTCAGCGTGGCCGTGGCTCTCAGGTGGTCGGCCTCGCCGGTTTCCGTGTGCACCTGGGCCAGCAACTCGATCATCTGCCGCAAGTGGGCTGCGCCGCGAGCGGGCAAAAGTCGCTGCTGAATATTCTGCCCATAGGCCAGCAGGCCCACCCGGTCGCCGGAGTAAAGCGCCAGTTGGGCCAGCGCGACAGCCGTGGTGCAGGCGTGGTCCAGCTTGCTGCTGGGCGCAGGGCCGGAGTTTTGGAGTTTTGTGCTGGTTGCCACTCGCGCCCTCATCAGCCGGCCGCAGTCGAGCACGATCCACACCGGCTGGCTGCGCTCGGTCTGGTACTGGCGTGTGATCAGGCTGCCGTGGCGCGCCGTCGCCGTCCAGCAAATGTCGCGCAGATCGTCGCCCTCGCGGTAATCGCGCAGGCTTTCGAAGTCGCGGCCCAGGCCACGCTGCTGCGCGCGGCGCAGTTGCAGTTCGATCTGGCGGCTGCGAGCGAGAAAGATTTGCTGCTCTTCGCTGGTACGAAGCGCCGGGTAGACGCGCACCGTCTGCGTGAGCGGCGCCCTGGCCCAGCGTTCGGCGAGCCCCAGGCCCGACCTGTAGCGCACGTAGAGCCAGCCAGCCTCCCAGTCGCCGCGCTCGTTGGGCTTGACGCGGTAGCGCATGCGGGCGGGCACACGCGGAAACGCGGTCACCCGCAGCGTTTCCGGCTCTTCAACCAGCGCCGGCGGCAGATCGTCCACGATGCGGCAATCAAGAATCATCCGGCCATGGTTTTCGATGGTCAACTCGATCTCGGTTTCGCTGTCGAGAGCGGGAGCATTCAACCAGCTTCTGCCTGCGGTGAGTTGTGCCGCGGCAGGCAAACGCAGGCCGTCAAGCAGCACGAACAGCAGCACCAGCGCATCCCAGGCCAGCATCGTGTAGGCTAGCCGCCCATCCCAGAAGCCCGGAATCAGCCAGACGAAGCCAGCCAGCAGCAGGCCGATGGTCCGCGGAGTTAGGCCAAAGCTCCAGCGGCGACGCCGCTCGCAGACGGCGCTGACCGGGGCGGGATGGAGCGAGGGGGAAATCATTGCCTCGGCACCGGTACGGCGGCGATCACGTCGTCCAGCACTCGGTCGGCGTCAAAGCCCTCCAGCTCAGCTTCGGGCTTGAGCATCACGCGATGCCTCAGCACCGGCTTGACGGCGCGCTTTACATCGTCGGGCAGCAGGTAGTCGCGGCCATCAAAGGCGGCTGCCGCCTGGGCTACGCGCATCAGGCTCACGGCGGCGCGAGGGCTTGCGCCCAACAGTAGCGTGGGCCACTCGCGGGTGCGTCGCGCCAGCGCCAGAATGTAGGTGGTCAGCTCCGGCTCAATGCGAATGGCGCGCACCTCGGCGCAGGCAGCGGTCAACAAGCCCTTGGGAATGGGCACAATCTGAATGTCTTCCAGCAGCCCCGCGCCCGACCCGCCATGGTGCCGCTCCAGAATCTGCAACTCCTCTGCCTCGGAGGGATAGGCCACGCGAATCTTGAGCAGAAATCTGTCCAGTTGCGCTTCTGGTAGCGGGTACGTGCCCTCGAAATCAATCGGATTCTGCGTGGCGAAAACGGTGAACCAGGCGGGCAGCGGGCGGCGCGTGCCATCGCTGGTCACCTGGCGCTCTTCCATGCACTCCAACAGTGCCGCCTGAGTGCGCGGAGGCATACGGTTGATTTCGTCCACCAGCAGCAGGTCGGTGAAGACCGGCCCTGCGTGGAATGCAAAATCTACGGAGCCGGGCCGCAGAATTGTGGTGCCAAGAATGTCGGCCGGCATCAGGTCGGGCGTGGCCTGCACGCGCTGGAAGCCGAGGCCGAGCAACCGGCCCAGGGCCTTCACAATCAGCGTTTTGGCAATGCCCGGAACGCCTTCCAGCAGCGCATGACCCTGGCAGATAACGGCGATCAGAACCTCTTCGATCACTTCGCTTTGTCCGGAGATCACCCGGCCCAACTCCGCGCGGGAGTGGGCGATGAGCTGGCTGGTTGCGTGCAAGCCCTCCGGGCCTTTGGCGCTTTGGTTTGCATCTTGCGTCGAATCTAACTGGATTTCCTGGCTCATAAAGCCCCTTCCTGCGGTTTGGATTGAATCTTCTCAGATTGTGCGGCCCGGCTGCCCCTTTGCCCGTCCGGCCTGGCGGCATCTTTCAGCTTTTCGTAGTGCCCATGCAGCGATTGAATCAGCTTGAGCGCCTGGCGTGGATTGGCCGATTCACTCCAGGCGGCCTCTTCGCAAGCAGCCAGATCAGCTTCCAGGCTAGCGTCGGCCTGGGGAAAGCGCCTGCGAATCACCGCTGCCAGCTCGGCCGCGCTCATCTTGCTCGCACTGTGCCCGCAGAGCCGCAAACTATGCCGCCTGAAGCGTTCCCAGGCAATCGCAACGGCTGCCGATGCGGCTCCAGCGTTGCGATAGAGCGAGCCCAGCGCCTCAATAAACTCGATGGGCGTGGCGCGCGCCGGCGGAGGAAGATCGCGCACCGGCCCGCTGCGCCGGCTGAAGCTGAAGATGACCAACAGCCCCAGCACCGGCAGGCCGATCCACAGCATCGTCCACGACGGCCCCGAGGCATAGCTGAAGGTGGAGCGAATCTCCCCGTGCAGCGACTCGTCCCAGTAGAAGCGATGTCCCGCGCGCGGCCCCAGCGAGTTGAGCAACAGATCCAGATTGTGGGCGCGACTCAGCGAGCCATTTTCCAGAGGCGTCGAGCTGGCCCACCATATGATGTGCCCTTTGCCCCAGTCGTACTCCACCACCGCCGGATGATTTGCGCAATTGTATTCGACGCGCTGCACCGGGTTGCCCACCTGCCAGGTAGCTTCGGGAACCATCCACGTCTCGCCTGAATTGGCCAGCGCATCCAGCCCCTCGGGCTCCAGCTTGCAGGCAGCAAAGTGAAATTCTTTGGGAGGTTGACTGGCTTCGCCGGGCAGCAGGTATCCGCCCCAGTAGCCGGTAGAAAGCACGCGGCCTCCGCGCTCCACAATCCTGCGCATTGCCTTGACGTCTTCCGTCTCGCGGGAAGACGGCTGGGCAATGATCACCACGGTCTCCGGGCCGGCCGTGTCAGCCAGTTCGCTCAGCGGCCTCTCCCACCGTTCAATCGGATAATTGGAGCGAAGCAGCGTCTCGTAAGCGGCGCGTGCCCCGTGCTGGCCGGCCAGGTAGGTCGAGGGCAGCGGATTGTTGTTGTCATTTTCCCTGGGCATCAGGAAGGCGGTGGCCACGGCCAGCGTGAGCGCTATTCCCACGCAACCCAGCAGCAGACGGCGGTCCTTGGCGTCCAGCGAGGAAAGAAACTTCATCGCCCGCCGCCTTCCGCAACGTCGCTGCCGGAGATCAGCCCGTCCGCCAGTTTTTCTGCCTGCAGATAGTCGTTCTCCCCTGCCCTCCGGCCACCGTACCAGGTCCGCTCAAAGCTGCCGGTGAGCGTGGCGAGCCCCGCGCGGCGCGGATCGTCTGTGGCCACCAGCGCCAGGTACTCGCGCGGAGTGCGTGCCCGGTCCGCAGGCCACAGCCGCTTCGATTCCAGCCGGGAAATCGCGGCCCAATAGACAAAATGAATCGCCTCCCGCCACTCACCGGTGGCGGCGGCGCGGCGCGCGTCGGCCAGCCATAGTTGCCAATCGCGGGCCGAGGCGGCTCCGGCGGCAGGACCGTAGCTCTCCGGCACCAGCCGCAGGCGCCAGCGGCGTTCCAGTTGCAGCAACCCCCAGGCCAGCCCCACGCACGTGGCCAGAATGAAGCCCCACACGATCACGCGCCCCGCCCATGCAGAATTTGCGTGAAGTTTCGCCAGGTTTTCAAAGAACCGATTCAGCCAGTCGCCCAGCATTTCCAGAAACGAATCGCGCTTGGAGGGCGGTTCCAGATTGAGAAAATCGCGTCCAGCAAGCACCTGCTTCATCGTCTCGCGCTGCTGAGTGTAATCCGGCGCGGCAGCGGGTGGGCCTGCCTGTAAGCTGTCCGCCTCGGCTATGTCCTGTGTCAGTCGCGTCTCGGCGGCCTGCAAGAGTTCGCTTGTCGTAGGCTTGCGAGGCCGCGTGGACTCCTGAGCCGGAACCTCTTCGGCTCCTGCGGTAGCCTTTTGTTTGGCCTTGTCCACGGGGCTGTCTTCCGGTTTGTTTGGAGATTTGTTCCCGGTCTTGCCTTGCGCCCCCTCCGAAATCTCATCTTTGGTTTGGGCTTTGGCGAGCAGCGCGCGCAGCCAGCCATAGCGCACCAGCCGCCGTTCCGCATTAGGGGCATTGCCGAGCGGCACGCGGTCGTCCTGAGCCACGAGCTCTGGATCGCAACTCTTGGTGTCTCGCGCCTTGGCGCAGGCCTCCACCACGACGTTCAGCTCAGCCAGGTGCTGGCGGTACTCGGCGAGCGTTGCCTCGCGAAAATTATTCGTGGGCGGCGCGGCAGGAGTATCGGCGCGAACAGGCAACGAAACAACGCCTATGGCAACAGCCAAAGCCAGTGCGATGCCGGCGAGTTGAGATCGAGCGGTCAAGCCTGCCCCTCTCAGGTCTGTGAAGGCACAGGCAAAAGGCCGTCTTTGCGCAATCGCTGGTCGTGGTAGAGAACGGCGAAGGCAGTGGAGAAGGCGGACCAGAGTAGCGCTGTAAGCAGATAGAGGAAGGCGGCGAAGCACAGCGACGCGAGCACGATTCCAAGGATGCCCGCCACGGAGGGCATTTGGACGCCGCAGGCCGCCATTGCCAGAGCGCCGATTCCGATGACCGCTGCCAGAGCTATAATGCCAACCATTTCAGCCGCGTAGCCGAGGGCATAGATCACCAGCAGAACAAGAAAGATGCGTCCCTTTGCGCCCTGGGTCAACTGGCCGCTGCGGCGGAGGGCGGCATACGCCGTCAGATCCTCGGTCAGTGAGGCGGGAAAAGCCAGCGAGAGGCGCATCGCGATGATGACGCCGTAGACCAGGGCGGCAATGAACAAGAGCGCTTCCAGCGGTATCAGGAAAAAGTACCCTGGCGAGAGCGCTGTGTGGCCGGCGGTGAGCAGCCCCATCCCGGCAAACATCAACAACTCGATCACCAGCATGGGAAGAAAGGCAATGATGTAAATCAGTAACATCAGCCAGAAGTAGCGGCCAATGCGCTTCCACGCCACTCCATACGCCTCGCGGAAGGTGATCGTAATGCCCAGATTGGCCTGCATCGCGGCGTGGATGGAGGCAGCCAGATAGAGGGCAAAGATCAACAAACTCAGCGGCATGATGAAAATCATCGACGGCAGAAGAAAGTGAAACATCTGCTCGGGATCGGGTTGTTTGGGCAGTTGCGAAAAGATTGGGATGAAGGCAATCGCGAAGAACACAGCCATCATCAGAACCGTGGCAACCGCGGGTACGGTGGAGACGGCGATAAAGAGCTTGAGTTGCGAGCGCATGAGCCGGTAGGTCCGATCTAGAATCTGACCGAAGGTCATAGGAAACGGATGAGCTGGTCCAAAGGATATTGGTTGAGCGAGTTCGTTCATAGCGATTCTCCGGGTGCTGGCGAGGTTGGTTCCTTGGCCTGCGGATATTCTACGGCTTGTGAGGTTTGAAAGTTTGAGGCGGCGGCTATCTGCTGCACCGGCGGCGTCAGCCCAGCCTGCTGCATCATCCACTCGATGTCGTATCCCTCTTTGCGCACTCGCTGGTCGTAGTAGAAGAGCGTGATGCCGGTGGCCCAGATCGGCCCCAGGAAGCTGTTGGTGAAGAAGCCGATCACCTGCGAAAGCGCTAAAATCCCCGGTCCCAGCGGCTGTCCAAAGTGCTTGAATGCCGCTACAAAAACAAAAGCCTGGGTAACGCAAATCAGCACCAGCTTGATGGCGCCAATCAGCAACATCAGCAGAAAGATGCGTCCCCACGACCCCTTGGCCAGCTCAATGCTGCGGCGGATTGCCTGGCGGGCCTTCATGTTCTCCACCACGCTGGCCGGAATCGCCAGCGAGTAGCGCAGGCTCATCAGTATGGTGTATACACCCACAGGAATCAGCAGCAGTAAGAAGACTAAGGAAACCAGACCGAAGATGATCGCAGCCTGCGGGTTGGCCGCGGCAGCCGGCTGTGCGACTGCGCCTGCATGAGTTCCCATTCGCTTCAGGCCGTAGAAAACCAAGGTTCCGATCAATCCTGCGTAGAGCAGTACAAACGGTATCCAGACCCGGAAGAAAGTGATGGTCATTAGCCAAAGGTAGCGGCCCAGGCGAGGTAGCGTGCTTGCATACGCGCCGCGGATGGTGGCTGGCTCCCCCAGATTGACCCAAGCTACTGCGCGGCAGATGGCGGCGGTGGCTGCTCCAAACAGGAGGAACAAAATCAGCAGATTGAGGCCCGTTGTAATCGCGGTCATCAGTACCACGAACCTGGCTAAGTGTTCAGCTTTCAGTAACTCGCTCAAACCGATTTGTGCCAGGTTCAGCACCAGCGCCACGCCGGAATATAAGGCAAAGATGCCGGCAAAGAGCAGAAAATTCGTGCGATAAAGCTGGGCAGTGCGGTCCAGAATCTCGCCCAGAGTCATCGGGCGGAGGCTGCTTTCCATGTTGGGCTCCCTTGGAATGCAATGTTTGCGTTTGCCGGGATACTAACACAGTTGGTCCACTATTCGAGTTGCTGAATCGGGGTTCCTTCGGGAATTTTGATCTGGAACTGGTCGTCGGTGAGGGGCATGTTTTGCTGTACGCTCTCGACCGTCAGAATCAGCTGGTACTCCTCAAGCGGGCGCTTGATGATGATCGTGGAAGGGTACTTGACGGAATCGAAATCCCGGTAATTCGCATAGGTTACCTGGGTTTCCAGGTTGCCCGCGATGTCATACAGATTCTGCTGATAAGGCAGCAGATCGTCGCGACGGAAGACCACTTCGCGCATCTTTGTCAGTTGCCGGCTGCCCGGTTTTGGGCGGCTGATGCTGAGGCTGTATTCCGGGATGTAAAACAGATGCTTCCGGGCTGTATCTTCCACAGTGTCTGAATCTGTCACCACTGAGTATAGGTCGTCAGGTTCCAGCCCGTGCACCATCATCGCGTCGAAGAAAAACGCGGGCCGCAGATTCTCCAGCGTGTTGGCCGACTTTTTCTTCAAAGCGTTCGCACCCTTCACCGCCTTGTTCTTCGACGGAATGAACAACGTGAAATTCTTTCCGTCGGTGGCCATGTCGAACATCCGCGTACCCAGCACGGGAACCTGCCCCAGAACCCGCATCATCCCCGGCTTGCGCATCAGGATGTGTCCTCGGAAGGAGGTGTAGTCCCGGGCTACGCCTTCCTTGCTCTTGAGCACGCTGGCCTGCATTTCGACCGTGACGTTCAGGCTCTCCAGCGCGGCCCAGCGCTGGTCAAGCTGCGCCACCAGCTCTTCCGGCGCGGCTGTCCGGGTGATCAATGGCTGCTTGGGAATGGGCAGCTTGCGGGTGGTGAAGAGGCACCCGGAAAGCAGAAGCAGCGGAAGGACGAGGGTTGCGGAGATGGCTCGGCGCAGGCGTGTCTTCACTGGCCACCTGCCTTCTTCAAGGCGTGCCGGTAACCAGCCACATTGCGTGCGTGCTCTTCGATGGTGCTGGAAAACAGCGACCCTCCCTGGGGATCGGCTCCCGCGGCCACAAAATAGAGATAGTCCGTTTTGGCTGGATCCATGGCCGCGCGCAGCGACCGCAATCCGGGATTGGCCACTGGACCCGGCGGCAAGCCCGCGTGCAGATAGGTGTTGTAGGGCGTATTGAACTTCAGATCGCTCTCGTGGATTGCGCCCCGCCAGCGTCCTTCAACTTCCAGCCCGTAGATCACCGACGGGTCGGTCATCAGCGGCATCTTTTTGGCCAGCCGGTTCTCAAAGACACTGGCCACCAGCGGACGCTCCGCGTCCAGGGCCGTCTCCCGTTCCACCAGCGAAGCCAAAGTCACCACTCGATGCACATTCCCTTTCAATCCTATTTGCCCGGCCACAGCGCGAAAGCGCCTGACCATCGCCGCGCAAATCTGCGCCGGAGTCACTTTGCGCTGAAAATGATACGTGTCCGGAAACAGGTAGCCTTCCAGGCTCTTTGCTCCAGGGTCCAGGTCGGTCACCAGACCCACCTGTTTTGCCGCTGCGTTCAAAAAAACATCTCGCTCGCCAAACCCCGCCTGCTCCAGCCGGACGGCAATCTCAAAGACGTTCGCCCCTTCCGGAATGGTTACAGCTTTGGTAAAAACATCGCCGCGCACAATGCGCGCATAAACATCAATAGCCGCGGCCGGATGATCAAAGCGGTACTCGCCTGCCTTGAGCGTGCCATGCTTCAACCAGCGCACAACATCGAAGCCGTAGCGGCTGCGCACAATGCCCGCTGCTTCCAGTTGCTGGCCCACACGCATAAAGGAGGAGCCCGGCGCAATCTCGACAAAGGTCTCCGTCTCCGGTCCGAAGGGCTCAAAAACCAGCCAGGCTGCACCAGCCCCCGCCGCCAGAATCAAAACCAGGAAGACCGCCCGCAAGAAACCCGCGCCGGAACTCTTTTTTCTTCTGCTTGTCCGTCTGCGACGCACCATTCCTTGCTGTCTACCCTTCTCAACCAAAAAACGCGGAAAATCCCCCTCGGGACCCCGACTCTTTGATTGTACCGGGTAACTGGCCAAAGTAGGGCATTTCTACTCTTCGGTACCTCGGCCGTTAGCTGCGGGTAATCTGCTCCGGGCAGGTGGCCCACGCATCAAGGTATCAGGCGCTGTGCCCCGTTCATCGCGGGTCTTATCGCGATGAGCGGGTCTTCGGACAAGGTCGCAGGGTGTACAGTATCGGCAAAGCCCCCAGAAGCTATCTCACAAACCGGCTTTGAAAGGGCACGGCTTTAAATGCTGCGAAAAAACTTAATAAAGAGCCAAGAAGCGTCAGGGCACGACTTTAGTCGTGCCGATTGACGCCCACAATAGGCTTTGGGCTTTAGCCCCTGTGTGCTTTTGCTTCTTCAAATATGCAGTTCCAAACGGATATTCGTCAGCCCTGGTTTCCCCGCCTTCACTTCCTCTATTTCCGGAGCGACTATGATTGGTTGAACTTCTGGCGCTGGGCTCTGATTGTGGGTGGTTGGATTCAGGCAACGATCTTTGCGGCTGCGGTGGCGGATCGCTTCAGGAAATAGCCGGGTGCCCCAGGTCCGGGGTCCTCACGGACAGGTCTTCGTCCGTGGGGTGGAGATCCCTCGCATTTGGGGACCTGGGAGACCACGAACCTCATGCGAGCGAATAGCGAGCGATTGGCCGCACCGCAGGTGCCGCGAAGCGCCGCACGCCTGGACGGCAAGTCCCCGCACCGCAGGTGGTGCAGATTATTTCCCGCATCCTGCTACTTTGAACTCAGGCCGAATTCCACCCGGCCAGCTTTGACAGTTAGCAGAGACAGTTGGACGCAGGTATACGGAAAGCTTCAACGCCGGAATCCAGACAGCAATCCCGATCCGTTGCACTTAAATGTGCGGATTCGTCGCCTTCAATGTTCTATTTGGTCATGTGCGGCGCCGGAATGCTCTTGCCCAAAGCTGTCGCCAGTGCAATTTGGTGGTCTTGTTCATCAATCAGAATTTCGCGAATCTGCTCACTCATGGCATATTCAGCTAAATGTTCGCACTGGCGAACTCGTTCACGATAATTTCGAATCGTTGCTGTCTCATTGTCGAGATCGAATTGCAACATCTCGATGGCTTTTTTCGATGTCTTGACGGTCTTGGCTTCAACCGATGGCATACCGCCAAGATAGTCAATCTGCCCGGCAATAATCAGGGCGTGGTTGAGTTCTTGTGCGGCGTGCTTCTCAAGTTCGCCAGCTATGTTCATGTACTCTGCGCCCTTCAAGACCTTTGAATAGACGACGTACCCAATAATTGCCTGGTATTCGCGTGACAAATCTTCATTCAATAACTCGATCAGTTCGGAGCGGGTAACTTTTTTGTAGTCGTCAGCGTGCGCATGATTTTTCAAGGCGTTTTCCTCCAGGTTATGTTGTTGAGGTCGATTTCAATTTAGGACAGAAAGTGCGTTCCTGATACGTGCTCTCACGGCAACGTATTCACTGTAGCAAGAGGTTCCAATACAAGACTGTCCGAAAGAGAACACTCTCCTTTTAGCGGATAGCCGGGCGCTTTACCCTTGAAATAGCCAAAAACTCTGTGTGCCCTATCCTTTCGCGCACTTGGAAAATGGTGGGATACTACGAACCCCATGGCGCGCAAGCGCCGTCTGCCTGGACGGCCAGTCCTTGCAGATTATTTCCCCCTTTCGTCGCACAATGATCCTTATAGCGGAACCAGAGTTGATGTATCCCGAAACCACAGCGATCAAGTCGACGCGACCATCAGGGAGCGGTGACCCTGCACGACACTTAACAGGACACAGTTACTCTGGTTCCGCTCGAGAAGTCTACCTTCAAATCACCGTCCGGTACGTTCTTTTCGCGCCGCCGGTCAGCCGGAAGCTGCCAACAGAGGCCGAAACTGCCCGTAACTCCTTATCCAGGAGGATTTTGCAGGGAACTTCTTTGTTATCAGGATTTTACAGCGCAACCCTGTTTGTAAACTCAAGAAAACAAGGAATTTGCATCCAAAATACGGGTGGGGGTACCCGAGGTGCCAGCTAAGCTGGCCTATCAGGGTCGGATACTGCCGTAAGCTAGAGGCTAGGAGCTAGAAGCTGGAAACTGTCACTCATCCTCGCTATCTCGGCCTCGACGTCGGCAACCGCCGCATCGGCGTGGCTGTGTCGGACGAGTTGGGCCTGACGGCGCAGCCGGTGCTGACGCTGGAGCGGCGGAATAATCAGCGCGACGACCTGCGCTCGCTGGCGCGGCTCTGCCGTCGCTTTGGTGTCGTGGGCATCGTGGTGGGCAATCCGGTGCATCTCTCCGGCGAGTCAAGCCCTCAGGCCGCCAAAACCCGGGCCTTTGCCGCCGAACTGGGCTCTCTGTCCGGCCTGCCTATCCACCTGTGGGACGAGCGGCTGACCACCCGCGAGGCCCACCAGATTCTCTACGAAGCCGGCCACGCCCGCCAGCAGCATCGCCGCGTAGTCGACCAGGTGGCCGCCACGCTGATTCTTCAATCGTTCATGGACGCCAAGGCTGGAAGCTGAATCTGCTCTCCGCGTATAATGAAAAGTTAAGTTCTTCTATCTCTTGCGGAAGGCGCAAACTCCGCTCGCCGCCACGGACCACGAATGCCCGAACACATTAAAAAGCAGATTCTTGCCGAGATCGCGCTTCTGGAGCACGAGCTCAACCACGATCTTCCCGCCGAGATCAAGAAGGCCGTGGCCATGGGAGACCTGTCGGAGAACGCCGAGTATCACATGGCCAAGCAGCGCCAGCATTTCGTGGACGCGCGCCTTGCCCAACTGAACCGGCGCATGGCCGAGCTTTCCCTGGTCAATCTCTCCAACATTCCCAGAGACAAAGTCGGCTTTGGTTCTACGGTGGTGGTCTTCGACTCCACCAAGAACGAGGAGATTGTCTACCGCCTGGTAACCAGCGAGGAATCCGATGTCTCCAAGGGGCTGATCTCGACCACCTCGCCCATTGGCCGCGGCCTGGTGGGCAAGCGGATGGGCGACGTGGCCACCATCGTCACGCCCAACGGCAAGCGCGAATTGGAAATTTTGAAACTGACCACCATTCACGATGAAGCCGCCCAGGGCGAGAGCCCGGACGGCGCCGCCACGGAACAGAAGTAGAACAGAAGCAAGGAAGATTGAAATGACCTGGACCAGCGCTTTCGGCCGCGCCTGCGGATGGCTTCTTGACAAGATCGTGCATGGCCTGGCGCTGACCCGCATCTCGCCCAACGTGCTCACCTTCATCGGCCTGGTCATCAACATCGTGGCCGCATTTCTGTTTGGGCACGCCAACGCCGCCAATGCCGACTGGATGTTCTTCTATGCGGGCGTGGTGATCTTCTGCGCCGGCCTCTTCGACATGGTGGACGGCCGGGTGGCGAGGCGCATCAACAAGGTCACCGTCTTCGGCTCGTTTTTCGACTCGGTGATCGACCGCTACTCCGACGTGGTTCTGTTTTTCGGCTTGCTGGTCTATTACGGCCGCATCAACCGCTTCCGCTACGTTGTTCTGGTGGCTTTCGTGATGGTGACATCGCTGATGGTCAGCTACACGCGCGCCCGCGCCGAGAACCTTATCAAGCAATGCAAGGTAGGTTTCATGGAGCGGCCGGAGCGCATTGTGCTCATCATCATCGGCGCCGTATTCAACCACTGGGGCGCCATGGCTCCGGTGCTATGGGTGCTGGCCGTCCTTTCCACCATCACCGTCGCCCACCGCATCGTCTACACCTACCAGAACACCAAAGGGATGAAGCCGTCGGACTAAGGAGCTGGCCACAACGGCTGACGCGAGACGACCGGAATCAGCAGTTCACCGTCACCGTCGAGCAAGGCTTCTCAGGCTCCCACTGAACTAGAAACTTAGTCACCTGCGCTGATTCCATGCGGCTCATGGCTTCAAACTCGCCGCCCTTCTGGCTGTATAGCAGCTTGCCCTTCTCGCTGAGGACGGCAAGCGCGGGTACGCCCCTATGCAAGGGAACCTCGTATTGCCGGGCGATGTCCAGGTTGGCGTCCATGTGCCCGATGTTCACATGCACCAGCACGAAATTCGCTTCCAGGATGCGCCGGTTGGCCGGGTCATGGAAGTAAATGTCCAGCACTTGGCAGTCGGGGCACCAATTGCCGCCAAAGTCCAGCAAGATGCGCTTGTGGGTTGTGGCGGCAATTTTGAGGGCCGCAGCCAGGTCGGTCTTGGCCTGCGCCGGGTCGGGATAGATGTCGCGGCCGGCGGAGCGGGCGGTGCCGGCGGTCAGGGCCAGCACAGCGGCCAAGGCAATCAACGAGATAATCTTCAACGGGAACCCTCCGCAACTGTTCTCAGTTTGCCACAAACCCGGAATGAGTGCCATTTTCATGCCCCGGCTCCGAGGAACCCGCTCCCAATTCGGCGCGGAGGCTTATACTTTTTGACTGGATGAGAAACTTGACCGATCTGCGCGAACGGCTGGCTTCGATGGTCTTCCCCGACCTGGGGACGATGATGGAGGGCTATGCGCGGGCGGCGGCGGAGCGGGCAAGCAGCGAGTTCCACCAGAAGCTGGACTTTACTGCGGAATCGATTGACGCGCTGGACGAGATTCTGGTGCTGGTGGGAGAGAGTCCGGAACTGGACCTGGACTTTGAGGTGCGGCTATGGGGCAGCTACCTGGGCGAGGTGCTGCGGCGCCGCTATGCCGGCTCCTGGGAGATGACCCAATATCCTGGCGGCGCGGTAACGGTTCCGGCCATCGAGGTGCGCGCTTCAAGGCTGTTTCCGCTGATGAAGGTCTACCGCCGGCTGACCGTGGGCGATGAGGAAGACCTGCGCGCCTTCTACGCCATGGTAACGGAGCGGCTGGGCAAGCCTGCTCAGGTGAATTGAGAAAGAAATCAGCGATCCGGGCTTTTCCCTGATCTCTGATCTCTGACCCCTGATTTCTGGGTTCTGCGCACGCATCCGGCTTTGTGCGACAATAACTACTGAGAGTGTGCGGCGGTGAAATCGCTGCGCGCGGAGGATGAAACCATGGGCGATCTATTGCAGCCGACGCATTTACTGATCATTGCGATTGTTTTGCTTGTACTGTTTGGCGGCAAAAAGCTGCCGGAATTGGGCAAGGGATTGGGCGAGGGATTAAAGGGATTCAGGGAAGGCCTCAAGGGCACGACCGAGCCAGCCCCTCCGACGCCGTCCACGCAGCAGAATGCGGCTCCCACTGCGCCGCCCGTTTCCACGCCGGTCGAGCCCCAAATAAAGCGCATGTAAGCTACTTGGGTTCCGCAAGGGCCTGAGGCAGGGGCGGGGATCACGCACGGTCGGTTGTCCTGGGTTCTTGCTCCTGAGTTGATTGGTTCAGCAGAAAGGCCTGTGCGTGAGCACAGGCCTTTTCGTGTCTAAACGGGTTGGGAGGGCCAGTCTAGTGGGCATCCTGCCCGGAGGTTTTGTAGCCGGTCTTGGCGATAACTTCAAGGCCGGACCGCTCGACACGCACATCGATCTTGCGGAACCTGGTGTCGATGACCGGCTGTCTAGTGTAGTAGCCCAGCGTGTACTGGTTGCGCGACTCCTCGGCGATAGTGGCGTAGCTCTTCTCGATGCCGTTCACGCCTCGCTCGGAGTCCAGCACGCCTCCCGTGGCATGGGCGTATTTGACCAGGATGTTATCGTACATGGTAAAGGGCAGGTGGATGCGGCTCACGTAGCCCTCGCCCCAGCGGGCGGAGTCGCCCACCAGCGTGCCGTAGACCGCGGTCTTGTTCGTCAGTAGGTAATCCCGCACGTCGTTGAATTTGGCCTTGCTGCCGGACTCCTTGCCATCACTGATGACATAGATAATGCGGCGGCGGCCCTTGGGGCGGGTAGAGAGTTCCTTGGCTGCGGCCAGGATGGCGTCGTTGAGAGTGTGAATCTCCTTGGGAATGGACATGAACGTATTGCCGCCAGCCGAGCCGCCTTTTTGGATGTTGGGATCGACGCAGTTGCCGTTCTGGCGGATGTTGCAACCGGCCAGCGGGCCGTCGGAAACCGGCACCAGCATCTCTTCTCCGGCTGTCTTAGTCATGGAGAGCACAAAGGGAACCCGCGCGCTCTGCGCTCCGGTGAAACCCCCAGAACGGTCCTGTGCGCCGTTGTTGTATGTAAAGATAGCCACTTCGTCGTATGGCGTGAGCGCACCCTGGATTGCCCCAAGTGAGTTGTTCACCTTGGCCATTACATCGGAGGTCAGGCTCTGGTCGATGACGAAAGCGATCGAAAGCGGGAAGGAATCCGTGGTGAAAAAGGCGATGGGCTCGCGGGTATCATTCTCGTAGACCTTGAAGTCGCGCCAAGTGAGGCCGGCCACCAGCTTTCCCTTCGAGTCCTTGACGGTGACCGGAACCTCGATGAAGTTCGTATACAAGTGGATGGTGGTCGATATTTTGTCAACGCCCTCGCCGGCGGCGGGCTGCTCGGGCGGCGTGGTCTGCACGTGGTCCTTGCCCTGATCAGAAGGGGCTTGGCTGGACGGCGCCGGGCCGCTGGGCGCTGGTTGCTGCGGGGCCGAAGTGTCAGAGGAAGAGGTAGGCCCGGACGGGGTATCCCCAGCGCCCTTGCCGGGGATAATCGGGCCGTTCACGTCTGACGCCAGTGGCTTCGGCGCCTGGGGCGTCGGGGCGTCGGGCACGGTGGGTTGCTGCTGTTGTGCCACAGCCACCTGGCTCAATTTCAAGCCGGAATGCGGGCTCAAACTCAGGAGCGCCGCCAGCGCGATTGCCGTTAAACCTAGCTTCACAGGTATTTCGTCCTCCCAGAACGCCGCCGGTAGCCGACAGCTAACAGCTTAAACCCGATAAACGGGCCGCGCATACGCTCCGCGTCAGCCGGTAACCAGCCGACAGGGCCGCAATCGTCAGAGTATCAGACGCGCCAGAGCCACGGATGTTGCGAACGGGGCATACTCTTCCGGTATGCTCTCTTGAGAGTCCCGATTTCGTCTAAAGGACCAGAATGCGACCTAGATGGAGAGTTACCATTTTGCTGCTTGGCCTACCGTCGCTGGTTCCGGCCTGGGCCCAGCTTGCCCCCTCGCCGGATGCGCCCCCGGTCAGCACCGCACCGGGTCCGGCGCCAGAGGACGTGCCGGTGGCCACTCTCAAGCTGAATGTCAACCTGGTGGATGTGATTTTCACCGTCAAGGACAAGGCGGGAAGCCTGGTTCCCCACCTGACCAGGGGTGATTGCACGGTCTCCGAGGATAAGCAGCCGCAGACGCTCAAGAACTTTGTGGCTGAAACCCACCAGCCGCTGACCTTGGGGATTCTGCTGGACACCTCCGGCAGCCAGCAGCGTGTTCTTTCCCTGGAACAGGATGTAGGCAGCCAATTTCTGGAACGTGTACTCAAGCAGAAAGACGAAGCTTTTTTACTCTCCTTCGACGTGAACGTGGATATGGTGCAGGACATAACCGGTGACCAGCGGCTGCTGGCGCGGGGCATGCGCAAGGCTCAGATCAACACTGCCGGAGGCAATGGCGCGGCGGGCATTCCCGGCGCTGGCGGCGGAACCGTTCCCACCATTGGAAAGCCCAAAGGAACCCTGCTCTACGATGCGGTTTTCCTGGCCGCCAGCCAGGTGATGAACCAGGAGACGGGCCGCAAGGCAATGATTCTGCTCACTGACGGCGAGGACCAGGGCAGCCGCACCAAGATCAATGAGGCGATTGCCGCGGCCGAAAAGTCCAATGTCATTGTTTACACGATTCTGATCGCCGACCGGGGCTTTTATGGGGAATTCAGCTACAGCGGCTACTCCGCCATGAAGAAGATGACCGAGGAGACCGGCGGCCGCCTCATCGACGTGGGCAATAACGGCAAAAAGCTGGAAGCTGCTTTTCAGCAAATAGAGGACGAACTGCGCACCCAGTACGTGGCCAGCTACACGTCCAGCAACACCAAGATGGACGGCAGCTTCCGCAAGCTCTCCGTTGAGTGCCGCGGCGACGGCTTGAAGGTACAGGTTCGCAAAGGCTATTTCGCCACCGCGCCGCAAGAATAGCAGGCTTTCAAGATGTTTTCAGGGGCGGGGAAAAGATCAAGCTGTGCAAAAGGAGCTTGAGAATAGCTTAAAATTTCCTATTTTGGGACAGTTAATTACCTTAGTATCGTCCCGCCGTAATCTAGCGCAGCACATTGTTCTTCATTAATATCGGCAAAGTCAGAAAATCCTTCAGATTTTCAGGAATATATTTTTTAAGGATGCGAGGAATTTCTCCCCAGGAGCCTGCCATGAAGACCAACTGTGCAGCCAGCGAGAGTTTTGAGATCAGTCCCCGGTTTCGCCGCACCGTAGAAGAGCGGATTGCCCGGCTGGAGAAGGATGCTGAATTCGACGAGGCGCAGGTGCCCCTTTTGGAGGATGGCGACCATATCCGCAGGCATATGCGGCTGGTGGCCATGCAGCGGGGCGAGGCTCTGCACATGAGACTGTTTCTGGATCGCGCCAAAACCCGCTTGCCTCGGCCGCTGATCCCGCTGTAAAAATACAGGGAATAGGGAATAGGTAATTGGGAATCGGCGAGGGTCCTTGATATGAGCGTCGAGGTCAGCACCGTTTCTGGGGCAAGAGGACGGCTTTTCCTGTCGCAATGCACATGCTTTCAACAGGCATTAGTTGTTGCAAGTGTCTATGTGTCTTAAATCTAGCTATTTTCCACCGGAAGCTTTCGAATTTTGAGATAGAGTTTCGCTTCGTTTTCCCTCTTCCCATCGGAATCGATTCCTCATACTCTGGGCCTTCATTGAAGGATTTCTAACCGGTATCTTTACCGGTTTTGCCCCATGGTTTCATTTACAAATTAACCGTGAGCGAAGACAACCGCCTATGCATCGAATGGCCGGCTGCCAGCTTGCAGGTTCGCCGCGCCCGCCAGGGCTGAGCAAGCTGCATGCAAGGCAATCCAAGCCGCAAGATCAACCAGGATACGGCCGTCTGGCTCCCGATATCCGCGTCCAAGCGCATTGCGCCAACCTGCCACGAGAGCGGGCACAGGTGGAGTGTTTGCAGGTGGAACCAGAAAAAATTGCACCAACGAGGACATCCCCAAACCATGCGACCCAAGAAGGTTATTCTCTGCGTAGACGACAACGAACAGGAGCTTTCCGTGCTCAAGTTCATGCTGGCAACCAACGGATACCGGGTGGTTTCAGCGACCAACGGCCGGGAGGCCATCGGCATCTTTGCCGAGACCACTGTTGATCTGGTGTTGGCTGACTATTCCATGCCGCAGATGGACGGCTGCCAACTGGTGGAACGGCTAAAACAGATCGCGGTCCATGTGCCCATGATTCTGCTGGGCGATCCGCAGAAGATGGCAGGCGAGATGCACTCCGCCGATGCCCTGCTGGCCAAGAAGAACTGCTCGCCCCAGGAGCTGCTGGAGCGCATCAAGGTAATGAGCGCCCGCAAGCGCGGCCCCCGCAAGGGCTCGCAACGGCTGGCTCCCGCGGTGGAGCTGGCGGTAGCGTCTTAAAAGCAGGGAATAGGGACTAGGGAACAGCGCACGGAGCCGCTCTGGGAATTGTCTCCGCCGGTCGGCATTCCGTGGAAAGAGCATCGCAGCCTGCCGATTCAGTCGCCGGTTGCCAGCCTGTTTTCTTTTCCTGTTCCCTATTCCCTAGTCCCTCGCCTCTTCCCTCTTGACGACGGCGCGAGTGAGTGGGATACTCCCCATCTGTACACAGTCTGGCAATTTTTATTTCCCTGCCAGCGGGGGTTGGCTTTTTTATGGACTTGATTGTGGTTCGTCTTCTTTTTGTGGCCCTTCTTGCCGGGGTCTGCTTTTTCCTCCAACCATTCGGCATGACAGGATGGGTGAGTGCGGCAATGGGCGCCGGGGCGGCTGGCGCGTTCATTGTCTTCGAGCTTCGTGTGCGGGCGCTGAGCCTGAAACGGCTGATCGGCGCCGTGGTTGGCAGCATATTGGGCATCCTGGGCGCGGCGCTGTTTTGCCTGGTGCTGCGCGGCGCTCTGGCGCCCGGACCCACATCCTCGATAATCCAGATCTTCGACCTGCTGCTGATGACCTATGTGGGGCTGCTGGTGGGCGCCAGCAAGGGCGACCTGCTGAACCCGGCGGCGTTGGGCACGGTCTTCATGGGCGACCGGCCCACGCGGCGCAGCGCCAAGGTGCTGGATACCAGCGTGATCATCGATGGCCGCATTGCGGACATTGCCGAGGCGGGCTTCATCGACGGCATGATGGTGGTGCCGGAGTTCGTGCTGCGCGAGTTGCAGACTGTGGCCGACTCCACCGACGGGTCAAAACGGCAACGTGGCCGCCGCGGCCTGGATATGCTGCAACGCATGCAGTCCAACACCGCCATCCAGGTGCAGATCGTCTCCGACGACTTCCCCACCATCCGCGAGGTGGACCTGAAGCTGCTGGAGCTGGCCAAGAAGTGGCAGGCCAAGGTGGTCACCAACGACTTCAACCTGAACAAGGTGGCTCATCTGCACCACGTCGAGGTGCTGAACATCAACGACTTGGCCAACGCGCTCAGGCCCGTGGTGCTGCCCGGCGAAAAGATGACGGTGCTCATTCTCAAGGAAGGCAAGGAGTTCAACCAGGGGGTGGGCTACCTGGACGACGGCACCATGGTGGTGGTGGATCATGCGCGCAAGCTGATCGGCAAGTCGGCGGAGATTACCGTGACCAGCGTGCTGCAAACCGCCAGCGGCAAGATGATCTTCGGCAAGATGGAAGAGAACGGCAAGACCCCTACGGCGGGGTCACCTGCGGTGGTGCCAACTGCCTTCGGCGTGGAGGGCTGACATCCTGTGACCTGCCGGGTGGCATCCTAGGGGGTTGTTTCAGGTACACCCTATTTTGCGAATTGGGCGGCAATGCCGGGCTGGATGGCTTTGGCGGCGGCGATGTCTTTCGCCGCAGCGGCTGCATCGCCCTTGATCTGCTCCGCCA